>Ga0182009_10000267_pt1 | contig 10799 bp, 11 predicted proteins | sample Sormic07211187_1_FD_161052 | JGI IMG/M metagenome (GOLD analysis project Ga0182009, IMG submission 161052) | Bulk soil microbial communities from the field in Mead, Nebraska, USA - 072115-187_1 MetaG | ecosystem: Environmental > Terrestrial > Soil > Agricultural land > Bulk soil | place: USA... | reverse complement strand
TATGATGTTTGGTCCGCACGATACCGAAAGCCAACATAGTGAGCAAAGTATGAAATGGAAGATTAAGCGCTTTAGCAATGATGAATTGCGACAGCGTTTTGTTGATATGTGTGCAGAACAGGTAAAATTATTAGGAATGACGCTTCCGGATCCTGATTTGAAATGGAATGAAGAAAGAAAGCACTATGATTTTGGAAAGATTAACTGGGAAGAGTTTTGGAATGTAGTAAGTGGCAATGGACCATGTAATAAACAAAGATTGGATGCAAGGAAAAAAGCGTGGGAGGAAGGTACATGGGTGAGAGAAGCTGCGAAAGTGCATGCAGAGAAGAGGATGACAAGTAGTAAGGGGCAGGTTGCGGCTTGATTATTAATTACTAATAATTAATTATTGGCAGTTTTCAAACACTTTTATGAATTGCCTGTATATAAAACCTGCAGGACTTTTAGAAAGGAAGTTTGCGTGCTGACAAAATCGTTTCCTAAAGACGAAAAATTTTTATTGGTGGCTCAGCTTTTGGATGCAGCTCGCTCAATAACAGCAAATATGGCCGAGGGTTTCGGAAGATTTCATTACCAGGAAAATATTCAGTTCTGCAGACAAAGCAGAGGCTCGTTAACTGAGGCAATGGAACATCTGATTACTGCATATGATGAATCATATATTGATAAAGTAACGTTGCAAGACTTCAACAAGAAATACAAACAATGCCTGAAGGAAATAAACGCATATATAAAGTATTTAAAAACCGCCAAGTCCAAACCAATAATTAATAATGAATAATTCAATAATCAAATACTATTATGGCGATTATGGGGATAAAGAATCACCAGCAGGTGTCGGAGTTGAAAAATCTTCAACCAACGAATGGCCACTCTGGGAAATTTTTATCCGCAGCAAACAGGGATTGGATCATAAACATGTCGGATCGCTTCATGCTGTAGATGCACAAATGGCAATTGAAAATGCCAGGGACGTTTATACAAGGAGGCAGGAAGGAGTAAGTATCTGGGTGGTTGAAAGCATTCACATTCATGCCTCGAATCCAGATGATGCAGAAAGTTTTTATGAACCTGCTAACGATAAAGTATATCGTCATCCAACATTTTATGATTTGCCTGACGAGATCAAACATATGTAAAGCAAACAGCAAGTGGTTTGCTTTACATTATTTTTTTAATTGAATGAGTACAAAAAATTTTATTTACGCTCTTCATCTAGCCGACAATGCATTGATCCTTGCTCAAAGAAATGCCGAGTGGACAGGACATGGACCCGTATTGGAACAGGATATTGCCGTCACAAATATTTCCCTGGATTTGCTGGGCCAGGCGAGAAATTTTTACCAGTATGCAACTGTTTTGTTTAACGGTTTTAGCGATAAGCAAAAGGAAGAAGTGAACCAATTTATTCCGCGGTTATGGAAGGAATATCACCGTGAACTACAGGAAGATGATTTGGCATTTCTTAGGGACGAACATCAATATTTAAATCTTCTGATTACTGAACTACCAAGAGGGGACTGGGCACAAGCTGTTTTACGACAATTTTTCTTCAGTGCTTTCCAGTTTTACTTGTACCAACAACTCCAAAATAACACCGATCAACAACTCGCGGCCATTGCCGGGAAATCTATTAAAGAAGTTACTTACCATCTTCGCTGGAGTGCAGAGTGGGTAATACGCCTGGGAGATGGAACAGAAGAAAGTAATGACCGTATTAAAAATGCACTGGCAGACCAATGGAGTTTCACCGGGGAACTATTTATGCCCCACGATTATGAATTAATTGACGTCAATACTCTAAGAGAAAGTTGGACGAAAAAAATTGAAGATATTCTTTCTCAAGCCGGACTTGTACTTCCCAAACAAACATGGATGCAAAGTGGTGGCAAAGCGGGAAAACATACTGAACACTTAGGTTATCTGCTGGCTGAAATGCAATACCTGCAAAGGGCCTATCCAAATTCTACCTGGTAATGATCGATGAACAACACATATGGAATATCCTCGAAGATGTGAAGGATCCTGAAGTGTCTGTTCTTTCTGTAGTTGATCTTGGCATTGTTCGTTCGGTGAAAATCTTAGACGATAAAATCGATATTGTCATCACACCAACTTATTCTGGTTGCCCTGCTATGGATGTCATCAATATGGACATTCGTTTGAAATTGATTGAAAAAGGTTTTCGAAATATAACAATACAACAACAGTTGTCACCGGCATGGACAACCGATTGGATGAGCGAAGAAGGCAAAAAAAAATTAAAAGCCTTTGGTATTGCACCTCCAAATCCTAAACAACAATTCTGTACCTCTGAGATGTTTCAGCAGGAAGCTGTACAATGTCCGCGATGTAATTCCTGGCATACCCAATTAATCAGCCAATTTGCCTCTACTGCCTGCAAATCCATGTATCGCTGCCTCGACTGCAAAGAAGCTTTTGACTATTTCAAGTGCCATTAAGTTATAATTTCACAGACTGATTTTCTGGTTATGGATTTAATTGCAAGCCTCAATAACACAACGCAGCAGGTAACGCAGAATTTTTCTGCCCTTTCCAATGCACAAATGAATTGGAAGCCTGATGTGTCTAAATGGAGCATTGCTCAATGCATTGATCATTTGATCGTGTCCAATTCAACTTATTTTCCAACGTTTGATAAATTGATCAATAAAGCCTACCAACTACCGCTGATACAAAAACTAAATCCATTCAATAAGGTATTTGGTCCAATAATGGTCAAGCATCTTGGTCCTCAGTCCAAACAAAAATTAAAAAGCCCTAAAATATTCACACCATCAACAAGCACTTTATCCTCAACAATTATTGAAGATTTTTCGAAACACCAGGAGGTTTTGATCAACTATTTTCATCAATTAAACCATTTGGATAAAGACACGATCGTGATCACTTCTCCTGTTAACTCATTTGTAAGTTATAGTTTGCACTACGCAATGCAAATTATTGCGGTTCATGAGCAACGCCATTTCAACCAGGCAATGAATGTTTTATCTCACCCAACTTATCCAGAATCATTATGAGCACTATACTTTTTGAAATAAAAAATGCCATTGCTTTTATTACGCTTAACCGTCCAGAAAAATACAATGCATTCAACAGGGAAATGGCTTTGTTGATGCAGGAAAAACTGGAAGAAAGTAAAAGCAGGGACGTACGTTGTGTATACATAACCGGTGTCGGTAAGGCATTTTCTGCCGGACAGGATCTCGAAGAAGTTGTTGACCCAAATGGTCCAAAGGTTACAAATATTTTAGGGGAACATTTTAACCCGATAATACGACACATACGAAGGCTGGAAAAACCTGTTGTTGCAGCAGTCAATGGTGTCGCTGCAGGTGCAGGAGCTAACATTGCATTGAGTTGTGATATTGTTGTTGCATCACAGTCTGCGTCTTTCTTGCAGGCTTTTTCAAAAATTGGGTTAATTCCAGATAGCGGTGGAACATATATCCTTCCTCGTTTGATCGGTTGGCAAAAAGCTTCTGCATTGATGATGCTCGGCGAAAAAGTTTCTGCCGACGACGCGGAGCGAATGGGAATGTTGTACAAGGTTTTCCCTGATGATGTGTTTGAACACGAGGCCGTGAATATTGCATTAGCCCTGGCAAAGATGCCCACAAAAGGTTTAGCCCTCACAAAGCAAATCCTGAATACTTCAATGGTCAATAATTACGATGACCAGCTTCACGATGAAGAATTGTTCCAGGAACGTGCAGGCAACACCTATGATTACAAAGAAGGGGTTCAGGCTTTTTTGGAAAAACGTAAACCAAATTTTAAAGGCGAATGAATCAAGAGCAAAAAGATCAATTGGCAACGAGTGTTGTTGATCATATGATGGAAAACGATTACTTCAGCCAATGGATGCAGGTAAAAGTTTTGGAGATCAAGGAAGGTTACAGCAAAATTCAGATGACCATTCGTAAAGAAATGGTAAACGGCTTTGGAATTGTTCATGGCGGGTTGCCATTTTCATTGGCAGATAGTGCGTTTGCATTTGCATGTAACAATCGCAATAACTTATCAGTGGCACTTGACGTGACAATAACATTTACCAAAGCTGTTAATGTTGGTGACGTATTAACAGCTGAAGCCAAAGAATTTCACAATGGTAGAAGTACAGGTGTGTATGTAATTACTGTTACAAACCAAAGAGATGAACAAATAGCATTGTTCAAAGGCACTTGTTTCAGAACCGGAAAAACCCTTGTGTAATGTTTTACGAATTCAACGGTATTAAACCAGTGGTTGATCCATCTTCGTTTGTACACCCGCAGGCAGCTGTTACCGGCAATGTTGTTATTGGCAAAGCTGTCTATATAGGGCCAGGTTGCGCATTGCGTGGTGATTGGGGCAAAATAATCATTGAAGATGGATGTAACGTGCAGGAGAATTGTACTGTTCACATGTTTCCTGGAGTAACCGTTTTACTTAAACAGTCTGCCCACGTGGGCCACGGTGCTATCATTCATGGGGCAACCATTGGCAAAAACTGTTTGATTGGGATGAACGCTGTTATTATGGATGACGTTGAACTGGGTGACGAATGCATTGTAGGAGCACTTTGTTTTATCAAACAGGGTGAAAAAATACCTTCGCGTTCATTAATTGTGGGTAATCCGGCTAAGATTATTAAACAGGTAAGTGATGAAATGATAGCCTGGAAAACGGAGGGAACCAAATTGTACCAACAGTTGCCAAAACAATGTTTCGACACGCTAAAACCTTGTGATCCACTAACCAAAGACCAGCTCCAACAACCAATCTTCCATTCGACTTATCAACCACTGAAAAAATTTTGATCGGACTTATAAAATAGGGCTGACTTTATGTAAAAAAATTTTTATGTGCATCAAATTTCGTAACTTAAACGTTCCGTTAACCGCATAAATCAAACCAGTATGAGAAGAGCTTTACTTTTTACCGCCCTTGCCACATCCGTCTTTGCTTCAACCACTCTTCATGCACAGAATGACCGCTTTGCTTATGCCATTACTGATCTTTCAAAAGAAGGTGCAGGATGGAATGCATTGAGGAAGATTGACCTTCAGACCGGTCAATATAGTGATGTATTATTGAATGGTACCAGCGATAAAATGATGGTATACGATGCTGCTTCCAAAAAACAGTTGACTCAAAAAGCCGACGCACGTTATGGAACGATGTTACAGTCTCCATTTGCTACCGGGGTTGCAGCTGCAGCATATGATAAAAAACATAATCGTCTTTACTTCACTCCAATGTTTGTGGACCAGCTTCGTTATATCGATCTGAGAACGATGAAGGTTTATTACGTAAGTGACCAGGCCTTTACACAAATGGGCAGTATGCATAACGATGAAGGAAAAATTATTACCCGTATGGTAATTGCCCCGGATGGCTATGGTTATGCCATTTCAAACGATGGTAACAGTTTTATTCGTTTTTCAACTTCCAAAAAATCTACTTCAATTGAACAATTGGGAACCCTTGTAGACGATGCCGGCAATAATGGAATTTCCATTCACAACCGGTGCAGTAGTTTCGGAGGTGATATGATTAGTGATGATAAGGGTAACCTGCTTATAATCACTGCAAGAAATGTAGTGTTTACTGTTAATACCGAAAGCAAGGTTGCAAAGTATTTAGGTAATATCACCGGGCTGGAGCAAAATTTTACTGTAAATGGTGCTGTAGTTGACGGCGATGGAAATTTATTGGTAAGTAGTGCTGTGGATGGCAATACTTATTATGTGGTGAATCCTGCTAACTGGAGTGCCACTCCTTACAAAGCAGTCAATGGCGTTTTTCGCAGTTCCGACCTGGCCAACAGTAATTTTATATCCACTCAAAAAACACCAAAAATTACCAACACAGAAATTCAAAGACTCATTCGCCCCGAGGAGAAATTTGCTAATGTAATTGCTGTGTATCCAAACCCGGTTACTACCGGTGCAATCAAATTGCAATTCACTAAAGTTCCCGCTGGCAACTATACAGTTGAATTAAGGGACATCCTTGGACGAACTGTAATGCAAAGAAAGATTTCAGTGGAAACTGAAAATCAAATACAGGAGTTGAAATTAGACAGACGCAATACCAATGGCGTTTACATGGTGAAAGTATTCGATGCCTTCAGCCAATCTGTTTTCACTCAAAAACTTGTGGTTCAGTAATCATACCTGAACCCTCTGACGAAAACGCTGGCCCGTAAGCCGGCGTTTTGCTTTATTATTTTCAAAAACCCAGACGGATTTTTATTTTATTGCGGCAATGGCGATTCAGAAAAATATCTTTGTGTGTTTTAAATAGTACATTTTGGAGAAGAGCAATTTTGTAGATCAGATTAGGGTTTTTTGCAAAAGCGGTCATGGTGGTGCTGGAATAAAACATTTTCGAAGAGATAAGCTCACAGCATTTGGTGGACCCGACGGGGGAGATGGAGGCCGTGGCGGCCACATTATCTTAAAAGGCAATCGCAACCTTTGGACCTTACTGCACCTTCGTTATCATAAAAATGTCCTAGCCGAAGACGGGGAAAATGGAAGCGATAATAACCGCACCGGTCGTAATGGAAAGGATATTATACTTGAAGTTCCACTTGGAACTATTGCAAGAGACGAAGAGTCAGAAGAAAAGGAAGTTGAGATTTTATATGATGGCGAAGAAAAAATTTGGCTGCCCGGAGGCAAAGGCGGTTTGGGGAATACCAATTTTAAAACTGCTACCAACCAGGCGCCAGAACACTCCCAACCTGGATTACCAGGATTGGAAGGGTGGAAAATTCTTGAACTAAAAGTACTCGCTGATGTAGGTCTTGTTGGTTTTCCTAATGCAGGTAAGTCCACGTTACTTTCTGTAATCACCGCTGCCAAACCTAAGATAGCAGATTATGCTTTTACAACCATTACGCCCAACCTGGGAATGGTGGAATACCGTGATGGTAAAAGTTTTTGTATTGCCGATCTCCCTGGTATTATTGAAGGTGCTGCAGAAGGAAAAGGATTGGGTCACCGCTTCCTTCGCCACATAGAGCGCAATTCAATTTTGCTGTTTTTAATTCCTGCAGATAGTAAAGACCATAAAAAGGAGTTTGAAGTATTGCTAAATGAACTGGAACAATACAATCCTGAATTATTGCACAAGCAGTTTTTAATTGCAATCAGTAAAACAGATATGTTGGATGGGGAGCTGGTTGATGCAATAAAAAAAGAATTGCCTGAAAATATTCGGCATATTTTCATTTCTTCTGTTACCAATAAAAATATCCAGGAATTGAAAGATCTCTTGTGGAAGGTTTTAAATAGTCCTGCTCTTTAAGCAATAAAGTGTTTTTTCCCTGATTTTATAAAATGAGTGCTATCAGTTTTCATTTCCTTTCTGCCCTTATTGCTTAGAATTTTTATTGCCGAATAGAGAGACGTCGCCATGTCCTGCACAACACCCGAGCCCGGTTGAATGAATTTTCGAAATTGCTTATGGAAATTAGAGAACACGGCGTCTTATAAAAAACCAGTTTATGAAGAAAAGCATTTTTATTTCCATGGCAGTTCTGGCAGGATCGCTTGTGTTTGCCCAACAAAAAAAAGAAAAACCATCTCCACCACCTATCCTCAAATTTGAGGACATTACTCCTCCACCGCCACCAAGTCCAAAAGATCCACCCAAAGTTTTAGTTGACCATTTTACTTCGCCTGGGAATGAAAATTACAAAGCATTTTTAAGGAACAACCCATCAGTCAAATCTGTTAGCTGGACTGAAAATAAGATCAGGATTCATCTGCAAAGCGGTAAGGAGGAAGTGTTCGACTTGAACGATAAAGAACAAATGGCGAAATTCAAACAGCAGTATGGTGAATTGCCAGTACCTCCTCCCCCGCCACCACCTGTCAAGCCCGTTGCACCTAAAAATAGATATCCAGAAGATTAAAGAATGAATTAGAAACAGACGGTGAAATACTTATTTCGAATGTCTCCGTCCCGACAAAACTTATGAAGATAAGAAGCCATAACAAAAAGCCCTTCGTTTTGAAGGGCTTTGTTATTTGAGCATTCAACTGTTATTGAATGGGTGAATAATCCTTGAACAAATTCACTTTTGTTGATTCCACCAACTTCCGGTAATCTTTCCAGTTGAATGCATAAAAATCATTAATCCGCTTTACAGCTTCTGCAATCATGGTTTCTGCATTTTTTACGAGCTGTTCTTCCTGCTCACCTGGAGCTACGCTTTTTGCCTGTATATATTGCTGCGCATTTTGCATGGTACTCAAAACAGTTACCTGGGGAGGCCTTGATAAACCCTGGCGATCAGACGTTCTACCACTAATAAATTCACGAATGCGGCGAATGGTATCCTGCATAGCAGTTGTTGATTTTCGCAATGAATCCATATCTTTTCCTTCAAGCCCTCTTAATTCAGTGGTCATTTTGGTAAGTACTTCTTCTGACTCACTCAGGCGATCTGTCCCGGTCAATAATTTGTCGGATGATTTATGAAGGCGATCTAACATTTTTCTCTGGGCAATTTTTGCATCATCAGTTTTCTTTAATCTTGGATCATCTTTTATGGTTACCATGGTTGAATCTGATTCTCTTGCGTAAGTCAACACTACTTTGTATGTGCCTGGAAAAACCTGTAATCCTCCGGGCTCTGCTCCACCACCTGCAGCACCTGCAAATCGCCCGCCTCCGCCACCGCCGCCGGTTCTTGCCTGCCCTGGCTGACGAAAACCTCTTTCCTCCATTCCCCACCATTGACGATTGAATCCACTATCGGCTTTCCATCTTAAGTTTCTTATCAACTCGTTTTTATCATTGTAAATTCTTACTTGTAAGGAGTCTGTTCCGGGTCGGGTGCCCCTTGTAGAAGCTGATCTTGCAGTATCATTTGTTGGAATTATAAAATAAGAAACCGCTGCACCTCTTCTCCTGTTTTCTGCATCCCATAAACCATTTGTGCTCCAGTCGTAGCCGGGTGCAGCATTATAACTGGCCTCGTATGCAATCGGTGCTTCAAAAACATTCAAACGTTTATTGAAAATTTTTCCATTATTGGCAGCCATTCTTCTCAAGGAACGAATATCATCCAGAACCCAAACCGCCCTTCCAAAGGTCGCGATCACCAGGTCTGCTTCTCTTTCCTGTTCGGCCAAATCATAAGTTGATACTGCGGGAAAATTGTCATTCTTCCAGTGCAGAAAACTGTTTCCATCATCAAAACTTACCCAAAGACCATGTTCCGATCCAACAAAAATTAAATTTGGTTCAACAGGATCTTGCAATACACAAAGAGCATAGCCATCGATGTTTTTGTTAGCGAGCATATTCGTCCACGTTTTTCCAAAATCCGTTGTGCGAAAGACATAAGGTTTGAAATCACCACGACGATAATCATTCGTTACTACAAATGCCTCTGCCGCATGATACCTGGAAGCTCTTATTTGTGGGACCCACGAACCAACGGCCATGCCAGGAATTTTACCTCTGAAGTTGGTCCAGCTTTTACCACCGTCCTGGGTTAATTGAACGTTGCCATCATCGGTTCCGACCCAAATCACATTTTTGTCTTTTGCTGAAGGTTCGATGCTAAGAATGGTGCAATAATTTTCGGCGCCGGTTATGTCAATTGTCAATCCTCCGTTATTCGATTGATCAATTTTTACAGCATCGTTTGTGGTCAGATCAGGAGATATAATTTGCCAGCTTGCTCCTTTGTCCGTGCTTTTGTGCAGGAACTGGCTTCCAAAATAAACCGTGTTATGATCGAATGCATCCTGTGCGATACCTGAATTCCAATTGAAGCGAAGTTTTTTTGTTGTGTCAAGTTCCGGAGGTTTAACAAACCAACGTTCACCCGTTTTATAATTATAACGCTGTAAGCTTCCCTGCTGGCTTTGTGAATACACCCAATCCGGGTTGTCTGGGTCAGGCATTGCATCAAAACCATCACCTCCTCCAATGTTGTTCCAGTAGTAATTCCTGATGCCTCCATTTGTCCATGTGTAGGCAGGACCCACCCAGCTTCCATTATCCTGCAACCCACCCATGACATTGTAGGGGATCGCATTGTCAACATTAATGTGGTAGAATTGACCGACCGGCAAATTTTCATTGAAGTTCCAGGTACGTCCGCGGTCCCTGGAAATGCCCATTCCTCCATCATTGCCATCTAAAATAAAATTGGGGTCAGAAGGAGAGATCCACCATGCATGGTGGTCGGGGTGAATACCGCCATAGGGAAGCATGGTTCGGAATGTTTTTCCGCCATCTTCACTTACTTCAACAATGTCATGAATGCTGTACAAACGGTTTTCATTTTTTGTATCGACACGAATGTCCTGGAAGTAAAATGGACGATTGGTTACGATAGCTGGTTCCGCTGTTACTAACTCCCACTTAAATCCACCATCATCGCTTTTGTACAAACCATTCTTAGTTGCTTCAACCATTGCATAAACCCGTGACGGCATGCTTTCAGCAAAAGCCAATCCAACACGGCCTAAATTTCCAGCAGGTAACCCTTCGTCCTTTCCCAACTTTTTCCAGTTCTTTCCTCCATCAACAGTGAGGTACATACCGCTTCCACGACCACCGCTTGTAAAGCTCCACGGCGTTCTCCTGTGTTGCCACATGTTGGCAATTAATTTATTTGGATTAGAAGGATCCATTACTAATTCCGCACAGCCACTTGTATCATTGGTGTACAAAACGCGATTCCAGGTTTCGCCGCCGTCGGTTGTTTTGTACACACCGCGTTCAGGATGTTCGGTATAGGGGTTCCCGATGGCTGCAAC
>Ga0182009_10000266_pt1 | contig 10816 bp, 10 predicted proteins | sample Sormic07211187_1_FD_161052 | JGI IMG/M metagenome (GOLD analysis project Ga0182009, IMG submission 161052) | Bulk soil microbial communities from the field in Mead, Nebraska, USA - 072115-187_1 MetaG | ecosystem: Environmental > Terrestrial > Soil > Agricultural land > Bulk soil | place: USA... | reverse complement strand
CGAGGACGTGCAGGACGTGATCGAGACCGCGGTCGGAGGGATGCCGGTCTCTCAGGCGGTGGAGGGGCGCGAGCGCTATCCCATCAACGTCCGGTACGCGCGCGGCTTCCGAGAGGACCCGGACGCGCTGGGCCGGATCCTGGTGCCCACGATGACGGGGGAGCAGGTCCCGCTGGCCCAGCTGGCGAAGCTCCAGTTCCGCACCGGTCCCCCCATGATCCAGGAGGAGGACGGTCAGCTGTTCGGACTCGTCTCGGTGGACGTCGCGGGCCGGCCGCTCGCGCAGTACGTGCACGACGCGAAGGAGGCCGTCGCGAAGCGCGTGGCCCTGCCTCCGCGCTACCGGCTCGACTGGTCGGGACAGTTCAAGTACTACGAGCGCGCCGCCGCGCGGCTCCTGCTGGTGGTCCCGATCACGCTCCTCCTCGTCTTCGGGCTGCTCTGGTTCAACACGCGCTCGGTCGCCGAGTCCTCCCTCGTCATGCTCGCCGTCCCCTTCTCGCTGGTCGGCGCGATCTGGATCCTCTGGATCCTGGGCTACCACCTGAGCGTGGCCGTCTGGGTGGGGATGATCGCGCTCGCGGGGCTCGACGCGGAGACCGGCGTGGTGATGCTGCTCTACCTGAAGCTCGCGCATCGCGAGCGGGAAGCGCGCGGGGCGCTCCGCGATCGCGCGGACCTGGCCGAGGCCATCGTCGAGGGCGCCGCGCATCGCATCCGCCCGAAGATGATGACCGTCTGCGCCATCCTCTTCGGCCTCCTCCCGATCCTCTTCGGACAGGGAAGCGGGGCCGACGTCATGAAGCGCATCGCCGCCCCGATGGCCGGGGGGGTGATCACGTCGTTCCTTCTCGAGCTGGTCGTCTATCCCGCGATCTACGCGGGGTGGAAGGGCCGCCGCCTGCCGGAGCGTTCGACCGGTCCGGCTTCATCCGCAGCACCCCAAGGAGATCCACGATGAAACGCATCCTGCTCGCCGCCCTCGTCCTCGCCGTGCTCGTCGTCGTCGCGGGCGGCTGTCAGCGCTCCTCGCAAGCCGCGCCGCAGACCGTGAAGGTCTCGGTGACCGACGCCGGATTCGTCCCGTCCGAGCTCAAGGTCAAGAACGGCGTTCCGGTCGTCCTGCTCGTGACGCGCACCACGGACGAGACGTGCGCCAAGGAGATCGTCATTCCCGACCAGCACATCCGGCGTGCGCTTCCGCTGAATCAGCCGGTCGCGATCACCTTCACGCCGGAGAAGAGGGGAGCCATCAAGTACGCGTGCGGGATGGAGATGGTGTCCGGCACGCTGCGGGTTCAGTGACTTCGGTCTAGCGAAGCGTCACGCGCGCGAACAACATCGTCGACCTGGGGTCCGTTCCGTAATCGCCGCGCAGCCCGGCGGGAACGGCGGCGACCGTCGCGAGGATCCCGATCCCCGCCGCGGCGTGTCCGCGCTTCCAGAGATCGAAGCGGTACCCGCCGCTCCACGAGCCCACGTCGTAGACGGTCCCGGCGCGCGGATCACCCTCGGGAACGAGCTCGTTCTTCTCGACCCGTTCGGCGCGCGCGAAGACGGTGTGCCGTCCGGCGATCTCCAGCGCCGCCTCGGCGGTGAAGGCATCCAGCGCGGGACCCGGCCGGTCCCGATTCCGCCCCCACGCCGCCGTGACCTCCGCGTGTCCCGGTTTCAGATCCGCCGCCCAGATCGCCGAAGCGGTCGTGCGATCGACGTCGATCCCCGGCTCGAGGGACTCGGGACCCTTCAGCCGCCCGCGGCTCGCCTGGAGGGCGAGCGCCGGGGTCGGGTTCCACGACAGGCGGAAGGCGTGCGAATCGAGCTTCGGTGTCTCGACGTCCCAGCGGTTCTCGTCGGGCTCGCGGCCCCGGAACGCCGAGGCCTCCACCTTCCACGCGCCCGCCACCGCTCCCGCCGTCAGCACGCCGAACGTGATGTGCGACGAGTCCAGCCAGTGGTGGGTGATCGGAGCCTGGGGAAAGGCCGCACCCGAGAAACGGTGCATGAAGGCGGGGGGCCCGAGCGCGGGCTCGCCGGGGAGTCCGCCGTAGAGAAAGACCGAGCGGCTCCCGCTCGAGAGGCTGTAGCTGAGCGAGAGCTCCATGAAGAGATCGTGGGGGTGCTGCCGGTCGATGAGCGGCGTGCGGCCGTCCGAGGTCTCGCCGGTCTGGAGGAGCAGCGGATAGCCCTTCTTCCCGATCGTCGCGGGCTCGGCCGAGAGCATCGCGCGTACTCCGAGCCGTCCGGGCCCGAGATCCCGCCGCGCCATTCCCATGATCATGTTGGCACCGAACCGCTTCTCGTCGCCGCGCGGACCTCCCTGATCGTCGGCGACCAGGTCGGCGAAGCCGTGCAGCATCAGCATCCAGCGCCCGGCCATCCGGTGGACGCCCAGGTGGCGCGCCCGATCCGGCTGCCACGAGGTGCCCGACGCCTCGCGCGTCATGGGGTAGGACCCGTAGAGTCCGGTCATCGCCGCGTGCCCGTGCATCGGCATCGCGTGGTCCATCGGCATCTCGTGGTCCATCGGCATCTCGTGGTCCATCGGCATCGCCGCGGCCGAGTCGGCGGGCATCGGGTGGTCGTGCATCGACGCGTGGTCGTGCATCTGCGCCGGCCCTGGCGCGGCGGCGGCCATCGCAGCGAACGCCGCCGCGGCCCCGATCGACGCGCGGACCCTTCTCATCGCGACGCTTCGTGGGTCCCGTGGGCCAGGGGACTGCCCTCGGCGGACCGCAGCCACTGAACGTAGGCCCAGAGCGCATCCACGTCGCCCGGCTGGAGGTGCTTCTCGAAGGCCGGCATCTTGAGGACGGCGCGGCGAAGGAAGAATTGCGCGAGCGCGTCGTGCTCGAACCGGTCGCTGACTCCGTCCTCGACCCAGTCCTTGAATTCGTCGCGGCTCCGAACCAGGTCGGGGAAGTCGGCCCCGTCCCACGAGGGGACGTAGCCCTTGAGCGATCCCGGATTGGCGCGCGCCAGCCGGCCCCCGGCGCCATGGCAGCCGGTGCAGCCCAGGCTGTCGGCGCGCTCCAGGCCGCGCGCCGCGATCGAGTCCTCGGGCGAGGGGCTCCCGGACATGGCCATGACGTAGGCGACCAAGTCGGCTATCCGGTCCTCGGACACGTTCCCCCGGAACGCGGGCATCTTGAGGATGCCGCTCTCGCGCTGGGCGCGCCATGTGGCGCTCTGCTGCCGCCTGGCCGTGACGCCGTCATGGATCCACTCGTGAATCTCGGCGGCGCCCGAGGCGAACATCATCACGTCCCCCTCGAAATTGGGAACGGTCTTGTCGGTGCGGCCCGGGTTCATCGCGCCGCGCGTGCCGCCGGGACCGTGGCAGCCGAAGCAGCCCATCGACTCGGCAAGACGCCGGCCGCGCTCGGCGGCCGGCAGGTGGGGGCGGAAGATGGAGAGCGCCGCGCCGATTCCCACGGCGGCGGCGGCGATCACGAGCAGGGTCACGGCACGTCTCATCGCGGCTCCTCGCGGCGGGTCCCGGTCGTCATGGCCGGAAGTCCGCGGACTCCGGCCGGATCGTCCGAGCGGGATTGTCACGGTTCACCGCGTCCGCGACAAGAGGCGGGGTGGGCGCCGGGCCGCCCCCTCGCCTGTCCGCCTCGTCTGTGCGATGCTCTCCAGGCATGGGGGAAGGGGCAGGGGACTCGAACGGCGCCGGCTGGGACGGCGCGCGGGACCCCGGTGACGATCCCGGCTTCGGCCGGGCGCGAAAGGAGTCGTGTCCATGAGGAATGCGTGGAAGGGGCGGGAGGCGCGCCGGGTGGCCGTCCTTCTCGCCATGACGCTGGCGCTGGCGGGCGGATGCTCGTCCAAGAAGGAGCCGAAGACGGTGAAGGCGCCGCCGGGGAACAAGGACGTGCCGATCCAGGTGACCGAGCACGGATTCGAGCCCGCGCGGATCGAAGTCGTGAAGGGATCCAACGCGACGCTGGTCTTCACGCGGATCACCGACCGCACCTGCGCCAAGGACATCGTGATCAACGGCAACGGCGCGCACCTCGACCTGCCGCTGAATCAGCCGGTGCGGATCGGCCTCGGCACGGTGAACACGAACATCCCGTTCGCGTGCGGGATGAAGATGGTCACCGGCGAGGTGGTCGCCGTCGCGCAGTAGCGCTCCCGCCCGCGAACCGAAAGGAGGAGGAGTGACGCGTTCCCAACGTCGCATCCGAATCACGCCCGAGATCGTCGCCTACGTTCGGAAAACCGAAGCCTACCGCGCCGGCCGGGATCCCATCCGGCTGATGCGGGGACACGCCGGCCGCCTGGAACGCGCGGTCGGCGGACTCACGACCGCTCAGCTTCGGCGCCGGCCGGCTCCGGGGAAATGGTCGATCGCGGACATCCTGGGGCACCTCCTCGACACCGAGGTGGTCTACGGCTACCGCTACCGGATGGCGCTCTGTGAATCGGGCTCGCCGATCCAGGGCTACGACCAGGCCGGATGGGCGAAGACGTTCCGCGGACGGCGCGTGAGCACGGCGGCGCTGCTCCGCCGGATCCGGCAGCTGCGCGAAGTGAACCTCGAGCTCGTGACGGGGGTGCCGCGGAGCTGGTGGACGCGGTACGGGATGCATTCCGAGCGGGGGAAGGAGACGGTGCGGCGAACGCTGGAGCTGATCGCGGGGCACGACCTGAACCACCTGGATCAGATCATGGCGATCCGGAAGAAGTACGGCTGGACCGTGCGGGCGCCCCGCGCGCTGCGTCCACGAGCGCGGCGGCGAGCCGCCGCGTGACCTCGGAGCCGCGCATCCGCTCCGGGTGCCACTGGACGCCGAGGTAGAAGGGGCGGTCCTCCCGCTCGATCGCCTCGATCACGCCGTCCACGGCGCGCGCCCCGACGCGCCACCCCGGCGCCACGCTCGCGATCGCCTGATGGTGATAGCTGTTCACGCGCGCGCGCGCCACGCCCAGGAGCTCGCGAAGGCGGCTTCCCGGCTCGATCACGACGTCGTGATCGGGAGAACCTCCCTCATCGTCGTCCTCGTGCTCCGCCGCGCCGGGCAGGTCCTCGGGCAGATGCTGGTGCAGGGTGCCCCGCCCCGCCACGTTCATCACCTGCGTTCCCAGACAGACCCCCAGCGTGGGGCGCTCCAGCTCCAGCGTGGCCGCCGCGTAGGCGAAATCGGACGCGACGCGGTCGGCGTGGGCCAGACGCTCGCGATCGCGCGTCTCCTGGCCGTACCGCTCCGCCTCGATGTCCTTGCCGCCCGTCATGAGGAGGCCGTCGAGGCGCGCCAGCACCTCGCGCGCCTCCGCGGCGGTGGAGACGGCCGGCACGATGAGGGGGATCGCTCCCGCCTCGGCGATCATCGCGACGTACTGGGAGAGCACCACGTGCTCGGTCCCGCGGTTCTTCGTGTCGCGAATGTTGGGCGTGATGCCGATCAGCGGCTTGGCCATCAATATCCTCGTGCCGGATCCACTTCGTTCCAGAGCGGCCTTCCGTCCAGCCAGCGTCCGAGGTTCGCCCGGAAGAGGGCCATCGAGCGCGGCCAGTAGCCGGTCGAGAGGCCGGACACGTGCGGCGTCAGGATCACGTTGTTCAGCGTATAAAGAGGGCTCTCCGGCGGCAAGGGCTCGCGCTCGAACACGTCGAGCGCGGCGGCCGCGGGGCGGCCGGCCCGGAGCGCCTCCACCAGGTCCGCCTCGCGGACGATCTTCCCCCGCGCGATGTTCACCAGCCAGGACCCGGGCCGCATGCGCGCGAGCGCGCGCGCGTCGAAGCGCCCCTCGGTCTCCTCGGTGAGCGCCGCGGAGATCACGATCGCGTCCGACTCCTCGAGGAAGCGGTCGAAGTCTCCGGGGCCGTACACGGCGGCGAGCGCCGGCTCCTCCCGCGGGAGGCCGATCGTGTCGAGGAGGCCGGGATCCCACGTCCGGGGCGCGGGATCCCGCTTCAGCGCCACGACCCGCATCCCGAACGCGAGCGCGCGGCGCGCCGTCTCGCGCGCGATCGCCCCGTAGCCGTAGAGGCCCAGGGTGCGGCCCGCCAGCTCCCGCGGCACCTCGGGGAGCGAGAACCAGCTCTCGCGGTCCATCGCCCCGGTGGCCTGCTGGCGCGCGGCGCGCGGCAGGTCGCGCGCCAGGGAGAGCAGCATCCCCATGACGTGCTCGGCGATCGGGATCGCGTGCACGCCGCGGGAGTTGGTGATGCGGGGCGCCTGGGCGCGGATCGAGGGGGTGAGGTAGGCGCCGACGCCGGCGGCGGGCGCATGCAGCCAGCGGAGCGATCGGGCGCGCGCGAAGACCGCGTCCCCGAGGCCCCAGCAGAAGAGGATCTCCGCGCGCTCGATGGCCGCCTCGATCGCGGCGTCATCCCGCGCGTTCTCCACGCGCACCGAGGGGAAGTCGCGGCGGAGCGCCTCCACGGCCTGGTCGGGAATGGTCCAGGCCGGGGCGCTCTGCAGCGCGATCAAGAGCTCCGCCGTCCGGGCTATAGCGAGGGCCCTTCGTCGTTCAGGAGGATGCGCCGGAGCAGCGCGACCGGCAGCGATCCCTCGGAGAGGATCCGCTCGTGGAAGTGGGCGAGATCGAACGAGGCGCCCTCCTTGGCGCGGACGTCGTCGCGGAGCTTTCGGATCTGCATGGCGCCGATCGTGTAGACGACGTAGAGCGGATCGAAGGCGGCGCGATAGGCCTCCTGCTGGGCGTTCGCGCGCTCCATGTGCGCGTGGTCCATGAAGAACTGCGTCGCCTCGTCCATCGTCATGCCGCGCGTGTGGACGCGGATCCCGACCTGGAGCCGGCAGGACCGGACCAGCGCCCAGCGGAGCATGCCGAACTCCTTCATGGCGTCGCCGCGGGCGTAGCCGTGATCGAACAGCGCCTCTTCGGTATAGAGGCCCCATCCCTCGGCGAAGGAGCTGCACCCCATCGTCTTTCGCGCGTAGGTCGGCGCCTCCCGCATGTAGAGCGAGTGCACGTAGTGGCCGGGGTAGCACTCGTGGATCGAGACCGAGGCGAGGGTCCACCGGCTGTAGGCCTGGAGATGCTGCTCGACGCGCGCCGAATCCCAGCCGGCGGCCGGAAGGGAGATGTTGTAGTAGGAGTCGCGCGCCTTCGTCTCGAGGGGGCCGGGCCCGTCGAACGAGGCGAAGGAGCGGCTCGCTTCGTACACCGGCGTCGCGCGCACCGTGAGCGGCACGCCGGCGGGGATCGGGATGAAGTTCGATTCGATGCAGTAGTCGCGGATGTCGTTGAGCAGCGCGCGAACCTCGTCGAGCAGCTTGTCCTTGGAGGGGTGGTCGCTGCGCATCATCCCCTCGACCATCTCGACCGGCGCGCCCGGCGCCACGCGCCCGGCCGCGTCCTCGTACCGCGCCTCCAGGCGGTAGAGCTCGCGCATGCCGATGGAAAGGAGCGAATCGATCGGCACGTCGATCATCTCTTCGTAGTGGAGCCGCTTCCGGAACGCGTCCTCGCCGAGCACGTAGCTGCCGTGCGCGTTCGGGATCAGCTCGTCGCGGATCCACTTCACGTAGGCGCGCGTCGCTTTCTGGGCGTCGAGCTTGGCCGCGTCGTATTCCTTCCAGAGCGCGGCGTCCTTCACCGAGGCGAACGCGCGGGGCACGTCGGTGTCGAGGTAGGCCACCAGCCCCTCGAGGTCCTCCGCGGAGAAGCGCGCGAGCAGCTCGGGGGGGTTCTTCACGTTGGCGCGGCCGTTGTCCAGCTGCCGCGGGACCTGGCGGAGCCGCGCGATCACCGCCCGGAGGCGCGTCTTGGGAGGCGCGAAGTTCCGCGCGATCAGATTCCCGATCCCCCAGCCGTAGCCGTAGGTGCCCGGATCCTTCTCCCAGTCGCGAAGCTCGGTCATCCGGAAGAGGCGGCCGTTGAGATCGCTGGCGAAGAGGTCGTAGTCGATCCGCGCGTCGGCGTCGAGCTTCGCCCTGTCGATCGTCGCGAGGGCGGCGAGCGCGCGGTGCATCGAGGCCGCCTCGGCGTCGATCGCGGCTTTCGACGTGTTCTCGAGCCGCGTGTCGAAGTCGTGGACGCCCATGTACGTGGCGTACGAGGGATTGGCGGCGAACCGCTCCCGCATCGACTGCTCGAGGAGCTTCTCGAAGCGGACCTGCTCGGCGCCAGGTGTTCCGGGCCTGGCTGCCTTGTGGGGCTTGGCAGCCGTGGTGGCCTCGGCGCGCGCGCCGGAGAGCGGCGCGGCAAGGAGAAGGAGCAGGGCCGCGAGGGACGGGACGAACGAACGGCGGATCATGACGGGCCTCCGGAAATGGGGTCGCCCGAGGCGCGCGTCCGCGGCCGGGGCCTGCTGAAGATCATCTGCATCGAGACGACGACCAGGAACACCGCGAACATCCGCGCGAGCGAGCGCCCCCCGATGCCCTGTGCCAGCACCGCGCCGACCAGCCCGCCGAGCGCTCCGCCGGCCAGAAGCCCCGGAAGGAGCTTCGCCGGCAGCTTCCCCCCGCGCGCGTAGGTGACCACGCCGACCAGCCCCACGGGCACGATCAGGAGGAGCGAGAGTCCCTGGGCGGCGTGCTGCGGCATCCGCTGCACCAGGGTGAGCACGGGGACCAGGATCGTCCCTCCGCCGATTCCGAGGAGTCCGGCCAGGAACCCGACGCCCAGCCCCAGTCCCACCTCGAACGGCCACGGCCAGGGCATCGCCGCTCCCAAAGGAATCGGCGGCGCCACGAGGATCCGGATCGCGGTCGCGAGGACGGCGATCCCGAACGCGCGGCGCAGCCAGAGCGCGCTCATCCGCGCGGCCGTGCGCGCGCCGGCCACGACGCCGGGGAGCGCTCCCGCGGCGAGGAGCGCCGCCAGGCCCAGGTCCAGCCGCTCGCGCGCCAGGTACGGAACGACCGCGACCGCCGCGGTCGCGATGATGAACGCGAGCGAGACCGCCTGCGCCTCGTGCTGCGGCTCGCGCATCACGTGGACCAAAAGCGGCACCAGGAGGATGCCTCCTCCCACGCCCATCATCCCGCCCAGGGCGCCGGCGGCCGCGCCGAGCGAAGCCGTCAGCAACAGCGGATGCCGTATCATGTCGTTCGGATGGCTAACCTAGCACACGCCGGCCCCCGGCTCGGCTGATGTTCTTTCTCGAGCGGCACCGAACCCGCCCGCGCGTCTACTGGACGCTCGGGTTCATCGGGGCGCTGGTGCTCGTCATCAACGGCACCGTCTTCTACTCCATCCGGACCTCCCAGGCGATGCTGGACGTGGAGCTGGGGAAGCGGCTGGAGGGCACCGCGCAGATCGCGGCGCTCCTGGTCCGGCCCGAGCAGATCCGCTCGCTCGGAGCGGCGGTCCGGGACTCGGCGGCCGCCGTTCAGGACTCGGTCACCGACTTCGTCGTCCAGATGGACGCGATCGAGGCCTCCGACAAGGTGCGCGCGGCCTGGAGCCGCCTGGCCGAGGGAGCGGAGGCGTCGAACGTCCTCCTGGTCGACCGTTCCTCCCACGTGCTGCTGCGCCTCAAGGAGCCGTTCGGCTTCGAGCGGGACGTGCTCACGCTGGACCCCGCTTCGCTCGCGACCGCTCTCATCGGCGAGCCTTCCCACTCGCCGCTCTACGAAAAGGACCGCCAGTACCTCCGGTCGGGCTACGCCCCGGTCGTGGACGAGGACGGCCAGGTGCTGGGCGCCGTCGTGGTGGAGGGGGGATCGCGCGCGTTCCGGCCGCTCGAGGCGATCCGGACGTCCCTGTTCGGAGCCGCCCTGTTCGCATCGCTCCTGATCGTTCTGATCTGGGCGGGGTATCAGAGGACGGTGGGGCATCTGAACCGGATCGAGGAGAACCTGCGCCACACCGACCTCCTCGCCTCGGTGGGACAGGTGGCCGCGGGCGTCGCGCACGAGATCCGAAACCCGCTCGCGGTGCTCCGGGGCGCCTCCCAGCGCCTCCAGAAGTACGAAAACCTGAACCAGGCGCAGCGGGCGGAGTTATTGGCGATGATCGACGAGGAGGTGAGCCGGATGGGCACCGTGGTCCAGAACTTCCTCGATCTCTCCCGGCGCCCGAAGGGAGAGTCGGTGGATTTCGAGCTCCGGCCGGTGCTGGAGCGCTCCATCGACATCCTTCGCGTGGAGCTGGACCGGTCCAAGGTGTCCCTGGAATACGAGTGGGACGCCCCGGAGATGATGGTCGAGGGAGATCCTTCGGCGATGCACCACGTCTTCCTGAACCTGGCCCTGAATGCGCGCGACGTCATGAAGGACGGTGGGCGTCTGCGCGTTCGGGTGCAGGGCAAGAAGGGGGAAGCCCGCATTCAGTTTGAAGATACCGGCCCGGGGGTCCCCAAGGCGATCCGGAACAAGATCTTCGAGCCGTTCTACACGACGCGGGCGACGGGGACTGGCCTGGGACTGGCGTTCGTGGATCGAATCGTCACGGAGCACGGCGGATCGGTTACAGTGGGGAGCGCCCCGTCGGGGGGCGCCCTGTTCGAAATTCGTCTGCCGGCCGAGGCCTTGTAACGGATGGCGCAACGCACCCTGGAACGCATCCTGGTCGCCGAGGACAAGGAGAACCTCTGCCGCCTCATCGAGGCGACGCTCTCCGAGGCCGGCTACGACGTGGCCGTCGCCCTCGGCGGCGACGCCGCCATCCACGAGCTGCAGGCCCGCCCCTTCGATCTGGTCGTCTCCGACATGCGGATGCCCGGCGCGAGCGGCGCCGAGGTCTTCCGGCACGCCCGTTCCCTGGCCACCCAGCCCGACGTGATCCTCATGACCGCCTTCGGCGACGCGCGCGAGGCGGTCCAGATGATGAAGGAGGGGGCGGCCGACTACATCCTCAAGGACAACCTCCTCGAGGAGCTGCCGGTCCA
>Ga0182009_10000265_pt1 | contig 10820 bp, 8 predicted proteins | sample Sormic07211187_1_FD_161052 | JGI IMG/M metagenome (GOLD analysis project Ga0182009, IMG submission 161052) | Bulk soil microbial communities from the field in Mead, Nebraska, USA - 072115-187_1 MetaG | ecosystem: Environmental > Terrestrial > Soil > Agricultural land > Bulk soil | place: USA... | reverse complement strand
AGCAATTTTGCGAGAGGTGGAAAGACTCGGTTTACAAAATGGAGGGGTGACGCGAGACGGGGAGCCCCATGGCCGGGGTTCCCTTGTGGGTGGACATGGGGCTGTCGAACGGCAGGACCCGGCAGTTGTCAATAATATTTGCAGAGGACTGCAGGATGCAATTATAGATGTCTTGGTGAGCAAGACTCTTAGGGCAGCAGAAGAATACAACGTACAATCAATTCTCTTATCTGGCGGTGTTGCTGCCAATCAAACTCTCTATAATGAGTTCGTCGTTCGTGGTTCATCGTTCGTAGGCAAGATTTTTGTTCCACAAAAATCTTTGTGCACAGATAATGCAGCGATGATTGGCGCAGCTGCAATATTTCAAAATAAAACAGCTTCTTACAAAGAAGTTGCTGCAGATCCTGAGCTTTATTTTGATTAAGATTTTTATATACTTATTTTATGCAGCAATTACTTACTTCATGGCAAATTCTTCTAGCGATTAGCGTAATTTCTTTATCTTTTGCAACTATTCTTCAGAAGCTCCTCATGAAGGATCAAAAAACAGATGGAGTTACTTTTTCTATTTTCTTTCAAATTCTTGTTGGAATTATTATTGGAATTTTTGCACTTATTCACGGATTCCGCATGCCGAATCTTCTCTCTTATTTACCTAATACCATTATTATGATTCTTTTTTATGGTTTTGCGAATGTTTTTGCTTTTAAAGCTCTTGGGAAAATCGATGCATCGGAATATACTGTATTATTTACGACACGCTCGTTATGGACAATTGTTGGATCGCTCATTTTCTTAGGAGAAAGATTTTCTTTAATACAAATTGTCGGAACATGCTTCTTATTAGGCTCTATTGCCCTTATTAATATACGAAAGAAAAAATTTTCCATTAATCAAGGATCTTTCTTTGCTCTTCTCGGTGCACTCCTTTTTGGACTAGCGTTTACTAATGATGCATATCTTGTTCAACGATTCGATGTGCTTAGCTATATTTCTATTGCCTTTATTCTTCCAGGTGTTGGAATGCTTTTTGTATATCCAAAAACATTCAAAAAACTTCATGAATTAGTATTACCGGGTATTCTCTGGAGATTTATTTCCTTTTCTATATTGTATGCAATTGCTGCAATAACCGTGTATTCTGCATACCTGTATGGAAGGAATGCTGCTCAACTTTCTGCCCTTTCACAATCAACAACCATTCTCACAGTAATTCTTTCGATTGTACTGCTCAAAGAGACAAAAGGATTATTTATAAAACTCCTTGCTATTGCTCTTGCTTTTATTGGTGTTATCCTTCTGGGATAATATACCCACCAAAATCGCGCTTATTATTCAGGCAGAATACAACAAGCGCGATATAATAATTGCAATTATCTTCTTCTTTTCTTAGCTGGCGACTTTCGACTAACTTTTTTACTTGACCGCTTGGTCGCGACAGACTTGTGGCTGTGAAGCCCAAGACTCTTTAATGGTTCGCAAAGCATTCCTAATGAGCACTTCATATATAAATTCTCACCCCCATTCGAATTAGTATTATGTATTAGGTAGTATGTAGTACGTATGGAAACAGAACCTTATTTATACTTAATACGTAATACTTACTACTTGATACTTATCTAGTATACACATAGAAAAATTTTCTTGTAAAGATGTGAAATTCATGGAGGAAGCGGCAGACAGCAGACTATTCCCAATTCTCAGGTGAATTGAAATTTGATTGAGATACCATCCTGAAATAGTAGTAGTGTTTGGTATCAAATTTCATTTAGCGAGTCCCTCTCGAGCGTCATCCTGAAATTGGGTAGACTGGTGGCTGCCAGAGACAAGATTCAGGCCTTGCCCAGAATGACAAAAGAGATCTTGAAACCCTTCGGCCTCGCTCAGGGCGGGCAAGTTTAGGACGACGAAGAAAGGTGACAAGGCATGGTATACTATCTTCATGCAAATTGAATTCCTGCTCCTCTTTGCTCTTGTCATACTTGGCTTTGGCATTGTTGTCTATTTTCTTAATAAAAAACAGTCCTCCACTATGGATCCTACTCTTTTGGAGTGGATAAAATCTGTTCAACAAGGTTTACAGCAAAATTCAACAGATATAACACGCGTTTTGCAAGAAAATTCCAAACAACTCAATGAAAGACTCGATAATGCAGCACGAGTTATTGGAGATGTGAATAAAGAAGTTGGCAAAATGAGTGAGATTGGACGCAATATGCAAGAGTTGCAGGATTTCTTAAAAAGCCCCAAGCTTCGAGGAAATATTGGAGAGCATGTCCTCAACGACTTAATTGCACAAATCTTTCCAAAAAATACCTTTCACTTGCAATACGCATTTAAAAGTGGAGAGAAAGTTGATGCAGCTATACAAACAGATGCGGGAATATTACCAATAGACTCTAAATTCCCTATGGAAAACTTTCAGAGATACACTAAGTCAAAAGACGAGACAGAAAAATTGCAATATAAAAAAGAATTTGGAAGAGACATTAAAAAGCATATCGATGCCATTGCAGGAAAATATATTCTACCTGATGAAGGAACAATGGATTTTGCGCTTATGTATGTACCTAGTGAGTCTGTCTTTTACGAGATAGTAAATATGGAGGATATTATCGAGTATGCACGGAAATCCCGGGTGTATGTTGTCTCCCCAAGTACTCTGTATGCGCATTTGCAAACAATTCTCTTATCCTTTGAGGGTAAAAAAATAGAAAGTAGGACAAAAGAAGTCTTTGCACTCCTAAGGAGTTTGCAAATTGATCATGGAAAAGTAAGTGAATCTTTGGATACATTAGGCAAACATTTAACCAATGCGTCTGGGCAATATATGCAAGTTACTAAAGGCTTTGCAACCTTGGGCAACAAGCTTTCATCAACCAAACACCTTACAGAATCTAACAAAGAACTTGAATCTTGAATCTTGAATCTTGATTAGTATCCGGTAAAAATATCGATTCTAATTTTCGATGAATCAATTCCCATAGACAATAAAAGCTCTTCTGTATTTTCTACCATTTTTTCTCCTCCTGTTATCATATATATTTTGTTGTGCATGTCTCTCACATATTTTTTAATATGGGCATCCGAAATTCTTCCCTTCTCACTTTCCCAATTATCTTGAGAAAGTGTATAGATTATCTTTATTAATGGGTTTTCTGCATCTATTTTTTCCAGCTCTTCTTGAAAAATCATATATTCCCTTTTGGAAAATGATGCAATAAGAGTTATGGGAAATGTAAGACCCTTTGCATGTGCATAGGTAATCATGCTATGAAACGCAGTAATCCCTATTCCACCAGACAAAAAAACTAATGGTGTTGTATTCTCTTCACGTAAAATAAATCCCCCTGTAGGAGATTTCATGGCAACCTTACTTCCAGCAGATAATGCAAAAAGATTTTTCTTAAAGGCACTTTTCCCATTCTTTGTAACAAGAAAAAATTTATCTTTCTCTAAAGGAGAAGAGGCAATAGTAAAGTCTCTTGTATCCTCTCCTAAAAAAACACTGACATATTGCCCTGCTTGGTACATAAAATTCGCATCTTTTTGAAAAAGAAAACGCCATGTGTCTTTTGCTATTTTTTCTTTTCCAAGAAAGCTAACAGAAATGGTATCTTGCATAGACAAAGGGTAGCAGTTCGTTGCTCCCGGATCAAGTCCGTTGCATTTTACCCACAAACCACGTATGCTCAGGGTAATGAGAAAGCTTATTCTTGTGGCGATACTTTTAATTGCGGTACTGCTTCTTAGCTGGTGGGCAAGGGGAGCAAATTTTAGTATTTTTACCATGATGCAAAATGTTGCTCATCCACCTGTTACAACACCTTCTACACAATCTCAGCCAAAGGCTGATGGGCCTATGGCCCAAAATGCTATTCCTGTTGAAATCCTCATTACTGTTACACCGAATGGATTTGTTCCAGATGTTATTATGATTGCACCTGGTACAAAAATAACCTGGGTAAATAAATCTGGTAATACTGCAAATATTACATCCGACCCACAAGATACATATACACAACTCAATCTCGGAGACTTTGGACAAAACTCATCAGTTTCTCTTATCTTCTCCACTGCAGGACGGTATCATTATTACAATAATAAAAACCCTTTGCAAAAAGGTACCCTCGTTGTAAAATAATTTCTCATGGTAGAATCAATTCTTAATCCACAACAGAAAAAAGCTGTAAAACATGGCACAGGACCACTCCTGATTGTTGCTGGTGCAGGAACAGGAAAAACAACTGTTGTTACAAAAAGAATAGAACATCTTATTGTTAATAAAAATGTCCCTTCTTCTCAAATTTTGGCTCTTACTTTTACCGAAAAAGCGGCATTTGAAATGCAAGAAAGAGTTGATATCTTGCTTCCCTATGGATATACCGATTTGTGGATACATACCTTTCATTCATTTTGCGATAGAATTCTTAGAGACGAAGCTCACATGATAGGGCTTAATACAGAATACAAACTTATTTCTAAAGCGGAATCTCTTCTTCTTTTACAAAACCATTTATACGATTTAAAATTAAAAATTTTACGGCCGCGAAGTAACCCAGTAAAATTTCTTGATGATCTTCTTACTCATTTCTCCCGACTCAAGGATGAGGATATAACTCCTGTTGATTACCAAGTATGGGTCCAAAAACAAGACGAATCAGAAGAAAAAGATATGTACAAAGAATTATCATTTGCCTACACAAAGTATGAACAACTGAAAGTAGATAATTCCTTTATGGATTTTTCAGATTTAATATCGCATACACTCCATCTCTTCCGGACAAGAAAAAGCATTCTTAAAAAATATCAAGATACATTTATGTACATTCTTGTTGACGAATTTCAGGATACAAATTTTGCGCAAAACGAATTAGCCCTCCTTTTAGCTGGAGAGAGTAAAAATCTTACCGTGGTTGCAGACGATGATCAATCTATTTATCGATTTCGTGGCGCTGCTGTTTCTAACGTTTTGCAATTCAAGAAAAAGTTTCCCGAGGCAACAACTATTTCCTTAACACAAAACTATCGCTCCACTCAGGCAGTACTAGACAGCGCATACCGACTTATTCAACACAATAATCCCAATAGGTTGGAGATTATTGAGCATATAGATAAAAAACTAAAAAGCGCAATCCCAGATAACAATCATAACATTGAAGTTATTCATGAAACATCTGTTATTGCAGAAGCAGACGCAATTACGAAAAAAATTGAAGAATTAGTACTTGATGGATATACCTATAAAGACATTGCTATCTTGGTACGTGCCAACAACCATGCTTTGCCTATTGTTGCAAGCTTAGCCCGGAAAAAAATTCCTCATCAACTTCTTGGTCCAGAATATTTATTCCAACAAGAAGAAATAAAAGACCTTATTGCTTATATTTTATTCCTTTCAGATATTACCGATTCTGTTTCGCTTTTCCGAATTCTTTCTATGGATGTTTTTGCTATCTCAGGAATGGAATTACATCTTCTTACCACTTGGGCGCGTAAAAATGATAAAACTCTTTTTGAAACAATTCAACATACAGATGATGTATCTATTTCTGAGAAAGCAAAAGAAAGTCTTGCCAATTTTTCAGCAATGGTTATTAAGCATTTAGAAGCAAGTAAAAAACAACATGGATGGAATATTTTGTATGACTTTCTCGTAGAGACAAAATTACTTGACACATTAAATATTAAAAATGTTATGAGCACAGAGGAAGAAAAAAGAGTTCTTAATACTACTAAATTTTTTGAAAGAATAAAGTACTTCGAGTCAGATAGAATCGATGCAAATATCTATACTCTTGCAGCGTGGCTAAGACTTCTTTTACAAATGGGAGATAATGTTAAAAGCACAGAATCATCGGGACAAGAAAATGCAGTTAATGTGGCAACAATACATGGAGTTAAGGGACTGGAATTTAGAGCTGTTTTTTTGGTAAATTTAGTAAGCCAACGCTTCCCTTCTACAGAAAGATCGGACAAACTACCTATCCCCGAGCAACTTACCAAAGAACATCTCTCTGAGGACGTAGATTTTCATCTTCAGGAAGAAAGAAGACTATTTTATGTTGGAATGACCCGTGCAAAAGAAAGACTTTTTTTTACAGCAGCACTTTTTTATGGTGAAGGTAAAAGGCCCAAAAAATTATCACCTTTTGTCACGGAAGCATTACCCGACCACACAACTCATTTTCCAGAAAACACCCAACAACTAGTTCAAGACGCTCTTTTTGAATATAAAAATATACGAGAAGAAAAAGTAAAGAAAACTCCTTTAAAAATTACGTCTATTACATATAGCAATATTCAAATGTTTGATATTTGTCCCCTTCATTACAAGGCAAAGGTTATTTTTAATATTCCGACCAGAAAAACGAGCTATCAAAACTTTGGCATTTCTTTACACAAAACTCTTTATGAGTTTTATAAGAAAGTTATAGAAAAAGAAAAAGTTTCTCTAACTACTTTACACGACATACTAGATAATCAATGGATTACAGAAGGTTTTGAAAACAGGAATGACGAGAAGGAACAACACGCATATGCTAAAAATATTCTCAAAGATTTTTATACGACACAATTTAATCCCAATAGCATACCGCTAAAACTAGAATATCCTTTTTCTTTTAAGTTAAAAACAGGAGTTGTTGTGAGCGGGACAATAGACAGAATTGATAAAACAGAAAATGGTATTGAGATTATTGACTACAAAACAGGAAGAAAAAGTAGCGCAAAGAAAATGCATGAGATGCAGCTTGCAATTTATGCCTTAGCATCAACCCGAGTAAAAGATGCGCTCTTGCATCAGGACCCCGAGAATATTACGCTAACATTGTATTTTCTGGAAGATAACACAAAAGCATCTATGGTATTTACTAAAAAAGACTTAGAAGATTTGGAAAATACGCTTATAGACAAAGTTACCGAAATAGAAAAAAGTAATTTTGCATGCAGTAAATCTCCTTTATGTAGTGCGTGTGAGTATGTAATGCTCTGCGAATCTACGCCTACCATTCATTAGGATTCTGCTATATTGGCACTCTCTCATCTCTTGTGCTATAATTAAAAAGGTTCAAGGAGGTAGATTTGCTATCCTGCCTATGGCGGGAAGGAAAGTCCAGACAGCACAAAGGAGGGGATGGAGCGTAAGCTCCGACTAGCAATAGCTGGTGTCTTAATCTTTTACTCACATGCGGGATTAAGAACAGATTCTGAATTAACAGAATTTGAGAGCAACAGAGACGAGTGAGAGTGAAACGGTCAATCCTACCTGCTGCAACCTCCGACTGGTACGTTATACTTACCTTTAAGAAGTACCGAAGTACGAGGGCAACACGTCAAACGTGTCTGGTGTGAAGAAAATATCACAACTGAGAGAGATTGCAAATAAAACAGAATCTGGCTTACTCACTTCCTTGAACCTTTTTCATTTATTTGATTAAAGGAAAATTCTAGAAGTAATCGAATAACAGCTGCAACAGGCACGGCAAGAATAAGTCCCAAGATTCCAGCCAAATGCCCTCCCGCTATAACTGCAAAGAAAATAATGAATGATGGCAATTTAGTAATCCTCCCCATCACATAGGGAATTACAAAATAATCCTCCAAATGCCTAAGAATAAAATAAATAATTGCAAGAGCAATTGCACCCTGTACTGGACTAAGTCCAAAATGAATTGTCCCAGTAAGCAAAACTACACTAATAGCAACTCCTGCTGCAATAATTGGTCCAACAACTGGTACTATTTCTGCAAAACCTGAAAAAATGGCAATAAGAAATGCAAAACGAATTCCAAGAATAAAAAGTGCAATATAGGTTGCAAGTGACATAAGAAGTACAAGAAAAATTTGTCCTCTGAGATATCCACTTAAAATAGCATTTATTTTTCTAAAAAGTATTTCTATGTCAAGCTTGTATTTACTCGATGTGAAAGCAATGACCTTTTGAAAAAACTTTTCTCCATCTTTGAGAAAATAAAAAGCAGATACAAGAAAAATAAGGAAGCTAACAATTCGGGATATAACTTGATTAAAAAGAGGAAAAAATGATTGCCCTGAAAGAAATCCTAGAAATCGTGATCTTTTTAAGTTAAAAAGTAAATCATATGCAGTAGGTCGGGACCAATCAGGAAGGTTTTTTATTTGAACTTCTGTACTTTGCAAAGATTTAGTGACAAAATTTCTCAATTCGGACGATTCTGTTCCAATTTGTGAAGAAAGAAAAATACTTCCCACAACAACGAGCGTTGTAAGTATGCCATAAATAAGAAGAATTGCTACCACCCGTGGTATTTTGAATCTTTTCGTAACAAGAGATATTATCGGATTAAGAAGATACGCAAATATTCCTGCAAGGACAAAAGGCGTAAGAATTGCCCGCTCTACAAATACAAACCATACGGTGAGTATCCCAAGGACAATGAAGAAAATCGTTCTGCCTTTCATGTAGCATGTATTATACCACCAAATTAGCTCTCAGTTATCAGCTTTCATGTAATAATCTTTAACTAGGAGCTAGCAACTGGAAGCTGATTTAGCTGCTTGCACTTGTGTAAAATCTAAGGGCAAATTTCCAAAAAATCCTCGACAACAAAATAGACCCACTAGCAACAACGAAAAGTACCCCGATTTCCCACCAATTTGCTTTTTGGAGAAGCACTCTTATAGGAATAGTTATGGAGAGGGAAAAAAAGATAAAAAATGCAAAAAAGAAATTTGTCTTATTTAAAAACATGTTTGATGGATAACGTAACGATCCCATAAAAATATACAGAAGATCTCTAAGATTTGAGAGATTAGTAAACCAAACAGAAAGAGTAACAACTCCAAACCAAACACTATAGATAATACACATTCCAATTATCATAAGAAGCATAGATACAATCACTGACATTACAGTAAAAGGAAAGCTAACTGCATGCACAAAAAAGATAACAAATCCCAAACACACACATATTCGCACAACTTGCATAAAATCTATAAAACGAAAACTAAGAATAAACTGAGAATCTATTGGCTTTGTGAGAATAAGATCTAAATCTCCTCTATGTACTATATCTGGGATTCTTCCAATATTTGATGCGCAGAGAAGATAAAAGGTTCCTGCAAAAATTGGGTAAATTCCCGCAAGAAGGATAAGTTCGTTCCGACTCCATCCATATGCACCAGAAATTCGAAGGGTCAGAACATACATATTAAAAATTCCAATAATTCCCCAGAAAACCGTATACAAAATAGTTAAGAAAAAACTAGCTCGATAGGTAAAAAGGAGCGTAAAATTAATTTTTATAAAACTAAGATATATCCGTAAATATCTTTTCATAATATCAGTCAAACTTATATTCCAATAGCAGTAAATTTTTTTAGTGCATTTTTTAAAATCAATTTATAAAGACCAACGAAAAGAAGTAACCAAATAAGCTGTCCTGCAAATGTAAAAAACATTTCTATTACAGTTAACTTTCCTTGAAATGCGATAACAGGAAAATAAATAACATAACTAAAAGGAAGAAAATAAGCGATAAATGAAAGCCATGAAGGCATAAGATATAAAGGCACTACATATCCCCCCACTACAAGATTGACAATAATAAAAAATTGATAAATTCCATCTGGTTCTTTTATCCATAGCGCAATAAGTCCTAGAATCATTTTAAAAGTAAATGAAATCATAAATCCTGTAATTGCAAGACATACTGCAAATATCAATACATACCAGGTACTACTAATAGTAAAGCTACCAAAAAATAAATAGAGTATAAAACCCGCACATACAGCAAATATTCCTTGGAATAAACGATACGGCAATTCTTGAATAAACTTCATGAGAAAATAAGGAAAAGGTCTCATGAGATATATTGATAAGTCTCCTTTTAAAATATCCTCTCGAGAAATATCTTCTTCAATGTGACTTGTTAAAAAAGAATCTGCCATAGTAAGCAGTAAATAGTATGAGGTTATTGTTGAAACAGTCCATCCTGTAATCACTGATTGATGACCAGCAGAGATACCTCTCCAGAAAAGAAGGAGAAGAAGTGGATTAATAAGAGATACAAGAAACCATACAAATATTCTTCCACGCTGTTCTATAACACGCTGAAAGGTAAGTAAAAACATCCGTATTGGTTTCATTTGTTAAATTCATTTGATGTCATGGTAAATACATCTCGAATAATATCTTCTACATCTGGATCTTCTATTGTTACATCTTCCACTGGCAATAGACTTAATATTTTTCCTGCAGATTTACTTGCATTTACAGATGGGACACTTAATACCAACTCAGGATACTTAAATTTCTTTATTTCTCCTATATTTTCTAATTTTCTTGGATCTACCATGTTATTTAACACAACAGAAATTAATTTATATGGTGCATGCTTTTTAACCAAGTCTGATAAGAGTCCATCAAATAATATTTTCCCATGATTAATAATAATTACCCTTTTGCATAATGCTTCTACATCTCCCATATAATGACTTGTTAAAAGAATTGTTGCTTTATATCTACGGTTGTATTCTCTTATAAATTCACGTAAATTCTGTTGCATCACAACATCAAGGCCAATTGTTGGCTCATCAAGAAATAATACTTTAGGATTATGAAGGAGAGATGCGATAAGTTCCATTTTCATTCGCTGACCTAGAGAAAGTTTTCTTACCTGTACCTTTAATTGCTCTTCTGCATCAAGAAGATGGGATAAATCATGTACCGTTTCTGTAAATTGTTTTTCTGGAATTTCATAAATTTCTTTATTAAGCAGAAATGTCTCCATTGCTGGTAAATCCCACCATAATTGATTTTTTTGCTCAATATCAAG
>Ga0182009_10000264_pt1 | contig 10833 bp, 6 predicted proteins | sample Sormic07211187_1_FD_161052 | JGI IMG/M metagenome (GOLD analysis project Ga0182009, IMG submission 161052) | Bulk soil microbial communities from the field in Mead, Nebraska, USA - 072115-187_1 MetaG | ecosystem: Environmental > Terrestrial > Soil > Agricultural land > Bulk soil | place: USA... | reverse complement strand
AATTGGAGCTGGCATTTGAAGGTTTTCGGTTTACCGATCTCGTTCGATGGGGTTTAGCTCAAAAGGAGTTGGGCCCTCTAGGCTATCAATCAAAACATGCATTGTTGCCAATACCTGACTATGATATAAAAACTGGAAAACTGGCACAGAATCCTGGTTATTAAAATTCAATTGAAAGCTGATCTATTTCATATTGAAGCAACCTAGATTTCTCACTTAAGCAATCGTTAGGGGTGGATCATATTTCTTACTTTTCAAAGTTTGTATCTTCCACCCTTTTTTATTTAAGAAGTTATTGCAGTTGATCACTCAATATTTTTTTCGGAAAGAATTTTAAATGACCTGTCTATCGTGTATTCTATTTTCGACGAATAATCTTCTTTCTTTGATCGTCTATCCGCTTTTATTGTTTCGGTAACAGCAATTGACAACTTACAACTATCACCATGAACTGTTGACTGAAGCGTTCTAATATCGGGATGACATTCGTAGTACGATGGCTTGATGAAAAGATCGTGTATAATGTCGCTTAATTTGTTCTTCGTTACGGCACCGGCACCATAATATTGATTGAGATTGTCGCTGTAATTTGACAGAATAGCTGGTAGATCTCTCTTATTGTACGATTGATACAATCCAAATAAAAATTGTGTGATATTCGTTGTTGTAAAAACTGCTTCTTGAACCGTTGGTTTCACAACGGGTTGAACATTTTTGATTTGACTACTTATTGGTGTTTCGGGTTGAACTTTTTTTGGATGATTTTGCGCTTTAATAAAATAGACAGAGACAAATGCAAGAATACCAACAACTGCAATAATTAAAATAAACTGCGGGGTTTTGTTTTTTTTAACGGGAGTCTGAAATGTTTCAGATTGCTTCTGCTTTACTTCTGCCGGAATAAATTCTTTTTTTTCAACTGTTTGTCCCTTTTGTTCATTTCTCTTTAATAGAATTTTTTTTGGCTCAGGCGTTACTATTTTAGGCGTCGGTATTTCCACCTTTGGTTTTTGTACTGTAATTATACTTTTAGCAGTTTTTTCTTCTGTTTTTTGTATTGCCGGGTGTATAGGTTCAGCTTGCCTGATTTTTAGCTCTGGCAACGGGGCCTCAACTTTTAACGGGCCAGTGGCGTTTTTTGAATAAAGTTGAGGAGTTTCAATTGCCTCCAGGGATTTGTTGGAACAAAATGATATAAGCTTATCGGCATAAAAATTCAGCGCCTCATTATTATAACTCCTGATGATTTGAAAAGCTCTTGATTGCTGAGGAATGGCAAGGTCTCTATAATTGAACAGTACTTGTTTTGACTGGTCGTATCCATGTTCTATTGCTTTAGTCCAAAGAGATGCATCAGTTTTAAAAGCTTCCAAAGCAGTAAGAAAAACCCAGATAGAAAACCGGTCGATGGTTTGTGAAAAATCGGATGCTAACCTCATTGGGTGCTGAAAACTTGATGTTCCCGCCGTCAAACTATCTTTCTCGCTAAATGAAGGAATAAACAGGGAATCATAGTCAATCAATTTTAAAACGGGCTGTTGTTCAGTTGTTTCAACCCAAATATGTTTCATATTCAGGTTGCCATGAGCTGTATTATTTTTCTCCAAGTCATTACTCAGCCATAAAAGTTTTGATTGTAATTCACTAATGGCTGTAGGGCTATTAATAATTGAATTAAGATAGTTTGTGAAGGTTTCCCCCTGAACCCAATCCATCTTCAATACGGGGTAATATTCTTCGTGTAAAAATTCAAACGGTACCTTCCACGACAATTGTTTTGCCCCCAAATAATTTTGAAGTTCACGATACCGTCTGAACAGTTCGTGATCGTCGTTTAAGAAAAAGCGAATGGCAAAAAGTTTCGAGTGGTACTCTGCTTTAAAAACGATGTTCCGACGGCTTTTTTCATATAACAGAGTTTTACCATCCTTTTCTGTCAGAAAGCGATACTGGTGTAGGGTAGCTAATGTGCCAGGTGCTTTTTCACCAATAATTTCTAGATACTCTTCTGCTGTCGGTAATTTCATTAGTTATCTTAAGGTGTTGCCAAGATTAATTTAAAAAACAGCCAGCTCTGGTATGATTTTTTCTACTATTATTCGGACCTTGATCTGCCAATAATCCCTCTGAACACGAACCAAGAGCAATTTTACAGATTTATTTACTCCAAAACTTTTGAATCCCGTCCTATATGAGGAATTTGCTGTTAATTTTTCTTTTTTTGTTGTTGCTGACCGGCTGCAAAAAATTTACTGAGTCTCCTGAAAAAAAATGTTTCATTCCGTATGTAGACTTTGTAGCTGAGCATATCAATCCGACTACTTTGGAGGTTAGCTTTTCTGTCACTACTTCCAATGGTAATATTACTTCTTACAAATGGGACTTTGGGGACGGTACTACTTTCAATGGACAAAATCCTCCTCCGCATAAATACCCGGCACCTGCTTCACCTAATGGTTCATCTCATTATAAGGTAAAACTGACAGTTGCAAATGATTGTGGCGAAGCGTACTGGACACAAGATGTGACCATCTCGGGTTGTTTGCCTGATACCAAATTTTCGTACAAATACTTAAATGATTCAACAGTCGAATTCACCAATCAAACAAAAACGTCTTCCACCACAAATTATCTATGGAATTTTGGTGACGGTACAACCGGTACAAACAGCCAGGCCACTTTTACGCATGTCTATAAGGATGACAAACCTTTTGTAGTTTCTCTTAAAGCCACAAATTCCTGTGGTGAAAACAACTATACCGAAACAGTTGCTGTTTGCAGAAAACCAGAAGCCTCCCAAACCATTTCAACCACCGATTGCGGTACGGTAAATATTAATGCGGGAGCTTCAAGAAATGCCATTAAGTATCAATGGGATTTTGGCAATGGAACTGTATTGCCGGCTACGCCTTCTACATCATCAACCATCAGTTACACTTATCCAAATAGCGGAACGTACTCTATAAAACTTAAAGTGTTTAATGCAGCCGGGTGCGATTCTGCAAGTACCTCAAATAATGTAACGGTAACTTCTTCATCTCTTGGTTCTAATAGCACATGGTCATACACTTCCGACGATCTTGATTTCAATTTCACACGAGCTGCCATACCTAATGCGGTTTCTTATAAATGGAATTTTGGGGATGGCACTACGTCAACGTTACAAAATCCAACTCATAGTTATTCCGATCCCGGGTCTTACACCATTACGCTAAGCGCTTCCAATAAGTGTGGTGCAACTTATGAATTCAGTGTTCCCATTTCAGTTCCGTATTACAGCACATTGAACAATATGCCAGCCACAGGTTTTCAGCAGGTGATTGCATTTTCCCAATCATTGATTTATTTTTTGGGAACGAATGGAAAACTTTATAAAACGGATACATCTGGAAATTGGAGTACAATTAACCTTCCCACTGGCCTGGCTTTTAGTAGTGATGCAAAATTGTTTAAAGATCAGAACAACAACCTCTGGATTTATGGTAAAAAAGAAGTAGCAAAACTTAACAGTAATGGTTCCTGGAGTTCCTATTTTTCGACGACAGGATTGGGAAATAATGTTACGATTGAGGGAATGGCTATCGACAATAACAACGTTTTATGGACATTAGCCGACGGTGTACTTAGAAAAGGCAATACAAAAATCAATTCTGCTGTAATATTTTCCTCTATTGCGTATGCTCCCGGCACAAATAGAATTTGGCTTACATCTCCAAGCAGTGCAGGTTTATATTATATCAATACCAACAGTACGCAACTGAATCCCGTATCTAATACAGCTATCACCGGCGGTGGAGATGAGTTAAAAATTGCACCCAACGGCGATATGTATATGACAACTTCAGTCGGAATTGTAAAAACCAATAGTTTGGCGAGCACTGTAAGCAGTTACACGAGCAGCAATACCAACGGTTTGATTTCAGGACGACCATCATCTTTTGATTTCGATGCCGAGGGCAATCTTTGGGTGTTGTTATCGGGGCAACTGTACAAAGTGCCAACTAACAATAGTACCAATACAAAAAAGTATTCGTTTAATGCCGATTTAAGCAACCTTGCATCATTAAGTGTCCTTGATTTTTCTGGAACTGATAGCGATATTTTATTATCAAAAACTTCAGGCAATGCGGCTATTAAAATTAAATAGTGTATTAATCTTGTTGTTACTGGCTTGCTCCATGTACAGTAATTCGCAGCAAGTAATTAATGACGTTGCTATTGAAAAAAGAGGTAGCAGTTTATACAGAATTAAGTACAGCTTAAATCAAACAGCCGATTTTACTTTAGAAAAAGCAATTCTAAAAATCTACCGAAGAAGAAATGGCAACGTAGAGGAAATTTTCTCAGTGCCAATAACCGTCCCGCCTTTAAGCGCCCAGGACCAGCAGTACCATAATTTTGACTGGACGGCTTCCAATGGATTAATACAACAAGGCGATGACCTTCAGGCAAAAATTATTTTGACCTTAAAAACATCACTTGCCCGTCAAAAATTAAATAGAATTCCTGTTGCCAGCGCGGGCGAATTTATGCAGGCAGAATTGCCGGTGACCAAACCGGTGGAACTCAACGGCAGTAAATCCCGCGATGACGATGGAAAAATTGTCGATATTGAATGGAAGCAAGTTGGCGGACCTACCAACCTGAATATTACACATAAAGATTCATTGATTGCTTTTGCAGACGGTGAGTTTAAAACCGGAACCTATGCATTTGAGATAACCATTAAAGACAATCTGGGTTCTGTATCCAGTAGTCGAACCTCTTTGACCGTTAAGACGCCATCATATTGGACCAATCCGCCTGTCAATAACAATCAGCAAAAAACCAAAACAGGTCAACAAACTACGCCGCAAAAAAATCAAACGAAATTAAAAGGCGGGCCGTCTAATGCGGCACTTAATTTACTGTTACCCGGTGTCGGACACTATTTCGTAAGTGGAGACTATAATGGTAATAACAGGAAAGCCACTTCGTTCATAGTGACAGGAGTGTATATTGGATCGCTGGCCGGAGCAGTTGTGCTCAACCAGAAATCGGATGCTGAATTTGAAAAGTACAATGAGTTAGCAGCTTTCAGGGAGTATCAAAAGGACACGAATGGAAACATAATTGGCATACGCGGAGGTAACGAAGCACAGGCAGACGACCATTATAACAAAGGGCAGTCGCTTCAAAGAAACGCAATGATCTGTTTGGGCGTTGGAGGCGCAGTTCTTGCCGGGGATTTGGTTTATACATTTTTAAGAGGCAATAAAAATAAAAAGGAGTGGACGTCAGCAAATACTTCTTTTAAACCCAACTTATTCATTTCGTCCGACGGAATGGCAACCAACATTGGCATTCAATTAAAATTTTGAGAATGAAAAATTTATTAGCTGTGTTCATTTGTCTCGCTGCATTAAAAGGCTATAGCCAGACGAGCGAAGCTTTTGTGCAGGAAAAATCAAGTGCATGGATTAGAGTTACTGAAAGCCCTGTTTCTGTTGCAAAGCCGGAAACAATAAAAAAAACAACGGTCGCAAAAAAAAGTACAACCACAAATAAGCCTGCTAAACCAAAGCAAAACACACAAAAAGAGTTTGAAAAAACCAACAGCGAAGTAAATCGTTTCAAGAAACAGAAGAATGGTTAAAGAGCGAAATAAAATTGCATTTCAAACTTTATAGCCAAATCATTACCCGAAGAACAGTGGTTTACAGGATCCGAAATCGGCTCATACCTGAAATTTCATTACGCCCTTTAACCATTATTTTTACGATGCTTCGTGTAAAAAGTTAATTCTCTTTTCACTGTTACAATCTTTCATTTCAAATTGGCAGATAATCGCCCGACCCTTACCTTTGCAGCCGAAATTGAAAATAGGGCCTGATACGCTCCTTTTTCAGTTGAAAACACTTCTTTAAAAGCTAAATATGGCAAAAGTCGGTAAGGTAAAACAGATCATCGGCGCCGTGGTAGATGTTCAATTTAACGGTGGCCTTCCTGAAATTTATAACGCATTAGAAATCAAAAGGCAAAATGGAGATACCCTGGTTCTTGAAGTGCAAAATCACCTGGGTGAGGACAGTGTGCGAACCATAGCAATGGATGGTACTGAAGGTTTGCTTCGCGGTATGGATGTAGTGGATACCGGTGCTCCTATAACGATGCCGGCTAGTGAACAAATTCGCGGACGCCTGTTTAATGTAACAGGTGATCCCATTGACGGTCTACCGCCAGTTCCTAAAGTGAATGGCCGTGCTATTCACGCCAAGCCGCCGGCTTTCGAAAATTTGTCAACTGCAAATGAAATTTTATTTACGGGTATTAAGGTAATCGACCTCATTGAACCCTATTCAAAAGGTGGTAAAATTGGTTTGTTTGGTGGTGCGGGTGTAGGTAAAACAGTTTTGATTCAGGAATTGATTAACAATATTGCAAAAGCTTATGCCGGTGTATCAGTTTTTGCCGGTGTAGGCGAAAGAACACGTGAAGGAAATGATCTGATGCGTGAAATGATTGAAGCAGGCATTATGAACTATGGCAATGCTTTCAAACATAGCATGGAAGAAGGCGGATGGGATCTGAGCAAGGTAAATATGAATGAACTGGCAGACTCAAAAGCCACTTTCGTATTTGGTCAAATGAACGAACCACCGGGTGCACGTGCCCGTGTTGCTCTTTCTGGTTTAACTATCGCTGAATATTATCGTGATGGTGACGGTACAGGTAAAGGACGTGATATTCTTTTCTTCGTTGACAATATCTTCCGATTCACACAGGCGGGGTCAGAAGTATCGGCCTTGTTGGGTCGTATGCCTTCGGCAGTAGGTTACCAGCCAACGCTGGCAACTGAAATGGGAATCATGCAGGAAAGAATTACTTCTACTAAAAATGGTTCGATCACATCTGTGCAGGCAGTTTATGTTCCTGCAGATGATTTAACGGATCCTGCTCCTGCAACTACTTTCGCCCACCTTGATGCAACAACTGTATTATCTCGTAAAATCGCCGATTTGGGTATTTATCCTGCAGTAGATCCTTTGGATTCTACGTCAAGGATTTTAAGCCCGAATATTGTTGGTGATGCTCATTATAATTGCGCTAACCGTGTTAAATTAATCTTGCAGCGTTATAAAGAGCTACAGGACATCATTGCCATCCTTGGTATGGATGAATTGAGCGATGAAGATAAATTAACGGTAAGCCGTGCCAGGCGTGTTCAGCGTTTCTTATCACAGCCATTTCATGTTGCTGAAGCTTTTACCGGTTTAAAGGGTGTATTGGTTCCAATTGAGGAAACCATTCGTGGATTCAACATGATCATGGATGGCGAAGTGGACGAATATCCAGAAGCTGCCTTTAACCTTGTTGGTAATATTGATGATGCAATTGAAAAAGGGAAGAAGTTGTTAGCCCAGGCACAGGGATAATTAGCTAATTCGTCAATTAGCTAATTAGCTAATTGGCATATCGTCACATTAGTTTTATGACTCTAGAAATATTAACTCCGGAACAAAAAATTTTTAGCGGCGAAGTGTATGGCGTTCAAATGCCTGGCATCAGCGGTTTGTTTGAAGTGTTAGACATGCATGCGCCATTGGTAAGTGCGTTAAAAGCCGGTCGTGTAAAGGTTTTACGTGATAAACAAAATCATACAACCTATTATGATATCACAGGTGGTTTTGTGGAGGTACTCAATAACAAAGTGACAGTTTTGGCTGAAGGTGCTAAAGAGATTGAATAAAAAACTTATAATTAATAAGAAGCTCCCAGGTTACTGGGAGCTTTTTTATTGCCTTTACATTTATTTAACCGAGAGCAACTTTACTTTAACGCAATTGCAAATGACCTTTACATGAGCTTTTAAATAGTGCAAGGAAAACAAATATTTCAAACTGATTCATCAACTCGCTGGCAACAATTTAAATGGGGGGGCAGGATATTATTGTTATTCATTCTTCTTGCCGTTTTAGTAATAATAGCATGGTTTCTCACGGAGCAATTACCAAATATTCCACAAATGGCTTATAAGCAAGCCATCGGCATTGATAATGACAATTTGCTTTCTAAAAACTCTTCACTTGCAAAAAAATATAAGGGTTTCCGGCAGTTTATCGATCAAAGGGAGCTTACTAATAAATCACCTTATAAAACAAAAATTCCCCGGGGTTTTCGCAATATTATGAACAACACTATGCCATGTGGCATACGTTCAGCATTTTATGTAACATGGAATGAGAACTCTTTTGTATCGCTTCAGCGGAACATTCACAAGGTCAATCTTGTCATTCCCGAGTGGATATTTATCGATCCAAAAACTGACACTCTTGTTACAACAATAGATGCCAGGGGATATGCGGTAATGAAATCAGCCGGAGTGAATATTATGCCTATGCTTTCAAACTTTTTTCCAGGTGATAAAAAATTTCATGGTGAAGCTGTTCACAACCTATTAATAAACTCACAAAAGAAAGAACGGTTGATTCACAGCTTGATTTCGATATTAGAAAAAAACAAGTTTCAGGGTGTTAATATTGACTTTGAGGAATTGAATGAACGTTCGGATGAATCATTCATTCAGTTTCAAAAAGAATTATATCAAATCCTTCATGAAAGAAATTTTTTGGTAACCCAGGATGTAATTCCTTTCAATGAAGATTACAATTACAAATCGTTGTCCCAATTCAATGATTTCCTGTTCATCATGGCCTATGATCAATTTTCTGCAGGCACCAAGCCAGGTCCTATTGCTGAACAAAAATGGATTGAAGCTGTTACCGATGATGCCTTAAAAAAAATACCTGCTGAAAAAATTGTTCTAAGCCTTGCAGCTTATGGATACGACTGGCCAAAAGTAGCCAATTCCAATCCGGAAGATGTTAATGTACTTACCTACCAAAACGCATTGTCGCTTGCCAAAGAAGTGCAGGGTAAAATTGATTTTGACAATGATACCTACAACCTTCACTTCTCTTATGCAGACGATGAAGGCATACCTCACGAAGTGTTTTTCACCGACGCTGCCACTACATTCAACGCATTGCGATTTGCCAACGAGTCACAATTAGCTGGTGTGGCATTATGGAGACTAGGATCTGAAGATGACCGTATATGGCAATTTTACAACAGGAATATGTCGGTAGATTCCATCAGAAAATTTGACTTCAAAGCTTTCGGAAGTATACAGACTGGAGATAATGTTTTTTATACCGGGCACGGCGAAGTACTTGATGTAGTGGCCACTGGAAAAAAAGGAGGTAGTTTCATTCCTGAAATAGACTCTGCAGAAATTTTGATTGCAGAAGAAAACTATGATAGCCTACCGGTTCCCTTTATGGCAAAAAAATTTGGATGGAATGGAAAAGATACAATTCGTAACAGGAATAAACTGGTTCTCACTTTTGATGATGGTCCAGACCCGCAATGGACACCTAAAATTTTAGATATTCTAAAGGATAAAAAAGTCCCCGCTGCCTTTTTTATTGTAGGTATGAATGCCGAGAATAACATTCCACTTGTTAAACGAATTTTTAAGGAAGGGCATGAAATAGGCGACCATACATTTACACATCCAAATGTAGCGGAGATAAGCCATAAGCGTGCCCTGTTTGAAATGGAAGCTACACGATTGCTTATAGAATGCATTACAGGCCATTCAACAATTCTTTTTCGTGCTCCGTATAACGCCGATTTTACTCCGCAAAAAATTGAAGAACTGCTACCTGTAGCCATTGCGCGAACAAAGAACTATATCGATATTGGAGAATCAATTGATCCTTTAGACTGGGAACCCGGGGTTAACGCCGATACCATTTTTCAACGGGTGGTGCGTATGAAAGAACAACTTGAACAGGACAAAAGAGAAACTGGCGGCAATATAATTTTACTACATGATGCGGGGGGTGAAACAAGGAAAGCAACTGTGGAGGCTTTACCTAAAATTATTGACTACTTTAAAAAACAAGGGTACCAGTTCACCACTGTTGCCGAATTATTAGGAAAGAGAAAAGAGGAACTCATGCCGGCGGTGACTGCTGGAAGCGGATATTATCTGATCCAGGCCAACTATGTTTTTTTTGAAACAACAAGTATTATCGGACGAATTTTGTTTTCATTGTTCCTGGTATTTATTCTTTTATCAATTGCCAGGGTTTTCATCATGTTTGTACTTGTGATTCGGGAAAGAAAAAACGAAAAAAAACGGGTACTAACATTTCCGGTTCTTAAATCATATCCCCTGGTATCTATAATTGTACCTGCTTATAATGAAGAACTGACTGTAATAAGTTCAATACAGAATTTATTAAAAACAGATTATCCAAATTTCGAGATCGTTTTTGTCGACGATGGAAGTAAAGATGAGACGTTTGAACGAATGGTGTATGTTTTTTCGGAACACCCCCAAATAAAAATATTTACAAAACAAAATGGCGGCAAAGCTTCCGCACTGAATTTTGGTATTGCAAAATGTGCAGCAGATTTTGTTGTGTGCATTGACGCAGACACGAAACTAAGATATGACGCGGTGTCTCAGCTGATGAAACATCTTCTGGTTGATCACCAACATATAATCGGTGCCGTAGCGGGTAATGTAAAAATTGGAAATGAGGTAAATGCACTTACCAAGTGGCAGGCTATAGAATACATCACCGGACAAAATTTTGACCGTCGCGCCTTCGCTAACGTAAATGCAATCACAGTTATTCCGGGTGCCATAGGTGCTTTCAGGAAAAAAGTTATTGAAGAAGCCGGAGGTTTTACCACGGATACGTTGGCAGAAGATTGTGATCTTACCATAAGAATTATTCGTTGCGGCTACAAGGTGGCGAATGAAACAAATGCCCTCGC
>Ga0182009_10000262_pt1 | contig 10842 bp, 8 predicted proteins | sample Sormic07211187_1_FD_161052 | JGI IMG/M metagenome (GOLD analysis project Ga0182009, IMG submission 161052) | Bulk soil microbial communities from the field in Mead, Nebraska, USA - 072115-187_1 MetaG | ecosystem: Environmental > Terrestrial > Soil > Agricultural land > Bulk soil | place: USA... | reverse complement strand
AACATGATGCCGCTCGGCCCTGGAGAAGCTCCGGAGCCGCGTCCGGCAGAACCGCCTCCGCCGCCCGGAGCCCAGGGTGGTGCGCCGCCGCGCGGCGCATATCCAGCGCCGCCTCCGCCACCAGCTCCGGGCCAGGCGCAATCGACGTCGCTGTCTATCCGCGTGCAGCCCATGAACGCCGAGGTGTTCATCGACGGCGAACGATGGGAATCCTCCGGTGAGGATCGACTGGTCGTGCAGGTCGCGCCGGGAACGCATCACGTGGAAGTGCGCCGAGATGGTTATCGCACGTATGCCACGGACATCAACGTGAGGCCGGGCGAAACGTCGACGGTCAATATCAGCCTGACGAGACAGTAGAGGGCCACATGCGCACACCATATCTACTTGCCGCCGCCTTGCTCGTTACCTCCACTGCGTACGCGCAGAATCCGCCCGCGCAGAACCAGCCCGTGTCAAGCAGTGGCCCGCTCGTCCTCGAGCGCGTTCACGACGGTTGGGTGCTGGCCCCCGACTTCAAGATCACCGATCTGAACGATCGCACCGGCGAGCTTGCCGGTGTGTACGGCGGGCGACTGATCGACAACACGCTGCTCATCGGCGGCGCCGGCTATTGGCTGACCAACGACGCGCGTGATTTCAAATTAGGCTACGGCGGCGTGATTGTGGGCTGGCAGTCGCCCGAGTTCGGACGCATCCGTTTCGGCGGACGCGGTCTCGCCGGCGGCGGCACCGCGACACTCGGATTCGATGGAGGGTTGCCTGGGCGACCAGTCCCACAGCCTCTCGGTGGCCGCGGCGACGTCCGGTTCGGTGTCACCGATCCACGCGTGCAAACTCGGCTACCCGCGCCCGGCACTCAAATCTACCCTGCGCTTCGCTTCATCGGTCGCGACGAATTCTTCGTCGTGGAGCCACAGGCGAACGTGTCAGCACGAATCACGAAGAACATCGGGCTGAGCTGCGGCGTCAGCTACCGGCAGACCGCAGGCGCCGATTTTCTAGGCGATCGCGTCAACGGGCCGGCTGCCAACCTCGCGCTGCAATTCGGTTGGTAACCTTCGTCAACTTTCCAACACCAACTTCCAACTTCCAAGGGTCGTTTTGGTCGTTCGAGGTTGGGAGTTGGGAATTGACGGAGTATCCTGCCTGAATGCGGGACGCCTTGATCATTTCCGCTGTCCGCACGCCCGTAGGGCGTGCGGGCGGTGCCCTCGCCGACATTCGGCCTGACGATCTCGCCGCCATCGCCGTACGCGGCGCCGTCGATCGCGTCTCCTTCGATCCCGCGCGCGTCGATGACGTCATTCTCGGGTGCACCAATCAGGCGGGCGAGGACAACCGCAACGTCGCCCGGATGGCGGCGCTGCTCGCCGGCTTCCCTGTCGAAGTTCCCGGACAGACGGTGAATCGGCTCTGCGGATCAGGACTTCAGGCGATTGCAAGCGCGGCACAGGCAATCAAGGCCGGCGAAGGTGATGCGTTTGTCGCCGGTGGCGTCGAAAGCATGACGCGCGCGCCGTACGTGATGCTCAAGTCGGGCGAGCCCTGGAACCGTCAGCCGCCGCCGATCGCCGACTCGACGGTCGGATGGCGCTTTGTCAATCCCAGGATGAAACCGGACTGGACGATCTCGCTCGGAATGACGGCGGAGAAGGTTGCGCAGCAATACAGCATTACGCGCGAAGAGCAGGATGCGTTCGCGTTGGAGAGTCAGCGACGCGCGGGATGTGCCATTCGCGAAGGTGTGTTTGATGACGAGATCATCCCGGTCGGCAACGTATCGAGGGACGAACATCCGCGCCCTGACGTCGCCATCGAAAAACTCGCCGCCTTGAAGCCGGCGTTTGCAAAGGACGGAAGCGTTACGGCCGGCAACGCCAGCGGCATCAACGACGGGGCCTCTGCCCTGTTGCTTGTCGGCGGCGACGCTGCCTTCGGCCAGTCGCCGCTGGCGCGCGTCGTCACCTCCTCAGTCGCCGGAGTCGACCCTTCGGTGATGGGCATCGGTCCGGTGCCTGCGGTGCGTAAGGCGCTCGAACGTGCCGGGTTGACCGTAGATCAGATCGATGTGTGGGAGCTCAACGAGGCGTTCGCATCGCAATCGATCGCCTGCATTCGCGATCTGCGGCTGGATCCGGCAAAGGTCAACATCTACGGCGGCGCCATCGCGCTCGGTCACGCGCTCGGCTCGTCAGGCTCACGCATGATGGCGACGCTCGTGCACGCACTACGCCGGCGCAAAGCGCGCTACGGCGTCGCGACAATGTGCATCGGTGTCGGTCAGGGCATCGCCGTCGTCGTTGAACGGATTTAGTTGGGATTCAGGGGGTTCAACGGGTTCAGAGGGTTCAGTGGGTTCGAGTTCGTCGCCAGAGGGTAGACGAAGAAGAATCGGTACAACAGCCACAGATCGAAACTCACTACCGTGACAAACTCGGCGTACGCCATCGTCGGCGTGCCGAGATGCAGCGTTCGAATCAAACCTGAGATTCCGAAAGCCACTACCCACGCATCGAAGCTCATACAGATTCGCCGGAACGTCTCCGGCCGGATGTGTCGAATCAACTGCGCGCCAAACGGCACGCCGATGATCAAGCCGGGAATGATCGCGGGAATCAGCGCGAAGCTCTCGCGCGAATAGAGGCCGGCGTATGCGTAGGCCACCGCAGTCATGCTGGACTCCGCGAGACGGATCACGCCGAGCGCCGCACGGAACTCCTGCTTGGCGAGCCCCTGATTGCTCAGCGCGACCGCGAGAGGCGGTCCCGAGATCGTCGTCATCGAATAGAGGACGCCGAGTCCGCTTCCGAACGCATAACCGGCCGCTCGCTCGGACTGAATCGGCCGGCGGAAGCCGGCAGCCTGCAGCAGGATGAGCGGCAGCAGCGTCACATACGTGATCAGCTTCAGCCAATCGGCATTGACGAGGGTCACAAGCATGGTGCCGACGACGACGCCCGGAGCGAGCGCGATGACGATCGGCATGACGCGGCGCCACACGTGAGGCACGGACGCACGATTCACCCACAGCACGTATCCGTTCAGCACCACCTCGATGGGGACGAGCGCCGGGTTGAGCACGCGGTTGGTCAGGAAGAACAGCGCGACGGGAACGGTCAACGACGAGAATCCGTAACCGAGCGCCCCGTTTACGGTGGCGGCAAAGAGCGTGATGCCGACGAGCGCGACGACATGGGTATCCATCGGTGCCGCTCTCCTGACCTAGAACGCGACCTGCGTGCGAATCGCGAGCATGTTGCCCGCAGATGTCGTGCGCTCGAAGTTGACGTAATACTTCACGATGTTGACGGGGTACCAGTTCACGCCCACGGTGAACTGGTGGGAAGCGCGATCGTTGACGGTGAGCTCCCCGTAGCGTGCAACGAGCTGCAGCGCGCCCCAGCGCCCGGCTCTGGGATCGAAATCGTTACCAGGACGCACGCCGCGCTCGGACGTCGCTTCGCCAGTGAGCACGTAGGAGCCCGTCACGTCCCAGGCGGAACCGGACGAGTGAACGAACTCCGCGAATGCACCGGCGCGACCGTGGTAGTAGAAGACGGCGGGCGTCACGCGATCGTGTTGCCCGCGCGAGCCGCCGAGATGAAATCCGAGACCGGAGGGCATCTGTAGAACGATGCGCGCCGCAGCGTCGGTGCCGGTGTCATCGATGCCGTGACCCGAGTTTCGTCCGTCCGGCACGGCGTTGAAAACGCCCGCTGAATACAGTACGCGGCCGCGTACGACTTCGCCCTGCGCCTGCACGCCGAGATCGCGGTTGGGAACCAGGCTCGAAGCAATCGAACGTTCGAGAAAGAGGAGTGTCGTGTCCCCGATCAGCAGCTCGTAGCCAACGGGCGTCTTGTCCTTGCCTGCACGGATGCGCAGCGAACGCGACAACCGCGCGTCGATGTACGCGTCGAGCAGGACGGCATGGCCGCCGCCAAAATCCGGAACGAAGCGGTAATCGAAGTATTTTCCCGCGTCGCCGCCGAGAACGAGACGCGCTTTCCGAACCGAGAAGGGGTCTACGTCTTTAGGTGGATCGTCGAGCGATGCGTGCGCATCACCCTGCAACACCGCGCCGACGTCGAGCCGGTAGGCGGCGTTGCCCGATTGTACGGATAACCCGTCGTGCCATGCTATCTTGCCGTTCTGATCATGTCCGTCCGAACTCTTGACGTCGTCCCCACCGGAGCCGCCCTCGGCGCCGAAATACGAGGGGTGGATCTCTCTTCGATCGACGATGCCATCTTCCGGTCGATTTACAAAGCGTGGCTCGATCACTCCGTCGTGCTGCTCCGGGATCAAACGCTCTCCGATGCCGACCTCATTGCCTTCAGCCGTCGCTTCGGAACGCTCGATCACGCGCCGATTCAGGAGAACGGCCGTCGATTTGTGGACGGGCATCCAGAGATCTACGTCGTCTCCAATGTCGTGGAGAACGGTGTGGCCATTGGCAGCCTCGGCGCCGGCGAGGCGGTCTGGCACACGGATATGTCGTACCTGCCGGACCCGCCGAAGGCGAGCGCACTCTATGCGCTCGAGGTCCCCGCGCAGGGTGGCGACACGTATTTCTGCACCATGTACGGCGCGTGGGATTCGCTGCCCGAGCATCTCCGTGCTCGTGCAGTCTCCCTGCGCGTCAAGCATGACGGGACCTATAACAGCGGCGGCTATGTTCGCGCGGGCGTCACGCCGACCGACGATCCGCGCACCGCTCCGGGCATGCTCCATCCGCTCGTCTGCGTGCATCCGGAAAGCGGGCGCCGACATTTGTATCTCGGACGCCGCCGCAATGCCTGGCTCGAGGGGCTTTCGCTCGAGGAATCCAACGCGCTGCTGGATCGCATCTGGGAAGTCGCGACGGCCGATCGCCTGACCTGGCGTCACCATTGGCATGCCGGCGATCTCGTGTTGTGGGACAACCGCTGCGTCATGCACCGCCGCGATGCGTTTGATCCCGGGACGCGGCGCGTCATGCACCGCACGCAGATCAAGGGATAACGCGCCGGCCGCCGATTGCGTCACCGCAACGCACGCTGCGGCAGCGACCGTCATCAGAAGTCCTGCCTTCGCCATGTCACGGATTGAAAAGTAGCCCGAGGAGTACGGAATGATCGTCGTCGGTCCCTCGCTGACGAGGACGAAGGCGAGCGACGAGGTGAACGCGGCCGGCGCCACCGTCGTCCACGCATCGAGGCGCAAGTCGGTCGCCAGTGCCACGAGTATCGGGACGATGATGCTTGCCGTGACGGTGTTGCTCGAAAACAGGAGATGCAGAGCGGCAACGGCGAGAACGATGACGAACGGCCGCAGGACGCTGGGCACCGACGTGATCTGACCGAGCAGCACCCACGCCAGCCAGCGCGCCGCACCACTGTCGTACACCGCGAGGCCAAGCGAGAGCCCCGCGACGATCATCATCAGCCCGCCCCACTCGACATGTGCCTCCGCTTCCTTCCACGTCAGCACGCGCATGCCGGGCAGAAATAGCGCGACGCCGCCGGCAAGACCAACCGCTTCGATAGGCAACGGCGTCAGCAGCCAGCACGCCACGACCGCGGCGAACACCAGCACCGTTCGAGTCTCCGCGCCGCGCAACGGTCCCAGCGCATGGAGGCGGGCGCGAATTGCATCGGTAGTGATCGGCAATCGATCGATCTCGGGTGGAAAGAGCCACCGCAGAATCCACCAGGCGAACGGAATCATCAGCAGCGATGCGGGCACGCCGAGCGTCATCCATCGCCAGAACGACACATCGGCGCCGGCGAGCTGTTTGAGCTGACCGACGGCCACGATGTTGGCCGCGGTGCCTGCCGGGGTGGCGATGCCGCCGATGAGCGGACCGAATGCGGTCGCGATCATCAGGGCTCGGCCGAAATTGCTCTGGCCCGGACGAAGCCCGGCATCGTGCAGCAGGCCGACGCCGAGCGGCAGCAGCATCGCGGCGACCGCCATGTCGGTGATCCACATCGAGATGAGCGTACCGACGACGAGCACCGCGAGGAGGACGCGATCGGTGCGTGTGCCCACGCGCAGCAGCACGTGATAGGTCAGGCGTGTGCCGAGGCCCGATAGCGTGAACGCGGCGGAGAGCATCAGCACGCCGATGAAGAACGTGATGACGGGATCGCCGAAGCCGGCGCGCACAACATCGCGGTAGTTGGCGATGCCGAAGGCCGGAATGAGCAGGACGACGAGGAGTGAGGTCGCCGCAAACGGAATGGTTTCAGTGACCCACAGAGTGACCGCGAAGGCCATGATGCCGAGGCACGCTTTGCCTGCGGGCGTGAGCGGAATCAGATTGCCTGCTCGTTCGAGGGGTGCCGGCGCCGGCAGCAGATAGATCGCGAAGAGCAGAGCGGTCGCCGCGAGCAGGATCAGAAACTTGCGATCCGGGCGCGTGGTCAGGTGCGGAGTTGGCGGGTCCGAAAGAACCCGGCTTACCTCGCGAGAAGAGGCGGTCATCAGAAACCGCCATAGTCTACATACTTTGTAGACTAGTGCCTACAGGTTTCTTTTGCCCGGGTCCCGGCGACTGCGGGCTCGGGTGGCGGGATGCGCAACTCGCGCGTTCAGGCCGGTGAGGGTCGTGTTGTCCAGAATGTCCGCCGTCGCGTCCCGCACCTCCTTCATCGCCAGCCGCACGGCGCAGGTGTTTTCATCCAGACATTCGTCGCATTTCCGGTAGGCCGTGACGCTCACGCACGGTGTGAGCGCGAGGGGCCCCTCGAGCACGCGAATCACCTGCCCAACCGTGATTTCTGTTGGTTTTCGGCCGAGAACGTATCCGCCGCCTTTGCCCTTTTTACTGTGCAGCAGTCCGGCCCGCTTCAGTTCCAGCAGGATGGCTTCGAGGAATTTCCTCGGCAGCCTCTGCCGCTCGGCCAACTCGGAAATGAGCACCGGCCCGCGGTCGACCTCCTGCGCCAGCAGGAGCATCGCTTTCAGCCCGTATTTCGATTTGCGGGTGAGCACTTCTCTTCCACTGTAACGCACCGTTATTTGACTTCGGGCGTGTAACCGGTAAGAATTTTCAAACTCGTGTTGTCCAACTGCTGCGCATGCGCCTGTTGTTGTCGCAGGACCCTTCAGGTCCCCGCGCATTCGGTCACGGTGTAGGAGAGGCGACCAGCAGAAACGCTCCCGACAACGCGTAAAGATCGAAAAAGCCCGGGGAATAACTCCCCGGGCTTTTTTTATTTGGGACAATAGATGTCGACCCTCACAGTGCCAGAGATGGACGTCATGACCGCGCCGCGGCTGGATCACCTGCGTGCGCTCGAGGCCGAGAGCATTCAGATCCTGCGGGAAGTCGTGGCCGAGTTCGAACGGCCGGTCATGCTCTACTCGATCGGCAAGGACTCCTCGGTCATGCTGCGCCTCGCGCAAAAGGCGTTTTACCCGGGACTGATTCCGTTTCCCCTGCTGCACGTCGACACCACCTACAAGTTCCGCGAAATGATCTCGTTTCGCGATGAGATGGCGAAAGCGGTCGGCGCGCGCCTGATCGTTCACACCAACGAGGAGGCGATCGGCGAAGGAACGCAGCCGTTCAAAGTGGGAACGCAGCGGTGCTGTGGTCTGCTGAAAACGAAGGCGCTGCTCGACGCGCTGCAAGCGGGCAACTTCGATGCGGCCATCGGCGGCGCACGGCGGGACGAGGAGCGCTCACGCGCCAAGGAGCGCGTCTTCTCCGTTCGCGATGCCAACGGTCAGTGGGACCCGAAGCGGCAGCGTCCGGAACTGTGGAGCCTGCTCAACGGCAAGCTTCGGCCCGGCGAGAGCATCCGCGTCTTCCCACTCTCGAACTGGACCGAGATCGACGTCTGGCAGTACATCCACCTCGAGAAGATCCCCATCGTTCCGCTTTACTTCGCGAAAGAACGTCAGGTGATCATTCGCGGCGCGTCGCTGATCGTCCAGGAACAGCCCTTCGTCGTGACGATGCCCGGCGAGAAACCGCAGATGGTGAAGTGCCGCATGCGGTCGCTTGGCTGCTCGCCGTGCACCGGCGCGATTCGCTCCGATGCGGACACGCTGCCAAAGATCATCGACGAGCTCATCGCCACGCGGCAATCCGAGCGCCAGCTGCGCATCATCGACCACGACCAGGACGGTTCGATGGAACTGAAGAAGCGTGAGGGCTACTTCTGATGTCCGGTCTTCTGCGCATCTGCACGGCGGGCAGCGTGGACGATGGGAAGAGCACGCTGATCGGCCGACTGCTCTACGACAGCCAGTCGGTCTACGAGGATCAAGTGCACTCGGTCGCGAAGGCGTCGAAGAACCGCAACGCCGGACCGATCGACTTCTCGCTCTTCACCGACGGATTGCGCGCCGAGCGCGAGCAGGGCATCACCATCGACGTTGCGTATCGCTACTTCGCCACTGCGCGGCGCAAGTTCATCCTCGCCGACACGCCCGGCCACGAGCAGTACACGCGCAATATGGCCACCGGTGCGTCGACTGCCGACGTCGCTATCCTGCTGGTGGACGCGCGTCACGGCGTGCGCGTGCAGTCACGCCGCCACGCCCGCATAGCCAGGCTGCTCGGCATCCAAGACTTCGTCGTCGCCATCAACAAGATGGATCTCGTCGACTTCAACCGCGACGTGTACGAGAACATCCGCGAAGACTTCGAGGAGATTCTCAGCGGCGCGCGCACGCATGCCATCCCGGTCAGCGCGCTGCACGGCGACAACGTCATCACGGCGAGCGAGCGCACGCCGTGGTTCGAAGGACCGAGCCTGCTCGAGTATCTGGAAAGCGTGCAGGTGACCCGCGACCTGACGTCGCTTCCGTTCCGATTCCCGGTGCAGCTGGTGCTGCGGCCGCATCACGAGTTTCGCGGCTATGCCGGCCAGATCGTCTCCGGCAGCGTACGCGTCGGCGATCGCATCAGCGCCTGGCCGTCGGGCCGCGCCGCCCGCGTCAGCCGCATCGCAACCTACGACGGCGAGCTCGAGTACGCGTTCGCGCCGATGTCGGTGACGCTGACGCTGGACGACGAGATCGACATCAGTCGAGGCGACGTTCTGACGATCGATCCGCCAACCGTCGGCACGGAGTTCGAAGCCGACGTCGTGTGGATGGACGAGCGGCCGCTCGATCCGGGGCGCGTCTACCTGCTGAAGCAGGCGACGCGGACCGTGACGGCAGAAATCCACCATGGACTCGTGCTGAATCAGATCGGCATCGTCAACGTGACAACAGCAAAGCCTGTCGTCTACGACCGCTACGTCGAGAACCGCGCCACCGGCAGCTTCATCATCATCGACCCGGCCACACACTTCACCGCGGGCGCGGGCATGATTTCCAACGCGCTGCATCACGCCGTGAAGCCGACGAACGCGCCGATCAGCGCGGCGGAGCGTGTGGCCCTGCTCGCGCGGCACGCCGGCTCCGATGCCGAAGCCGTCGAAGCGGTGCGCAAGGCCCTCGAGGAGTTGTTGTCATGATCAGGGAGGCGCTGGCGCGCGCGACCGCGCCGTGCATCACTTCCAGCTTCCAGGCTGAATGTATGGTGCTGACGCATATGCTGCTCGAGCAGAAGCCGGACATCCCGGTCCTCTTCCTCGACACGTTTCATCATTTCGCGGAGACCTATCAGTATCGCGACGAGATGGTGGCCGCGTGGAAGATGAACCTTGTTACGCTGCAAGCCGCCGAGCCGCAGATCGGATTGTGGCAGCAGAGCACCGAGAGGTGCTGCGCGGTCCACAAGGTGGGTCCGCTCTTCTCCGCGCTCGAACGGCACGACGTGTGGTTCGCCGCGCTGCGGCGCGAACAGTCGCCCTCACGCGCCAATCTGCAGGAGAGCGAACCGTTCCGCCTGCCAAGCGGCAAGATCATCCAGCGCCTCGCTCCGCTCGCGTCGTGGACGACGAAGGATGTGTGGACGTACGCGAAGGAGCACGGAATTCCGCTGTTGCCGCTGTACGAGGTGGGCTACACCAGCATCGGATGCGAGCCGTGCACGACGCCGCCACTCGATCCGGACAATCCGCGGTCCGGGCGCTGGCAGGGCCAGAAGCTCGAATGCGGCATTCATATCCAGGCTAAATAGAAGCTCCAAGTTCCAAGCTCCAAGTTCCACGCTCCAAGGTTGGGATTTCGATATAAGATCCCGCCCCTCTAGATCCATCTTTCTCTCAATTCCGAACATATTCCGGGGGGCGTCGAATGATCCGGTGGCTAAGGCCCTTCTCTGTACTCACCCTCAGTCTTCTCATCACCACGAACGCGCACGCTCAGCCGCCGGAGTATCTCAGCGAGCTGCCTGCTCCCGCGCGCGTCGTCCAGGACATGAAAGTGGCGTCGCAGCGCGAATCGGCGGTCCGAGCGGCGGTCGCCCTGAATCAGTTCGCGGGCATCGTGCAGGTCCTGTCGGGCGTACAGCAACGCCGCCAGCCGTCGCCGGAAGAAGCGCAAAGGATCGCGCTCTACCGGCAGCAGAGCGCCGCGGTCTTCAAGGTAGAGGAGGACAAGGCGGGGCCCTGCGCAACCGGTGACGACAATTGCCAGGAGTATCTGCTGAACCGCTGCGCGGCGTCGTTCGAATTCTCGCCAGCATTCCATCGCGAGATTCTCGATCGGTATTTCTCCCCGCAGTGGCAGGCGCAGTACGCACGAAGGTTTGCGGCGGCGTCCGGAACGGTCTGGCAGCAGGCCATCGCGCTGCCCGCCGGCACGAAGGTCACCCTTTCGCCGCGTGAAGCCCAGAACTGCGCGGACGCATCGGCAAGCTCACGATTCTCCGGTCTGCTGAACTCCGTAACCCGCGGCGACGGTGGAGGCGGAGCGGTAGGCGGCGGCGGTTTGGGATCGCAGGTGTCG
>Ga0182009_10000260_pt1 | contig 10846 bp, 9 predicted proteins | sample Sormic07211187_1_FD_161052 | JGI IMG/M metagenome (GOLD analysis project Ga0182009, IMG submission 161052) | Bulk soil microbial communities from the field in Mead, Nebraska, USA - 072115-187_1 MetaG | ecosystem: Environmental > Terrestrial > Soil > Agricultural land > Bulk soil | place: USA... | reverse complement strand
CATCGCTGGCCTCCTAGCTTAAATTAAGTTCCGGGTTTCTGATCCTCCAACTGAGTTGCGGCAGACGTTACTCCTGTCGCACGACACGGTCAAGCAACCCCCCTCGGTCAGTCGTCTCGATCAACTTAGATACCGCTTGAAAAAGGCCATCGCCCGCGTCCAGGAGTCCAGGGTCGCGACCGCATTCTCACCGAGCGTCTGCTGTGCCAGGTACGCGTGGGTCACGTTGGGATAGATCTTGAACTCGAACGTCTTGCCCAATCGCTGCATGTCCGGCGCGGCGCCAGAGACTCTCGGCGCAAGTCCCGGATCGTCATCGCCGGCGAAGGCTAGAACCGGCGCCTGAATCTTCGCCATGGTGGCGGCGTCGGGAGGTGCACCATAGAAGCTGACTGCGGCGTTGAGACCGGCGATCGCAGCCGTGCTCTCCCATGCCATGCCGCCGCCGTTGCAGAATCCGGTAATGCCGCTCTTGCCGTTGGCTCGTGGCAACTTGAGTCCGTATTCACGAGCCGTCCTTAGCAACTGCATCTTGTCGGCAGCCGAACGGCTGCCCAGCGCCTTGGCCAGATCATCCGAATACTGAAACGAATCGAAATTTCCGCCGCCTGGTCCCATGCCTGAAGCCAGATCCGGCATGACCACGATGAAACCTTGCAATGCGACCTTGTCGGCGAGGGCACGCATCCAGTCCGCGCCTCCACCCTTCTTCGGCGTGCCACCGATATCCATGCCTGGACCTGGATGAATCACCACGACGACTCCAGCCCGGTCGGTGCCGAGCGGTTCGACGATCCAGGTCCGCATCATCACCGGGCCGTTCGAGAGCATCGCGGGAATATCTATCCAGCGGCCATGTCGCGGCGATTGGTCGGCAACCTTGCCAGGACCGCTCAGCGAGCTTGGTGGGATGTCGTCTCTCTTGGCGATCTCCTGCTGTGCGGCGCGTTCGCGTGCCGCCGAGGCCGTCAACGCCGCATCGTCTTTGATCCTGGGCGTTCCCGCTGTGTCCGACTGTGCTGCCGCCGCCGCACGCGGCGCCATGTTGGCCAGCAGCGCCAGCGTGTTGTGCCAGGCATGCTCCGTCAGATCGAAGCGGGCAACGCGGTGCTGCGTTGGCGTCTCAATCGCCGCGTCGATTCGACGCTCTCCCCAATTGAAGGAGATGCTGATGCTGTCACCGTTGGAGCCGGGCTGGCTGACGAAATAGTCGCGCACGGCTTTCGCGCGCCGCTCGACGTCATCGGTGCCCAAATCGGGGACGACGGTGATGAAACCTTCGTTGACCACTTGCGTTCCCACCGCGCGTGCCCAGTCGCTCATCGGCTGGTTCTGGTCCGTCACCACTGCGACGGGCAGCCGGCCAGACAGATCGGGATAGATGACGAAGGTGTGGATCCGGGACTGATCCATCGGCACGTCGATCCACTGCGGGTGATGATGGAGGAGCGAAGCGCTCAGAACGGTCTTCGCGGCCCTTGCGTCGGGCAATCCCAGTGGCATGACGCGCGGCGCCGTCACCACCGCCCGGGCGCTGCCCAGACTTGCCAGCGCGAACGCACTGACGATCACTGCCACCGCGGTGAACCGAACGTGCCCGGAGGCCTTGGGCATCATGCCCTCCTGTGCGTCGCGGATTATGGCATTTTCGATGTCGATCGGGCAGAATGCCCCTGCACGCGGCGCAGATATGAAAGGCCGTCCCGCGGTCTTCGCGCTCGTCACCTGTGGCTGGATGGCTGTGGCGTGGTCCAGCGTTCAAACCTCGGCACAGGCGCCACAAACCGCACCGTCAACTCCCGACATCAAAGCGACTCTCGACAAGTACTGCATCACCTGTCACAGCCAGCGGCTTGCGACGGCCGGCGTCGTGCTCGAAGGGATCGACGTTTCCAGTCCCGCCGCGCGAGCCGAGCTCTGGGAACGCGTCATCACGAAGCTCCGCGCGCGCTCGATGCCCCCGGCGGGATTGCCGCGACCCGATGCGTCCACGTACCACGCGATCGCCACCTCGCTCGAGGCTGCCATCGATCGGGCGTGGATCGCCAATCCGAACCCCGGCAGGATTGGCGCGGTCCACCGGCTCAATCGCGTCGAATACAACAACGCGATTCACGATTTGTTCGCGGTCGACATCGACGTGACGTCGAAGTTGCCTGGCGACGAGACGGCGGACGGCAGCTTCGACAACTTCGCGGACGTCCTGTCGATTTCAACGGCACACCTGGAGCGTTATCTCTCGGTCGGTCGCGAGGTGACGCGGCTGGCGGTCGGTCTGCCGCCGGCAGTGCCGACCGTGGAGCGGTTCGAGATCCCCCTGCACATCCTTCAAGAAGATCAGGAGAGCGAAGATCTTCCGTTCGGGTCCCGCGGCGGCATGGCCATCCGCTACGACTTTCCGGTCGATGGCGAGTACGTCATCAAGGTTCGTCTGCGACGGCAGTATCAGGACTACGTGATGGGCATGGGCTGGCCGCAGCAGCTCGACGTCCGTCTCGATGGCGCGCTCGTCAAACGCTTCACCGTCGGCGGTGAAGGGAAGGGCCGTCCCGCCGCCGCCAGTTACGCGGGTGATGGTGAACCGGGCTTTGCGGGTGACGACGAGTGGGAGAAGTACATGCAGATCGGCGCCGACGCCGGTCTCGAAGTGCGCATGCCGATCAAGGCGGGACCGCGCCTCGTCGGCGTGTCGTTCGTCAGGCAGATGTGGGAGCCCGAGGGCCTTCCGCAGCCGCTGCAGCGCGGCAGGGTGCTGACCAACGATCAGATCTACATGGGATACGCGAGCGTCGGCGCGGTGACCATTGCCGGGCCGTACTCGACCTCGTCGCCGGCGCAGGACACGCCGAGCCGACGCGCGATCTTTGTCTGCCAACCGCGCCGCGTATCTGACGAGCGCGACTGCGCGGCGAAGATCCTCACGAGAATTGCGCATCTTGCGTATCGCCGTCCGGCGACGCCGGCGGATACGCAAACACTCCTGCAGTTCTTCGCGGACGGCCGCCGCGAGGGCGGCAGTTTTGACGCGGGTATTCAGTTCGCGCTCGAACGCCTGCTCGTCGATCCCGACTTCCTGCTGCGCGTGCATAAGGCCCCGACGTCGACAACGGCGAGGCAAGTCGCGCCAACGCCGTATCGTCTCAGCGATCTCGAGCTCGCGTCGCGGCTCTCCTTCTTTTTGTGGAACAGCATTCCGGACGAGCGGTTGCTCGAATCGGCCGAGCGCGGGCAGCTCTCCAATCCTGCGGTCCTCGAACAGCAAACGCGCCGCATGCTCTCGGATCCGCGCGCGACGCGCGCGCTGGTTGACAACTTCGCCGCGCAGTGGCTGAACCTGCGCCGGCTGCGCGAAGTGATCGTCGACCCGGACATCTATCAGGATTTCGATGACAGTCTGCTGCAGGCGTTCGAACAGGAGACGAGGCTGTTTCTCACGAGCACGCTCGCCGAAGACCGCAGCGTGCTCGACCTGTTGCGCGCCAATTACACGTTCGTCAACGAGCGGCTCGCACGTCACTACGGCATCCCCGGGGTTTATGGCAGCCGGTTCAGGCGGGTGACGCTGCCCAACCTCGATCAACGGGGAGGGCTTCTCGGCCAGGGATCGATCCTCGCGACGACCTCGTATCCGAATAGGACGTCGCCGGTGCTGCGCGGGAAATGGCTCCTCGACAACATGTTCGGCACGCCGCCGCCACCGCCGCCGCCGGGCGTCAACACGACGCTCGACGAGCCGAAAGGGGGCGCGCTGCCGCCAACGATTCGCGCGCGGCTGGCGCAGCATCGCACCAGCGCCGTGTGCTCGACGTGTCATTCGGCGATCGATCCGCTGGGATTCACGCTCGAGAATTTCGATGCGATTGGCGCATGGCGGGCAACCGACGAATCGGGCGGCCCTGTTGACGCACGCGGCACGATGGTGAGCGGCGCGGACGTGCAAGGGCTGTCGGGTCTTCGCGCGCTGCTGCTCGAGGATCCCGCACAATTTCCGCGAACGCTCACCTCGAAGCTCTTCGCCAATGCGCTTGGCCGGCGTCTCGAGTACTACGATCGCCCCGCCGTCCGGCAGATTGTTCGCGATGCCGCCGCGACGGACTATCGATGGTCGTCGCTGGTGATGGGCATCGTAAAGAGTCCCGCGTTTCTCATGCGAAATGGAGACTAGGATGTCGTTTCTCACGACCAAGGCCTTGCCACGACGGACCGTTCTTCGCGGACTTGGCGCGGCCATCGCGCTGCCGTTCCTCGACGCGATGCTGCCGGCGGCCTCGCTGCGCGCACGCGCCGCCGGCGCGCCGGTCCACCGCTTCCAGACGTTCTATGTGCCAAACGGGATGGCCATGGAGTACTGGACGCCGAAGGGGACAGGCAGCGCGTTCGAGCTGTCGCCGATACTCGGGCCGCTGACGCCGTTCCGCGATCGGATGACGGTCATCTCGGGCCTCAAGGCGAACTGGAACTACATCCATGCGGGAGCTTCGGGATCGTTCCTGACGGGGACGACGCGCGGCGGACGCACCGAGGTCGAGATCTTCGCCGACGTCTCGATGGATCAGATCCTCGCCAAGCGATTCGCCAGCGAGACGCAGGTCGCCTCGCTCGAGCTGGCGATGGATCCGCCGAACAACGCCGGCGCGTGCACGGGCAATCTGAGCTGCGTCTACACGCACACGCTGTGCTGGCGCAGTCCCACCCAGCCGCTGCCGATGGAATTCAACCCGCGCGCGGTCTTCGAGAAGCTGTTCGGCGACACCGGCAGCACGGAGGCGGCGGCGCGCGAAAGGCGCTTGCAGGAGCAGAAGAGCATCCTCGACTCCGTCGCCGACAAACTCGCCGCTCTCCGGCGCGAGCTCGGCCCCGACGACCAGGTGAAAGTGACGCAGTACACCGACTCGGTGCGTGACGTCGAGCGGCGCATCGCCAAGGCCGAGCAGCAGGCCGGCCTCGAGCTGCCATCGCTCGAACAGCCGCAGGGCGTGCCGCCCGTCTTCGAGGATCACCTCGCGTTGATGCTCGACCTGCAGCTGCTGGCACTGCAGTCGGATTTGACGCGCGTCATCTCGTTCATGATCGGCAAGGAACAAAGCGCGCGTCCCTATCCGCAGATCGGCGTGCCCGAGGCGCATCATCCGCTGTCGCATCACAGCAACGTCCCCGAGCTCATCGAACGGATGTCAAAAATCAACCGTTACCACGCAGAGCTCTTCTCGAAGTACGTGACGAGGCTGCGGGCGACTCCGGATGGTGACGGGTCGCTGCTGGATCACATGACGATCCTCTACGGCGCCGGGATCTCGAACAGCAACGCCCACTCGGGCGACAACCTGCCGATTCTGCTGATGGGCGGCGGAGCGGGGAAGCTGAAGGGCGGGCGACACCTTGTATATACGGACAAACCGCCCATGGCCAACCTGCTGGTCACCCTCATGGACAAGCTGGATGTGCCGGTCGATCACCTTGGAGGCAGCACCGGTCATCTGGAGATCGACACGGTCTCGCTGTAACCATGCCACGCCTTCCCCTTGCGGCGTCGCTCGCGGCAGGTCTCCTCGTCGTCTGTGGACACACTGCGGTGGCGCGCGCCGCTGATGGCGCAGTGCTGATCGATGCCGCGAAGAACGCCGACCTCAGCGTGCTGCGGGCGCTCATCACACAACACGTCGACGTCAACGCTGCGAGCGCGGATGGAACGACCGCGCTGCACTGGGCGAGTTACCGCGACAACCTCGACGCAGCGGATCTGCTGATCCGCGCTGGCGCGCGACTCGACGCCGCCAACGATCTCGGCGCCACGCCGCTCTGGATCGCAAGCAGGAACGGCAGCGCGGTCATGGTGCGACGGCTGCTGCAGGCGGGCGCGCATCCGAATGTCGCGCTGCTCCTCGGCGAGACCCCGCTGATGGCTGCCTCACACTCCGGCAACCCGGATGTCGTGGCGCAGCTGATAGAGAAAGGCGCCAGCGTGAACGCCCGCGGCGCCCGCGGCCAGACCGCGTTGATGTGGGCCGTCTCCGAGCAGCACCCCGGGGTCGTTCAGGTCCTGCTCTCCCATGGCGCCGACATTCAGGCACGGTCCGATGTGTTGAGCCAGATGATGGCCGCACCGCCGCACGGCAAGCCCGAATACAACCGGATGATCCCGTTCGGCGGCGAGACGGCGCTCGTGTTTGCCGCGCGCGTCGGCGATCTCGCGTCGGCGAAGCTGCTGCTCGCCGCCGGCGCCAACGTCAATGACAAGGATGCGTGGGGCGTCAGCGCGATGGTGCTCGCCGCGCATTCGGGGTTCACGGAAATGGTCGCGTACCTGCTCGACCAAGGCGCCGATGCCAACGCGATTGGACCCGGGTTCACCGCGCTGCACGAAGCGATCATGCGCCGCGACGTCACCATGGTGAAGGCCCTCCTCGATCATGGCGCCAACCCGAACACGCCGCTGCAGACCTGGACGCCCGAGCGGCGTTCGTCCGCAGACTTCAACTTCGCGCCGGCGATCGTCGGCGCCACACCCTTCTGGCTGGCGGCGCGCTTCGCCGAGCCCGAGGTCATGCGTCTGCTCGCCTCACGCGGCGCCGATCCCAGGTTCGTCCTTCGCAACGAGTACTACGTCAACGACTTCAACGATCGGCGCACGCAGGCAACGACCGCCGTGATGGCCGCGCTCGGCATCGGCGGCGGACGCGCGTGGGTGCTGCCCGATCGCGCGCGGCTCGAGGCGTTGATCCTGGACGCGGTGAAGCTGGCGATCGAGCTCGGCGTCGAGGTCAACGCCGCCAATACCGACGGCCGCACGGCGCTGGACATCGCGCGCCCGCAGGGGCTCGCGTCGGTCACCAAGTTCCTCATCGACCAGGGCGCGAAGGAAGGGAAAAAGTAGATGCGCCAATGCCTCGCCATAGCGATTGTCGCGGCGTTGACAGCGGTGCCTGCAACATCGCAGTCGCACTCGAACTTCGAAGGTATGTGGAGTGATCCGCCATTCACGGCGGAGGACACGTTCTGCGCCGCCTGGTGCACCGACGTCGGACTCGCGCGTCTCGAGGCTCTCCTCGACAATCCGGCGAACGACAAGAGACCTTTTGCCGATCTGTCGGCCGAGGCCGAGAGATATCAGCGCGATCAGTACATCCGTCCGCACTTGAGCGACGCGAATGTGAAGAGATTCCCGCTCGATCCCGCAGCCGATCCGGGCTTCCTGCGCTGTGAGCCGTGGGGCGTCGCCAGGCAGATTGCCGCTCGTCACCAGCTGCAGATACGGCAGACGGGCCGCGATCGACTCGACCTGCGCTATGGCGAGTGGGATGCGCATCGCACGGTGTATCTCGACGGCCGCCAGCGACCGGCCGGGCAGGCGCCGACCGCGATGGGGTTTTCGGTCGGCCACTACGAAGGCGGCGTGCTGGTAATCGAGACGACCGGCATTGCGGCGAACCTGACGTCCTACTCGTCCGATCACAGCGACCGGTTGCGCATCGTCGAGCGCTACACGCGGTCGTCAGACGGCAAGCGCCTGTCGCTCACCGCAACGCTGGACGATCCGGTCAGCTTGCGGCAGCCGATTGAGCTGAAGAAAGTCTGGAGCTGGGCCCCGACCTCGCAGATCGCGCCGTACAAAGGCTGTCAGCGTCCCACGGAATTCTCGACGGGGAAATGACGTGAAGACTTCACATGCGGTCCTGTTCACCATCCTGGCCTCGGCACTCGTGGTCCGACACGTCGAGGCGCATCATTCCTTCGCTCCCGTGTACGACGCCAAGCGGACGATCGTGGTCGAAGGCGTCGTCAAGGAATTCCGATTCATCAATCCGCACGCCTTGATGCTGATGGACGTTGCCGACGACACTGGAAAGGTCGTGACCTGGACGGTGGAGTTCGCCGGCAGGCTCAATCTCGGCGAGGGCGGCTGGAATGAGCGCACGGTTACGCCCGGGCAGAAGGTCACCGTCACAGGCAACCCGACACACACCAATTCACCGAGGATGTTCTTCCTACACCTCGTTCGTGCCGATGGCAGTCAGCTGTTTCCTCCGAGCAAGGCGCGACAAGATGCCATCGAGGAGCAACGCCGGCAGCGCGCGCGCGAGCGAACGGACGGGAAACGGTAACGCGCCGAGTTATGCTGCAGCGCAACTGACGAGGAGACGGGATGCGTACGTTATTGCTGCTGCTGCTGACGTCGTCAGTCCTGGCCCTCAGGCGGCTCCGCCTGCCGGCGCGACACCCATGCCCGCGATCGCTCCGTCGATTCCGCCAGCCTACGTCGTCGATCTGACGACGCAGGAGGGCATGGCGGCGCTCAACGCGCGATGGAAGAACATGGACGTGAAGATCGTCGAGGCACCCGCGATGCCGAATGCCGGAGCGGCGTGGAAGACCTCGTACGACATCATGCCCAAGGCGGGCGATGCGAACTTCGACGATTCGTCGTGGCCGACGATCGAGCCGAAGGGCCTGCTCGAGCGGCGCGGCGGCGGCCACTTGTTCATGACGTGGTTCCGGACGAACTTGACGGTACCGGGGAAGATCGGCACCTTCGATACGGCCGGTGCGATCGCCGTGCTGACCTTCACCATCGATGACTACGCGGAAGCGTGGGTGAACGGCCAGATGCCGCGGCGCGTCGGACGGCCAAGCCCCGCGACGATCCAAGGCTTCAACATGCCGAACCGCGTCGTGCTCAGCGAGCAGGTCAAGGCTGGCGACAAATTCGAGGTGGCTATTCTCGGCATCAACGGCCCGATTTCGCTCGCGCCCGCCAATCCCGTATTCTTCCGCGACGCGAAGATCGAGTTCTTCCGTTAGAAGGAGATTTATGAGACGCGCCACGCTGCTTGCGATCGTTGCCCTCCTCCTGGTCCCGGGTGTCTCCCGGCTCGGCGCCCAGAACGGTCAGGATCGCTGGGAATCGACGATCAAGAAGTTCGAGGAGGGCGACAAGGTTTCTCCGCCTCCGCAGAACGCCATCGTCTTCATTGGCGCGTCGAGCATCGTGCGCTGGGATCTGAAGAAATCATTTCCGGAGCTTGGCGACCAGGCGATCAACCGCGGATTCGGCGGCTCGCTCGCGGGGGATTCGGTCCGCTACGCCGACCGCATCGTGACCCCCTACAAACCGCGGATGGTGGTCTTCTACGCCGGCGACAACGACGTCGAGGCGAATCACACGCCGCAGCAGATTGCCGACGACTTCGCGGCGTTCGACCGCAAAGTGCACGCCGCCCTTCCCGAGACGCAGATCGTGTTCATCTCGATCAAGCCAAGCATCCGCCGGTTTCCGTGGATTGATCAGATCAAGGGCGCGAACGCACTCGTCAAGCAGTACTGCGCGACGCATCCACACCTGACGTTCGTCGACATTGTGCCGCAGATGCTCGGCGCCGACGGCAAGCCGCGGAAGGAGCTGCTCGTCGAGGACGGGCTGCACATGACGGCCGCCGGCTACAAGATCTGGAACGACGCGCTTCGCCCGATCCTGCAGTCGAGCCGCGCGACGCGCTGAGCGAGTAGATCGTGGGCCGACCTTCAGTCGGCTCCTACAAGACGGCTTGCCGGATGTACCTGTTATTGATGCGGACGGCCGCCGCTCCAATCGCGATTAACAGGAACCCTGCGAACATCAGGACGATCGGCGCATTGAGGTTGTTCTCGAAATGCTCCGCGATGAAGTATCCGATGTAGGCGATCAAGGCCAGCGTGCCGACTGCGAGCAGGCTGCGGCTTCTGGCGACAACGGAGAGGAAGACCACAGCGCACGAGAGGCCGACGAACAGCACCTCCAGGTCGGTGTGGCGGAGCACGTGATACCAGGCGGCAAGAAAGAGGAGCGCGGCAAAGAAATAGGCCCCTCCCGCCAGCGGCCGGTGCGGCGATCGGTCGAGACTCCACGCCACACAGCCCAGCGACACGCCGAGGACGATGCCCATCAGATCGTGGCCGACATGCAACAGATCGAGCGCCACGGTGACAAAGCCGACCGCGAAAATGATCGTCGTCAATGCCAGCACCGTCCGGCGTTTTGCCCAGAACGCACATCCCTGCTGGATGACCATAACCAGGTTCATGAAGAGCATGCCGTAGGCCGGGTCGCCGCCGTGAGAAAACTCCTTCATCAGGACGAGGACGCCGGTTGGCTGAACGATCGCGGCGATGAAGAACAGCGGCAGCGCAGCACCGGTGAATGCCTCATTCGTCGTGCAGACCAGTGCCAGGACGAACGCGCAGAAGCCGGGCCCAAGCGTCAGAAGCACTCGACCGATGGAACCGAGATCGTCCCATCGCATGCCGATGTAGATGGCGAGACCGGCAAATACGAATGCGCCGCCGACATATCCAAACACGCGGGAGAGAATGCCACTCGATTGCGCGGCGCTGGTGTCGGGATCGCGGTGCAGCGCGGACGAAATCTCACGGACACTCAGGCCATGCTGCCGGGCGAGCGCGACGATTTCGACGAGCGCATCGTCTCGGGCGCTCACCGGGCGCCTTCCGCCACCCAGCCGACGAATTCCACATTCGCGTAGGCGATGTTGCCGGAGGCAAGTGGTAACCTGACGCTGGAATTCCCTTTACGCAGCCGGTATTCGTTTGCGTAGCTCCCACCCCAGAAGATCTCGTTGATCAAACCGCTGCGGCTTCCGTTGTCGTGTGACAGCTCGTAGCCGTCCGGCGACTGGAGCGTCGTGTTGAGGCGCATCGCGCGCGTCGCATCCACAGTCTCGACAACAGTGCCTTGAATGGCATCCATGTTCGCCGGGAAGCCGAATGACAGCTCCTGCACCTTTTGCGCGGCTGCGTCGTAGAGGTACAACTTTTTCCACACATTGTTCACGTAACCCGTCGGTTGCGGCGG
>Ga0182009_10000259_pt1 | contig 10862 bp, 8 predicted proteins | sample Sormic07211187_1_FD_161052 | JGI IMG/M metagenome (GOLD analysis project Ga0182009, IMG submission 161052) | Bulk soil microbial communities from the field in Mead, Nebraska, USA - 072115-187_1 MetaG | ecosystem: Environmental > Terrestrial > Soil > Agricultural land > Bulk soil | place: USA... | reverse complement strand
ATGGCCCTGGGTATACAGTATTGACATATTTTCTCAAGGGCTTGTATTAGATGCGAAAACTCGCTAATCAAATCTTGTAAGTTCAGGGTTTTCCTAAGCGTTACGAGATGTTATAACGATGTCATTAAATTTGGGCTCTTTCATGTAGTGAAGTATTATGCACTTTTCAGATTTAAAAAAGAGTATGGAGAATTTTAAATATTGAATACTCAATTAAAAAATACAAAGGGCTTTAACATCATCGATAGCTGGTTACAAAGCAAGGGCCTGAAGCCTTTTGCCTACCAGGAAGAAGCCTGGCAATATATCATAGACCAAAGAAGTGGATTGATCAATGCGCCAACCGGCACAGGAAAAACGTTTTCTGTTTTCCTTGGAACCCTTATTCAATTCATCAATCAATTTCCGGAGCACTACCAGGCCAAGTCAAAAAACGGACTCCAACTTATATGGATTACACCACTGCGGGCACTGGCAAAAGATATTGGAAGGGCCATGGAAGAAGTAATTGCTGAATTGGGAATGCAATGGAAGGTTGCCATCAGGAATGGAGATACATCTATCAGCGACCGGCAAAAACAAAAAAGGCAAATGCCCGAAGTGCTTATTATTACCCCGGAAAGTTTGCACCTGCTACTGGGTCAAAAAAATTATGCTGCACTGTTCCAAACTTTAAAGATTATAGCCGTTGATGAATGGCATGAGCTGATTGGAAGCAAAAGAGGCGTACAGGTGGAACTGGCCATCAGCAGGATCGCCGGAGTAAAAAAATCCGAATCCTCCATCCTAAATTCTCAACTTTCAATTTGGGGCATCAGTGCTACCATTGGCAATATCAACCAAGCGATGGAAGTATTGCTGTCGCCTTTACAATTGATCGGAAAGGCAATTACTGATGGCGTCATCGTTCGTGCAAAACTTCAAAAGCAAATTGAAGTTGAATCTATTATTCCTGACGAAATTGAAAAATATCCCTGGGCAGGACACTTGGGAATCAAACTCGCTGAAAAGGTTTTGCCAATCATCAATAACAGTAAAACAACGCTCATCTTCATCAATACAAGGGGAATGAGTGAGCTGTGGTACCAGACTTTGTTGCGGCTTGCACCTGAACTTTCGGGAGCAATTGCCTTGCATCATGGCAGTATTGAAATGGAGTTAAGAACCTGGGTTGAAGAAGCTTTGCATGATGCCAAATTAAAAGCAGTTGTTTGCACAGCAAGCCTGGATCTTGGTGTGGATTTTCGTCCGGTTGAAACCGTAATACAAGTGGGCTCGCCGAAAGGCGTTGCACGTTTCTTACAAAGAGCAGGCAGAAGCGGGCATAGTCCTGATGCAGTCAGTAAAATTTATTTTCTGCCCACGCATTCCCTGGAGTTAATTGAAGCGGCTGCACTGAAATCAGCTATTGAAGACCAGCTGATCGAAAGCCGCGAGCCGATGTTTTTGTGCTATGACGTGTTGATACAATACCTGGGGACATTGGCCATATCGGATGGCTTTGTTCCGGAGGCCATCTGGACAGAGATCAAAGCAACAAATTGTTACAAGGAATTATCTGCCGAGGAATGGAACGATGTACTCTATTTCATTTCCTCTGGAGGGAATGCACTGCAGCAATATGATGAATACAAAAAGGTAGAAGTAGAAGACGGCATTTATAAAATCAAGAGCCGCCGAATAGCGATGCGGCACCGGTTACACATTGGAACCATTGTGAGCGACCCAATGTTGAAGGTAAAATACCTGGGTGGTGGGTACATTGGAATTATTGAAGAAGGCTTTATTTCGAGACTGGAACCAGGCGATAGTTTTACACTTGCCGGAAAACAACTGGAACTGATCATGATCAAAGACATGAACGTGATTGTAAGAAATTCCAAAGTAAAAAAATCAATTGTGCCCAGTTGGATGGGAGGACGATTACCCTTGTCTGCCAGTTTGGGAAAGGTGTTGAGAAAAAAGTTTGATGATGCATCAGCGATCAGTGCCGTTCATCCCGTTTTTATCGACAATCAATCAGCGGAAAATAAAAAAATCCAGTTCAATCAAAAGCAACTTCCTATTGAATTGAATGTACTAAAGCCATTATTTGATTTGCAGGCCAAACTTTCACACGTTCCAAAAGAAAACGAATTGCTTATTGAACAAATTGAAACGAGGGATGGTTTCCACTTATTCGTTTATCCTTTTGAAGGAAGACTGGTGCATGAAGCGATGGCTGCGGTATTGGCTTTTCGAATCAGCAGAATTACTCCCATCAGCTTTTCCATTGCAATGAATGATTATGGTTTTGAATTGTTAAGTGATCAGCCAATTCCAGTTGATGATACCAATGTGTATGAATTATTTTCTGTAGATAATTTAATAGGAGATATTCAACGCAGCGTGAATGCCACAGAGATGGCAAAAAGAAAATTCAGGGATATTGCTGTTATTGGAGGCTTGATCTTCCAGGGCTACCCCGGCGAGCATAAAAAAACAAGACACCTACAAGCGTCTGCGGGGTTATTATTTAATGTATTCAATGAGTATGACCCTGGCAATGTTTTATTGCGCCAGTCGTTCCAGGAAGTGTTTGACCAACAAATGGAGGAAATGAGATTAAGAGAAATGCTGCAACGAATTCAATATTCCAAAATTGTAATTATGTATCCGCAACGATTAACACCTTTTTGTTTTCCAATTAAGGTGGATAGTATGAGAGAAAATTTGACCTCTGAAAAATTGGAAGACAGAATTAAAAAAATGCAGCAGCAACTGGAAAGTTTATTGTGATTTGGAATATAATCAACAGAAAGTACTTTCTGTCTGAATGGTTTGAGCAATCCCATTCAAGCTTTAACCCGAATGAAAATTACAATTTTTAAAACGGCATTACTGGTACCGACTTCTTAACTTGCCAACTTCTGTTGAACCATTTATTTTACCAGCGAAGAAAGGTATGCAGGCACCGATTTTACACAAACTTCATCAACAAACACTTTGGCTAACAGCGCAACGTTCCATTTTTTGGGAAGAGCAAAAAGCACTCATCGTTTCGGACCTTCATTTCGGCAAAACAGGTCATTTTCGAAAATCGGGCATCCCGGTACCTCAAACAATTTATAAAGAGGACCTTCAACGACTTGTAATGCTATTGAATTATTTCAGGCCCGAACAATTGATTGTTGTTGGTGATTTTTTTCATAGTCATGCCAACACAGAATTGGAATGGTTTAAAAAATGGAGGAATGATCTTTCACACATCAAAATCATTTTAGTTAAAGGCAATCATGATATTTTGAAGACGACATGGTATGAACAGGCAAATATCAACGTTTTTGAAAAAGAATTGTTGGTTCAACCTTTTTTGTTTACTCATGACAACTGCATGAAAAAAACAGATGTATATAGTTTTTGTGGTCATGTTCACCCAGGAATTTATTTGCACGGTTTAGGAAAGCAGGGCATTCGCTTACCTTGTTTTTATTTTGCAAAAGATCATTGCATATTGCCGGCATTCAGCCGGTTTACAGGCATGGCACTAATTGAACCAGAACAAAATGAAAATGTGTTTGCCATCGTCGAAGACAAGCTGGTGCAAATGCAGTAATTATTTCTTTTTCCGCAATTGATTATAGTCCAGGAAGTAGATCAGTTTTGCAGTGAGTTCGTTACCATGAGGAACACTATAACTTTTCGCAAAGTTGTTAAGGTATCTTTCATATAAAATTCCATTGATTGCCTCTGTATCACCAATCCAGTTTTTATAACCCACTGTTAGATTGCACCCCAGTTTAAAGTCCCAACTTAAAAATGCATCGATGTTAAAGAAGTTCACGTTTTCATCGAGGTCGTTGATAAATGGTCTCCATATTGTGTTTCCTTCTGCATCCACATTGGCAAAGCTGTTATAAGGTACTTTGCTCCAGTTATGCCGCATCCGGAAATTTAAATTGAGCCTTGGCGTCAGGGTATAGATCCCTGTTACATTGGTAGTTATGTCTTTGAAGTCCACAAAACCAACTATGGGATCACCGTTCGTTTCCTTCAAACCAGTATTGACGATATAATTTGTTTCTGCTTCCCGTGCATGCGAAACCTCCATGCTAATTTTGTTGCTGAAACGATATCTTAAACTCAGTTCAAAATTGTAGTAGCTTTTTTTAGGAGACGCGTTAAAAAATGTTCCCTGTTGCCAGTCGTAACTAAAAAACAATCGTTTTCTGCTGTCCGTGCTTCCTTCCAGTTGTACATAAGCCCACGCAGGTCTTTTTACAAAACGATCTTGTACAGGTCCGAAAATAAAATAGTCGTGTTGCGTGGGCAAGCCCCCTACTGTGAGTGTTACATCCCAAAAGTTTTTAAAAAACCAGAATGCTTCCAAATCGAATTGGGCATGACTGAATGCATTAGGCCTGTACATTCTCTGCAAAGTGGCATTAAAGGAGTAGTGGTATCTTAAAAAATTCTTCGTAGAAGTAAACTGGTTATAGGTGACATTACCGGTATAACCTGCAACATTTGCTGTTTGTATATAGCCAAGGTCGCGGGGATCGTAATAAGACGACTTGATATCACCTTGCGCATAATATTGTACCCTACCGCTAACTTTTCCCAGTCTCAGTCCTGTATTGAAACCATCACGGGAATTGAAAGATAAAATCCTGCTATAGCGGCCATATGTTTTTACATTGTAAGTGTTGGATTTATCGTAAAGGCTCACATCAAGTGAAGCAACATCTGCATCCCTTCCACCGTTCTGGCGTACCGTACTTGTATTTGTGAATGTGATATAAGACCTTCCGCGTAAGGCCTGGTCTAAAACTATGATGTTGTAGTTGGTTAGTGGAGACGTAAGCACCTTAGTTTTTTCATTGCTTGAGTTGTCCAATACAGTTGCATACATAGGAGCCGCCACTGCATTTAAAAATCCAATGCCTAATTTTTCTTTGGTTCGCCCTGAAAATTTTATGGCATTATACAATTGAGTAACGGATGGATTTTTTATAATTCGAAGGTCAGGATCAGAAGCCACTGTATTTTTAATGGAGGTATACCCTGCAGGTTTTCCTCCTATTCTTCTGGAATAAAAAAGGCCGGTTGCTTTGTTGAATAATTCAGTGCCTTCGGTGAAGAACGGCCTGTTTTCATTGAATTTTTGTTCAAAAGGAGTCAGGTTATTTATGACATCATCTGAAACCACCTGGCCAAAATCAGGAATTAATGTAGCATCCAGTGTAAAGCTCTCATTGATCCCATATTTTACGTCCATACCACCACTGCGTAACCATTGCGAACCCATATCGTTTCCTTCTTCATTTGCCCTGATCCCGGTTGACAAATAAGGGTAAAAACTCAAGCGCAATGGAGGCTGAATATTTTTCAAGTCGGCATACTTACCAAATTGGTTTACAAACCCATTGATGTTTGGGTCTACCGTGTTCCAAAAATTTTGCTCGTTATTCCGACGCATGTAGCGCAGAAACTGCATGCCCCAGGTTTGTACATCTTTTTTTGAGAACCTCAGCGAGAGATAAGGAATTTTCATTTCAACGGTCCATCCATCCTGGTGTATTGCCACTTTACTTTCCCATACAGCGTCCCAGGTTTTGTCTCCAAATTCTCCAAACCCGGGATTGGCAGTGCCTGTTAGTTTTGCATCCGTTTGGGCGTTGGCTGAAGTCACTAAAAATTGAAAACCATTTTGCTGATCGTTATAGGTATCAATAAAAACCGAGAAATAATCTACGTCCTGCTGTTGCTCCCCATCTCTTGCAGTAATCTGTTTCCGCATTAGAGCAGGATCATCATACAGATAAGCACCGATGTAGATTGCTTCATTGTCGTACAATATCTTGACAACAGTTTTTGCCGATACGGGAAGCCCGTAGGAAGGTGTGTATTGTATGAAATCGGTAGCCGAAGGAGCCTGGTTCCAAACTTTATCGTCTAAATTGCCATCAATAGTTGGGGACTGCAAAGCCTTTACCGCGGTGAGTGTTTTTTGAGATAACGCAAACAGAGGTAAGCAACATAGGGCCAAAAAAAACAGTCTTCTCAGCATGCAGTAACCTTTGGCAATTTCGTAAATATATAGACAAAAATCTTATTGTAAGAGGTACAGGCTTCAAAAATTTAATTTATCCTTTTTTTAAGTACACTCACCTGCTGTTGCAGGTTGTTGACCAGGCCTGCCAATTGATTTACGTCCCATCGCTGCTGGGTGTTAGCTTTAGAAACGATCATTTGCGCCTGCCAAACTTCCAGAATATCATCAGCATTTACTGAATATGGTTGATAAGAAGGATTGTCACTAACAAGGGTCATTTTATTTTTTTGCTTGTTGTTTTTCATAATTCGTTTGTAAACAATGCCGTCAGTTTTTGACACTACAATATAGGTTTGGTTGCTTTTTACATCCTCCAGGCTTTGAATCCTCTCACCAACAATAACAGACCCACTTGGGGTGGGCATCATGGAATCGCCGACGATTTCGAATGCACGATAGTCGCCGCCGGCCAGCATTGGCAGCGTGAATGTATTTAATTCATCAATAAATTCAGGATCCCCATATCCTGCAAGGTAGCCAGCTGCAGCTTTGATGGGAACAAATGGAATGTCGATTCTGCCATTCGCAAGTTTCTGGGCTCTTCTTTTGGCAATATAATTTGTTTTGGTATCACTGACATCTTTGCGCAACAGATCGTCAAGCGTCAGTTTAAACATATCAGCGACCACTTCTAAGATATCGATGCGGGGCTCTGCTCTTTCCTCTTCATAGGCGCCAAGCAACGATCGTTTGATCCGGAGCTTTTGTGCAAATTCTTCCTGAGTCCATCCTCGAAGCTTTCGCAGGTACTTCAAATTCTTGTTGGCAACTGACATGGCTAATATATTTAGTTGCAAAATACTAATTTATTTAGATACCAAAATGGTTTGGATTTTGGTTATTGGTAAAAAAGTACAATTTTGTGGATAGAAAAACCAACGAGAATGGATAAAGGCAAGAAGGAACCTGTGATACTGATCACGAATGACGATGGAATTACAGCGCCTGGTATCAAAAACTTAATTGAAGCCGTTAAAGATTTAGGAAAGGTGGTAGTAGTGGCTCCCGACAAACCCCAATCGGGAATGGGACATGCGATTACAATAGGCATTCCTCTCCGATTACATAAAGTCAATTTTTTTGAAGGTATTGAAGCCTACCAATGTACGGGCACCCCGGTAGATTGTGTGAAGCTTGCTGTTGACAAAGTATTACATCACAAGCCGGATATTTGTTTGAGCGGAATTAATCATGGCGCTAACCATAGTATTAACGTCATTTATTCCGGGACAATGTCGGCTGCAGTGGAAGCTGCTATTGAAAGTATTCCTTCGGTAGGATTTTCTTTACTTGATTATAGTTTGGAAGCCGATTTTTCTGCTTCACGCAAATATGCCCGTATGATTGTGCAGCAAATGTTACAATCGCCGCAAGACAAACATTGTGTATTGAATGTAAATATCCCGATAGCCACAGTGAATGAAATCAAGGGCATTAAAATTTGCAGGCAGGCTTATGCAAAATACGAGGAGGATTTTATTGAAAGAGTAGATCCTCATGGCCGTAAATACTATTGGCTGACGGGCGAGTTTGTTAATTTTGACGAAGGCAATGATACTGATGTTTGGGCCCTGGCCAATCAATATGTGAGTGTAGTTCCGGTGCAATTCGATTTAACCCATTATAAATTAAAACAGCAACTTGAAAAAAACTGGAACATTCTTTCTGACAAAGGATAATTTAAAGCTTGGTATCCTGCTTGGTTTTATAGCACCTCTTATTGTATTCCTGATTGTTTACCTGTTTAAATTTTCCGGTTATACTCTTGATTCTTTTCTAAGGGTGTTCTTAAATGAAAAAAGGATCATTACATTTTGGGGTGTTTGGTGCCTGGTAGGAAACATTGCTTTATTTACGTACTATATTAATACCGCAAAAGATAGAACCGCTAAAGGCATTTTTGCTATCACCGTAGTTTATGGCATCGGAATTCTTCTTCTGAAACTTTTAGTTTAGTTACAGTTTAATCGCTTCCTAACTTAGCCGAATCTTTTTTCATGAAATATTACATCATTGCAGGGGAAGCTTCGGGTGATTTGCACGGCAGTAATTTGATTAAAGAATTACGCAAGCTCGATCACAATGCAGTGATCCGTGCCTGGGGTGGTGATAAAATGAAAGATGCCGGTGCCCAATTAGTGAAAAATTACCGTGAGCTTGCTTTTATGGGCTTCATCGAGGTGATCAAAAACCTTCCCACAATTTTGGCTAATCTCAAATTGTGCAAAAAAGATATTGCACAGTTTCAGCCCGATGTTTTGGTGTTGATTGATTATCCCGGATTTAATCTTCGCATTGCGAAATGGGCAAAAGAGCACCATTTAAAAATTATTTATTACATATCTCCTCAGGTGTGGGCATGGAAAGAAGGACGGGTGAAATCGATTAGACAGGTTGTTGATAAAATGCTTGTCATTCTTCCATTTGAAGAAAAATTTTACCAGCAATGGAATTATAAAGTTGAATATGTTGGTCATCCATTAGTACAGGTGGTTAACGAGTTTTTAGAAACGCACCCCAAAACAACATCTGTTGACAAGCCAGTAATTGCTTTATTACCCGGCAGCAGAAAACAGGAAGTTGCGAAGAAACTTCCGATTATGCTGGAGGCTTCGAAAAAATTTACGCAATATCAATTTGTGGTTGCAAAAACTTCGTCGCTTGACGATGAATTTTATTCTGAATTCCTGAAAAACTTTCCCAATGTTATCGCTGTAAAAGATCAAACCTATCATTTGTTGTCGCAGGCCGCTGCTGCATTGGTAACATCGGGCACTGCAACATTGGAAACAGCTTTGTTTGGCGTTCCGGAAATTGTGTGTTACAAAGGGTCATCTGTTTCTTATCAAATTGCTAAACAACTAATCAAAATCAAATACATTTCTTTAGTAAACCTGATCATGGATAAGCCCGTGGTGAAAGAATTAATTCAAAACGATTTAACGGTTGAAAACATAGAAAAGGAACTAGACAGCATTCTTCACGATGAGAAAAAAATTCAACAGGTAAAAAACGATTATGCTGAGTTAAAAACAATGCTTCAAAAAGAAAGCAATGCTTCCGGAAGAGCCGCCCAGGAAATTATTGGGTTCTTACAAACTAATGCCTGAGGAACAATTTTATTGCCAGTATAATCAGGCATAAAATGAACATGAAAAGACTAATGCGATTGATCCCGTGCATGTATTTAACGAACCTGGTTTTGGGGCGATCAGGATCAGGTTTTTTAATGTAGAGATATTCTGCAATCTGCTTAAGTACGCCCATAAAAAAACTGCATCATAAAGATACAGTTTTCATATACAGAAGTTTTTGACATCTTATGGTGCCGGGCTGCGACGCACTTTGTCCTGTTTTTTCATTACTCCCCTTAAATTGAAACATTCAGGCGAAGTTTGCGATGCGGCAGTTTTGTGACTAATTCTTTTTCTTTTTGTTGAGTTCCCATCAGACCAACCGCTGGCTGGATGAAGCACGTTCTCGAAATAAATAAAAAGGTGGCGCAGGTAATTCATTTTTCTTAGGATTTAGGGTTATTGGACTTTACTTTATTTACAGTGTTCAATTATCGAATTGTTAATTGTACACCCGACAAACATAAGTATTTGATTTAAAAAATCAAATCAAAAACGATGAACAGGAATAAAATTGAGCCCAAGTTAGTTTACCTATAGTGCAGTTGTCACGGCAAAAACTGGTAGCCTTCATCTTCCAATTTGCGCAGTTTCTCCTCGATTGATTGTTCCGGAGTTTTCATGCTATCGTATCGCAATTTTAGGGATAAAGCATACCTATCGAGGTCAGGAAACAAACTGGCACGGTGCAGGTTCATTTGATGAAGCTCTCTTAGTGCTTCTTTTTTACACGACGTAGGAATTTCAATTTTTACAACAGCCTGTTCCATATCGTCTCCTAAAAAATGAAGCTGATCCATTAGAGCTACATTTGAAATTCCTGTACTGATGAATACTGATTGTTGTAAAGAATATCTTTTATTCATCCGAAACGGCTCTACAGGAAACACCAGTTTTTTGTTGTTCTGAAAAAAAATTTTTTCAAACAAATCCTCATTGATCAGGTTTTTATTTTCCTCTAAAGCTTCCCCGAATTCTTCGGATAAAATTGCAAGTGATTTATTTTTCAAATAATTGATGTTGAAGCCCCACACTGCCGCATTTTGATCCCGTTTTTCCTCGCAAAATTCGAAGGCAAAATACGCTGCGATGTAAGGTGATTTTGTCAAATCGAGCAGTCGTGTTGGTGCTCCATGGTGTTGCATTAATGCCAGCCATTCGATCAGGTGCCCGGGCGTTTCATCTTTAGAAAGGTAGTTGCGGGCTCCGCGTTGAAATTCGGAAACAAATTCAGCTTCGATTCCTTTGTGATAGTGTATGAATAAAGTTCGCTCAATAGCATTATTTAGCACCCAACCTGCATATGCCTGACCGCGAAAGGCCCAGTTTTCGGAGAAACGCTCTACAAATATTTTGTAGTCGCGCCAATGGTTTAAATGTACAGTCGAATAATTGTGCTCAGCCATCAGTCTGAGCTATTAAAATTTTAAGCCAAGATTGATTATTTGGCCAGGGGATAATTTTCCTGGTTTTTTGGTACCGTGAAAGTTCCGGTGTCTTCGAAGCTGTTTTTTGAATGGACAGCTGACTGATAAATTTTAGATTTTGCCAGGCCCCATTTATTTAACCGGAAAGCAATAGAATTGGCAAGAACGCCTAAACCATATTTCATACTCCTTCGAAAGTTAATAGAA
>Ga0182009_10000256_pt1 | contig 10901 bp, 7 predicted proteins | sample Sormic07211187_1_FD_161052 | JGI IMG/M metagenome (GOLD analysis project Ga0182009, IMG submission 161052) | Bulk soil microbial communities from the field in Mead, Nebraska, USA - 072115-187_1 MetaG | ecosystem: Environmental > Terrestrial > Soil > Agricultural land > Bulk soil | place: USA... | reverse complement strand
TGCACAGAGTAATTTCCAGCAGCAAATGGCAGGTCAATTTACGGGTATTGGTGCAGAATTAGGTCTGAAGGACAGTAAAATTATCATTGTTGCACCACTCGATGGAAGTCCTGCGCAGAAAGCAGGAGTTAAGACAGGGGACACCATTGTTGGTGTCGATGGGAAATCTGTAGATGGGTGGACGTTACCACAAGCTGTAGAAAAAATCCGAGGTCCAAAAGGAACACAAGTCACCATAACCTTTCTTCATAAAGATGCTAAGACACCGGTCGATATTACCATTACCAGAGATGTTATTACGGTAAAAAGTGTCGTGGGTTGGGTGAAAAAGGCAAAAGATGTTGAGGGAGTAAATCTTAAGGATAGCAAGTTGGCAGATACGTCTGTATTGTATATTCGACTTTCACAATTTGGAGACAATACCAATGCGGATTTGGAAAATATTGTTAAATCATTTGTGCCTCAGGTAAGTGACGGTACTGTAAAGGGCATTGTCTTGGATTTACGCAACAATCCAGGAGGATATCTTACTGATGCAACGTATGTTGCTGGAGAATTTTTACCCGAAGGGACATCAGTTGTTATGGAAGAAGAGGCAAGTGGTAATAGGACAACCCTTTCGGTAAATAGAAAAGGCGCATTGGTCAACAGTCTTCCAGTGGTTGTGATAATAAATAAAGGGTCTGCGTCTGCATCAGAAATTGTCTCTGGAGCACTCAGAGATAATAAGCGAGCAAAATTAGTGGGAGACACATCTTTTGGAAAAGGCACAGTCCAGGAAGCACTTGACTTGGGTGGAGGAGCAGGGTTACATGTAACGATTGCAAAATGGCTTACCCCAAATGGAACCTGGGTAGGACGAGGAGTAAATGGAGATGGACTGAAGCCAGATGTTGCAGTAAGTCTTGACGACAAAGATCCATCTCATGATACCCAGCTAGAAAAAGCTATCCAAACAGTACTTCAATAACCACAAAATCCATCTTGACAACGTATCTTTTTGTATCCTATAATATAGTCATGTCAACCCCAGAGAAAAAAATTGATGGACCAGAGAGACACGGAGTTGTTGAGGAAGTTGATCTTGGAGGAGTTGTAGATGCCCGTGAGAAAATAGGGGGTATTGGTCCAAGAGAACCTATTCCAGGACCAGTAGCAGAGCCATTTCCCCATGCATATCCAAAAAGTACAAGATTGCCACGTTTTACTGTTCCAACCCGGGATCCAAAACAAGGTAATACCCCAGGTGGCAACTAAATCCTTCTTGCTATCATTTCTCTTTTCCTAGTACACTAAATATATTATGACGCGCGAGCGTTTATTGGTACGTGAAAAAGAGAAGAAGAAAGAGCCGCTATTCTCTCTGTATTCTCATAATTTAAGCACAGCAATTCTTACCCGCGAAGGGAAGAGTCCATTGGGAGATACAATACCCGATGTGTATCTGTCGTCTTTTCAAAAAGGGTCACGGGCAGATAGAAGTGCCGAAAATACTTCTCAAGCAAATTTTGGATTGCAAATGCGCACATGGTTGGGTGCAGAAGAAGGAAAGCCTGGGATAGCAACATGGGTAGAAAAGCAAGAAGATCCAGAAGTTGTTGGTATGCTTACGCATGTTGGTCTTAAGGGTACACCAGAAGATCTTCGTGAAGGCTTGCAGCAAGACAATGTACAGCATCTTATTAGTGTTATTAATACCAACTTACAAAAAGTTGGACAACCTCCTTTTTCTCTGGAAGGACTTGCAGATCCTGGCGCAGAGGCATATGCCAGGTCTCTTATTTTTTACGCAAATTATCTTAATCCCGAAGGCAATGCAACCGATGCGACAAGAAATCTTATAGACATGTTAGTAGACGCAGCATATAAAGAAAGTAATGGAAATGTTGACGATACTCTTACAAGACTTCAAAAAATTGCACCCCTTTTGCAAGTAACAGGGAAAGAAAGTCAGCATGTTTTGGCAGCACTCATGGTTGCTAAGACACATGCTATCGGAGCAGGAGACAAGCTTCGTGACATTACCATGCAAGATATGCAACTAAAAGATGAAGAGCTGGAAGTACTTGATTTTCTCAATTATCATGCAGAAGAGCCAGAAGAAGTGAGAAGGGAATTAGGTGTGCCATATAATGTCACAGAAATCTTGCAAGGAGTTACCCCCGAACCAACGCCAGGTCACAAATATTGGATAGAAAAAGATATTCCTGCAGACTTTGCAGCAAGTCTTCCAAGAGAAGAGTTAGCAGGGCTCGAGCAGAAAAAATCTTTTTTTGTTTTTGATAAAGACACAAAAGAAATAGATGTCAATCCAGACGCATTCGACCCAATATATGCCTTAGAAAAAGACGAGCGCCGTCTTAATACAGGACATGAAACACATTATATGTCGCAATTGTTGGCAATGTCTGCAGCATCTGCGCCAACGCCAGAGAAACAAGCAGCGCTTTTTAAAGCATTGGGAGAAACAATTTTGCGTGCACATGTAGCAAATCCAGAGCTTGTCCAGCAGTTTTTATTAGCTCAACCCCCAGAGTCGCGAGAGCAATTTGCAGATAACGATTATGCCTTTGCCCACCCACTTATAAACGAGCATTATCAGCAATTAGAAATGAATGCAGATTTGGATTTTCAAGAAAAATTTGGAAAACCACATACACTTGCAACTTTGCCTACCCCAGAAGAGAAGGAGTTTGTTGACAATAGAGCGCAGGAAATACTTGCTCAACAGCTAGAATTTGAGACAACTCTTTTAAGAGATTTTGCACAATATCCCGAAAGACAGCTAGCTATGGAAGTAATTCCCGCTCAAGGAGAAAACTTACTCCAACAATTTACTCTTCATATAAATATTCCTGAAACAGTAGAGGCATGGCGTCCGCGTATTGTTGCTCTTCAAGAAGCTTTGCGCCAAGAGCCGCTTACGCTTACCCTTGAGCAAATGGGGCAAATAGACTTTTTGTCCCACAGTATCAATATACCAAAAGTCACAGCACTTCTTCGTAATGATGCGCCAGAAGGGCAAAACCAATACACTAAAGTATCAGACGAATTCGCAGCGCATGTTGTAGAGTCATCCGTAGCCAAGGCTGAGATATCCAACGAAGACACAACTATGCAGCTTGGAGACTTTTTCCAAAGATTTCATGCTCTTGACGCTATACCCCCAGATACTACTGCTCAAAGAAACGAGATTGCTATTGGTGACGCAACAAAAATGAGACAGTTTTCTACAGAAACAGTCGGTGTTAATCAGTATCAAATTCTCAATGAAAGAGGAGAGCTGGATATATTTTCTCCGGAAGATGCTGTACGCGATCCATTTCTTACAGTCCTTATGCAAGACAAGAGTATATCTAAATTTGTTTATTCCACCTTTGCTAAGACAGGACTTCCTTACAATACACTTCTTGCATATGTTATAGAAGCAGCAGCAACTCCCCAACAGCAGGAGATTCTTTTTAGAAATCTTTTTCTCCAAGTTGCCCATATGTATTCAGAAAATAAAGACTTACGAAAGAATGTGTACGAGTATGTAGAAGGTCTCAATACCAATCCTCTTGGAGAAAGAGAGGATGCAGAGCGTCTTTTTGGTAACGACCAAAAAACATTGGAAAGGTTAGAGCAGCTATCGGCAAAGCTCACAAATAATGAAAAACTTGCCAAAGAAGACATGCAAGATATGGGATTGTATTCACTACCATTTAATTTGCAGCACATTGCCCAGCATATGCAATTTGTCTACAAAATTCATCAGGCAAGCTAGGATTAACATTCATAGAGCAATGACTTGTTAAATAGATAAAAATTTGCTACTATTTTTTCTGCCTCTATGCGAAAGGTTGCATATCTTCTTATACTTCTTTTGGCTCTCTTGGGAGCATGGACTCTTATTGACCAGTACTCTCCTGTATTACTTACTAAGCTGCATATTCCAGTTGTCAAAAAAGCACCACAAAATCAGCAAATACAAATAGTTACCGAAGAGTCTGTGACAATAAATGTAGTAAAAAAAGTGAGTCCATCTGTGGTAACGATTGTTGCTCAAAATACTGCTCCCCAACAAACATTTGATTTTGGACCTTTCTCTTTCTTTGGTAATTCTCTTCAGCCCAATCAAGAGCCTACTCCTCAGAGTATTGGATCTGGATTTATTGTTGATGCGAGTGGGCTTGTTGTTACTAACAAGCATGTTGTCTCGGATACAAATGCTACCTATCAAGTAGTTACCGATAACAACAAAAAATATACTGTATCAAAAGTCTACAGAGATCCATTAAATGATATTGCAATTCTTAAAATAGATTCCAATCAAAATATAGGAAATTCATTAACGCCTGTTGTTATGGGTGATTCATCTCATCTTCAGGTAGGAAGTTATGTTATTGCTATTGGAACAGCACTCGGGGAATTCAGGAGCACAGTAACAACAGGTGTTATTTCTGGGTTAGGACGGGGAATTACTGCAGGGGATGAGTTTGCAGGATATGTAGAAAAATTAGACAATGTTATCCAAACCTCTGCAGCCATAAGTCCGGGAAATAGTGGAGGACCACTCGCAAACTCTTCAGGGCAAATTATTGGAATGAATACAGCGGTAGCTGCCTCGGGACAGAATATTGGTTTTGCCTTACCGGTGAATGTTATTAAAGATTCTTTAAATAATTTTAATCAAACAGGACAATTCAATAGACCATATCTTGGTATTGCCTATAAAACAATAAGTAGAGCAGTTGCTTTGCTTAACGATGTCCCGGAAGGAGCATATGTTGAGACGGTAATTCATGGCAGCCCTGCAGATATTGCAGGAGTGGAGGTAGGAGATATAGTGACTAAAATAGATGGAATAAGATTATCTGGGGGGACAGAATTGACAAGTGTACTGCAAAAGAAAAAAATAGGAGAGAGGGTTGCTCTTGAGATTTGGAGAGACAGCAAAACGATTACACTGGCGATACCCTTGGCAGCAGCTCCAGAACAGTAGAGAGCTTGGGATTTAGCTAATAATTTGAGATAATACCCAGTGTGATGAATATACAGAATAATGTTGTTCTTGCTCCTTATACAACATTTGGCATTGGAGGACCTGCGGATTTTTTCGTTGTCGTAGCAACACTAGACGAGTTAAAAGAAGCAATTGCATATGCCAAGACAAATGCTCTTTCATATTTCCTTTTAGGAACAGGTGCAAATATTCTTGTAGGAGATAAAGGGTTTCGGGGGCTTGTTATTAAAAATGAGACAAAAGCATATCGCTTTGATGGTAATATACTTACCGCCCAATCTGGTGCAACAGTGGCAGATCTTATTCAACTTTCCAAAGAGCGTGGTCTTTCAGGGCTTGAGGATTTTGCAGGTATTGTCTCAACAGTCGGAGGAGCTTTGTGGCAAAATTTGCATTTTTTAAGTAGCGACAGAAGTAAAACAGCCTTTATCGCAGATATCCTGCAATCAGCAACAGTATTACATGAAAATGGGGAGAGTGAAGAAGTTGATGCGTCATATTTTCAATTTGGCTATGACAAAAGCATTCTTCACGCGAGTAAGGACGTTGTCCTTTCTGCAACATTCAAATTAGTCCTTAAAGATGTAGAAGAAATCCAAAAAACCATTGACGAAAATATTCTTTGGCGTAAAGAAAAACATCCACTGCATGCAGAACAGTGCTCTGCGGGCTCGATATTTAAAAAAATAGAGGAATTTGGGGCAGGGAGGCTTATTGAAAAGGTAGGACTAAAAGGCAAGCAAATCGGTGGAGCTCAGGTGTCCACGGTGCATGCTAACTTTATTGTCAACACCGGAGGTGCAACTGCAAAAGATGTACGGGATTTAATAACACTTATTCAAGCAATTGTAAAAAAGGACTTACAGCTTGATTTACAACCAGAAATTAGCTTTGTTGGAGAATTCTAGATATATGGTACAATTTATTGTAGATATATGAGACTGTCTGTTGTTATTCCCGCTTACAACGAGGAGAAATATATCGGCGCATGTCTTGAAAAGTTAATAACAGAAGCAGGGGAAGATATTTTTGAGATTATTGTTGTTGATAATGCCTCTACAGACCGCACCAGTGCTGTTGCAAAAAAATTTAAAGGAGTTAAGGTTATTCGAGAAGAGAGAAAAGGTCTTACACGCGCACGTCAAGCTGGTCTTCTTGCTGCAAAAGGGGAGCTTGTTGCTTATATAGATGCAGATACCCATATTAAGCCGGAATGGTTTCATAAAGTGCATAAAGAATTCGAAAGAAATAAGCGCTTAGTTTGTCTTTCTGCACCATATAGTCTGTATGATGTGTCCAAGTGGAAACGTGTTGCCATGTGGTCGTATTGGAATTTTCTTGCATATCCAACGTATGCACTTCTCATGCGTTACATGGTACTTGGTGCCAATTTTGTTGCAAAAAGAAGCGTGCTTTTAAAAATTGGCGGGTTTGATGAAAGCATAGAATTTTATGGGGAAGATACCGATATTGCCAGAAGGCTTCATAAAATTGGTAAAGTAAAATTTTTGCGTAAATCAATGGTAGATAGTAGCCCTCGAAGAATGGAAGCAGAAGGATGGTTGCGTATGGGATTTAAATATGGCTTTAATTTTGTCTCCGAAATACTTATGCATAAGCCTCTTCATCAGGAATACAAAGACCACCGCTAGCGCAACGCGCTAGAATTTCCAATACTACCAATTTCCAATTTCAAATAATCCAATAAGTTGCTACAATACATACACTGTCCATGGGAAGCATTTTTTTTGAAATTACCATAGTCTTGTGTCTTACGGCTCTTATCGCCATAATTTTTCGTCTTCTGAGACAGCCTCCAATGCTTGCATATATTCTTACGGGAATGTTAATTGGCCCTTTTGCATTTTTCCATATAAATAATTTAGAAGTCCTTAAGAATTTCTCAGAGTTGGGTATTACATTGCTTTTGTTTCTTTTAGGCCTAGAATTACAGCTAAGAGACTTGCGTCCTGTTGGGAAAGCAATTATTACCGCAGGTACTGCACAAGTATTTCTTACTGGGGCACTTGCATTTGGAGCAAGTATTTTGCTTGGATTTCCATTACTCTCCTCTTTTTATATAAGCGCTGCACTTACTTTTTCCAGCACAATTATTGTTGTTAAGCTTTTGTCGGATAAAAAAGACCTGCACTCGCTCTATGGAAAATTATCCATAGGACTTCTTCTTGTACAAGACTTTTTTGCTATTTTACTTCTTATTCTTCTTTCGGGGTATAAGCCTGTGGACAATCCATTACTCATCTTGCAATCGTTTGCTCTTATTCTTTGCAAGACAGTTATTATTTTTACTGTTATTGTTAACTTAAGTAGGGTAGTGTTGCCAAAGCTTATTCATAGAATTGCTCGCTCCCAAGAAACACTTTTCCTTTTTTCCATAGCTTGGGTATTTGGTATTTCGGCACTGCTAGCATCTCCATTTATTGGATTTTCTATAGAGATTGGCGGATTTTTGGCAGGTATTGCATTAGCAAATTCTGTAGAAAATTTTCAAATTGCAGCAAAAATTCGTCCTCTTCGAGATTTTTTTGTAACTATCTTTTTTGTTTTCTTAGGCATTCAGATGAGCTTTGGTAATTTAGGACAAATAGTAATACCTGCACTTCTTTTATTCCTTTTTGTTTTGCTTCTTAAGCCTGTTATTATTATGTTTCTCACAGGACTTTTAGGGTATAGAAAAAGGACATCATTTTTTACCGGGAGTGCATTAGCACAAGTGTCGGAATTCTCACTTATTATTGTGGTCCTCGGACAAAAAGCAGGACAAATTCCAGAAAGTATTGTAAGTCTTGTTACACTTGTTGCAATACTTTCTTTTGCAACATCTCCGTACATTATTACCCATGCCAATAGCACGTATAGAAGAATTGGCAAGTGGTTGTCATTTTTTGAGTTGAAAGGACCGAGTAAAGAAGCGCTTCAAGAAGAGGTAGAATTTGCAGATCATATTCTTATTATTGGAGGAAGACGAATGGCGGAGACAATTCTTGAAAGTCTTAAATCTACAAAAGAGCAGGTTGTTGTAGTGGACTTCGATCCTGACACCATTAAAAAATTGCAGGACAATGGAATAACAACTATTTTTGGAGATATTGTCGATCCAGAAATTCAGGAAAGAGCAGGGTTAGCAAAGGCGCGGCTTGTCGTTTCAACACTTTCCGACTTGGAAGATAATCTGCTCTTAATTAAAGTTGCCAGACGAATGAATAAGCAAATTAAGGTTGTACTTTTAGCATACGACATTGAGGAGGCAAGAATTTTATATAGAGATGGTGCAGATTATGTCGTGTTGCCTCATTTAGCGGGGGGAAGACAAATTGCTCATGCACTTAAATTAGGTGCAGAGAAAAAATTAGAAATGCTTAAAAAAAGGGACAAAGCCTATCTGGACTAGAATCTGAACCTTCTTGTCATTGCGAGCGAAGCGTGGCAATCTCATTTCTTGTCATTTCGAACAAAGTGAGAAATCTTTTTTCCTCAGTCCCTTTGTGTCGACAAAACCTTTCGGGGTCCTGCCGCTCGACAGCCCCATGTCCACCCACAAGGGAACCCCGGTCATGGGGCCCCCCCGATCTCACGTCACCCCTCTTTTATTTGTGTAAAAATAATACTGCATTGGGTATATTTCTTCCTGGCCCTGCTAGATAGCTTCCATTCAACATGAGTGCTGTTGATCCGCCTTCGTCTAGATTCATTGCATTATCCATCCCGAGTGCTTTTAAGACATGTGCACTGTCTGTCATGTTGGCGTTGTACATGACTCCTATATATACCGTGTTGCCTTTATTGGCAACAAAATTTCTTGTTCCTTTATTGGTAAATTTTGTATCACTGCTGTCTCCATATACAATATTTCCTCCAGACACTAAAAGAGGGAAGTTGGAGATAACCCCGTCAACGCTTGTATCTCGACCCCATCCAGATGCTGCTCCAACAAATCGTACAAATCCGCTGCCAAAAATTACAGCAGGATTGGTGCTATACACATTGTTGCTCGAGTTAAAATACACTTTATTTTTATTCATAACAAGCAAGTCAAAAGATCCTGTTTTGCCAGCACATGTGGGATATTCTGGTGGACAGAAGAATGTGCCATTTATGCCAGCATATGCACCACTGCGACTTACATACGTCCCCAGAGGGAGTGCAGGGCAGTTATTGCTACAATCCCCATCGCTAGCAGTATCTACAACAACTCGTGTGCTCCCCATATCTGCAGCAATTAAATCCACAACAAAATTTCCAGTATCTGCTGTTACCGATTGCCTACTGTATCCACTTCCTGGAGGAGTATTATTTGGTGTTGCATTTTGTGGTACGTTAGGCGCCGCGGTAGCTGCTAATTTTTTCTGTTCATCACTTATTTGCTTATTTAAATCGTTGAGTTTTGCATCTGCTGTTGCATAATTTCTTTGGTAAAGCTCATGGAGACTATCGGCAAAAAGCGTATCAAAATCTGCAGTTTTATCTGTGAGGGTCTTAAGGTCAAGAAGGGATTCATATGCCTTGACCGCCTTGTCGTAGGTTGTTTCTATATGTTTTATGGTATCCTGCAGCTCGTTGTTTCTTTTATATTGGTCAACATTTTTTAATGCCACTAATTCTTTTTGGGTTTTAAGTAATTGTTGTGAAAGAGAGTTCTGTGTCGTCTGTTGATACTGATAATATCTCACTCCGAGTACAATTCCTGTACCGATAGCAAGAATAAAAAAGACAGTGATAGCGCGGGGAATAAGTTGTCCTATATGTAAGTGGTGCAATCGCAAAAGAAATGTATGGATCTTCACACGTTAATTGTTTCATAAATACAGAAGGGTATCAATTCATCTTTTGTAAGACCACGCAGCGTGATATAATCGTACAGATGCGGTAGCCGAGTTGTCAGGTGTCCCTCCGCAAGAGGGAAGACACAGGTTCAGCGCCTGTCCGCATCTCCAAAATGACACCAAAAGAATACATACTTTCAACTCTCGAAGCTCTCAAAGAGCCAATAGTCTTTGAGGAAGTCCCAAGCGATAAATTGGAAGAGGCAATCTATGCAAAAGTTACTTCCAAAAAATTCCGCAAATATAAATTAGGGGATGATGGTGTAGAAATTACAAAAAATGCAATAAAGCTTTTGGTTGCCGACAACAAGCCCATTCGAATTTTTGATATGTTTGGAGGCAATAAATTGTGGAGATTTGAAGAAGCTCCAGACATTGATTGGGCAGAACTATTTAGTTTTACCTATTTTGCACAATGGGCACGTCTTATTGCAAGTGTGTATAAGCCCGGAGTTATCTATGAGTATTTTTCTCAAGATATTTCGGTAGAAAGTCTTAATAATGTTCCACGAAGCGAAACAGACAATTATAGTAAGACAATGCGAGCAATGCTCGAATTTGTAAAGCCATATCTTCCAGAAAATATTGTATTCAAATATACTCGTCATTATGATTTATTTGAAAATCCAGATGATTACTATAAAGAAATAGAAGAAGCAAAAAAAGAAATTCTTAAACAAAATAATGGCAGATTGCCGGAATTAACAGATGTGATGAAAGCAACAACTGAATTAAATGTTAAGTTAAAGCCGGGACAAGATTCAGATCCTTTGTGGCGAGAAAAAGTAGAGCTACAACATCAGGCAATCTTTATAACACCCACCTTAAAAAAAGCCTCAGGTGATCCAACAAAAATTTGGACATGCCCAACATATTATTCAGATTCCGTTGTAACAGGAAGTACAAAAAGATCGTATGCAAAATTTTGGGCAGCAGTTGGTGCACTTCAAAAAGAAGGGGAGAGCTATGCAGAATTGGTTCTTACACCCAAACAACTAGAAGAAGCAAAATTTGATTGGGAAAATGTAGAGATTGAAGGGTTGAGTGAAATA
>Ga0182009_10000255_pt1 | contig 10905 bp, 7 predicted proteins | sample Sormic07211187_1_FD_161052 | JGI IMG/M metagenome (GOLD analysis project Ga0182009, IMG submission 161052) | Bulk soil microbial communities from the field in Mead, Nebraska, USA - 072115-187_1 MetaG | ecosystem: Environmental > Terrestrial > Soil > Agricultural land > Bulk soil | place: USA... | reverse complement strand
CGAGGACTGCCCGCAGAGTAGATGCTGAGGCAGCTAAATATTTCCGGAGCACATCCTACGTACGGGTGTGAGTTCTTGACACGGACCGGACTCAGGAACGACAATCCCGTAACTTGAGAGTTAAGTGAAGTGTCTCGTTAGCTCTCGTTCCCTTCTAAGTGCAATCACCCGGCGAAGTGTAACGAGCAGTCGACGACTTAATTCTGATCGAAAGAGGCGTGCACGCATGAACCGCAGGGGTAGTTTGCATTTTTCCCTCGCCGTTACGCTCCCCATTATTTTTCTCGCAATAGTCCAGTATTCAGCTGCACAGGCCAACTTGTATGGGCAGTGGCGAACTTTGCCAAATTTAGTCCCGGTCAATCCGATTCACGCTGCGCTTATGCACAATGGCAAGGTGCTGATCATTGCAGGGTCGGGAAACTATCCTCCCAACCTGGCGTCGAACATTTTGGTGAGCGCGGTCTGGGATCCAGTTGCGAATTCGTTCACAACTCAAACTCAATCCTGGGACATGTTTTGTAATGGCATGGTGGTGCTACCGGATGGTCGACCTTTCATCAACGGTGGCAACTTGCAGTATGACCCTTTCGAGGGTGTAAAACGCAGCGCGGTATTCAACCCCAGCACCAACAGCTTTACTAACCTTGCAAACATGGCGCATGGCCGGTGGTATCCAACGCCTACCCTGCTCGGGGACGGACGCGTCATGACTTTTTCGGGGCGAGACGAGACCGGCGCGACGAATAAAACAGTCGAGATATTTACTTTGGGTTCAGGATGGTCTGCTCCGATCACCGCAGGGTGGACTCCCCCTCTTTACCCGCGAATGCATCTGTTACCGAACGGCAAAGTGTTCTACTCGGGTTCGACATCGCCAGCCAGAACGTTCAATCCAGCAACTGGCACTTGGACCACAATCGCGAGCATGAAATATGGCAGTGCTCGAACGTACGGAAGCTCAGTTCTCCTGCCGCTTCGGCCAGAGAATAATTACAAACCGCGAGTCTTAATTTTGGGCGGCGGAAATCCGGCAACGGCCAGCACGGAACTGATCGATCTTTCCGCAGCTACGCCAGCCTGGAACTACGGTCCGAGCATGTCTCAGCCGCGCATTGAGATGAATGCAGTGATGTTGCCGAACGGCCAGATCCTCGCGCTCGGCGGATCTTACAACGATGAAGATTTGACTACTGCGAGTTTGAACGCTGACTTGTACGATCCTGCGACAAACGCGATGTCTTCCGCCGGAGCGAATGCCTATGCCCGACTCTATCATTCGGTGGCTTTGTTGTTACCCGATGCAACCGTCTGGTTCGCTGGAGGAAATCCGGTGCGCGGCAGCTATGAACAGCACATGGAAATTTACAAGCCCGCATACCTCTTCACTACTGACAGCACTGGAAAGGTGATCGCGGCAACTCGACCGGCAATTACGGGTTCTCCATCCTCTATCAGTTATGGCAACACATTCACAATACAAACGCCTGATGCCGCGTCCATTTCGCAAGCAGTGCTAGTTCGGCCTGGAGTCCCAACTCACTCGTTCGACCAAGAGCAGCGTCTGGTTGAGATGTCGTTTACTACTGGATCCGGGAGCATAGTGGCCACAGCGCCTCCCAACAGCAATATCGCTCCACCGGGCTACTACATGTTGTTTCTACTAAATTCTGCGGGGGTTCCGTCCGTCGCATCCTTCGTGCATCTCGTTACAGCGACCGCCGCGCCTGATTTCACTTTTGGCGTCACGCCAACTTCGCAAACCGTTACGCGCGGAACATCAGTGAACTACAACCTGAATATCACAGCGAGTGGCGGCTTCAGCGGAACAGTTGGATTTTCTGTGACTGGATTACCAAGCGGCGCGACAGCGACGTTCACTCCATCCACGGTGAGCGGTTCCGGCACTAGCGTGATGAATGTTGCGACGCTCAGTACAACGGCTGCGGGGACATATCCGCTAACGGTCAAAGCAACCAGCGGAACTTTGGTTCATACTGTTGCAGCAACGCTTGTTGTTAAAGCTCCTGCTCCGGCTGACTTTTCTATTTCAATTTCGCCGTCATCACGGACTATTTCGAAAAACAGCTCGACGCAGTATCAAATCACCATCAGCGCGCTGAATGGTTTTAGTGGAAGTGTGCAACTCAGCGTCTCTGGATTGCCGCCGAAGACTAGTAACTCTTTCAACCTTAATCCGGTAGTTGGATCCGGAGTTTCTACTCTGACGATCAAAGCAACACGGAAATCACAATCAGGGACGTACAACTTTACTGTGAACGCGACTAGTGGAACTCTGGCGCATTCCGCGGGTGCTACTTTGACAATTCAGTAGATGGACGAAGCGGAACCGGTTGCACTAAAGCCGCGTTCCGCTAAACGATGTCTTTGCGAGCCGGTTAGCAGGCAGCTGAGATCGTTTGCGCCTTGCGCGGCGCGCGAACATGGTCGCGAGAAGAAATCCCGCCAGGATCCCAATGACCGTGCCGAGAACGGTGACACTATTCATGATAGGCAAGCCGCGACCAGCCCAGAGATAGCCAAAATAAGCCATGGTTGCGATCCAAAGAATGGGACGAAGATTCTGGTTCATTGGAAGACCTCCCAGTGATGCTATCGCGACGAGGTGGGCAAAAAAAGAGAGTGGCTGTACTACCGGCCTGGCCCGAATGATGATCGTTTTCTTTAGGGGAAGGACGATCAGCGGCCACAGTTTGGCGCAATTTTGATACCGCGATAAGAAGGAGTCAAGCAGGAAGATAAGGGCGCTCGTAGTCACGCCGGAACACCTGATTTCTAGTGTCTTAACCGCGAATTGCGACTTTCAAACAATTTTTCCGCTGCTTCAATCGCGACTTGCGTAGCTCCTCAATCGGAGCTATATCAGTTTTAGGTTTCCAGCCAGCCCTCTTGCGTTGTCTCGAGCAGTCCTCGGATCACGTCCGGACTATTGAGCTGAAGGGCAGACGAATCCTCGAGCGGAGCGAATGGGTTTCAAAGGCTGATCGAGTTGTAAATCATGGCAACGCCCTCTGAACAGGATGCGAAGCTTTACCGCCTCTTGGTCGAGAACAGTCTCGGCTTGATGTGCGTTCACGACTTGGAAGGCATACTGCTGACCATCAATCCCGCTGCGGCGCAGTCTTTAGGCTATGCGGCGGAGGATTGTTGCGGTCGCAATATTCGAGACTTTCTTGCTCCATCAGTACAGCACCTCTTCAATGATTACCTCACCCGCTTACGCACTAATTCCATAGATAGCGGGATTATGCGCTTGCGAGCCAAAGACGGTACGGACCGTTTGTGGCTCTATCGAAACGTGCTGCACGAAAAGCCGGGTTCACCGGTGCGTATACTGGGCCATGCGCAGGACATTACCGAACGCATTAAGGCAGAGCATGAACTCAAGCAGAGTCAGGCCGATTTGGCGAGAGCTCGCGATGAACTGGAACTGCGTGTAGCAGAGCGCACGGTCGAGCTGCAGCAGGCAAATGATCGGCTGCGTTCCGAAGTCGAGCAACGTGAACGAGTCGAGGAGGAGTTGCTGCGCACCCGCAAGCTGGAAGCCATCGGGAGACTGGCGGGTGGACTTGCGCACGATTTCAACAACCTTATGACCATCGTGGTTGGTTATTGCGAAACCATGCGCTCTGAGTTGAGTGGTGACGAGCACTTGCTCAAGCAAGTGAATCAAATTCAGAAAGCTGCAGAACGGGCCAATTCGCTTACGCGCCAGCTGCTGGCTTTCAGCCGCCGGCAAAAACCACATGCAGAGATATTGAGCTTGAACACTGTGCTGAACGATATGGCGGACATGTTGCGCCGTTTATTGAGCGATGACATCGAAGTCGCGATGCATCTGGCGCCCGGGCTGGGCTTGCTTCGTGCAGATCGCGGACAGATCGAGCAGGTCATCCTGAATCTTGTAATCAACGCCGCCGATGCCATGCCGCGGGGCGGAAAACTTGTTTTGGAGACGACGAACGCTCTGATAAACGAAGACGAGAGAACTCGATATTCTCCGCACCGCCATTACGGATCAGTGGTGCGTCTGATCGTGAGTGACACTGGGATTGGAATGTCTCCCGAGATCAGGGAGAGGATTTTCGAACCATTCTTTACTACGAAAGAACAGGGCAAGGGTACCGGGCTCGGGCTCGCAACCGTATATGGCATCGTTCACCAAGCAGGCGGTCACATCAGCGTGGATAGCGAGCCGGGACACGGAACAACTTTCCACATCTTGTTTCCGCGATGCGACGGTAGCCCTGAAAGCAGCGCAATGGAGAAAGCGAGCTCCCATCCGACGAGAGGCATGGAAACAGTTCTGGTAGTGGATGATGAAAACGATATCCGCAGTTTGCTTTGTGAAGTTCTGGCAAACAAAGGTTACAGCGTCTTGTCCGCAACGAATGGAAGAGAAGCTCTGCGGCTGGTGCGCGAACATGCGGAACCAATCGATCTAGTAATCACTGATATCGTGATGCCCCAGATGGGTGGCCGCGAACTCGCGGAGGCTCTGCGAGAGTTACAGCCACACACAAAGATTATTTACATGTCTGGATATGCTGACGGCACTGGAGATGTGGCCGAACTGCTTTCCCATGGGCGAGCCTTCATCGAGAAGCCATTTACTCCAGATGCCCTGCTGCACAAGGTTCGCGATGTACTCGCGAATGGGTGAAAGTTCTGGGAATTGCGGCGACGAGGGATGAATCGCTCGTCATGAGCAAAGGGTTTGTCCTTCGCAACGGCTCTCGTTGACCCGGCTGCTTACATCCACGTACGATCAGTACCCATGCTCGGCACGACCATATCCCACTACCGAATTGTTGAGAAACTCGGCGGCGGCGGGATGGGAGTTGTTTATAAGGCGGAAGACACCGAGCTCGGACGCTTCGTCGCTCTCAAGTTTCTTCCCGAGAGTGTAGCGTCTGACCGGCAAGCCCTTGAGAGATTTCGCCGGGAAGCGCGAGCAGCTTCGGCGCTCAATCATCCAAACATCTGCACTATCCACGAAATCGGCAAGCACGATGGCCAGTCTTTCATCGTGATGGAATATCTCGAGGGAGTGACACTCAAGCACCGCATTGCCGGCAGGCCGCTTGAGATGGATACGCTTCTCTCGCTTGCGATCGAAGTCGCGGATGCCTTGGATGCTGCGCATGCCGAAGGTATAGTGCATCGTGACATAAAGCCCGCAAACATCTTCATTACGAAACGCGGACACGCGAAGATTCTCGATTTCGGACTGGCCAAAATGAGTGCGGCGGCGACATCGTCCTCGAACGAACCCGAACTCACGGCCACGATCGAACACGAACACCTTACGAGCCCGGGCACGGCACTCGGGACGGTGGCTTACATGTCCCCCGAGCAAGTGCGCGGAAAAGATTTGGACGCACGCAGCGATCTGTTTTCGTTCGGAGCGGTACTTTACGAGATGGCCACGGGCACGCTGCCCTTTGCTGGGGACACTTCCGGCGTGATTTTTGACGGCATTCTGAATCGAGCTCCGGTCGCGCCAGTGCGGCTGAATCCGCAGGTCTTGCCAAGGCTTGAAGAGCTCATCAATAAAGCCTTAGAAAAGGATCCCAGACTTCGTTGCCAGAGTGCGGCTGAGATGCGCGCGGATCTCGAACGGTTGAGACGGGATTCCAGTTCATCTCATGCTTCTATCCGCACGCAGGATGATGGCAAGTCTGCTTCCACTTTTGTCGCAGCGCACAGCTCCTCTGATGCGATGCAGGCCGTTGCTTCAAAGCCTTCGCCACTTCGAAAGCTAGTCATCGTCAGTGCAGCGTTGCTTGTGCTTTTTGTCGTCGCGGGTATTCTCGCGTATCGCGCTGGAGTTTTTTCCTCCGGCATGGCCGCCACGGCATTCCAGAATGCAACCATCTCCAGCTTGAGTTCGACTGGTGATGTCATGCTGTCCCGCATTTCTCCTGACGGCCACTATCTCGCATACGTATCCAACAAGGATGGGCGCTTCAGCTTGTGGGTACGGCAAATTGCTACGCCCAGTGCGGTACAGGTTGTTTCCGCCCAGGAAGAGCTCATTGGCAATGTTTCCTTCACCCCTGATGGTGGTTTTATCGACTACACGAAAAGTTCAGTAGAGGGCGCGGACGGCACTCTTTATCAAGTCCCGGTGCTGGGAGGCACGCCTCGGCTTTTGCTGGACAAAGTCGATACAGCGGTTTCGTTTTCGCCTGATGGCAGCCAAATGACTTATGCCGTTCAGGACGTTCGAACGAACAAAATCAACATTATGGTTGGGAGAGCCGACGGCAGCGCGTCGCACAAAGTGAGCGAGTATGTCGGCTCTACAGCAACGGGAAATTATGCAGTCGCCTGGTCCCCTGACGGAAAAAGAATTGTTGCCCTGAATAAGTCGGGAAACGATTCCACCGGGCTGCCTGTTTCTCTTATTGAAATTAATCCCGTCAGTGGCGCCCAAAGAACGATTGCCGGCAGGCACTGGCGCGAGGTGCTGGATTTCTCATGGCTTCCAGATGGGAGCGGAATACTTCTGGCCGCAATGGAAAGGACTGGCGCAAACATTCAACTCTGGGTAACTGAGTATCCCAGTGGCAAAGTGAGGCGCATTTCGAATGACCTGAGCGACTATTTGTCGGTAGCAGTCGCTTCCGATGCGCAAAAGCTCGCGTCGGTGCAGCGGAACATGTCCAGTGACTTGTGGGTTGGTCCAGCGAATGCGCCGGATAAGGCCCAGCAGGTGACCACGGGCCGGCTTGATGGCATGAATGGCGGCGTCACTTTCGGTGCTGATGACCAACTCGTTTACATCGGCAATCACTCCCAGAATTGGGATCTTTTTACTTCCAATGTCGATGGCGGCAATACGCGCCAACTGACGTTCGACGGAGTGTACCACGGAAGCCCGACCGTCTGCGACCACAGGCGTGCCGTCGTTTATTCCAGCGAAACTGGCGGGTCTAGTTTGTGGAAACTTGACCCGCAGACTGGAAGTGCCTCGCAGATCCCTCACACCGATGGGGGAATGATGCCGTCATGCGGAACAGTCGGCGGGACAATCTTCTATTGGGGGCAACCGAAAGGCGGAAGTTCCTATATTTTTACTGTCCCATTTTCTGGCGACACACCCAAACGGTTTTCTGATCGTGTAGCGATCAGCCCCCCGTTCTTGTCGTTCGATGAAAAACATCTGCTTTTTGCGACGCCGCTGAAGAACGGGCTAATTGGTGGTGCAGTCTTAGCGGCCGAAGATGGAAAGCTTGAAGGAGAAATACTTGTTCCAACGACGTTCGATTTGAGCGTGAGCACGCTATGCTGGATGCCGGATAACCGATCTGTCGCATATCCCGACCTCCGTAGCGGCGTTCCCAATTTATGGTCGCAGCAGGTACTTGGAACTGGACCGCAAAAACAGCTCACCCATTTCAGTTCGGGGAAGGTGTGGGGATGTGCGTTTTCCGGCGACGGAAAATACATTGCAGTTTCCCACGGCTCGCGGCAAAGCGATGCGGTGATGTTTACAACGTCCAAGGATGCGAGATGAAACTTCCACGAGAACGGAACTGGAATGATTCTTGCCGAAGCAAACCAGGTTGATGCAGAACGCACTAGTTCAAATTAATGGCGGACAGAAGTTCTTAAAGCTTTGCGCACTCGTCCGCAGCTAACTTTGGCACAAGCTTCCTTCCGTTCTGCAATATAGCGACAGGTAAGAGGCGTTCCATTTTTGCAGATGGGATCCATGACATTTCGGAGCGCGGTTCGAGCACAAGCTCCGTCTCCATGACTGGATGTGCATCACAAGCCACATATTCTCCTGCATAAACCGTGCCCACCTCCGATCCGCCCCATAGTTTGCATTTTGTGACTGAATTTCCCTCTGCCCAGCAGCCTTGCCACCAACCATGGTAGAACCCAAACGGAACATGCGGAGCGTCCATCCAAATGGAGTTCTTCGGCATGTCTTTCGGAAGGCGTGTTCGGTACCACGGCACGGCCAGAAAGAGACTCACGAATAATAAGAACCACACGGCGACAATTGTGTTTATGACCTTACGAAGTGGGAATCGCCTTTGCATAACTCACAGTCTGCCTATCCTCGAAGTCGCGTGACAAGAGATTTGTTGGCATAAAGCGAATTACATTAGTTGACGCGGGTGGATGCCCATTGCGTCAGGTGAGCACGCAATCGACTGATGCCGATGGTTTAAAGCCGGTGGGCGATAACGGAACTGAAGTGCAAGAGAGTCCGAACGACCTCGCGCGTAGACATGAACATTGAACCAATTTCGAACATGAACAAGAATGCGAGCGGATAAAAGACCTGCGGGCTTCTGTTCACGATCGAAAGCGTACGAGGTGCGACCTTGGTGCGAAGCCATTGTGCATGGACGCATGCGAGACTCGCGGTAAGCCCAATCGTGGCACCCACCAGGACATCGGACAAATAATGAAAACCCAGGTACAACCGCGGCAGACAGATCCATAATGTGACGTACAGTACGGCTGGGATCGCCAGTTTCCGAGATAAATAAACGACGCCCACTGCCATGGCAACGAAGTATGCGGCGTGGTCGCTCGGGAAAGAACTCCAGTTGAGAAGACCGTCAGGTATGGGAAAAGAGAGAGGGTGCGAGACAAGCGCAGTGTCGTAAATCGGCCGCGTCCGATAAGGCAGAAAAAGCGCGATTGTTCGAGTCGCTAGAAGGCCCAAAAAGGTGCCTGCCAGAGTGGCAATAATAGTGGTTCGGCGGTCCTTCTCTTCGTCGCTGCGAAACCAGAAATACCAGAAGACGGCAAGGATCGGGCCCGACTTCAGCAGGAGATTATCTTCAAGGAAGGAAGCAAGCCGATCAAAGAACCAATTTCCGTGTAGACCGCAAAGGAAGTAATAGACACCAACATCAACACGCTGAACACCGGCGACAAGAGTGTGCAGCCATTCTTCTGCGATGTAGTAATAGCTCAACCACATGGCGATGTTGCGAGCAAAACAGGTCTTGGGAAATTCGGCAGTCAGTCACGGACTGTATCTTCAAAATACTCTCAGTACAAGATACTAAGCGGGCAATGGCCAACTCACTGATGCTACGCCGATTTTAGGTATTTGCTCGCCGGTAAGGATTGAGTGAAGAAGAATCACTTCGCGTAGGCTCTGAGTGGTTGGTGATCGATCGTTATTACACTCAATAAGGCGGGCGGGAGCCGCAAGCTAAATCGTATACTCATATCGGTTGGAAACATCCCTTTGGGAGTCACTCGTGTTGGAACTTCGCCCGAATTGTGAATGCTGCGATCGTGACTTGCCTCCGGATGCGACTGACGCCCGCATATGCACTTATGAATGCACCTTCTGCGCCGCCTGCGCCGACAATGTGCTGCATGGGATTTGCCCAAACTGCGGCGGTAATCTTACGCCACGACCGATCCGTCCCCCCGAGAAGTTGGTTCGACATCCCGCTTCGACCAAGCGTGTCGTGAAGTCCGAAGGATGCCGCTAAAGCGGCATGAAGTGCGCCGCATCTGCTTCATCGCGGCGTAAGTAAACTGGTGAAAAATCGCCATTACACTCACAACCCGTTTCACCAAACCAAGTAGTACTTCGGCTCGAAACCCGAAACATGGGGATGGAATCGTGGATGATTTTCTGACTTTGGAGAACCGCCATAACGGAGAGATCTTGCGGATGCACCGCAGGCGTGACCCGGAGGGACGAATCGTCCTATACCTCGATGGCACGCTGCCTCCTAAAGCGGCCGGCCCGCCTTTGCACGTGCACGTTCGTGAACGGGAGGAGGGCATTGTGAAAGCGGGAACTCTCGGCGCTCGAGTCGGAGGGGAAAAGATCGTCGTGCAAAAAGGAGGCACTGTAGTCTTGCCCGCAGGCGTTCGTCATCACTGGTGGAACGCGGGCGACGATCTGTTGGAGTTTAGCGGCCACGTAATTCCAGCGGTCGACCTCGATCGCTTCCTGCAGGCACTGTTTGCCGTTCTCAACGCCAGCCCCAACGGCCGGCCACCACTCTTCTATCTCGCGCACGTGCTCTGGCGCCATCGGGACACACAGGCGCTTGCGGTCCCGCCTCCAGCCCTTCAGCGGATTCTTTTCCCCGTCATTCTTTTTATAGGGCGCATCTTAGGGAAATACCGTGGCTCGAATTGGCCCGGCTCGCCCGAGTCGTGTCCTGGTGCGCCGCTTGTGGACACTAACGCTTAGGGCTGCATTACTCATAGCGCTAGTCTTCAATAAAAATGCGCGCAAGCTAGTGTTCAATCGCCTGTTAACGTTCAAATAGCTCTCTTACAAGGTGTATTCTGCGTGTAAACTCTGCGCCAGACAATGGCATTTGAACCCTACTGGGTGGCGCTCTCCGTAGCGCCAATCTTGATTCGGTGGCTCGGCATTCACGCCGAGACTGCACGCGCAAAGCGCAAGAACGGCGTGGTTGCGTTTCCTGCATCCGGCCTGACGCTCCTGTGCTTCATCTCCATCTTGTTGGCTATCTCTGTTGTGATCGGTGGGTGGCGACAGGGTGCGGGTTCCTTGACTATCGCAATCGGCATCGTGTGGGGTTATCCGTACTCTGGATGTGGCCCACCACAATTGTTCTCGATGATCACGGGCTCACAGCAAAACACATTTGGCGGCCGACTCGAACGATTCCCTATTCAGAGATTGAATATGTCTCTCGAACCGCTGACAGAAGCGCAATCGTGTTTGGGAAAGGCCAAGTAAAACAGATCGAGATCAACAGTACCACGTAGGGGACGCTGAACTGGAGTCGGAACTGAAGAAGAGGGGCGTCAAGTGTTACGGAGGACCTCAAAGGTCCGAGGTCAGTGGGTGAAATCGATTATTAACGGCAGGGCGCTCACATATTGGCATTCAAGCAGTTTGGGTTAGTG
>Ga0182009_10000254_pt1 | contig 10913 bp, 9 predicted proteins | sample Sormic07211187_1_FD_161052 | JGI IMG/M metagenome (GOLD analysis project Ga0182009, IMG submission 161052) | Bulk soil microbial communities from the field in Mead, Nebraska, USA - 072115-187_1 MetaG | ecosystem: Environmental > Terrestrial > Soil > Agricultural land > Bulk soil | place: USA... | reverse complement strand
TTTTGCGTCACATTTTTAGATATCCGACCCTCAACGATGTTTACAAAAGTTTTGATTTCATCATAAAACCCCTGTAGCACAAGCGTATTTAATTCAGCCGCAGGTATCAACAAATTACCTGCTGAAAAATATTCTTTAGTGGTTAGTGGCTGATTCATTATGCGTTCGGCAGGCAAGCCTAAAATATGTTTTGGTTTTTGGATACTTTTTACCTGGAGGGGATAACCAAGAGTAATTGTTTCGCTTTTGCAGTTTATTACAAGCTGATCGAATGGTGCACTCCACGAAAATTCTGTGGACAGGTCTATCAACCCCGAAACACCATTTGCATGTAAAACATGTAGCTGTACGGTTATTCCGTCGTTATCATTATGATTCGAGAAGGATGCTATTTTATAGGGTCCAAACAGGAATGAACAATAATCGAACGCGTGAATAAATAGTTCCGTATACACATCACCCTGGATATATTTTCCAAAATGAAATGCATATTGATAGGTTTTGGCAGTTGCAATTCTTTTACTAACATGTTTATTACCTGGCCAATATCTTCGTTGCAATCCAATCTTACAAACTAGGCCAGGTCCTATATTAATTAACTGATTTAGTTCAGACAGATGTTGACAGGGGGGTTTTTCTACAAATACTTTTTTTCCTGTTTGGAGTAGTTTTTTTAAAATTTCAAAATGAGCAGAGGGTGCCGCACAAATAAACACACCCTCCACATCGTTATCATTGATAATTTCTTCAATTGAATGGGTGAACCGGGTTGTGGGAAAGATTTGCTTCATCTGTCCATCCCATTTTGATGACCGGGTGTAAATGTATTTTATGGAAATCCTGAAATGATTCAGAATTGGATAAAGATTGGCAAGACTATGCATACCAACTCCAACACACGCATACTGTTTGCTGGTTTTGAAAAGAATATTGTTGAGAAATTTTTGTTTTCGAAAATTATTAAACCTGGTTATTAATGGCTGCATTATAACGTCTGTTTATGATCCATCTGAACAATTTCTGAGAATTTCCTTTTCATCTTAATAAAATACTGAACTAAAATACTGCCATTATAAACTCCTCTGCATTTTTTAAATCCTATTGGGCGGAAAGTTCTTTTTTTGTCGGCAAAAAATAACCAATAAAAATATGCGAATTGGGCCTTAAGCATAGCCCTACTTATGCCAGCCTTTCGTTTTATCAAAAAATAAATGGATCCAAAGAAATCTAAAAACAAACGTAAGCTGATAATTGGTAACAATTTAGAAATTGGCAGGTTACGGGTAATTAAAATGTAATTGTTCCTGAAAGTAAGAAAGGTCTTGAGGTTATTCTCCCAGGACAGGCTTCCGCCACCGATGTGAAAAACTTCAGACTTAGGGTAGGCGTATATTTTAAATCCTTCGTTTTGTGCCCGCCAGCACATATCAATATCCTCCTGGTGCATATAATAATAATCGTAAAACCCACCGATTTTTTTGTAAACTATGGATTTTAAAAACATACAGGCACCACTTGCCCAAAATATTTGTGCCGGGTCATCGTATTGTCCTTTGTCTTCTTCAATGGTTAATAAAATTCTTCCCCTGGAAAAAGGAAACCCCAATTTGTCGATCCATCCTCCTGCTGCTCCGGCATATTCAAACATGTGGTTTTCATCGTACGAAAGAAGCTTGGGCTGACAAATCCCTATATCATCATTTGCTTCCATAAAGTCAATTATTGGGTCAATGAAGCCAGCGGTCACTTTTATGTCCGAGTTCACTAATACAAAATAGTCGGTGTTTATATCTGCAAGGCATAGATTATAGCCGCTTGCATATCCATAGTTAGCGTGCATTTCTATAACATGAACTTCAGGGAAATCTCGCCTTAGCATTGCCACTGAATCATCACCGGAATCGTTATCAATTACATAAACTGTTTTGTTGGGATAAGTGGTTTCAAGAATAAATGGAAGGTGCTTTTCCAAAAAGCTTCTGGTATTCCAGTTCAGTATAAGTATTGCTACGGAAGGTGTATTGGTCATGTTTTGATGTAGCTGCAGGACAGAACCTGTAATTTGGCCTGCAAGGATATGTTGTTTTTAATAGTTGGATTTGTCCGCAAATTTTTTGGTTGCGTTGAGCAAAAATTTCTATAAAAATAGACGACAGATCTAACTATTATACTTATTGCTAAAAATTTGATTAAAATATATTCAAGCTGGAGGTTTTGAAGCGTGTTATTTCAAGCTCAATTTTCTCAAAATATATTTACCAATCATATCAAATTCCAAATTAACCAAATCACCTTTCTTTAAAAATTGAAAGTTAGTATGTTCAAAAGTGAAAGGAATTATCGTTACTGTGAAAGAATGTTTTTTAACATTAAATGCAGTCAGGCTAACACCGTTAACGCAAATGGAACCTTTTTCAATAATTAAATCAGAAAACTTTTTTGGAAACTCAATCTCAAATTCGTGGCTCCCCGCCCGGTCCCTGATTTTTTTACAGCTGGCTACTGTATCTGTATGTCCCTGAACAAAATGACCATCCAGCCGGCCTGTAATTAAAAGACTCCTTTCAATATTAATATGGGTTTCGGGCTTCCACTGCTGTATATTGGTTTTTTTTAGAGTTTCTTCCACTGCCGTTACCTTGTAAATATTGTCCCTGACGTCTTCGACAGTTAAGCAAACCCCACTGTGAGCAATGCTTTGATCAACTTTAAACGAGGAAGCAAGAGGCGATTCGATCCAGAATGATTTATTTGTACCTGCCGTACCCATTTCTTTGATGATTCCTATACTTTCAATTATTCCAGTAAACATGTAGTAAAATTCGGTGTTTTTGCATTTTATTTTGGAATAAAGGGTCCTGGAAGCGTATATTTGCATTCCTAAAAAATCTTTAAGGAGGTATAAAGCATGCTAATTATCGATTCAAAAGACTGTGAAAATATAGACAAGGCCCTAAAGAAGTATAAAAAGAAATTTGAAAAGGCCAAAATCTTATTACAGTTGCGTGAAAGACAGTCCTTCACTAAACCTTCTGTGAGACGCAGAAACGAAGTGTTAAAGGCTGTGTACAAGCAAAAGATAGCCAGCGGAAAGATAGAGGCATAATCCATTATTGTCGGAATACCTCTCCATCATATTTTATAGCTGCAAGGTTTTTACTACTTTGCAGCTATTGTTTTTTTATGCATTCGGTACATCCAGTCATCCAACCTTTTCTCGATTATTTAAAGTTTGAAAAACGTTATTCAAGGCATACCATCATTTCTTACGAAACTGACTTAGTCTCCTTTTTTAATTACATCGAAACGCAGTATGGCGAAATGTCCGTAGACCAACTTTCGCATATTTACATAAGAAGCTGGCTGGCATCACTAAAAGACGAAGGCCTTACCGGAAAAACAATCAATAGAAAAATTTCTTCATTAAAATCTTTGTTTAAGTACCAACTGAAAACGGGTGTTATAAAGCAAACACCAATGGTTAAAATAATTTCGCCGAAAAATGAAAAACGGCTACCCAGCTTTGTGACAGATAAAGACATACACACGCTACTTAACCATGTTGAATTTTCGGACGACTGGCAAGGTAGAACCGAACGTCTACTAATGACCTTATTTTATAATACAGGAATGCGTTTAAGTGAAGTTATTAACGCAAAAGACAGCTACGTTAACTTCTCAAATCATACTTTAAAAATTTTAGGAAAGGGTAATAAAGAGAGAATTGTTCCAATTAGCCCGGTAGTTGCGGAAGAGATTAAAAACTATCAAACAAACCGAAATCTTTTAATTAATCAAAGAGATGATTTTCTATTAATTAATGAAAAAGGAAAAAGGCTTTCACCAAGGGGCGTGTATTCATCTGTAAAAAAATATTTAAGTCTGGTAACAACCATTGAGAAACGTAGTCCCCACGTGTTAAGACATACGTTTGCTACGCATTTAACTAACAATGGCGCCGACCTTAATGCAGTGAAGGAATTACTCGGTCACAGTAGTTTGGCAGCAACCCAGGTGTACACTCATAATTCCATTGAGAAACTTAAAAATGTTTATAAGAAGGCTCATCCAAAAGCATGATGAAAACTTTTTAGCAAGAAAAAATTTTTGCTTATTTATTTGAGAAACCTCTGAATGTAAAGTACCTTCATAGTGACGAAAAATCCCCTAGTTCTTTATTTATTGTTTCATTTATAAATGCGACTTATTATGAACGTTAACATTCAAACAGTGCATTTTGATGCGGATCAGAAATTGATTCAGTACGTCAATCAGAAAATTGAAAAACTTCCCCAGTTTCACGATCGCATCATCAACGTGGATGTATTTTTAAAACTGGATAACGTAGTTCACAACATTAAAGACAAAATCGCAGAAATCAGAGTGAAGGTGCCGAGATCTGAGTTCTTTGTAAAATCAACCAGCAAATCTTTTCAGGCATCCTTTGATGAAGCTCTTGAATCAATGATAAACCAAATAAAAAGAAAGAAAGAAAAACTTGCAGCTTAGTAAATAACAAAAATCAAATAATTAAAAACTTAAGACCTCCCTGCGGGAAGGTCTTTTTTTATTGATGTTTGTCCAGCTATGAAATAGTATTTTCAATTTTGAATGTTAATTCAATATTTTGGTGGATGTTCAGTTATTTTCTTACTGCGCAGCATTAAAAGGGCAGAATCTGAGGTCAGCGATTCCAATATTGAACCAGCTAGAAAAGAAAGGCGTTTCCTCCTTATTTCATTTTATCGTGTTAATTTTTTTCGAAAGCATTTCAAAAACAAAACTTCCCGGTAGATTTTTTTCTTCACATTTTTTTCAATTGTGGTTTTCCTTTACTTTTGCCTTCCCAAAAAAATGGGTGAATCGTTCATTTTGCCTCGGTGCCAACAAACTGATTCAAAAAGTTCTTTAAAAGTGCACGGCTTTTGTGGTTGCCATTGGCAAATTTTCACATCGTCATATTTGCACATTGACTTGCCACTTTAGCTCAGCTGGTAGAGCAACTGATTTGTAATCAGTAGGTCGTTGGTTCGATTCCGACAAGTGGCTCGAATCAAATTCCAAATCCCAGAATTGGAATTTGAAATTTGGATCTTTGATATTTAGCAAATGGGCGGGTTCCAGAGCGGCCAAATGGGGCGGACTGTAAATCCGCTGTCTTACGACTTCAGTGGTTCGAATCCACTCCTGCCCACGAATTAATTAGCTAATTAGATGATGTGATGATTAGCTGATGAATTAAAAGTTCTTTGTAAGTTGATGCGATCATTGGCTAATCAGCTAATTATCACATCTGCTAATTGATTTGCGGAAGTAGCTCATTTGGTAGAGCGATAGCCTTCCAAGCTATAGGTGGCCGGTTCGAGCCCGGTCTTCCGCTCTTTTTTTTCAGTTTGCAGCCTGCAATTTGCAGTTTGCAGTTGTAAAGGCTGCTGCTGTTTAATTGCCAACTGATAACTGCCAACTGAACTACGCCGTTGTAGCTCAGTGGTAGAGCACTTCCTTGGTAAGGAAGAGGTCAAGGGTTCAATTCCCTTTAACGGCTCAAGTTCTTAACAGTCGTTATTTGATGGTAGAACATCCCGCTTTGGACGGGAAGGTCAAGGTTTCATCCCGATAGCAATCGGGACCTTGAACAGTTTAAGTTCTTTTAGAACGTCTCTCTATTTGAACGACCTTTATGGTGAATAGAGATTAAATGTACAAGAGTGCGACGCAACAGAAGCCAGGAAAAGCTTCATTGCCGGTAACATAAAAATTTTCCTTCTTGCTTGCTGATGTAAATGAGAAGGCGATAGAAAAATAATAATTTATAACTCCACAACTAAAAACCGATAAAGATGTCTAAAGAGACCTTTAAGAGGGACAAACCCCACGTTAACGTTGGAACCATTGGCCATATTGACCACGGTAAGACAACTTTGACCGCCGCTATTACAACCATTCTTTCTAAGAAAGGTTTTGCGGAAGCAAAAAAATACGATGAAATTGATGCCGCTCCTGAAGAAAAAGAACGTGGTATCACCATCAACACGGCTCACGTTGAGTACCAGACGGCAAACCGTCACTATGCTCACGTTGACTGTCCTGGTCACGCTGACTATGTAAAGAACATGATTACGGGTGCTGCTCAAATGGACGGTGCTATTTTAGTTGTGGCTGCTACAGACGGTCCAATGCCACAAACAAAAGAACACATTCTTTTGGCACGCCAGGTAGGTGTACCTCGTATGGTGGTATTCATGAACAAGGTTGATCTTGTTGATGACCCGGAATTACTTGAGTTGGTAGAAATGGAAATCCGTGAGCTGTTAAGCTTTTACGGTTTCGATGGCGACAATACTCCAATTATTCAGGGTAGTGCTACTGGCGCATTGGCTGGTGAAGAAAAATGGGTTAAAGGTGTTGAAGAATTGATGGAAGCAGTTGATAGCTATATTCCATTACCTCCTCGCCCGGTTGATCAACCATTCCTGATGTCAGTGGAAGATGTATTTTCAATTACCGGTCGTGGTACAGTTGCTACAGGCCGTATTGAAAGAGGACGTGTAAAAGTTGGTGAAGGAGTTGAAATCGTTGGTTTGATTGAAAAACCTTTGACTTCAGTTGTTACTGGTGTTGAGATGTTCCGCAAATTATTGGATGAAGGTGAAGCAGGTGACAACGCAGGCTTGTTATTACGTGGTATTGAAAAAACACAGATCCGCCGCGGTATGGTTATCGTGAAACCGGGTTCTATTACACCACACACAGACTTTAAAGGTGAGGTTTACGTATTGAGTAAAGAAGAGGGTGGACGTCATACTCCTTTCTTTAATAAATACCGTCCGCAGTTTTATTTCAGAACTACAGACGTAACTGGTGAGGTAGAATTGCCATCTGGTACCGAAATGGTAATGCCTGGCGATAACACTACGCTGACTGTAAAGCTGATCCAACCGATAGCAATGGAGAAAGGTTTGAAATTCGCTATTCGTGAAGGTGGTCGTACAGTGGGTGCTGGTCAGGTTACTGAAATCTTAAAATAAGCATTCGACAGTAAGCTTTTAGCTTTTCGTCGAAAGGCTTTGCAAATGATAATTATATTTGCGAATATTGCTGAAAGCTGTTCCTTGGGGGATAGCTTTTAGCTTTCTTACGGGCATAGTTCAATGGCAGAATAGTCCCGCTCAAAGCGGGATTGATGGGAGTTCGAACAGAAAGGGAAGAATTTTAGATCTTAAATAAACGGGCATAGTTCAATGGCAGAATAGCGGTCTCCAAAACCGTTGATGGGAGTTCGAATCTCTCTGCCCGTGCTAACCAATTGGCTAATTATCTGATTAGCTAATTAGCTAATTTTTAAAAATGAATAAAGTATCTAACTATTTCAGTGAATCGTATAAGGAACTTTTGGAGAAAGTGACCTGGCCAACCTGGACACAATTACAACAATCTACCATGATTGTTTTAGGTGCTACATTAGTTATTACAGCGATCGTGTGGGTGATGGACTTTGTTGCTGCAGGTGGATTGAACCTAATTTATAAAATGTTTTAATGATGTCAGAAGCAGCAACAACAAGTACACAGGAGCCACAACAGCAGGAAACCAAGTGGTATGTGCTGCGTGTCGTAAGTGGAAAGGAACGTAAGGTGAAAGAGTATTTGGATAAGGAAATTTCACGCGGTGGTTGGGGCAATGTAGTAAAGCAGGTTTTTTTGCCGGTGGAGAAAGTATATAAAGTTCAGAATGGTAAAAAGGTGATGCGTGAACGCAACTACTACCCTGGTTATGTAATGATTGAAGTAGCCGAGGGCAAGTTGAGTGATGATTTACGTGATATCATTAAAAATACAACCAGTGTCATTCATTTTTTGGGAAAAGATAACCCGATTGCTTTGCGCAAAGCGGAAGTAAATAAGATGCTGGGTAAGATGGATGAAATGGCGGAAGCAGGTGGCGCAAGCATGAGCGAGCCATTTATTGTTGGCGAAACGATTAAGATTATTGAAGGCCCATTCAATGATTTCAATGGTGTAATTGAAGAAGTAAATGACGAGAAGAAGAAGCTGAAAGTAACAGTAAAAATCTTCGGTCGATCGACGCCTGTTGAATTGAATTACATGCAGGTTGAAAAAATTAGTTAAGAGAATAACCAATTAAAGAGGCCATCCATGTGGGTGGCTTTTTTTGTACGCTATGTTCAAGCGGTCAAAATTTCTACTTCTTGTACTGCTTGCCTGGTTAAGTTTTTTTGAACTGGCAAGAGCTGTCTTTATATTGTATCATTATTCCCAGGCCAGTCAACTTTCTCTCAGAACTACCTTGTTAACTTTTGTGTATGGTCTTCGGATGGATCTATCCATGGCCTGCTATATAATTATTCTGCCGTGCTTATTTGTTTTATTGTCTGTACTCATTCCGTTTTTTAGGAAGGCCGTAGTTTATAAAATTTATTCAGGCATTGCTTTGATCCTGCTTCTCACAATTGTAGTTACCGACCTTGAAATTTACACTGAATGGGGATATAGATTGGATTCAACAGTACTCCAATATCTCTCTTCTCCAAAAGAAGTATTGGCCTCAGCCGGGCATCTGCCTATATTTTGGATTTTGCTGCTATTTGCTTTAGTGTTCACAGGTGTCCAATTTCTTTTCAACAAATTAATCGATCGCTCGGTTTTTCTTTTACAACCAAAGACAGAAAAAAGATTTTATTCATTGTTCCAGATTGTATGTTTTACTGTGTTATTAATTATTCCGATTCGGGGCGGGTTACAAATGCAGCCGATGAACCCAAGTTGGGTGTATTTTTCATCGAACAATTTTGCCAACCTGTCCGCTTTAAATGCCTGCTGGAATTTTTTCCAGGATGTATTAGATAAGGAAAGAGGGATCAAAAATCCTTATGTGTATTTTTCAACGGAGAGAAGCGTAAAAATTGTGGACAGTCTTTATCGGTCATCAAATGCACATACACAAATTATAGACACGTCGTTGGGTCATACGAATGTTATTTTAATAGTGTGGGAAAGCTTTACTAAAAAAATTGTAGATACTTCAATTGAGGGTCAGCAAGTAACTCCCAATTTTAACCGGTTAAAGAATGAGGGTGTGTATTTCAATAATATATACTCCAGCGGTGATAGAACTCATAAAGGAATTTCAGCGATTTTGAGTGGATACCCGGCTTTGCCTAACACTTCCATTATTCGATTTCCCCAGAAATCCGCAAAACTTGAATTGATAAGTAACTCCTTTAAAGAGCATAATTACTCGAGCACATTTTATTATGGTGGCGATGCCAACTATGACAACTACAAATCATTTTTACTCCATGGGCAATTCGATAAAATTACAAGTGAAGATTTCTTCAGTTCAAAAGACAAGTTAACGCAATGGGGCGCCGTGGACGGTGCTGTGGCCAGCCGGATGGTAAATGATTTTAAAAGCTGGAAGGAACCATTTTTTAATTGCTGGCTTACACTTACAAGCCACGTTCCTTATAAAATTCCTGAGAATCCGGTTTTCCAGGGAAATGATGAAACGACTAAGTTTCTAAATTCTCTTCATTACACAGATAAAGTGTTGGGTTTATTAATTGAAAATTGTAAAAAGCAAGCCTGGTGGAAAAACACAGTAATCATTATAACTGCAGATCATGGAATCAGGTTTCCTGCAACCGGAAAAGTTGTCAACGACTTTAAAATTCCGATGCTTTGGTTGGGTGGCCCCGTTGAAAAAAAAGCAGGTCTCGTGATTAATAAACTGGCTTCTCAAATTGACTTGTCTGCAACCCTAATGAATCAATTTGGTTGGAGCACTTCGCCTTTTCCTTTTAGCAGGGACATTACTGATTCTACAACTGTTCCATTTGCTTTTTTCTCCAATAGTGTAAGCGTTGGCCTGGTGGAACCGAACAAATACTTTATTTACGATGTAAAAGGGAAAAGCGTAAAGGAACAACAGGGCGACATAGACAACAATGATGTGACAGCAGGCAAAGCTTTGGAACAATTCATTTACAGTGATTATTTGAAAAAGTGAGGTCTTCACGGCTAATTTTGCGCACCAATGCCATTGCCAAAAAAAGTTTTTCTTTCCCTGCTATTACTCGAAGTATTCGTGAATTTTTCAGGAATAGCAGTGCCATTTTTTTCAAATGATCCGGCATTATATGCGGCCATCTCCAAAGCAATGGTCCAGAAAAACGATTTTATTAACCTTTATGTTTACGGCATTGATTGGTTAGATAAACCACATTTTCCTTTTTGGATGGCTGCGATCAGTTTCAAAATATTTGGTGTTGCTGAGTGGAGCTATCGCTTACCAGCCTTATTATTTATTTTACTCGGAGCATTTTACACGTATTTACTTGCAAAAAAACTATACAATGTCAATGTTGCCCAAATCTCTTTACTTGTTTTGTTATCAGCGCAACATTTGTTGATGTCCAATACTGACGTTCGCGCCGAACCTTATTTGTTGGCATTGATTGTTGGAGCTATTTATCATTTTTATAAATTGTTTGAAAGCTTTAGGTTTTTGCATTTGATTCTGGGATCGATGTTAGCCGCATGTGCAGTCATGACTAAAGGAGTTTTTGCATTGGTACCTATAGGAACAGCCATTCTTGGCCATGCAGTTTTTACAAATCAGTTCAGGTATTTTTTAAAATGGCGATGGTTAATGGCAATCATACTCATCGCAGTTTTTGTTTTACCGGAGGTATATGCCGTATATGTGCAATTTGACAGGCATCCAGAGAAAAACGTTTTTAATAGGACAGCAGTGTCTGGTGTAAAATGGTTTTTATGGGATAGCCAGTTTAGCCGTTTTATTATGCAAGGACCCATTGTTAGGAGCAGGGGAGATGTATTTTATTATGTTCATACTTTGCTTTGGGCCTATGCCCCGTGGTGTCTTGTGTT
>Ga0182009_10000252_pt1 | contig 10933 bp, 9 predicted proteins | sample Sormic07211187_1_FD_161052 | JGI IMG/M metagenome (GOLD analysis project Ga0182009, IMG submission 161052) | Bulk soil microbial communities from the field in Mead, Nebraska, USA - 072115-187_1 MetaG | ecosystem: Environmental > Terrestrial > Soil > Agricultural land > Bulk soil | place: USA... | reverse complement strand
GACGTTTTAGGACGGCAGCGAGTGGTCGTGAGAGTGGGAGAACCCGTCCGAGGCCCGTTTTCGAGCGAGCAGGGGCGAGGCGAATCACCTCGCCCTCGAGATCTACTTCATCCCACCTCAATTCAAGGATTTCCCGTTTGCGCCATCCTGAGTAATACGCAAAGTCCAGAACATCGCGAAACGGCAAAGGCAAATGGCGACGAACGGCCAAGTATTCGGTATGTTCGAAGAAACCTTGGCGTGGTGGACTTTCCCGCAATCGGCCAGGAAAAATCGGACCCGCAGTTAGCCACCCCCACTGCACCACAATTCGAAACATCCGATTAAGCGCAGAAGTCTCTCGATTGATCGTTGCTGACGCGGCGCCAGCCTGTCGACGCGCAATCTGATATTCACGAATACGCCAGGTGGTGATTTCGGCAACCGGACACGCCTCACCAAAATAGGCGCGCAAGTGAGCTGCACGGCCACGACCTATGTCCAGTCGGAATTGACGCACTTCGTATTCCTGCAGGTATGCATCGATGAGTGTCCCTAAGGTCACAACCGATGGTGCCGACGATTGAGGCGTTGCAAACCCAGGAAGTTCCGCCCGAATAGCCGCGTCACTGACAGAATGTGCGATCTGCATGAGTGAATGCTCCAACGAGTGTCGGAGCACACATTCGCTCTGTTCAAGCCGGTAGGAAAGTTGTTTTGGCAGGGCGAAGGTGAAGCGATTGGACGAGCGGTTGTCAAAGCCAGTGATCGCTCGTTGACCGGTCACTCGGGCCTGTGATCGCCAATTTTGAGGCGATTCAAAGGCGAAATGGGACGACGATCATCGGTTATGAGAGCCAGCGATCACCGCCGATGAAGCCGGTGATCGCTTTCCAGATCCATGTTGCGTGCGCTCGTGTTCGTGTGATGTGTCCTTCGCAATCGCGACGCCCTGTGGGTCACAACGCATGACGGATGTACAACCGTTTCACCGAGGCAGAATATTCACATTCTGGTGAAATAGGTTGTCAGGATCCCACTTTGTTTTGAGATCTTGCAAGCGCCGAAGGTTCGGTCCGTAGACCACAGCCGCCGCATTAGACGCATCGCCTTCCAAATAGTTCACATAACGAGTTGGGCCAAGATAGGGTGCGAGAGCCGAGAAGGTCTCTTTCGCCCAGGCAATACCTCGTTCTGTTTCGTCGGCGTGCGCCCATTGCGAGGCGATGATGACGTTGAACCCCGCCGTCCGGAGCGTGCACGCGGTGCTCGCAACAGGCACTCTGGTTGCCGCGCCGTGTAGATGCTCAATGATGATGTGACTCATCGGGGAAGGGCATGTGTCGAACGATCGTACGAGCGTCTCGATGGCGCCATCGCTGAGATCGGTGAGCAGCTGCGCCTTCCAATAATTGCGCGCCCCCTTGGGAAATGCGGGATCCAGCATCGTGTTGAGCGTGCTGTATCCGATCGGGCCGAGTGCGTCCATCGCGGCCGGACCGAAGGCCTTGAGCGGCCGCACCGCCGCCTCCCCTTCCCTAAGAGATCCGGAGTGGGCGGCGACAATGGCGGCGATCTTCGATCCGTCCGGCGCGGTCTGCAGGTCCGCAACCAGCATCATCTCGTCGGGCAGATCAGCACAGGCATCGCGGAAGAACGACAACATGTCGATTGCTCTTCCGAATGGATGCGCCATGACGCCTCCCGTGATCATTGGTCCGACCGGGTGCAGGTTGTATTCGAGCGACACCGCAATCCCGAAGTTGCCACCCCCTCCTCGAATGGCCCAGAAGAGATCCGGATTTTCATCCCTGCTGGCGCGGAGCACTGTGCCATCCGCGATGACGAGATCGGCCGACCGTAGGTTGTCGAGCGCAAGGCCGTATTTGGGCATTAACCAGCCGATTCCGCCGCCGAGGGTCAATCCGGCAATCCCGGTGCTGCTGACGACTCCTCCGGTCGTGGCGAGACCGTGGAGCTGCGTCTCTCGATTGAGTTCCTTCCACACGACGCCGCCCTCGGCGCGGACGGTCAGAGAACGTGCGTCGACATCAATCCCCTTCATGGGCGAGAGGTCGATCAGGAGACCATCATCGATCGTGCCGTGTCCCGCCACATTGTGCCCGCCGCCGCGAACGGCGATCTCGAGGCCGAGCGTGCGGGCCAGTTTCACGGCGTCGACGACATGGGCAACACCGGCGCAGCGAGCGATGAGCGCCGGGTACTTGTCGATCAGGCCGTTGTGGACCCGGCGGAATTCATGGTAGTCCGCATCGGCGGGGAGAAGCAGACGTCCTGTGAACGATGGCGCGATCTGTTCTCTGGAGCTAACAAGCGCTGACATGGTGTTGTTCCTTTCGCGTTGAGTCGCCAGAGCGGCACGGCGACGATCACGCGCTTGTCTATCGCTGAACGAATCGACGCGCGCGATCGACGCCATACCCACTACCCGGCGAACGTTTCCGTTACGCCGGCAGCTTGGCGCCCAGGACCTCCAGCGGCTCGATCGCCGGCGGCGTCGCGAATAGCATTGGCGCTTGCGCCATCAGCGCCTGCGCAATGGGTCCGCTCAGATGGCGCTGCCGTCCGGCCTCGTCGCTGAACGCATCGAAGATCGCGAACGTGCTGGGTCCGAGCCGCAGCGCGAACCACATGAGCGTGGTCGCTTCCTGGTTGGCGAGAGCCAGGCCCTGCCGCAGGAAGTCGGCGACGTCTTTCTCCTTGCCCGGTTTGGCTTCGAGACGAGCGAACAATGCAAGCTTCATAACGCATCTCCTTGAATTCGAGGGTTCCACTCTGAAATCCTCATCAGGATCAGGAGATTAGTCGCGAGGCTCCTTGAGAGCTATTGACAAGAGCGCCATAGTTGATACCGTTCTTGCCATGAGGATTTCCGTGTTGGCCCTGGACAACGTCTTCGACACCGGCCTCGCGACGGTGCTCGACGCCTTTCAGACCGCCAACGAACTTGCCGATGTGTCCGGTTGGTCGTCCTCCCGATTCGAGGTCACCGTCATCGGTGTGCGGAAGAACGTGAAGACGTCGCAAGGGTTCACAGTTCCCGTTCGCCCCTTGGGAAAGCGGGCTCCGGATTGCGTGGTGGTGCCGGCGATTGGCTTCAAGATGCCGGATGCGCTACAGCGAGCGCTCGAGCGCCCCGACATCCGCGATGCGACGGTGGTGCTTCAGCAGTTGGCCGATCGGGGAGCAGCGATGGCCGCGGCATGTATTGGAACTTTCGTGCTTGCCGAGACGGGCCTGCTCAATGGCCACGACGCGACGACCACTTGGTGGCTCGCGCCACTCTTTCGAAGTCGCTATCCGGAAGTGCGCCTCGACGAATCGCACATGCTCGTCAAATCAGGCGACGTCGTCACCGCCGGGGCGGCACTGAGTCATATGGATCTGGCGCTGTGGCTGATCCGGCAACATAGCCCGAAACTCGCCGCCCTGACAGCAAGATACTTAATCGTCGATTCGCGGCCGTCTCAGTCGGCCTATGTGCTGACCGATCATCTGATTCACAACGACCCGCTCGTCGAACGATTCGAACGGTGGGCTCGCACGAGGCTTGCCCACGGGTTCTCACTTGACGAGGCGGCGAAAGCCGTCGCCACCAGCAAGCGAACGCTCGCGCGCCGCATGGAGACGGTCCTCGGGAAATCGCCGTTGTCGTATTTTCAGAGCTTACGTGTGGAACGCGCTGTCCATCTGCTGAAGACGGGTAATGAAAGCGTCGACGAAATTGCCGCACGTGTCGGGTACGCGGATGGCGTCACCTTGCGCACATTACTCCGCCGGCACCTGGGTTATGGCATCCGGGAAATTCGAAGAGCTGATTGATCGAGCAACCTGCCAGAGCTAGTGATCGCCGACCATCGGCGACCAATGATCGCCTGATCACCCGCTAACACAGCCAGCGATCATCGACGGTCGGCTGCACAGACCTGTGATCGTGTGATCACCGGCTAACAAAGCCAGTGATCACTCCGTCGTCGGTCACCTAGGTTCGTGCCGAAGCCGTGTCCACCCGACGCATTCGTCACCGAAATCCGCCGCGACCTGGGGCGGTAAGTACCGCCGGGCGCGCTTAAAGGCGGCGCCCCGGTCAGATTTCCTTTGTCTAACTCATTAGCCCCGCGCGTTCGTACTTTTTGTCTTGCAGGGCTGCTACCGCAGTGATAGAAGCCGAGTCTCCTGTCTCATCCGTTTAGGTTCCGGGCTTATTCGGCAACGAGGTTTGCGACGTCAGGTTCCGTCACGCGGTGTTCGCGTTTCGAAATCATTCTGAGAGGAGGTCATATGTCGCGTTATTCGGTGCTGATTCTTGTCCTGAGCGTGTTTGTCGCAGCGCTCTCCGTCGGCTGTTCCAGTCAGCCCCTCGCGGCTCCCGATCGGGTGCTCTCGACCCCCACCGTCAATGGCTCGTCGTCGTCGAGCGCCTTGACTGCGCAATCCGCCGCCGACCGCGACACGAAACCCGTGTTCTGGATCGGTGGCTCGATCATTCCCGGATCGTCGTCACTGCTCATCAGAAATGACGGCGGCGTCACCGCAGCATTCCATACGTCAGGGCTCACGGCCGGGAACGCCTACACAATGTGGTTTATCGTGTTCAATAATCGCAGTGCGTGCCTGGGCCCCGCGCCCCCGCAGGCGCCTGGAGCTAAGTGCGGCTTTGGGGATCTCAGCCGGGCCGCTGTCAATTCCTCAGTCATGTACGCCGCGGGTCACGTCGTGGGTGATGGCGATGCTGACAATCTTGCCGGCCGGCGCAACGTCGGCGATACCGATGGTGTCATTGCCGGACCCGGTCTCCTTAATCCCAGAGGGGCGGAGATCCATGTGGTTGTGAGGAACCATGGGCCGGCGATTCCCGGACTGATCAACGAACAGATCAGTTCGTTCAACGGCGGCTGTCCCCCTAATGCGTGCACGAACGTGCAGGCATCCGTCCATCCGCCGTCGTAGCGAATTCGCTCGATGCTTTTTAAGAATTGAGCGTAAGCCGCTGCGGCAGCTGACCTTCACCGTCATGGAGGCGTCACGTACGAAGAACGGAGACCTGGCGTGACGAAAGCGCGTGCGCAGAGACGAGCCGCAAAGGTGATCCGAGAACTGCGAGCACTCGGCTACCGCGTCGAACACGCGCCAGCGGCCATGGTTGCTAGATCATGAGGCCGCGTGATTTTCGACCCTGGTTCGAGGAGCTGAAACGCCTCGTGCCGACGAGGTAGCGGAGGCACTACGGGTTCACGCTGGGTGGAGTTTTGTTACAGGCTCTCAGGCTTGTGATCGCCAGTTTTGCGGCGATTCAACGGCGAAACGGCACAACGACCACCGGGTTATCGAAGCCGGTGACCATCGACGATGGGCTGGCCAGACCCGCGATCGTTCGTGCAGTGGTCATTCGAGGTTGAGATCGCCAATCCGTCACGCGTCTCGATAAAATGCATCGGATCGTTGGCGGTCCTCAACGACGACTGATCGACGCCGTCGCCATATTAGCCGCGCTGACGCGCCGTTGCGAGTTCCTGTACCCGTCGTCGGAATTCCAATGCATGCGCGATTCGCTTGAACGATTCTTTCGTACCTCCGGTGCCGCCCACGACCAGCGTCCCGTAATCCCAAAATCGGCCAACGAGTGATTGTTCGACGGCAATTCCCTCGATCTGTGGGAGCAGCAGTTCCAGGGAACGTGTCTTGAGCACGCCGACTTTAAGGACGATTCGTTGCGTGGTAATTGCAAATTCCGATGTGCGGTATTCAACATATCGGACTGTCAGCCACATGAGTGACAGCAGGGCAATGACCAGCCCAGGTGCACTGGCGACCCAGCTATCGTTTACGGCAGATGCGTCGGTCGTTACGGATCCAAGCACGGACACCAACCCGAGCGTTCCCCACGCGAGTGGCGTGATGAATATCACTCGATGGAGTTTTGTATAAAAGACGATGTGTTCGTTGACCGTTAATCCCTGCGCGACGAAACTCGTTGACGGCGGTGGCGCCGCCGGCGCCACGGGCAGAATGGCGCTTCCACAAAACCGGCATTTGATGGCTTTATCCTGAATTGCTTCCGCACAGTAGGGACAGGCCTTCACCGTCGGCTCCAGTCGGTTCGCGTGTCTACATCTGATGAGCGATGGCGTCGATCCACGCGACCCGCTTCAATCCGCATCGTCAGATTCCTCTCCGATTAAATGCCGCCGCATCAGTTCGGCGAGCCAATCGGATCGACCGCCTCACCACAGGCTGTTATCAAACCGAGAAACGCCTCTTTCAACTCGTTATCGGACCCGCCCGTCGTTACGATCGCCAAGAGTCGCTCGGTTCGTGCAGCGACAGTCGATGCCGGTTGTGTTTGCGCCAGTTCGTAGATCTCCTTTACGCTCGTGCGAAACTCCTCCATCGTCAGGATGCCTTTGTCCGCTGCTTGGGCGATCGGGACGAACTTCTTGCACGCCATGATGGTTCCGTTATCTGCTTCGAACGGTGGGTGCCCGCTGGTTTGCGTCCACGCTCGTGGACCGGTCTTCCGTCCCAACCCGTCACCCACCGTCGGACGTCTTGATTTGCCGCGGAGCACACCGCGCGGACGATCAGGGAATGTTCTTGTTTCTGTTGGGCCTTCTCGCAGGTCTTGTCGAACAGCGCTCCACCAACGTACGAATGGCCCCTGCGGCGCACCTGGAGGGCATCATGAACGGGATCCTCTTGATCGCACTGGCGTGGCATGGAGCGAGGCGTAGTGGGCGGCGTTGTATGGCACCCTGCGCGAACTGGGCGGCCACGACACTGGAAACCAGACAGCGGTCCAACTCATCAGCGTGCTTGACCGACGCATCGACGTGCATATACTTTTCACGCTTCGAGTCGTATGGGACGTGCCGATGCGTTCAGATCCGTGGTCGCGCGCCTGGTGGACTTGCGCGCCGAGTTCGAGGCGCAGCTGCGCGCTGTCGCACGAATCGAAGAACGCCTGCAGCAGAATCCCCGACTGACCGACGCCAATTGGCTTGCCCTCGAGGAGGTATTGCAGCGGGCGCTTACCGAGATGGTCGCAAACAATGCAAGTATCCGAGGCGTGCTTGACGAGCTTGTGGCCGATGCTGGCACCGCCGGCGGCCGCCCGATGTCGCCGCGACGTTCCTATTTCCGGGATCCCAAGGAGTGACGTAACCCGACGCGTATCCGATTCCGCCGCAACTAACCCTTGGTCCGGCCACAAGCCGCGCGCACACGCACCGCTCACGCGTGTCCCGTCGTCGGTTTGAATGGCGCTGATGCTGATATCGACCGGAAACTCGTGACCGTCGCGGTGGCGTGCGCGCAAGTCCAGACCCGTTCCCATCGCACGGCAGCTCGGCGCCACCATGTAGGCGAGCCGGTGCCGGACGTGCGCTGCGCGTTGGCTGTCTGGAATGGGCTGTTCGATGGATGCGCCTAGCAGCTCGTGCCGACTGTAGGCGAAGAGTTGTTCGACCTGCGAATTCGCGAAGATGATCTGTCCGCGTTCATTCACGACGAGAATAGCGTCCGGCGCGGAATCAAGCAGGGCGAACTGTTCCATCGTGGTTGACGGACGCGCCACGTCCCGACGATCCGACTGAAACGCGGCGACTGAGTGTACCCACTCTACTGGGACCAGTCGCTGAATCGAGCGGACAACATCTCCGCACCAGTTGCGTTGAAGCCCCTGGGAACAACTGCGATCATGATGCGGCTCGGCAGCGTACTAAGGAGGATCTAGCAACAGCAAAGCCCGGCCGCATCGCTGTGGCGAACGCGTATTCGGCGTTGGTTGTCCGACGGATGATCCCAACGGTTGAGTCGGAGGTGTTCGAAAGATCGTCCTCACCGCCCCGGGGCATGTCTTGAACCCACTCTTCGTAGGCGCGCAGAAGCGTTGAATCGAACCCTTGGCTGCGGCCGAGTGGCCGATTACCACGAGTCTCGACAGCGTATAATGGCGGCCCTCCTGGGAAGCAAGTACTGAGCAGGCAATGGCGAACGATCTGGCACAGAGGCTCGCCCGCTTTGGGGATGGCGGTCCAGTGAAACCGGTGATCGTCCAGTCCTGGCAGCGTAGTGGTGTCGCTGGCCTGCTCCGCGATGGCTCCCCTGTCTTCCGGCAAGTTTCGGTCGAAGAACTCGAGCGCCGTCAGAACCAGAACCGTGTTCTCCTTCAGATCGCCACTCCGCACCTCCGCTGGCTGTCCGAATGGTTCCACGACCGCGCGCATGTGGCGTACTTGGTTGATCAAGACGGTATCGTGCTGCACAGCGAAGGCGATCCGGCTGCCATTGCAACGTATCGGCTGTCGCCGGGATTCGACTGGTCGGAGAGCGTGATGGGCACGAACGGCGCGGGTACCGCGCTCGTGTCGGGCGCGCCTGTTGCTGTGGTCGGATGTGATCACTGGTCGATCGCCTGGCACGACGCGATCTGCCTGGGCGCACCCATCCTCGGTCACGATGAGCGCCCGGTCGGCGCGATCGACATCAGCATGGACTTGCAGCCGGGCGACGCCGATCGTCTGGTCGTCGCGGCCCACGTGGCGTACACGATCTCGCAGGAGCTCGCGCGTCATGCGGCGGAGGAGCGCAATCGCGAGACCGAACAGCTGTATGCCACGACCCACGCAGCGCTCGAAGCCGAACGTGCGGCCAGGGCAGGCGCCGAAACCGCATCGGCCCGCGCTCGCGCGGCGGAGGCCGAGTGCCGCGAAATCGGCGTGCGCCTGCAAACTATTATCGACAGCACACCCGCGGTTGTGTACGTCGTTGATGCGGCGGCAACATTTCACTTGATCAACCGGCACTTCGCGGAGCTGTTCGCGATCGATGCGGCTGCAGTGGTTGGCCGGTCGCTCTTCGACTACTTTCCGGCGGAGGTCGCCGAACAGTTCGCCGCGAACAACCGGCAGGTCCTCGAAACCGGGGTCGTGTGTGAATTCGAAGAGGTGATCGTGCGCGGCACCGATGTACGAACGTACCTGTCCGTCAAGGCGCCGATTTACGATGCGAAGGGCATCGCATACGCCGTGTGCGGCGTCTCGACCGATATCAGCGAACGCAAGCGATTGAGCGCGGCGCTCGAACGGTCCCAGCGGCACAAGGATGCGTTCATCGCGACCGTTGCGCATGAACTGCGGCAGCCGATCGGCGCAATTCAGGCGGCCCTGGGCGTGATGCGGACACGTACCGGCCGCGACGCGGGAGAGCGGGCCCGTAAAGTCATCGAACGGCAGGTCGGACAGCTGGGACGAATGGTCGAAGATCTCCTCGACGCCGCGCAAGTGGCCCAGGGAAAAGTGACGCTGCGGCGTGCGCGGACGGCACTGAAAGAGATCATCGAAGCGGCCGTCCAGGTCGTGCAGCCGTCACTGCAGGAACGCCACCAGCAACTGGCGGTCGACATGCCGGCGGACGCAGTCTGGCTGGACGCGGACGCCGCGCGGCTCCAACAAGTGTTTTCGAATCTGCTGACGAACGCCGTCAAGTTCACCCCGGGCGGAGGTCGCATCGACGTTCGTGCGGAGGCGCTGGACGGCCGCGCCGTCGTGCGGGTGCGCGATACCGGCCCGGGAATCTCCGGGGATGCTCTGCCGCACATCTTCGAGTTGTTCGCGCAGGCCAGCCCCGATGGTCGTGGCTTGGGGATAGGACTGGCCGTCGTACGCGCCCTCGTAGAGCAGCACGGAGGGATGGTGACAGCGTCCAGCGCCGGCGCGGGACAAGGCACCGAGTTCGTGGTCAGCCTCCCGCTGGCGAACCCGTCCGCGTGAGCTGTTGCGTCCGCTGCTGACGCCGTCCAGCACAGCGCGTATCTGACAGTTACTACCAGGACGCGCGCACGCTACGAAAGTCGAACAAGTGTGCGACGTACGTCGTTTCTGCGGCCGTTCGCGGCTCCGCCACCAGAACCGCCGGTGGGTCGTTCGCAGCCGGCTTCGGCGACGGCGCCAGCTCCGGCACGAGCACCGCCTTCGCCTCGGTACGGACTGGCGTTTCAGAGGCCAAGCCGCTCAACGGGTGAAGGACGGTGTGAATCGCGTTGAGTACGGATGGTCGCCCGATCGCGTGTTGCAGAACGCGAGACTCCTGGACGCGATGTGGCCAGCGATCCATCTGCGATGCGAGGTCGGGAGGGAACTCCGCTCGAACGTCGACGTGACAGCCGGCGCAGATATATGTGTACGGATGTGGATCGCCGCGTTCGAGCGCCTTCAGCGCGCCGGGACGATCCAGATGGCATCGCATGCACGCCTTGGCGGTGGGTCCCGCGAAGTATCGGTCGAGTGGGTAAGGGAGACTATCGGTCTCGCGTGCGATGGACGTCCGCTTCGCGATGTGGGCGGTTAGCAGATGGCAGTGCACGAGCGTACGCCCGAGCGCCCTCCGGAGCGCCTCCTTCGCGGGACCTTGCACCTGTTCGAGCGTGTCGGTGTAAAGCTTCAGGAGGGTCATTTCGGCGACGCGCATCGCTTGCAGCGTGGCGGTCGTTCCGGCGACACGTTCGGTGATCGCCGACTGCGCCTTCAGGACGTATTTGCGCAACCCGCCATGTTCAGGCGGAACGCCTCCGCGCTGGCGGATCAACGTCGCCATCTGCTCGACGTTCGCCTGTTTGCCGATCTTCGTGCCCTGATACATGACGACGTAGTCCGGGTACTGTTCCGCTGCGACGGCGGCGTCGATCCCCGCAATTGTCGCGATCTCCCGTATCAGGAGAGGCGCGAGCAGATCTGCCAGGGCCGCGTCGGGTCGATGTGCTCTCGCGGGCGTCTCGCTCATTTGTCTTGCCACCAGCGTGTCTCCAGCCTCGTGCCGAGCCGTTCGAGCCGCACGGCAGCAACCTTCTGAATGGCCTGCTTCGAAACCGGATCCCACATCTTGGGCATCAGGTTGTTTGCGGCGTGATCTTCGCCGAGCTCGCCATAGTGAAAAG
>Ga0182009_10000244_pt1 | contig 11056 bp, 12 predicted proteins | sample Sormic07211187_1_FD_161052 | JGI IMG/M metagenome (GOLD analysis project Ga0182009, IMG submission 161052) | Bulk soil microbial communities from the field in Mead, Nebraska, USA - 072115-187_1 MetaG | ecosystem: Environmental > Terrestrial > Soil > Agricultural land > Bulk soil | place: USA... | reverse complement strand
TGGATCGCGTTGTCCTCAACGCGATGTTTCTCTTCGCGCAGCGAAGCTATTGTTGTCAACGCGTTGAGGACAACGCGTTCCACCTGAGAATCTCAGTAAGGCGAAATTCCGAAATCAGTGCTCCATCTTTCCGGCGGCTTTCATAATCTCAGCTTGCACCACCGGCATTATGTCTGCCATGTAAGCACCGAATTTCTGCATTGCCGATTTTCCGACGGGCGAGCCGTAGAAATCAGCCAACGCCTTCAGCTCGTCCGTTGTGAAATTTTTTACCATCGCATCTATCATCGCTTTGGATAACGCGGCAATATCCACCTGGGTAGTCATAATTTTCTTGAATTGCTCACGTTGATCCGCCGGCATGTTTGCAGCCATTTTATCAGCCATGTCCTCGAATAGCGCCTTGGGCGGGCTAACCTGCAGATAACGTTCGGCTTCTTTGCGTCGCGCTTCCGGAGTGTCAGCGGCACTGAAAACCGGAGACCAGGCAAATAATGTCAGGACTAGGAGAAGGAGGAGCTTTTGTTTCATACTGCGCGATTGATAACGCAGCGCGGAGAGTAACACCATCTTTTTCAACAAGGGCTGATTTCGGTCGATTAAATCAGCACAGCAGCGAGCCCGAGAAAAACGAGCAGGCAGCCGACGTCGGTGAAAGTTGTCACGACGATGCTGGATGCCATTGCTGGATCGGCTCCTAGTTTTTTCATTACCAACGGAACCATTGCGCCGGCCACGCCGCTGAAACAACAGCTAATGGTGATGGCCAGGAACACTACAACGCTGAGCATCAGCGCATCGTGGCTCTTTACCATTTTTGCAAAGATAAACATCGCGACGCCTCCTGTGACTCCGGTAAGCGCGCCATTAAATGTGCCTAACAAAGCTTCCTTGACCAGAAGCAGACGTTCTTTTCCAGATCTCAGGTCACCCAGGGTAATGCCGCGCAAGCATACCGCCAGCGCCTGCACGCCAGTGTTTGCAGCCTGGCCAATGAGCACGGGCAGAAAAACCGCGAGCGCAATGATCCGATCGATTGTGTGCTCAAATAATCCAACAACGAGAGCGGCAAGCAGACCGCAAAACAAATTTACCTGTAGCCATGGATGGCGGAATCTCAAGCTCCGCGACCACGGCGTTGTAAGTCGTTCCTCCGTTTCAACACCGACCATTTCGCCCGGCTGCGCACTTAACTCGACCGCCTGCGCTTCAAAAAGCATCTGACCGCGCACCAGGCCGATAAGTTGTCCGGATCTATTGCAGACAGGATAGACCGGATAATGCCGAACCAGGACGGCTCTCATTGCTTCGGTCGACGACATATCGGGGGTTAAATAAAACGGCTTCGGCAGCATGATTTCCTCGAGAGGTTGCGTGTGTCGTGCCAGCAGCATGTCGCGCATGACTACAACCCCAAGAAGTTTCTCATCTTCGTCCGTCACGAACGCGTAAGTAATGATGGTTTTTTTTGCAAGACGCCGAATCTGCTCTGTAGCTTCTGCGACGGTGGTTGTCGGGCGAAAAACTGCCAACGGCGGTTGCATGAGCCGGCCGACAGTTCGTTCCGGATAGGTTTGATTGCGCATCCACTGTTGCGTTGTTTCTGGAGAAGCTGTCGCCAGAACGGTCTCGCGTCGCGCTGGCGCGAAGCGCTGCAGGATCTTTAGTGCTGCCGCAGGATTAAGCAGCTCGAGCATCTTAACCACGAATTCATCCGGATAGGGCTCGAGCATTTTTACTGCTTCGCGCGGATCGCGTTCGACGATCTTGGTGAAAAGTTCCCGTAATTCCGGCTCAATGTCACGGACAGCGCCGGATGCCAACTCTGTTGTGCCCTTACTCATGGACGCGAGTGTGGCAAGCCAGGCGTAGGCTGGCAACATTAAGTCTAGCAGCTGCGACATTTTCCGAATGACGATTTGGAAATCGCTGTTCGTTCGCGATTTTAATCTGTGCGTGTTTTCGTTCTCACCGGCGCCGGTGTTTCCGCTGAAAGCGGAATTCCAACTTTTCGTGGAAAGGACGGCTACTGGAGGAATGTTGATCCGACAAAACTTGCGACACCGGAAGCATTCGCTCGCGACCCGCAATTAGTTTGGAATTGGTATCGCGAGCGGCGCGAGCGCATCCGCAATGCGCGACCGAACGCCGCCCATCAGGCAATCGCGCAACTTGCTGCACGCACGGATGAGTTCCTGCTCGTTACGCAAAACGTAGATGACCTGCATACTCGAGCCGGTATGCCGGCAGAAAAGATGGTGCAAATTCATGGAGACATTTTCGTCACGCGATGCTCGCGCTGCGATTTTTCATGCGGAGGTACGGTCGGTTCACCTGAACCGCCCGGCGCTTGTGTCGTTCAACCCACTGATGCCCGATTGAAGTCCCATAACGGATGCGAAGCAACGGCCGGGCTTTCCATTGCCGCTATCTCAATACAGCGGGATGAAATTCCCAAATGTCCTCGCTGCGCGGGATTCATACGTCCCGGTGTTGTCTGGTTCGGCGAGGAACTGCCGCGGAATGAACTCCAACGAGTTGAAAATTTCCTTGGTGGCGGTGGTTGCGACGTCGTGATCGTTGCCGGAACGACTGCCACGTTCGGTTACATCGTTGATTGGGCGCTCCGTGGCAGCCGCGGCGGCGGCGAACTTATTGAAGTGAATCCTGAGGAAACACCGCTCTCGCGATTTTCGACTCGATTGGTGCGCGAGCCGGGTGCGATCGCTTTGCCGCGCATTGTGGATGAGCTGATAAGCTCCTAATCAAGCATCTTGTAGCCACCGCCCTGTGGGCGTCTGCTCTCGTCCGCCGATGAGACCGGCCACAGGCGGCGGCTACAGGAACGATATGCCTAACGACTGATCCAGCGCAGATAGCGGTCGGCGGATCGCGCAACAGCTGCTTTTGCCTTCGTAAGCACATTGGCTTTCCACCACGCACCGTAAATCTGTTCAAGGTCGAACGGCTCGATTGCGGCGAGGATGCGGTGGATTGCGGCGGGCCCGAGCGGAATCAGATTCGGATAGCTGCGCATGAAACTGACGCATCGACGATCCTGCACCACTTGAATGATGTCGCCGGTGAGCAAAGCGCCTCGGTCATCGGCTCCCGCTGGCCAGTGCAACACGGTGCCACCCTCAAAATGACCGCCACAATTGATCAACGTCAGATCATCCCAAAGCGAAAAGGTTGTTCCCTCCCAAAATTGAATGTGCCGATTGTTGCGCATCACCCATTCGCGATCCGCAGCATGCAAAAAGATTGGTGCGTCGAAACGTTCGGCCCATTCCACCATCGCCGAATAATAATGCGGATGGGAGATTGCGATGCCACGGACACCGCCGCGCAGATCAATTTCGTTGGCGGTCTCCTGGTCGAGCAGAGTAACACAATCCCAGAGGAGATTTCCTCCTGGCGATTGCACAAGTAAGGCGCGCTGGCCTATCGCAAATTCCGGTTCAGTGCCGATCCCAAGGAGCTGCGGAGCCTCATGTTCCAGGCGATTAGAATGATTCGCCGCGAGCCGTTTAAGTGTGGTCCATTCCTGGCCGTCGGGGCGGACGAATTGGCGTTCGTCTTCACAAATTGGACAGCGCGAGGGCGGTTCCGCAGTCTCAGCAAACTGCGTCCCGCATTGCACACAGATAAAGTTTTCCATCGTCTCGACACGTCGGGAGATTGTAGACCTTAACCGCGGGACTAAGCCGCTGCTGGCGTTACACAAACGGCACTGCGACTAGCCCGCAAAAATGGCGTGGCTCCGGCGCAGATCATTTGTGAGCGGCAAGTATTTGAGCGAAGCGCCAGACTTCGTGAAAGGTGTTGTACAGCGGCGTTGGCGCGACGCGAATCACGTTCGGCTGCCGAAAATCGCACTTCACACCGCCGGCAATAAGTTCTTCGTGTAACTGCTTCGGGTGCTCATGCGCCTGAATCGACAATTGCGCGCCGCGCGCATTCGGATCTGCCGGAGTGATGATCGAGAATTGCTCTGAGCCGATTTGTTCGATCAAAAATTCTAGATAACCGGTGAGTTTCATCGATTTTGCGCGCAGCGGTTCCATGCCGCCGGCATCATCGAAAATTCCGAGCGAAACGCGCAGCGGTGCCATCGAGAAAATTGGCGGATTACTAATCTGCCAACCATCAGCCGAGGCAACGGGGACGAAGTCGGGTTCGAGGTGCAACCTGAATCGTGTGTTCGGATCATTTCCGAACCAACCGGCGAGTCGCGGCAATTTTGTGTTCGTGGCGTGCCGTTCATGCACAAACGCGGCCGCGACCGCGCCGGGGCCGGCGTTCAAATATTTGTATGAACACCAGACCGCGAAATCGACATTCCATTCGTGCAACGAGAGCGGCACGTTCCCTGCCGCGTGGGCAAGATCGAACCCGACAACGATTCCGTATTTCTGCGCTGCAGCCGTGATCTTTTCGATGTCGATTAGTTGCCCGGTGAAAAAATTCACGCCGCCCATGATGACCACTGCTAAAGCATCTGCGTGTTGATCGATGAGATCGAGAATGTGTTCAGTGGAAACGATGAACTCGCCTTTGCGTGGCTGCGCCAAAACAAGCGCGTCTTTCGGGTCGAGCCCGTGATGAATGATCTGCGTCTTAATCGCGTAGGTATCGGAAGGAAACGCCGGCTCTTCCATCAGGACTTTGAAGCGCGATGCGGTTGGGCGGTAAAACGTCGCCATCATCAGGTGAAGATTCACCGTCAGGCTGTTCATGCAGATAACTTCTAGCGGCTTCGCGCCAACGAGTCGCGCCGATGGTTCGCGCAGCGCTTCGTGGTACGTATACCACGGCGTGCCCGTAGCATGATGTGCATCGACGCCAAGGCTGGCCCAGTTCTCCAGTTCATGATCGACGATTTGCCTCGCCGATTTTGGCATCGGGCCTAACGAGTTGCCGGCGAAATAAATGACCGGCTCGCCGTTTTTGCCGAGTGGCATGGAAAATTTCTCGCGGAAATCGCGTAGTCGATCCTCGTGATCGAGTTGCAGCGAGAAATTTTCGTCTGATGAAAAGGTCATTAACCGCAGATTACGCAGATTTGCGCAGATTGAAATCAGCGACAACTGCGGACGCATCGGGCACACTCAAAGCTGTATTAATCTGCCACATCCGTGGATGAACTTCGCTTCGCAACCTGCATTAATTCGATGGTTATGCCATCAGGGTCGCGAACGTAGACGACGCGCTTACCGGCATTCGGTCCTTTCGTGAGTATTTGCGGGTTGCCTGCGGCTTTCCAACCGGACGCTGAGATTTTGTTCAGCATCGCCTCGAGATCGTCAACGAGCAGCGCAATGTGCACGAAAGCGACATCGCATGGTCGAAGATTTCCACGTTTTCTATCCAGGGGTGCGAGATATTCGAGCAGTTCGATCTTGTGACCGCCGGCAGCTTTTAACACTGCAAGTTTGATCTCAGCGCCTTCAACGCCAGTGATCTCCGCGGCGAGTTCACCCTTTTGATGCGCGGTGTGCGAAAACTCGAAACCGAGCACATCCCGCCAAAACGCGAGCGATCGTTCGAGATTTGAAACGGTGATGCCAGTGTGATCGGCGCCCAAAATGTGGAGACGATCCGCCCCTGGGGCGCTCGACTTCGGGCCCGACGGCTCGCGGTCTCCATTGTCAGGTGATGTCCGGATGCTCATTGTGCCGACATAGGACGCGATTCTAAACGCAAGGACCTTCCTGTCTGCGATTCATTTGTATGAAGATGAAAGACAGGGTTCAAGCGCACACCGCCCCGGATGTGAACAGCGAAATTGAAAGGGAAGCGGCGACTCGAGTTTTCGCGGCGGCTGTAGAACCGGAACAAGCGATCACACTTCGCATCGAAAGATTGGATAATGAATGGGACATTGAGCGGTGGCTGGAAGCAAACGCATCAGCGCTGGCGTTCACGGGCACCGTGCTTGGCTTGTTGGTGAACAAGAAATTCTTTGCCATCCCCTGTATTGTTCTTCCATTTCTGTTTCAACACGCCGTGCAGGGTTGGTGTCCGCCTGTGCCGATCCTCCGTCGCAAGGGAGTTCGGACGCGACGCGAAATCGATGCCGAGAAGTACGCGTTAAAGGCCGTCCGCGGAGATTTCGAGAAAATACCAGCAGTCGCTGACCGGGCCGAATCGGCGCGCGTCGCCTGGCAGGCAGCGAACGCCTGATTGCCGCTATCCAGTCGCTGCAATCACTTTAAGCTCGATCGCGATTGGTGTGGGTAACGCGGTAACCTCGATTGTTGTCCGAGTGGGGTTTGGTTTGGCGGTGCCTGAGAAGTACTCGGCGTAAATGCGGTTGTAGATGGAAAAATCCTTTTTCATGTTCGTGAGGAAAACTGTGACATCGATGATGTCCTGCCAGGTCGCACCAGCGTCTTCGAGCACGAGCCGCACATTCTCAAATACTGCATGGCATTGCGTTTCGATGTCGTAACTCATCACGTTGCCGGAAGAATCGAGCGTTACGCCTGGAATTTCTTTGCTTCCGCGCACACGCGGTCCGATGCCGGACAAAAATAAAAGTTCGCCTACACGTTTGGCATGCGGAAATGCGCCGACAGGTTCGGGCGCTCGTTCGCTTTTGAAACTTTCGTTCATCGTCTATTTACTGCCGACTAGATGGATCAAGGCAACGCACATTTCCAATCAGCACAAAACGCAATTTTATTGATCGGAGGATTGTTGTGGCGCGGTCGGCGATGCATCCTGGTCCGATCGACGGAAGCTTGTTACCGGCGGCAGGATTTCCCTGAAGGTAGCGCCGTAAATGTCCCACACCGTAAGAAAAAGTCCGCAGACAATCGGCCCGACGATGAATCCGATGGGACCGAACAGGAATAATCCACCAAGAGTTCCGATCAAAATGAGAAGATCCGGCATTTTGGCATCTCTCCCCACAAGCACTGGCCGCAGGAAGTTATCGACAGTGCCAACTACAGCGGCGCACCACGTCGCCAATAAAATTGCCGTGAGATGCTGCCCGGTAACAAAAAGAACGATCACTACCGGCACCCAGACCAGGGCGGCACCAATCCCGGGGATTATGGAAAGAATTGTCATAATCGTTCCCCACAGAGCTGCTCCTTCGATTCCGGCTACCCAAAATGCGATGCCCGCCAATGTGCCCTGGATAACACCAATCACCAGCGTTCCTTTGACTGTCGCTCGCGTGATAGAAGCGAACTGGGTGAACATTCGTGTCTCATCTTCATCGCTTAACGGAGTGTAATAAAAAATGCGCTCCAGAATTCTGTGGCCGTCTCTGAAAAAGAAAAACATGGCGTACAGCATCACAAATAAATCGAGGAGAAACGCGGCCGTGGTGGCAGTCATGCGCGATGCGAAACCAACGAGGAACGAACCGGCGGTTTTGGCGGCGGTGCCGATTTGTTCCACCAATTGCTCCTGACTGGGCATGTATTTCGCCAGTGCTGGAGACCTTTTCACGACCCACTCCTGCACATTAAAAGTGGTTGCGGCGCCGAGGTGTTGATTCAGCCACGGCAGGGCTTGGTCACTCATCGTCAGCGCCTGTTGCAGAACGATGCCTAGAAATGCGCTGACGGGTCCGAGGCCGAGAACGAGCAACACCAATAAGGTAACTGCTGCGCCCAGTGAACGGCGCCCGCGCAGCAGTCGGGTAATCCAGCGATAGAGCGGATGAAACAACCCAGCGAGTAAGGCACCGAGTAGAAGCGCCTTCAAGAATGGCCACGTGACCGCCAAAAACAAGGCTGTAACCGCCACAACCAGCAGCAAGACAAACGCCGTGCGCAAATTCGTGCCGCTGATGGTTGACGGTTCCAATGGATCGGCTCCGATACCTCCAACGAGGCTAATCGCAGATTTGCTCGATTACACCGTGTCCTGCAACCCTTGGTCAAGCTGGTTGCAGCGACAGCCCGAAAAAACTAACAACTCAAACCGCTTCGGCGGCCAATAAAGATCGATGGTCGAGTATGGTCTCGGACACGGATCACTCAGATGAAAACAAATTCTCCTTTTGAATCCGCAGATTTCGCAAATTTTTCCGAGATGAGATGTGCGGCAATGTGCTCAATCTGTCGACAATCCGTCAGGCGGGGACGGTCGTAACTGTCCCGTATCGCTTCGCCGATCTCCTTTTCGCCTTTAACGCTTCCGTTTCGCGATTCCGCGGCGGCGCATTTCCGACTAGCGCTTCAAGAAGATGATGGGCGGCATGGGCCACCTCATCCACCGCACGATTGAATGCTTCTTCGTTGGCGCGCGATGGCTTTGTAAATCCGGAAAGCTTCCGCACGAATTGGAGCGACGAAGCGCGAATCTCGTTATCTGTCGCGGGTGGTGAAAAATTATGCAGGGTCTTGATGGCTCGACACATGACTGACTCTCAACAGTCACTTATCAACCATCAACTATTTTTGCTTCCGTCGTTCCGGATACTGTGGAAGATCATCGGTGATCGTATCCCACGGCGCGCGATCGGCGACGAAAGTATGAAATTGGGGCCGAATTCCGGGATCGTCATCGAACGCTCCCATCCGAATCGATACCTGCGCACCGTCCGGCCAATCGCCGCCGAATAAACTCGCACCGCAATTTGAACAGAACGCTTTTACCGCGCCTTCGCCTTTTCCATAGACCTTGATCAATTCGTCGCCTTGAAGCAGACGGAACTGCTCGCGCAACACGCGGGTCTGAGTGCAAACGGCCGTTCCGGAATGCTTGCGGCAACGTTGGCAATGACAGTGACTCGCTTGAATGAATGGCGGATCAACTTCAAAGCGCACGCCGCCGCAGAGGCAGCTTCCGCGAATGGTGTTTCGCTCATGCGTTCCAGAACCGCGCTTCATTTTTCATTAACACCTGGCTTTAGCCGGGTGGCAGGACAACCACAGCGAAGGAGCCGTTTAAACGGATTCCACTCACCTGATCGAGTGATCTCATTGGTGACGCTCTTATCACGCAACTACAACTCTCAACCTGAGCCGACTCAAAATCATTTGGCGATGCAGACGTTTTTAGGTTCGGTGAAGAAGCGCAATGCTTCTTCGCCACCTTCGCGGCCAACGCCGCTCTGTTTCATGCCGCCGAACGGGACCCGCAGATCGCGAACGAGCCAGCAATTTATCCAGACGGTGCCAGTGTTGATTCGCTCAGCGACGCGATGGGCGCGACTCACGTTTTGTGTCCAGACGCTTGATGAGAGGCCATATTCGACGTCGTTGGCGTGATTGATCACTTCTTCTTCGCTGTCGAAGGGTGTGATTGTTACGACCGGGCCGAAAATTTCTTCGCGATTGGTGCGGCATGAAACCGACAGGTCCGTAATCACCGTCGGCTGGAAGAAATAACCTTCGCGACAACGTTCGTTAGGCGGTTCCGGCGCAGAACCGCCGATCGCGATCTTGCCGCCTTCCTTCTGCGCGAGATCGACGTAGAACTTTATTTTTTCGTGCTGTGTCTTGTTCACGATCGCACCCTGCTCCGTCGTTTCGTCCAGCGGATCGCCCAGGCATAACCGGCCCGTTCTTTCGATAAAACGCTCGACGAAATCCTTGTAAACCGGCCGCTCCACAAACAGGCGGGACCCGCACAAGCAGACTTGTCCCTGGTTTGCGAATGATGAACGCACGCTGCCTGCGATAGCCAAGTCGAGATCGGCATCGGCGAAAATGATGTTTGGATTTTTGCCCCCAAGCTCGAGCGACACCTTTTTGAACAATGGCGCGCACGCTTCGGCAACTTTGCGCCCCGTGGCAGTGCCACCGGTGAACGAGATGGTGTTGATCTTCGGATGAGTCGTAATCGCCGAGCCGACATTCGGTCCCGTGCCATGGATAACGTTGAGAACTCCATTCGGCAGACCGGCTTCACGCGCGATTTCGCAGAGCATGTAAGCCGTCATCGGAGTTAACTCGCTTGGTTTGGCGATGGCGGTGTTTCCCACAGCAATGGCAGGCGCGATTTTCCAGCTCAATAAATAAAGTGGAAGATTCCACGGGGAAATTAGTCCAGCGATACCGCGCGGCTGACGCAGTGTGTAGTTAAACGCGATGTTGTCGGTGATATGCGCTTCCGATTCGGTGTGCAAAATCGCGGTCGCGAAGAATCGGAAGTTTGCGACTGCGCGTGGAATATCCAGCGAACGCGCGAGCGAAATCGGCTTGCCCGTATCGATCGATTCAGCGCGCGCGAATTTTTCCAGATCGCGCTCAATCAACGCAGCTATTCCCAGCAGAAGGTTCGACCGTTCGGCCGCGGTTTTTTTTGACCAATCGCGGAATGCCTTCTCCGCTGCAGTCACCGCGAGATCAACGTCGTGCGCATCGCTGTCGGCCACCTGCGAATAAGGCTTACCCGTGGCCGGTTCAATGTTGTCGAGATATCGGCCACCGATGGGTTCGACGAATTCGCCGTTGATAAAGTTGCGGACGTGCAATCGCTCAGTGCGCATGCAGGCGAAAATAAACGCATACTGAGAGGTTCGCGAATTAACTGCAGGGCTGCAGGATTGTTATTGTCAGAAGAGGTAGTTTGTAATTAACTGGGCGGCCCAACCATGTCACGCAATAGCTTGGCCAGTTCGGTTCGCACCGCAAAAAACGCCTGTTTTTTCCCAAAATCGGCAGGGCAAACCCGACTGATCCGCCTGTATGAGTGTACTAACCAATTCTATAACCTATAACTACTCTTATGAATGACATAAATGTCCTCCCGAATATTACGGAAACAGGAGAACCTTCCGGCAGCAGCACTTCCAAAGTGTCTAGTCGACGCAAGTTTCTAGGACAGGTCGGTGCGGCACTGGCGGGCGGAGCTGTCTTGGGCAAAGCCGCCGTCGCCTCCGCCCAGGATTACAATCGCGCCGTTGGCGACACGAACGCTCTTCTGAGTGGCATGTCTGATCCTCGGGTGAGACAGTCCTTTGCCCTCCGCCTCGAGGCAGCCACGAGAAATGCGCACATTCCCGTTCCGCCGCACACGACCAACGGCGATGAAGCGCGCTATTCGGATAAATCGGGTACCTACAGCAAGGGCGTTTTGCAGGACG
>Ga0182009_10000242_pt1 | contig 11094 bp, 11 predicted proteins | sample Sormic07211187_1_FD_161052 | JGI IMG/M metagenome (GOLD analysis project Ga0182009, IMG submission 161052) | Bulk soil microbial communities from the field in Mead, Nebraska, USA - 072115-187_1 MetaG | ecosystem: Environmental > Terrestrial > Soil > Agricultural land > Bulk soil | place: USA... | reverse complement strand
CTCGAGGACATTCCCCGCAGCCGAGCCCAGACTCACAAATGAAACGTCTGCCACTGCGCCGTTCTCGCCTTTAATGAGAAAACTTGCCTGCCGCATTTGCGAGAGCGGTTGGGCTTCCCAATTCGGCGGTGTCGTTACGGCGGTTTGCGCCGCCGGACCGAGACCGCCTGGCATGCGAGGAGCGGCTGTGTTCGTCGGCACCGCCTCTTGCTGCTGGGGCGCAGATTCTTCCAGCGGCGCCTTTGCAACGCGGTACACCTTAATTTCCGAGTTTTTCTGGCAGGCTGTTAACGCGAGGAAAAGCGCGACACAAACGACAACGGCCTTGCTAACTGCCCAAATGTATTGTTGCCACTTACCCAATTGCCCCATTGTCACGAATAACACTACTCTTTCTGAACTCCGCCGGTATGGCAATCGGTGCATGAAAATTCCGCATAAGGAGCGTCAATGTGCATAAAGTCGTACCCCTTTGCGTTAATCTGCTGAAGTGCTTCACCGCTGCCTTGCGCCACGATGAGGTGGCACGACTTGCAGTCGCTGGCTTTAATCGATCTGTTTCCATCGGCAGTAACGTGTTTGCCGTCGTGGCAACGGAAACACCCGTTCCAATTCTTGTGTCCGACAAAATCCGGATACGTCCGCCAATCGACTTTCACCTCTGGAAAAAAATTCTCTCGATAAATCGTTTGCGCCACAGTGATGATCGTGTTCGCCTGCGCGGGATCGGGATACGCTGCGCGCAGGTCGTTCGCGATCCCCTGCTCCGCTTCGCCTTTGGTAGAATATGGTTTGACCAGTGCGGCGATCACTTTGGATTTCACCCAGGGCGTGTTGGGATCGAGCCGCCCAGTCGTTAGCGCCAAATCAACTGCGTCATTAGGCGTGTGCACCTTGTGAGCGGGCCGACTGTGACAATCCAGGCAAGTCATTTGTTGAATCTGATATTTGGAGAGATCATCTTTGAAATCCGGATCGCGATATTCTGTCGTCCCTCCTTGCGCGTTCGTCATTCTCACCCACGGAATTTTCAGAAGCTGCCCATCGGTCGCGATATATTCGATCTTGTTTGCGATGTTCATGTGCCAATGAATACCGCCCACCGGTCCATTCGACGGATCGCCGCCGCCAACGTTGAGCAGAAGCCGCACCGCAAAGGGCGTGTTTTTCTCGTCCGATAAGTAGTGCTGAAATGTGCGATCTACGTTGCCGACGTATTTCTTCGGCCAGTGACACTGCTCACAGATTGCTTGAGCCGGACGCATATCCGTTGGCAGGTGAATCGGCCGATCGAAGTCGTTGCGAACGGTGTGATAAAGTTGTTTCACCCCGTTGAGCTTCGTCTTGAAGTATGCCGCCGCGCCTGGACCGACATGACACGCCACGCACTCAACACTGGCGTGTGCTGTGTGTTGGTACGCCACGAATTGCGGTGTCATCGGTAGATGACACGTTTTGCCGCAAAAGCCTACCGACTCGGTGTATTGATAGGTCTCGTAACTTCCAAGCGCAGTGACAAACAAGAACGCCATGCTGGCGAAGCCAAACAAAGCAAGAATTCGCCGGTCGCGTGCCCGTGACAAATCGATTTTGATCGCAAGTGGTTCGGCCGCTTCCACAGCCCGTCGCCGTGTGCGCCAACGAATAATCGCACCAAGGAAAGTGAGAAAGATCCCGAGAAGGAAGAACAGTGGCGCAATCAAGTACGCCAGGATACCGATGTAAGGATTGCCATGGCTGGCGATCAGATCGATCGCAAAGAGGAGGCAAAAAGCGAAAAGCGCGCTGGCCGCGAGCACCATCCCAGACCAGCTAAGCCAGTTGCGGAAATTGCGCCTGAACGGCCGAGGCTGCGCGGGAGCTGGAGCTTCAGGCATCGCAGCAATTATTTACGGCTTGATTGAAAAGTCACTTCGAAATGACGTGGTATGCGATTTTAACCTTCAACCCACTATTTTTTGAACGAGCGTATGTGTGCAACCAGCGCTTTGATGTCAGCCTCGGAAAGTTTACTGCCGAATGGCTTCATTGTCTCCTTGCCGTTCGTTTTTACTCCCTCTTTGACTGCTCTTTCGGCTTCGGCATCACTGAACGCGGCCTGCACGTTGGCATCATGATAGTCTTTCACGCCCAATTTTTTGCCCATCATGGTGTTTCCGCTGCCGTCTTTGCCGTGGCATGCGGCACAATTTTGGATCCACGTGACGCTGATATCAGCTGCAACACCAATGTCTGCAGACGCGATGGCTATTACAATAAGCACAAATATTTTTTGTTTCATCGAATTGGTGCCTTCCCAATTACGATCTGACCCCGGAGGATTCAGAAGCAAGACCAAAAAGCCCGACTTATTTTTTGAGCGTTCGTACGTAAGCAACGAGAGCTTTAATCTCGTCATCGCTCAACTTGCCGCCGAAGGCTTTCATAGTCGTTTTTCCATTCTGCTTGATACCATCTTTGATTGCTGTGGCCGCTTGCGCGTCTGTGAATGACGACTGTTTTTTTGCATCCGTTAGATCCATGGCATTGAGCATTTTGCCCATTTTCGTATCGCCTTTACCAGTGGCGCCATGACACTGAGCACAATTGTTCGTCCAATTGGTTTTTGCGTCCGCGGCGAGCAGCGCAACTGGCATCGCGATGACGATTGTAACAATAAGTACAACGATATTTTTCATGTTTAAGTTCCGAATTGATTACCCTTAGAACCGGATTTGAAGCGTCGAAAAAAGTGAGTGGGCCTGATAATTGTTATGGCCACCGGAAGTAACGTCCCTGAAGTTAAAGTAGCCGTACTTCAGCAGCAGGCGCGTGTTCCTGGTCAATTGCCGCGTGATAGTCGCTGAGACAGCGTGTTCTGTTCCGCCCATTCCGTATGGCACGGCCACAGCTGCGTTTTTATAGTAATCGTTGGCGCAGTAAAAGTAATAATCGGCGAAGAAATCGGTTTTATCGTCGATGATGTAGCCGATGCCGCTGCTGACCGTCCAATAGTCGTTTCTAAAGTTCACGACCGTGGGACCTCCGTCGGGCACCAATTCGATGTTGTTCGCCGGTGTATCTGTTTGATTCAGAACGTAGGAGGCGCTCGCCTGCAGAAAGAAGCGAGGCAGGGGATTCCAATTCAGCGACTCACTAATAACGTGCTTTTTGATTTCGCCGGTCTGCAATTCGGAAAAAGTCTCGCCCTCGAAGTACCACTGGCCATCAATCGAGGTATGCACGAAATCGTAACGCGTGACCAGTGCTAAGGAGCCCATGCAAGTGGGAATCTTCGGTCGAAAGGTCATTCGAATATTGAAATCATCGATGTTCCAATCTTGGTTAACCAATCTTGGGAAGTCTGCGCTGATGATGTCTTCGTTATACGACGCAATCCTATGGAAGTACCGGCCGGCCAGGCTGAATCTCATCGTGGGATTCCATGTGGCACCGATCGTGTACCTTTGGCCGACCGCATTAGTGTTTTTATCGAGAGGCACCTCTTCGTCTATGGACTGAAACTCATTCACGCTTCCATAATCTTCTTCCCACTCGCCTTCAGCATAGAAGAGCCAATCTCTGATGCCGGTGTAACGCAATTCGAGTCTCTGAGCGAAGATGTTGTAATCGGAATTGCGTGCGCCATCTGCGGGGAATCCCAATCCGTAATGAAACCCACGTTCCGGATTCGTAGGGGTAAACGGAGGCGTGTTAGGTACCGGTTCCTCCGCGATAAAGGTCGATTCGCTGTCGTTATTTTGATGAGTGTACCGAAACCCACTCAAAATAGCGAGGTTATCGAACGGCATCCAAAACAAGTTAGCGTTAAAGAGATGCTCCTTGATTTGTGCAGTTCCTGCCAGGTCGATGAAAGCATGATCACGCTGACCAAGCGTCGGGACCGGTTCTCCGAATGCCTGGTCCCAATGTGTCCCGTAGATACGCGAACCGGACAGATCGTTTGTTATCGTTGTATAAGAGTATCCCGTGGTGAACCAGAGATTATCAGTAATTCGAGTCTCAGTTATGCCATGCCCGCTGAACAGGTCCACGTCATCATTCTGTTGCTGAGTGATCTTGCGTTGCTGGCCCGGAGGAGGCACTACCGGCGGCAACTGGCCTGCACCGCGCTCGGTGTTCACTGAGTAATCGTTCGTGTTATGCTCGTAACGCATTCCGAGCAAAACGTCGGTGTTGCCGAATGTCTTTGAAGCCTCGAAAGAAAATATGTCGCGCTTCTCGTCGATGTTACGGAAAGAGGGAATGATTTTTCGCGTTGAATTGTATGGCGGTAGCAAGCCGGTCAGGTTTGTATCGCCCCAAACTGTCGAATCTTTCTGGCCAAACCGGAATTCATGGTCGTAACGGATGGTAATTTCCGGCCAGTTTGGTGCGCGCAAGCCTAGCTCGATCCAGGCGTCGCCGCGATCGATGTGCATTTCCGGATACGCTGGATCGAAAAAGACGTCATTGTGCGGAAAGAACCCGCCGTTGCCATCGTACCAACTGCGAAACTCAGTGTAGCCAGCTTTGACGTAGCCGAAGTTCGGTTTCGCCAATTGCACCGTAAGATCGTAGTCGTTGAAATCCCAGAGCGCATGACCATCAACTGAAAATATGCCGTTTTTGTCGAATGTTCCCTCGAAATGCAAATCCTGGATGCCTCCGTAAACTTGATCGCCCGGCAGCCGGTGTTCCTGTTCGAACTGTGCGCGATCGCCCTTCGTGATCACGCCGCCAATGGCGAGCTCAATCCAATTTTTGTATTCTTCGGGCTGCTCTTCGGTGGTCGTTGCGGTCACAGCTTTGCCATCGTTCGTCCCCCCACGAACCCCTGCGGCGACAAATGTTCCCGCAAAAACCAGCACTAGGAATCTGCGAGAGGCTGTTTTCATAACTCCAGATTAATATCTAAGCAACGGCGTCACGTTGGAGCCGTGCGGTTCTTCATGGCAGCCAGCCGACCAGCACGTTCCCTGCTGCAAAAAGCTCGAATGGTCGACGTCTCCAATGAAAATGTGTCCCGGTGTCTTTTGCTCTTGGAAATGGCATTTTATGCAAAGTGTGGCGTTACGTTCGTTCAACAGGCGCTGGTTGACGGAGCCGTGGGGCGAGTGGCAAACGGTGCAACCCTGCCGCAGCGCTTCATGCTCGTAGACAAACGGGCCGCGCTGCTGGGTGTGACACTCGAAGCAGGTCTCGTTTTTGCTCAGAAACGCAAAACCCCCCGCTTTGAGTTTTTGCTGGATGTTGGTCGGAGCGCCTTTGATTGCGATGCCTTTGTGTACCTCATGACAATCGGCGCAGCTCATCTTGCCTTCGAGCACCGGATGATGATGCGGTAATGCGAACGCTGCGCGAACTTCGAGGTGACACTGGAAGCAAGTCTCTGGCGATTTTCTCGGATTGACGATCGTGCCAGCGCCGCCGCCTGCCTTAACGTGCAAACTTCCAGGTCCGTGGCACGACTCGCACCCCATATCCGTGGACTCCTTCGAAATTTCGCCGCCGGCTTTTGCGGTGCTTTTAGTTACAACTACCTTTCTTGTCTGTAGTCGCGCATGTGTCGCTGTTCGGAAATCGCGCACGATCTGTTCGTGGCAGGTGGCGCATTCTTCTGAGCCGACGAACTCCGCGCCAGGAATGCTCGGTGGAGCGACAATTGTTCGGCTGGTTGTACTGCAGGAAAGCAAAATCACGGCAAGGGCTACTGCTCCGCCAGCGCTCCACAAAAAGCTTTCGCGCTTACCGTGCATCCATCGAGTTAGTCTCGAAAACCACACGAATCGGGAGTATGCGCAGAAACTGAAAATTGTGACAACGCATTTCTTCGGATTTTTCTTAGTGGCTATTCTGATTCTACCGACCGTCACGAACCACGTGCTTTGCGGCACGGAACTGCGTTGGCGATTTGCCCGAAAACTTCCTGAACACGCGATTGAACTGCGACAGCGATTGAAATCCCGCAGCGAACGCGATCTCACTGATTCGCACATCGCCGTCACCTAATAGTTCGCATGCCTTTTGAAATCGGGTGCGTGCGATGTACTCGACAAAGTTCATGCCAGTTACTTCCTTAAATTTTTCGCTGAGATAATTCGGGTGAATGTTGACCGCTTTCGCCACCCTTCGCAGGGAAAGCTCCTCACCCGAATGTTCCTCGATAAACTTGCGCGTTTTCCAGATCTCTACGGGTTGAGCGCGGTTTCCGGAACTCGCGTTTTCAAATTCGTCTGCTGATAATCTCTTTCTCATCACCTAACGACTAGCAGTGGATGAACAGTGCTGCTGTTCTTCTATTGCCAATTTCTCACCCGATCTTGGCACAACGGGAAATCGCCGCTTCGTGCCTGAGCAAATTTTGCAAAGCAAAAGGCAATTGCAGCTTAGCGCGCCAGCATATCCACGAGTCGGTTAAGGCATGGAAAAAGGGAAACAAACCTCAACCAAAGAAAGAGACAGATAGAAATGAAAACATTAACAGAAATTTTAGTTGGCCTGATGGCATGTCTTGCCATCGGGGTGTCAACAGCGCGAGGACAAGCAAGTTATAGCCTCGAAGACCTGGGAGTTGTCAAAGGAATGGAATACAGCGAAGCCGCTGGCATTAATTTCCAGGCGAATGTAGCGGGCACAGCTTACAAAGGGCAGGAGACATGTGCCTTTCACTACTCGTACAAGTTCATGGGGGATGCCGGCGGACTCAACAGCCGCGGATTCGGCATTAGCTCCACCAACGTGGTAGTGGGAGACAACTTCTTTTTTACTGGCCCAATGGCAATAAGCCATGCCGCGATCTTCAAGGGCGGAGTTCCGTTTGACCTTGGAGTTTTGAAAGGCCAGCTGTACAGCCGAGCCAATGGCGTTAACGCCATGGGGCAGGTGGTTGGCTTCTCGGGTAGCGAGCGCGACAGCCTCAAGAGCCGAGCATTCGTCTGGAGCAGTCAAATCGGAATGATTGACCTGGGCACGCTGGGCGGCGCATACGCACAGGCATATGCGATCAATGACGGTGGCTACATCACCGGCGCGTCCGAAACGCAGCGTATGGGTCCCATGGTAACGACCCATGCGTTTATCTATCGGGTGCCGGATGCGCCATATCGGCGTCATTCCTCAATGATCGACCTGGGCGCGCTTGGTGGCCTTTCCAGTTATGGCCTGGCCATTAACAACTACAAGCATGTAGCCGGGTATTCGACCATCACTGCCAATGATGAGCGTGTTCACGCATTCTTGTACAATGGCGCCAAGATGATCGATCTCGGATCGCTCGGCGGAACAGGAAACAGGGATAGCGACGTCAGTATAGCTCTAGGTGTTAACAATTGGGATCAGGTTGTTGGTTACACCTATCTCCCGGCGATCGGCGATATGCCCATCCAGCAGGTGGCCTTCGTCTGGAGTCGAGATGGCTACGGCGGCGGAAAGATGGTTAACCTTAACAAATTGGTCAATGAGACTGGAAAGAACTACCTGCTCGTCTCAGCGGCCGGAATCAACGATAACGGGCAGATCGTAGCGAATGCTTACGATACACAGAACGGTGGTGTGCACGCCGTTTTGCTAACGCCAGTCAAATAGCAATGTGTTGTCGTTGCTACTAGGAACATGAAAACAGGAAAACAGCGTCTCTCGAAGCTCCACAAGTTTACGAGAGACGCTGCGCTGCGTGACCCGAAGGGAAACATGAAGTGTCGGCCGGAAGTAGCTAGCACGCGCCTTAGAAAGCGAACCAGATGAACAAATCCGCTCTCATTTATTGGAACGACAAAGCCGCCACCAGCCACAGATTCTGGATTTATCCTCGAGGCACGAAGTTTAACGAGCCATGTCCGGGCATTTACATTTACGCCAGGGAAACATCGCCTCATAAATGGGCTCCCATTTACATTGAACAAACGGAAAACGTAAACGTGCGTCTTACACACAATCAACAACGGGAATGCGTCGACCGGAATGGCGCGACTCATATACACGTGAGTATCATCACTGATGAGAAGTCTCGTTCCACGCTCGTGAAGGATTTGACGGAGCAATGGAAGCCGGTTTGCAATACGGAATGTGCATTGATTTCCGAGGAGCGGGCGGAATCGAACCCGGACGCAGTAGTAAGCGACAACAAAGGTGAGACCTGTACCGTTCGCTACGAGGGGGCGAACGCCACATTGCTAAGCGAGTTGCTCAAAGAGCACCGCAAAGTGCAGGAGCAAGGTGCGACCATTGCGCAGCTAAGGAAAGACTTCCAAGCGACCTCCGCGCGCCAGCAAAAGCAAATCGAAGCGCTCACGGCTGGCTTGCAGAAGGTGAGAGAACAACTCGCCGCAGCGAGTGCAACGCAAAATGGCGGTATACACGCCGCTTTGCTAACTCCTACGCCTCCCACGGTTATTCGTAGCCGCCAATAAAGATCGCGAGAGACGCTGCGGCAGGTGCTCGCGACGCCGGCATTCAAACCTACTTCATTCGCGCCAAGCTTTACCCCGGGTCTGATCGCTCACCCAGTCGAAAGCAATTTTTGCAAAGCAAAAGACAAGGAACGGAGAGCATGAAACCCCTGGCCGGATTACAACTGCTAAAAAGGAAATAACTATGGAATACCTGATTTTAGTCGCCGTCGTAGCAGTGATGGCGCTCTACGCGCTAATCATCATCGGCTGTATGAAGCAGCCCGAATGGTAACAGCCAACGGCAATGAGGAGGTAATTAAGATGGATACATTATCAACGCCGCTGACTAGTGAAGAGAAGCATGCGCATAACGAAATCGCAGCGCTGCTGAGCATTGTGCCGGGATTGGGGCACATCTATAAAGGACACTATGAAATGGGTCTTATGTGGATGTTTCTCGGCATGCCCTTTGCCCTATTCATGGGGATCATATCAATCCTTGGCACTGCAGGTATCGGTCTACTCTTCCCAATCGGGTGCTGGGCAGCTCTTACGTATGATGCCTATAATGAGAAAGACAGGCGTCATCATCACCATTTGACATGGGAAGGTGACGATGAGTCGCCAGATTAATTCGCCAACGAATCGGGGTCTCTCTATAGTCAGAGTTCCCACCTGCCGTGATGGCAATGGTGCTAGTCCAGTGGCGCGGACAACGTCGCTCGTGCGCGGCGAATCTTTTCCAGCAACCACCATGCCGCTGGGGCAGTTTCTTTTTGAGTATCTGTACCAGCGCGGTGTTCGGCACAGTTTCGGCATCCCGGGTGATTTCGCATTGCCAACATTTTCATGGCTCGAGAAATCGAACATTCATAGCATCACCATGACGCATGAGCCCGCCGCGGGGTTTGCGGCGGACGCTTACTCCCGCATAAACGGCATCGGTCTGGTTTGCGTCACGTATTGCGTCGGCGGACTCAACGTTCTGAATGCCATTGCGGGTGCGTACGCTGAGAAATCGCCGGTTGTGGTTGTGAGTGGCGCTCCCGGACGGAAAGATCGCGAAAAAGATCCGCTCCTTCATCACAAGGTTAAAACGTTCGAGACTCAGCGCCGCATTTACGATGAAGTCACCGTGGCCAGCACCGTGCTTCTCGATGAACAACGCGCCGCTTCCGAGATCGTCCGTTGCGTTGAGGCTTGTCTGCGTCACAAGCGGCCGGTTTATATCGAAGTGCCGCACGACATTGTTGATCGCGAAATTCCAATAACTGGTCTTTCGCTCACCGGACCTGAAAAATCCGATCCGCACACACTCCAAGCGGCAGTGCAAGAAACACTCTCCCTGATCCGCGCAGCAAAGAAGCCGGTGATTCTCGCCGGAGTCGAACTGGCTCGATATCGGATGGCACCCTTAGTCGTGAGAATGGCTGAGCGAATGAACATTCCTATCGCCGCAGATCTTTTGAGCAAAAGCGCAGTTCCTGAAAGCCATCCTCTGTACATCGGCGTCTATGGCGGAGCAATGAGCAGCGATGAACACGTTCGCGAATATGTAGAATCTTCTGACCTGGTACTGATGCTCGGCACATTCATTACCGATATGAGCATGGGCTTTTACACAGCGAAACTTGATCGTCGCCGGACAATTGTGGCGACATCCGAACGTACGACCATTCAGTATCACCGTTACGATTCCATTCAGTTTCGCGATGTCCTTGAAGCTCTCAGCGCCGCGAACATCAAGCCCAAACAGTTCAAGCATCCCAATCGTCACTCACTGCCCAAACAGTTGAAAAATAAAGAGCGTTCTCGACAGATAACGATGGTCGATGTTTTCCGAATTCTTTCATTACATCTCGATGAGCGCTGCTGCGTAATCGCCGATATCGGGGACGCAATTTTTGGCGCAGTCGGTATTCGCAGTGAACGACAAGCGCAATTCATCGCGCCGGCATATTACATGTCCATGGGTTTCGCGGTGCCCGGCAGCATCGGCGTGGCAATGGCCAGCCGCAGCTTGCGGCCTTATGTTGTGGTCGGCGACGGCGCGTTCCAGATGACTGGGACTGAAGTGTCTACCGCGGTCCGGCTCGGTTTGAATCCGATCATCATCGTTTTAAACAACGACGGCTACGGAACGATGCGAAAAATCCGTGAAGGCTGTTTCAATACCATCACGCAGTGGAATTACAGCGATATCTGCAAATTACTGGGCGGCGGCGAAGGTGTCACTGCATCTACAAACGGCGAGTTTGATGACGCGCTCACGCGCGCGCAAAAATCAGATCGCGTTCACGTGATTGAACTCAGGATTTCGCGCGATGATGCCAGTCAGCAGCTATCGACAATCGCAGCCGAAGTGCGCAAAGTGCGCGGCGGCAAACTGATCGAGCGGCGAGCGATTAACGCAAGGACACCAGCGGGCGTTTAGTCCGTTGCATTACTTTCGTCATTTCCGAGCTTCGGGCGTAACGGTAATCTGCACGCGTTTGCCGTCCCGTTCGACTATCATGCGCGTTGGCTTGCCAATCTTCGCCGCGTCGAGCGCATAAGTATAATCGTAGATATTAGCGATTTTCTGGCCGGCAAACTCCACGATCACGTCACCACCTCTTAGCCCGGCTTTTTCCGCGGGACTGCCACCACGGACGCCGCTCAGTTTCACTCCTTTTACTTCAGTGGTGTAATCGGGAATGGTGCCAAGATAATTACGCAGCGT
>Ga0182009_10000241_pt1 | contig 11122 bp, 7 predicted proteins | sample Sormic07211187_1_FD_161052 | JGI IMG/M metagenome (GOLD analysis project Ga0182009, IMG submission 161052) | Bulk soil microbial communities from the field in Mead, Nebraska, USA - 072115-187_1 MetaG | ecosystem: Environmental > Terrestrial > Soil > Agricultural land > Bulk soil | place: USA... | reverse complement strand
TAGAAAGAGCAGGTAAAGCGCAAACACGAGCAGACGTCGCAGCTACTACAGCCGATAGAGCATGGGGAAGAGTAAGAGGAGAAGAATTATGGCACGATTATAGAAGTCGTGGTGGACGGGTGACAAATATTACAGAAGCTCAAGATAGAAGAGAGACAAAAGCTGTGAAAGAAGTCTTGGATGCAAATAGGTAAAGTCAGCATTTAAAAATTTTATAAAGCAAAACGCCGCAGGACAGGTGCTGTCTAGTCTTCGTATTCTCCATTGACATTTTTCCAAAAAAGAGTACACTACGACCTATAAGATATGGCACATCGAGACATAAGACATGTTGCTAGTCAGGATTTAGTCAAGCATATTTGTCTTTAGATAGCTATAATCCCATATATGGTATTTGATGCCGCAATAACAAGATTTCCCACATATTCCCAACGAAATGGGATGAGTCCCGAATATAGGGCCGCTTGGGCACAAATTGCCTATGCTATATTAGCGCAGGAAGCAGTAAGAAGAGGCGATTCTGAAACAATGAGAAGATATCACGGGTATATAGCAAGAGCAGGAGAAATAGCAGATTCTGCAAAAGGAAGAAAAGTTGCCCGAAGAGGACAACCAGCACAAGTTTAATTATAAAATTTTAGAAAATAAAAAGGAGGTGAAAATATTATGGGAAAAATATTAGGAGTAGACGTTGAAAAACCAATATGGATGCTAACAAGATCAGAACTTGCTGCAAGAAGAAGTAAGGCCGTAGCAGAAATAAGTCTATTAGCAACCGGAAGTCTTAATTCAGTTAGAGAAGCGCACCATGCTTTAATAATGGGAGATACAGATTCGGCAATGGCTCTTCAAGCAGCTGCAGGAAATGCAGCTTCTATGGAGGCTAGAAAGCTACATAGAGCAGAACGTCTTTTCACTGCAAGCACATTGACTACAGGAATTGGTCCATTAAAATGGAGACGTGCTAAATAAAATGTTTTATTTTATTTTAGTTAAATAAATAGAGAGTGAACCTCTCTATTTATGTATTTATAACTAGCTTCTTGACACATTCATTGTATTTGGTACCATGGATGTATGCCAAAAGATGCAGTAGAAATTCCACAAGATATCCGCAACTACTTAGAAAGTGTTATTGCCGAGGCAAATGTTCCGGTATTTGACGATAAATCCAAAGAAGATTTGGTCCAATACCTTTTTGAAAAATTAGATAGATTTTTGGCAACAAAAATTGTTGAGCACATGAAGCCAGAAGATGTCGGCCAATTTATAGAAATGAATAAAGACAAAAAGTCTAAAGAAGAAATAGATAAATACTTGGAAGAGCATATGGAAAATCCAGAAGAAGTCTTTACACGTGCATTTATTGACTTTCGAGATGTTTACCTGAGTGGTCAATATACACCGTCCCCAAGTACGTCTAACTAAGTATGTATGGCAATAAACGGATCACCAGAATACAGTGTTTCCTCTAAAGCTCAAGAAGCAAAAAAACCCCTTAAAAAACGCGCTGGTAAAAAAGAAGTTCAAGGATTTTATTATCATGCAGCTGAGTACCAGCGGGCACGGCAAAAAGAACGCAATGGATTCGTGCGTATTCTCAGTGGTGTTGCCGAACCATTCATGATTCATGTACGGGCTGCACGACTGCGGGCTGAATCTTCACGAAAACGGGGATTTGGCAATGCAACTGTACTGGATAATGATATAACCAAAAAACTTCTTGAAGGGAAAATGTCGGAGAAAGACATCCAACAATTCCGTACAAAATCTCAAGCGCGTACAGTACTGGGGAAATATGATGTTGGAACTGAGGAAGACAGGCTTGCAGCACAAAGCATGGTGAGCAATATCTTCGAGAAAAAAGGAAATTTGTCCGATGCAGATAGAGCTTTGTATGAAAAAGAGATAGATAAAAAAGATTTAGACAAACTTCTTAAAGATGCACAAGAAAATGCGAGCGCATACACAACAGTAGAGGAAATAAAGCAGTTATCAGAGAGTGTCACTCACGATAACCTCACGAAAGAGCAACAAGAAATGGCAGATAAATTAGCTAAGGCTGCATGGGCAAACAGTATCCTTACTGCGTTAAATTATGGAAAAACAGCATTGGTGGTTAGCTTTTTAGCATCCAATCCAGTTGGTTGGGCAGCAACAGCAGCAATTACCATTGGAAGTGCAGGGTTTTCTGGTGCAACCAGGGGGACGAGACTCCTAAAGGAAATGCATACGCATGACATTAGTAAATCAAAAGGCCTTGATGTTGCCCATAAAGTTACAGGATTAGAGCGGATATTTGGTGTTGATTGGGACGAAGACCCAGCCAATAGACCAGCGCAAATTCTTCGCGCATCTGCAGCAGGTGCATTGGTTGCCCTGGGCGCACGATTTCTTCCAACACTTCTGGAGCATGGAGGAGATGTATTCCATTCAGGTGTAAATGAAGTACAGAATCTTGCTGGTCAAGCAACAGGCGCAGCCCAGCATGGAGCTGACAATCTCCATGGTTTGGTAGTGGTAAATCCAGATCATACACAAGTCCCTATAGCTAACTTACATGAGAATATTCATGACCCAGGTATTGCTCAAGAAACACGAATTCACTATTTGCCAGATACCAAGCATCACGATTGGCAGCAACTACATACCTACACTCAAGAAGTAAAAGGAGCAGATGGAAAAGTGTTGTTAGATAGCTCAGGTAAGCCGTTACACGAAATAAAACTTTCTTATATGGGGCAAGATGATGGTATTCCCCATGACCAGCATTATGTAGATATTATGTTGGATAAAGGTCATCATGTTTTTATTCAAAATGATTCTGTGTTGGCATTCAATGGACCAGATGCAGATAAATTAATAAATATTTATGATGCTCCAGGACATGTTGTTGGGCAAATCCATAGCATAAATTTAGCGCATGAAATGGGATTGTCTCAGGGGAAAATAGATCATTTTGCTGACCTTTCTAAAGCAGCACACGAACACTTGTGGCATGGGACTCAAGACGCATCGGATTTACAAACAATCATGCCCCATAGGGGACTCTATAATAATGGGGATGCAGGGAATTATCTGTGGGGATACCGCCTTGGTGGAGGATACTTTAAAGGTGGAGTATTTCAGGTTGGGGCAAGTAACCATTATTGGAATCCAGGACTTGCTCATACGGATGTATTAAAGACAGATTTCCCAACTGGCGTAGGTCATCCAGAGCCAGAAGAATTCCGCTCGGTCTTAGCACCAGTACTTCGACCAATTGATAATGGAGAAGATTGGCTTATTAATGCCATGAAGGGAAATATTTTCTCTGACAGTTTTAGCCAGCATTTGGATGACTTTACTGATTTTGGTTTAAATAACACTGATAATCTTGTCTTTATGGCTCAGGAAAAACCCTGGCTTGCTCCATTTTATTTGTCTCCTTTTGCTGCAACAGGAATAGTAGGATATGCCTATGGGAGACGCCGAGCTCTAGAAGGTAAGTTGCCAGCATGGGAAAAAGTAGTCGGCAGAACAGGACTTGCTGCACTTGTATGGGCACTTCCTGGAGCAGCAGCAACTGCTGCATTGGGAAATGTGATTGCACGGCTGCAATATAGAAATGGTGGAAAAAAAGCGTCTGAGGAGACAAAGACAGCACCTCAACCAACTCCGCAACCTACTCCTCAACCAGCAAGTGATACACCTGTTGCAGATACTGCGGTTGCTGCAACAGCAGTGGCAGCTACTCCAGAGGCGAATGAAGCCCTTTCTGCAACTGCACCAGTTGAGGAAGAGCAGACAGAGCTTAATCCAGCACCAATTCCAGGTACAGATACTACAACTGTAACAACACCATTAGTAACAGAGGCATTAGAAACAACAGCACCAGTTGATGAAGAGACAGCATTGCCACCAACAAATGAAACTACAGAAACTGTCCCATCTGAGACACAGCCAATACTTTTAGCAACTGATGTGATTCGAGAAGTGAATCAGTATAAGCATGCAGATGCAGTAAATAATCTTTTTGAATTATTGAATAGTGGGGAGGTAAGTGGAGCACTATTAGCAGAAAGACTTGAAGATTTGCGCTTGGCTAACCAGCGAGATGCATTTTTAATTCCACAAGACGACCAATTTTTACAGCAAATTCTTACAGAATATGCATCGAATGCATCTACTGAGGAGGAAAATGCAAATGCCACTCTATCTGCAGAGCAGGTTGCAAATGTAGAGCAAACACTCAGGGCAATTCTTCCTGTAAATAAAAATCAGGTGCAGTTGGTCCGGGATGCACAGCAGGTGTTAGACTTGGATATACCTGAAGAAGATAAGGAAAAACTCTCTGAAAGCTTCGCAGCATTACCTGCAGGAAGAGTGCTGCAGCGACTAGAGAAGGCAAAGCGTGCAGATGCATTACTGAGCCCAGATGCATTTTTGCCAATGGCTATTGTTGCAGCATCAGTTGTTAATTGGAACCAGGGTGATCAACCCGCAGAAGAGCAGGAGTTGGGAGTCGGAGATTTCCAAGCAATTTCCCAAGTAGTCTATGGAGATAGTACAGATGAACATACGCTGCAGGTACGAGAAGCATATGAAAAATATCTAGCACAGCAAGAAGCACCCGCAGTAGAGCCAACAGAGCCAGCAGGGCCAGCAGAAAAAGCAGAGGAAGCTGAAGTCCCAGTAGAAACAGACAGTATCAATGTGCCAGAAGTTGCTGCTGTTGTTGCCACATCGGACGAATTGCACGATGTACACCCATTTACTGAATTGACGAGCAATGCACCAGAAGAAGAAAAAGAAGCAACATTTAAGAATGAATTGGAAAATATGGGCGCAGAGCGTATTCTCGAGACATTACTTAGTCCAATAGCCAAAAGATTAGACATACCGCAGGAAAAATTAGATGCTGGAATTAATGAATTTCTTAAGCGTGCAGGGAAGTTGGAGAGAGTAGGGGCACTTATTCTTCTTGCAACAACATTGTACAAACTCGCAGAGAATTCTGAAGGAGTTAAGTCACTTTTAGGTAATATAATGACCACCGTAAGGCAAAAGGTTGGAGCGAATGCTTCTCGTGAGGAAATTGTGGAGGGGATTAAATCTGTTTTGGCAGAAGAAGGTAAAGAAGGGGCAGAATTGGCAGCTCTTGGGGATGATGCATTACCGGTAATTGAAGATATTGCTCCTCTACTGACATAGTTACAGCTTGACACTCAAATGAGCGTGTGGTAAGATCGGAGATGGAACCAAAAATGGTTGCGTATGATAAGAAATTTTCAAGTAAATATAATCCCACAGCGGGCTTCTTGATGTCTTTGTAATCGCTTCTTTTTTGGTCTCCACGCAACCGTTCTTTTATTTTTTGGATCTAGCACCGAGGCTATATGCCATATGCCAGATATGCCATTAGCCTGTTTTATCGGGCCTATAGCACAGCTGGTAGTGCGCTTCATTTGCAATGAAGAGGTCAGGAGTTCGAGTCTCCTTAGGTCCACTGTTCAAGCGCTTGTTCTCTAGAACAAGTCCCGCTCAGCGGGATTTTTTCAAGCGAATAATGTCAGTTACTAGTTAGTCAGCTTCTAGCTCTCAGTTACAACTGAAAGCAGATATCTGAAAGCTAACAACTGAATGCTTGGGCTCTTTAACAAGTGAAGAGAAAAAGCTCGTATACGAGGAAATCGTAAGACATTTCACAGTAGTGTCTTATGGATCGTATACGGGAATTTATACTGTATAGTCTACTCATAATGCCAATAATGAATGCCTAGGAGATTTTGACCGAGGAAAGACGCAAACGGCGGCGATACTCGTCGGGGAGGTGCCATTAACCTTCGATCCGGCGGTTTCTGAATGGAGCAATCCTCCCGCTTTTAGCGGGAAGCCATACATAAACAACGTGTCGCAAGACATGTAATAGTGTACGGCGGGTAACCGGGCCAACTGAAACATCTAAGTAGCCCGAGGAATAGAAATCATTTGAGATTTCGTCAGTAGCGGTGAGCGAAAGCGAAACAGCCTAAACCACGTAAGTGGTGTTGCAGGGCAGACGATATTCGATGTATTTTTGTTAGCAGAAGAAGCTGGAATGCTTCACCATAGGGGGTGAAAGTCCTGTACGCGAAAACAAAGATACCGATAGTTTGTACCTAAGTACTATGGAGCACGATTAAACTCTGTAGGAATCTGGGGCGTCCACGCTCCAAGGCTAAATATCAAAATCTACCGATAGTGAACGAGTACCGTGAGGGAAAGGTGAAAAGCAGTCCGGAAGGACAATGAAATAGATCTGAAATTGTTGGCTAACAAGCAGGCGGAGTCCCGCAAGGGATGACGCCGTGCCTATTGAAGAATGAACCGGTGAGTTATTTTTATCGTCAAGTCTAAGCTATTACGTAGCGTAGGCGGAGTGAAAGCGTGCCTAAAGTGGGCATTAGACGATAGAATTAGACCCGAAACCAGGTGAGCTAACCATGAACAGGTTGAATCCTTTCGAAAGTTAGGAAGAGGACCGAACCCGTGATCGTAGCAATGATTTGGGATGATTTGTGGTTAGGGGCAATATGCCAAACGAACTTGGAGATAGCTGGTTCTCCCCGAAATATATTTAGGTATAGCGGTTAGTATACACCCATGGGGTAGAGCACTGAATGGTTGCCGGCTTCGCAAGAGGTCGTCGCCTATCAAACTCCGAATACATGGGTTTTAGCTAGCTAGTCAGTCATGTCGGGCTAAGCTGATGTGGCGAAAGGGAAACATCCCAGATTCCCATCTAAGGTCTCTAAATCATAGCTAAGTTTACAAGGAAGTCACAATCCATAGACACCCAGGAAGTTGGCTTAGAAGCAGCCATCTTTTAAAGAACGCGTAACAGCGCACTGGCGGATGGTTTGTGGCGCCGGAAATTACGGAGGATTAAGCTATGTACCGAAGTTGGAAACTCGCACGCAAGTGCGATTGGTAGGGGAGCGTTGTGTGTGCAGTGAAGCTCTAGCTGTAAGGCTTGGTGGAGTGCACACAAGTGAGAATGCCGGTATGAGTAGCGAGAGGCCAGTGAGAAGCTGGCCCATCGAATGTCCAAGGTTTCCTCCGCAATGTAAATCATCGGAGGGTTAGTCGGTCCTAAGGGTGCGCCTCGTTTAATGTGGTCTAGCCCGATGGATAAGGCGTTAAGATTCGCCTACAGGAAAATAATCGTATAAGGGTGTTACGAAGTTGGAAAGCTCAGCCCCCGTAAGGCGGGTGTAAGTAATGAAGAAGAGTTGATTGGAAAATCCGTTAACTTGTTTATTTGAGTTACTAGTAAAAGGTTGGTCGCAAGATTAACTAATTGAGTACATTTCAGTTTCCGAGAAACGCATCATTATGTCTCAGTAATGCAGACAAATTATTTTTTTACCGTACCGTATAACCGACACAGGTGGACAAGTCGAGTAGACTAAGATGATCGGGAGAAAGTGGATTAAGGAACTCGGCAATAAAGCTAGGCGTAACCTATGGGAGATGCCTTGCCATGTACAATCTTGTACGCGGCCGCAGCAAAAGACTACTTAATAGCTGTTTATCTAAAACACAGGTCCCTGCAAAACCGAAAGGTAACGTATAGGGGCTGACGCCTGCCCAGTGCTGGTAAGTCAAATATCTCTGGTGAAGTTCGCAAGAATCAGCCTAGGATATAAGCTCCAGTAAACGGCAGCAGTAACTATAACTGTCAATCATAGGGCAGTTAAAAAATCTAGCTATATGCTGGAACAACTCTGTATCTGACAATAGTCCTTGGACTAATAATTTGTCAGTGGAGTCGATCAGCAGGGAAGGTCCCGCCTTGGCGGGAAACCCTCAGAGACTACACGCTAGAATTCAGCTCAACAGCGCTGGATATGATATAGTCCGATCTTTATGGCGACATAAAGGATTTCTGTCTCGCTAACAGAATAATAAATAAAAGTCTATGGTAGCGAAGTTCCTTGTCGGGCGATAGTAAACCCCGTACTGGCTTAAAACGGTAAAGCCCTACTCTGTTGCGTTATACAAGATAACGTGTGAAAAGAGGGGTGAAACCGTGGGTAAGATTCATACATTTTATATGTATGTTTCCCTGTAACGACTTGATTCTTTTAGGAATCAGAGTCATACTTAATGTATGGCTAAAACGCCAGCCCAAAATATAGATGTCATCGGCAATTATCTTACGGGATACGCTGATGGCGAAGGAAGCTTTTGTATTTCTTTCTCTCCAAGACAAGCATTTCTTACCAAGTTGGAAGTTCGACCGAGCTTTTCGGTTTCTCAGAATGGTGATCGCAAAGAAGTTTTAGAATTATTTCAAAAATTTCTTGATTGCGGAACTATCCGAGCAAACCCAAGCGACAGAACTTTCAAGTATGAAGTGAGAAGTATTAAAGATTTGATAACGAAAGTTATCCCACATTTTCAAACGTATCCATTACTTTCTTCAAAAAAGAAAGATTTTGATAGATTTGTCATCATTTGCCATATGGTACATGAGCGCAAACACTTACAGAAGGATACACTAAAGGAAATTTTGGATATTTCATATCAAATGAATGGTTTTGGAGCAAGGAGATATCAAAAACAAGAGCTTCTAGACGTATTAGGTGAAGATATAGTCTATGCCTCACGTAATTGAGGAGAAACATGGAGTTCCGACCCGCACGAAAGGCAGAATAATTAAGTAACTGTCTTAATCCATTACCCGGCGAAATTGAGATGGCCGTGAAGACGCGGCCTAGGTATGCATGGACAAAAAGACCCCGGGAGCTTTACTGTAGTTTGGCATTTGCAAGCTTATTTTATATGTTTAGTATAGGAGGGAGAGCAATCAATAGTGAAATACCTCTCTTTGAAATGAGTGAGCATTACCTCGACCCGCATAAAAATTCGGGAGGGGAACAGTGCTTGATGGGCAGTTTAACTGGGGCGATTGACTCCTACAACGCAACGGAGTCGTACAAAGGTTGGCTAGTCTTGTAAAGAAATCAAGATGATAGCGCAAAAGCATAAGCCAGCTTGACTGCGAGACCCACAAGTCGAGCAGAGACGAAAGTCGGTTTTAGTGATCCTCCGACGCTTAGTGGTAGGCGCGGAGCTTAACGGATAAAAGCTACCCCGGGGATAACAGGCTGATCGCTCCCAAGCGTCCACAGCGACGGGGCGGTTTGGCACCTTAATAACATTGGGGCGCCTTAACTGCAAAGTTGAAGCCTGAATTATCCATTGAATTTAACCCATGCAATGGAAATAAAATTTACTAGCTCAAATCGGTGAACACCCACCGTGACTTGCAGAGTCACATTGGGTCAATACCGAGAGATACTCTTTTCGGGACGTTTAAAGTTCTATATTATTTTCAACTTTAAGTTGTTAATAAAGCAAGACTTTACTCGACAGAAAAAGAGTGTCTTGTATCGACTGATTCCGCCTCATCGGCGGATGAGATAGATGGTCTTGTTCGAAAGAATAAAATTTATACCTTCTATCATACGGCTAGCTCCACGAAACCAACGTGGATGAAGGGATAGTCAGCACTTTTAGTAATAAAAGAATTTACGCGATGTCGGCTCGTCCTATCCTGGGGCTGGAGAAGGTCCCAAGGGTCTGGCTGTTCGCCAGTTAAAAGGGCACGCGAGCTGGGTTCAGAGCGTCGTAAGACAGCTCGGTCTCTATCCTGCATATCCGCCGAAATTTGAAAGGGTTTGACCCTAGTACGAGAGGACTGGGTTGAGGGAACCCCTGGTGTGCCGGTTGTTTGGGAGTACTCAAGCACCACCGGATAGCTATGTTCCTAACTGATAACCGCTGAAAGCATCTAAGTGGGAAGCAGGCCTTAAGATAAGATTTCATTCCTTCGCAAGAAGGAGAAGACCCCTAGCAGATAACTAGGTTGATAGGCTGGCGATGGAAGTGCAGCAATGCATTAAGTCTACCAGTACTAATGGTCAAGAGTAGATTATATAGTATTCTTTTTCTCTTCCTTGTTAAAGAGCATAAAAGTTCTTTAAAATAAAAATAGATTGTGGGACGTAATAAATTCTAAAGAATTTAAACGTCTCTACAACGTTGAAATTGCTTTGCAATTTCTTACCGTTGTGTGTTGAAGCTTCGGTCTCTGGAGCGACATGGTACCACCTCTTCCCATTCCGAACAGAGTCGTGAAACACGTCAGCGTTGACGATACTAGGCCCCTGTGGCTTGGGACAATAGATCGAGGCCGGGACTTGAACACAGAATTCAGAAAAACTTCCAGTGATGGGAGTTTTTTGTAGTCTTCACAATAAGCTTGGTCCGCCTAGGCGGACACCAGGCAAGCTTGCCGCATAAGAATTCGCCACCGCGAATACTATTTAATAGTGCACTTCGTGCTTGCGGTAGATCGAGGCCGGGACTTGAACACAAAATTCACCATGTTATTAGTTCATGGTTTGTAGTTATTAGAAAAACAAATAAAGAATCCCCGCAAGGGGATTTTTTGTGGGGAATATTAACCTCTTCGTTCGCGAGTAGTTATAACTCCTGGACGAACTCGTACTAAGTCAAAATTTCCTTCGTCTCTAGCGGATTTACCAGGAAAGCCTCCTAGTGGACTACCTAATGTCCTGTCATAAAAATCGGTTTCATTTATAGAGTTATCTCCTTTTTTCTGAGATGTACTAATTGGTTGGGAATCTGGTCCGCCTGGATGCGTCATATGTTCATAATAAATCCATAGCAGAATAAATGTCAAGGCTTGCATTTGACAGAGAAGAAATATTAGAGTACGGTCTAAATGGTATGGTTATTCCATTTGGAATTTCGATACTCCGCATTTTCTCAGAGCAAGCCACTTTTGTCGAGCTTTCTGAGCAAGGGTTTTCTTTTTTTAAAAATTTCCCTGTAGCGAAACCTACTAGAAAGGAGGACTGCCCAATGTCTGCTCCTTAAAGGATTTTTCTTACTATTTTCTAGACATTTCTTTCTATCTTTTTAAAGAAATATATTTTGCACAAATCTTCTTGTTCAAAATATCTGCTATGCGTACAGGAAATTCCTACCGCAATAGTTTCTTTATTTTATTTTTTTAAACCCTGAATATATAGAAGTATTAAATTATACTAGAAATGTAACGCAACTC
>Ga0182009_10000240_pt1 | contig 11172 bp, 13 predicted proteins | sample Sormic07211187_1_FD_161052 | JGI IMG/M metagenome (GOLD analysis project Ga0182009, IMG submission 161052) | Bulk soil microbial communities from the field in Mead, Nebraska, USA - 072115-187_1 MetaG | ecosystem: Environmental > Terrestrial > Soil > Agricultural land > Bulk soil | place: USA... | reverse complement strand
GCGCTTGAGCGCGCGCACCGCGTTCTGCACTGGAGCATCAGGATCGGAGGCCTTCGATCCCGTTGCGTCTTTGCTCTCCGGGAGGCCGAACAACAGCACGCCGAGCACACCGTCTGCCTTCGCCGCAGCCGCTTCCTTGACTGCCTCGTCGACCGACAGGTTGTAGACGCCAGGCATCGAAGCAACTTCGCGCTTCACGCCGCGCCCTTCGCAGATGAACAGCGGCAGGATAAAGCAGTCCGGTGTCAGACGCGTCTCGCGCACGAGGCTGCGAATCGCTTCGCTGCGGCGAAGACGCCGCGGTCGTCGCGTGAGCGCGAGTCGAGCGGTCGAGGTTTGTGTTGCCATGTCAGTCACTCCCGCAAGATACGCGCGAGCGGCAATTCAAGTCCCGCCAGAAGCGATGTCGAGAGCACGTCGCCAGCCTCACGCGAGAGTTCAATGGGACGGGCAAACGTGTCGCCGCTTCGCCGATAGACGCGAATGACGTCGATGTCCGGGTCGACGAACCAGTATTCGGTGACGCCGGAGCGCCCGTACAGATTTCGTTTGATCGTCTCGTCACGCTTCCGGGTGCCAGGAGATCCGATCTCGATCACAAGGTCTGGAGCGCCCTGCACATTCGGGGCGGTCAGCACGTTCGAACGTTCATTCGAGACGTACAAGAGATCGGGCTCGACGACGTCGTACTTCGAAAAGACGACATCGAACGGAGCGTGGAAGAGCCGGCCGACCGGATGCTGCTCGAGCCAGTTGCCGATCAGCAGGACAAGATTCATCGAAATCTGCTGGTGACGCATGTTCGGAGACGGTGTCACGTAGTGCTCTCCATCGATCAACTCGTGCCGCTTCCCGTCATCGGGGAAGAGGATGAAGTCGTCGTAGGTGAGCTTCACGCCGGAACCGGCCGGCTTCACGTGATCGCTCCCGGACATCGGCTCATTGTAGCCGTGCCGGAGCACGCGCCGTGCCTGCCGGGGTTCGCGTGTTTCCGCGGCATACGAGCGATCCGCGCGCGGCGGTGTTGCCAGAATTTCTGCGTGATCACGGGCGTCTGGTGGCAGAATCTGCCGCGATGGCTCTGAGCACCGGAACGCGGATCGGCGCGTACGAAACCACCGGACCTCTCGGCGCCGGCGGCATGGGCGAGGTCTATCGCGCGCGTGATGCGCGCCTGAAGCGCGAGGTTGCGCTCAAGATTCTGCGGGCTTCGGTCGCTGCCGACCCGGATCGACTTCTGAAGAACTGAAGGTTCCCGCAGTCAGGCGCCCTGCGCTTTGAGCCCGGGGTGTTCAGCGTAATACGCGGCGATGGCGTCGACGAGCGCGGAAACCGTGTACGTTTTGGGCTGAACGGTGACGTTAATCGCCAGCTGGCGTGCCGCATCGGCGGTGACCGGGCCGATCGTCGCGACGACGGTATTCTTCAGCAGATCCGCCACCTGATCGGCACCGTGTATCTTCGCGAAGTTCCGGATAGCCGAAGGACTCGTGAACGTCGCCACGTCGATTTTTCCCTCGAGCAGCATCCCGTAGACGTCGGGATCGCCTTCACGCTGCGTGTCCTCGAGGATCGTCCGATAGGCGATCACTTCGGTGACGATGGCGCCCGCCTGGCGGAGTCCGTCCGCGATGACTTCGCGCCCGATGTCGGCGCGAGGCAGCAGCACGCGGCGCCCTTCCATCGAACCGAGCGCGAGCAGCGCCGAGACGACGGCATCGCCGCGGAACTCATGCGGAATCAGGTCCACCTTGATGCCGAAGGATGCAAGCTTCTCGGCCGTCGCCGTACCCGATGTGCAGATGCGTGGACCTTTCAGCGCGCGCACGTCTCGCTCGCCGTCGAGCAGCGCCGTCATGAACGCCTCGACCGCGTTGGCGCTCGTGAAGATGATCCAGTCGAAGTCCTCCGGCGCTGCGGCGGCGCGCAGCAAAGGGTCGGGATCCTCGGGCGGCGCCATTCGGATCATCGGCGCCTCGATCGACTCCGCGCCGAGCGCGGTAAGCCGATCGATCAGCTCGTGCGCCTGCTCGCGCGGACGCGTGACGAGCACGCGCTTCCCGAACAGCGGACGCGAGTCGTACCAGCGCAGATGCTCGCGCAGTCCTGCCACGCGGCCGGCAACGAGCACCCCCGCCCGACGGCGCCGCGTCAGTTCACGCACGGTCGTCAGCAACTCCTGCATCGTGCCGGACAGCGTCTCCTGGCTCGGCAGCGTTCCGTTGTAGATGACGGCGGCCTCGGCGTCAGCAGGCCAGCCGTGGCTGACGAGTGCTTCGATGACAAGCGGCAGCTGCTGTGCGCCCGCGTAGCAGACGATCGTCCCCTCGAGCCGCGCCAGACTCGCCCAGTCGATGTCAGGCGGTGTGCGGCTTTCGTTCTCGAAGCCGCGCACGAGCGTGATGGTGTCGCCGCCGCCCGGGTACGTCACCGGAACGCCGGCGTATGCGGGCGTGGCCAGGCCTGGAACGAGACCGGGCACCACCTCGTAGGGAATGCCGTGCTCGTGCAGGAAGAGCGCTTCCGGGCCGCCTGCTTCAAACACAAACGGATCGCCGAAACGCAGGCGGGCAACCAGCTTGCCTTCGCGCGCCTTCTCGACAAGCAGATACCCGATCGCGTCCTGCCCCGTTCGTTCGGGAGCCGGATCGCCGACATTGATGAGCTCGGCGCCCTGACGCGCATATTTCAGCAGGCGTGATGGCACAAGCTCGTCGTAGACCACGACGTCGGCAGCGCGCAGATACGCGAGACCGTGAACGGTAATCAGGCCGGGATCACCCGGCCCCGAACCGATCAGATAAACCGCCGGCCGTTTCATGGCTGGATGCCCTCGACGGCAGCGTGCGTCCGTTCAACGTCTGTGAGGATCTCGCCGGCACCCTGTGACAGCAGATCGTCGGCAGCCACCTGCCCCAGTTTCAGTGCATCCGCCATCAGCCCGCGCGATTCTGCGCGAATCGCCTGCGCCCCGTCCAGCGAAAGTACGACGGCGACGAGCGACATCTCGTTGCCTGCAATCTCCGCGTGCGCGCCGATCGGCATCTGGCACCCGCCGCCCAGTCTGGTGACGACCGCACGCTCCGCGTCGAGCGCGGCGCGCGACGCAGGATCGTCAATGGCGCGCACCGCATCCGCAGCGCGCGGATCGTTCGATCGAATTTCAATAGCGATGATGCCCTGGCCCGGGGCGGGCACGCACGCTGCTGTGGGAAGCACGGTCGAAATCCGTGCTTGACCTTCGAGGCGAATCAGCCCAGCCGAGGCGAGCACGATGGCGTCGTACTGCCCCTCGTCCAGTTTCCGCAGGCGCGTACCGAGGTTGCCGCGAATGGGCTGGAACGTTGCGCCCGGAAAGAGCCGCGCGAGCTGCGCGATTCTCCGCACGCTGCTCGTTCCGAGGCGTGGGTTCGCGCCGAGCCGCGACACGAGCCGCTCGAGTGGCATCGGCTCCGTCCTGCCTGGCAACACCACCGCGTCGCGCGCATCCTCGCGCGGCAGCACACCGGCAATGACGAGGCCGTCGGGCAGCACCGCGGGCATGTCCTTGCTGCTGTGCACTGCGATATCGACCTCGCCGGCGAGCAGCGCATCCTCGATTTCCTTGACGAACAGCCGCTTGCCGCCGATCTGCGTCAGCGTCGCTTCGGCAAGCCTGTCCCCGGAAGTCTTGATAGTGACGATTTCGCAATCGACACCAGCTTTCACGCGCAGCTGCTCCGCTACGGCGTTGGCCTGGTAAAGCGCGAGCTCACTGCCGCGCGTACCGACACGAAGGATCATGAATGTTTGGTTTCCGGCTCGTCCTGCTGCAACTTGAACAGGCGGTTGATGGCTTCGGTGTAGGCCGCTTGCGTTTCCTCGTCTGGAAGCGCCTTCAATTGTTCGGTCGGTTCGATGAGCAGCTTCTCGACGATGAGGCGCGTGACGTCGTCGACTCGCGCCCGCGCTTCCGGGGTCAGCGGCCCGAGCTTCCCTTCGAGACGCTGCAATTCCGACGTGCGAATGGCCTCGAATCGCTGCCGCAGCGCCACGATGGTCGGGACCGCACTGCGCGAGCGCTGCCACGCCATGAACTTCGTGACTTCCTCGTTGACGATCGACTCCGCTCGCTCCACCTCCGCGGCGCGTTTCGACAGGTTCTCCTCGACGATGCTCTGCAGGTCGTCGATGTTGTAGAGGAACACTTGCTCGATTTCGCCGACAGCCGGATCGACGTCACGCGGCACGGCGATGTCGATGATGAAAACCGGCGCCGTGCGTCGATGGCCTTTGGTCGCCTCCAGATGCGGTCGCGTGACGATGGGCCGCTGCGACCCGGTGGCCGTAATAACGATGTCAGCGGACCCGAGCGCGTTTGCCATGCCATCCCACGGCACCGCGGTGCCGGCGACTTCGCCCGCGAGCGCCTCCGCATGCGCGTGCGTCCGGCTCGTGATCACGATGTCGCCCACGCCCTGCGCGCGCAGATGCTGCGCCGTCAGCGAGCTGATCTCGCCGGCGCCGATGACGAGCACGCGCCGTCCGTTCAGGTGTCCGAAAATCTTGCGCGCGAGCGCAACGGCCGCAAAGCTGACCGACACCGCTCCTTCGCCGACCGCCGTTTCCGTGCGCACCCGTTTGCCGACGCCGAACGACCAGCGGAAGGCATTGCTCAATACCGGGCCAACGCAACGCCTGCTCGCTGAGCTCTGATAGGCGTCTTTGACCTGTCCGAGAATCTGCGGCTCGCCCACGACGAGCGAGTCGAGACCGGCGGCGACGCGGAACAGGTGCGCGACCGCTGCGCTGTTTTCGAGGGCGAACAGATGCGGCTGGAACGTCTGCGGTGGAACATGGTGATAGTCGCTGAGGAAGGAGACGAGCTCCTCCCGTGCACGCGCGGGATCCATAGTCGCGGTGTAAATCTCGGAGCGGTTGCACGTGGACAACACGACCGACTCGGTCATCGAGGGACGAGCGGCGATCTGTTCTGCCGCCGCGCTGAGGTCGCCGCTCGAGAAGTCGAGACGCTCTCGGAGATCGACGGGCGCCGTGCGGTGGCTCACGCCTAAAAGAAACAAGTGCACGTGTCAGGTGTCAGCGAGTTCAATAGAAAGTATGGCTCGTCGTCACGAAATAGTTGATCGGCAGGAAGTTCAGCATCGCGAAGGCGAACCCTACAGCCGAGAGCCATGCAGCCCGGCGCCCGGTCCAGCCGAGCGTCCTGCGCGCGAAGACGGCAAACGAATAGACGGCCCACGTCAGCATCGCCATGAAAATCTTCGGGTCGTCGAGCGACATCGCCTTGATGTTCGGATCGTTAGGCGCGATGCCGCGTGCCTGCGCGGTCCACACAGCGCCGACGATGACGCCAAGCGTCAGAAAGGTCCACCCGACGGTAACGGCGCGCGAGTTCATCACGTCGAGGATCTGCAGCGATGGCAGCCGCGTATAGAAGTAGCCGAGGTGCTTCTTCTTGATCTCCTTGAACTGCAGCATGTAAGTAGCGCCGAGCAGCCCGGCAAGACCGAAGCTCGCGTAGGCAAACAACAGCGACGACACGTGCACCCAGAACCACGGGCTGTCGAGCACCGGATCCTGCGACTCCATCCCAGGATAGATGGCCGGAATAATTTGCAGGCCGGCGATGACCGGAAGAATGAACACGCCCATCGATCGCTCGTCGGTCGTCAGCTCCAAATAGAGGTACGACAGCGTCAGCAGCCAGACGAACGACGACACCGCCCGCGACGGATTGGCGATCGGGACGTGCCGAACCTCCATCGTCTGCATTCCAATGACGAACGTGTGGACGAGCGCGCCCAGCAGCAGCAGCGTCGTCGCGGCACGACCGGATGCCGGGTCACGGCGCGCGAAATGGATCGCGTACGCGACGGCAGCGGCCGCGTAGGCGATGAGCGGGAGGAAGTTCAACGGGTTGTCGGGGCGTAATAGCCCCGCTTCGTCCGCGGCATCACGTTGGGCCGGTCCACCTGGACAACGATGCGGCGGTACGCGCCATCGCGCTTGGCATTTTTCGACGAGTATCCGAGGGTGTACTGACTGGCGAGTTCGTCGGCGATTTCAGCGTAGACGCCGTTCAGATCGTCAATGCGAGTGGGGAAGAACGAGCGTCCGCCCGTTTCCTGGGCCAGCTGGCGCATGACGAATTCAGCCTCGTGAAAACCCTTGCTCTGCGTATCCGCGCCGCGCAGTGCGATGGTAAAAATGGCGACCTCGCTGCGCTTGGCGAGCTCGAGCACCTCGTCGAAGGAAATGAGGCTTGACGTGTCCTCGCCGTCCGAGAAGAGCACCAGCGCCTGACGACGAACGTCTTCCTCTCCGCCAACCTTGACCTTGCTGAGCTCTTTCAGCGCGATGTAAATCGCGTTGTAGAGAGAGGTCGAACCGCCCGCGGATGTCTGCTGGATGGCCGACTGCAGCTCGTTCTGGTTCGACGTGAAGCCCTGACGGATTTCGACACGGCTGTCGAAGTCGATGACCTGCGCCATGTCATTGGCCTTCAGGCGCTTGACGAAATTGGCTGCGGCCGTTTGCAGCGTCGGCAGCTTGTCTTCCATGCTGGCGCTGCTGTCGAGCAACAGCGACATCGCGATCGGTTGTTGTTTGCGCGTGAAGAACGACAGATCCTGCTTCACGCCGTCCTCGAACACCGAGAAGTTCTTCTCCTCGAGGTCCGTCACGTAGTGATTCGTCGTATCGACTACCGTGACGTTGAGCGAGACGACGTCGACACCGGCGCGGAATGTTCCCTGCGCGGCGGGGGTGGTCGAGAGTGCCGTGACCAGCGCGGCGGCGAGGAGGGCGATTCGCTTCACTTGGTTGTCCCTGTTCCGCGCTCGGGCGCGCCGCGCATCGTGATGCCTGGGCGCCGTGCGCTGACTTCAAGCTTGTCCGGCGGGATCAGCGATTCCGGCCGGCTGTAGACGACCTTGTACTGCGACGACAGTTCGCGAGCCAGGCGGTCGAGCGCCTGTTGCACGGAGATCTCCGACAGCAGGCTGACGCGCTGGCCGCCGGTCGTGCGCGTTCCTTCCGACAGGATGCGCGCCCGATTGCGAAGCTCGTCATGGTCGGTCGACGAGAAGTTGCCGACCGCGATCGCGTGGATTGCCGCGCCAGCCTGTTTGACTTCCGGCATGACCTGCTCGTATTGGCGGTTGGGGAAGTCGCCGCCGTCGGTGATGATCGGGATGATCACCGCCCGGGGAGTTTCCCGGCGTTCGAGGCCCCTGGACACTTCGAAGAGCGCATCCATCAGCGTCGTACCGGCACGCGTGCGCGGCCACAGGAGGCCGATGGCATCCTGCAGCAGCTTGGTGTTCGAGGTGTAGTTGGCGAGGATCGTCGGGCGATCGGCGAGGCCGACGATGGCGATCTGGTTGCCCATCGCCATTTTCGCGATGAACGACCGCAGTGCTTCGCGGACGCGTGGGATCAGGCTCTCGGACGCGGCGCTGTCGTCGACGAGAATGGCGATGTCGATCGGTTCGGTGGCGCGGGTGACGCGCAGCACCTCGCGCTGCACGCCGTCCTCGCGGACGACGAAATCATTCTGCCCGAGTCCTTCGACCGGTTCGCCCTTTTGATCTACGGCGCTGACGTACATCGTCCGCTCGCGGGACTCCTGCGCGGCGGCGGGCGGGCATAGGGCGACGGCACACGCGAAAGCGATCCCCAGAGCCACTGCGGGGGCCCGACGAGAGCGGAAAGTTGTGGACATGAGTCCTCTGTCGGCGCGCGGCGATCAGTAGAGTCATTGTAGGACCCGCTGCGCAACGAGATCAAGCAAAGTGGTTGCAGTGAAATCATTGCAGCCATTGAACTTCGCAGGTTGCGTGAAGCTTTTCACAAGGTGGGCTATACTGGCTTGATCCTGCGTGTCCAGCGAAGCCCGGAGGGAGGGTGGACTTCTCCGCCGTAGCCCACGGCGAAGACGGATCGCGTTCATGGCCAAGAAGAACCGCAGTTTTTCATACTCACGATCTGCGAAGTCCCTGCAGGAGAACGCCGAGAGAGCCGGTTCGGCAGCTGGCGCCGCCTATGCGCTGGTCGGCGGCATCCTCGTGCTTGGCGGCATCGGATACGCGGTCGACAAGTGGCGGGACACCTCGCCCTGGGGACTCATCATCGGTCTGTTGTTGGGCGTCATTGTCGGCTTCTACGATCTGGTGAAGACGACCGCGCGGCGATGATCGCTGAAGTGCTCTACGGATTTTTCGCGCCGCTGCTGGTGGTGGTGGTCAGCTGGCTGGTCGTGAAGCGCGCGTATCGCGCGAACTCGGCAGGACTGATGCCGGTGCTGCTGGTGGGAATGGTCCTCAAGCTGATATTTCTTGCCGTGTACGCGGCCGTGATGCTGCGCGTGCTGCATCTGCGGCCGATTCCGTTCGTGGCGACATTTACGGCGTCGTTCATCGTGTTGCACAACATCGAGGCGCTGCTGATGCGCCGTCTGTTCACATCCGCATGCTAAGTCTCCAGCCTCCAGTCGAACCGTCAGAAGCCGCGGAAGCCGCCAAGGGTGGCTTCAACGCGGGCGAGACGATCATCGAGCACGTCTCGAACACGAGCGTGAATGAGCCGATCATTCATCTGCCGCACATCTTCGGCATCGATATGTCGGTGACCAAGCACGTGCTGATGTTGTGGATCGTCTCCATCATTCTCTTCGTCGGCGTCACGTGGCTCGTGCGCCGTTTCATCCGGCAGGATCGTCCGATTCCCGGACGCACCATGACCCTCCTCGAGATTGCCATCGAGTTCGTGCGCGACAGCATCGTCGAGCCGAACGTCGGGCACAAGTGGTCCCGCGCCTGGACACCGCTCGTGCTCACGTTGTTCCTGTTCATTTTCCTCGGCAACCTGATGGGCGTCATTCCCATCTTCGACGTGCTGGAGTTGGCCAACTCCTCGTTCATTCACGCCGCTCCGGATTCGATCTTTGCGAAATCACTGCACGGCGGCGTGACCGTGACCGCGAACTACAACGTGACGGCGGCGCTCGCCACCATCACCTTCTTCGCCATCATCGTCGCGGGCACGCGCGCGCACGGGTTCATCAAGCACTGGACGAACCTCGTGCCCAGTGGAACGTCGCCGTTCATTTATCCAATCCTGATCCCGATCGAGATCCTCGGCATGTTCTCGCGTCCGTTCGCGCTGACGATGCGACTTGCAGGGAACATGGTCGGCGGCCACATCGCCATCCTGGCGCTGTTGTCATTGATTTTCATCTTTACGCAGCTGTTTCAGCATGCGCTCGCCGGCATCGGCATCGGCATGGTGATGTCGCTGCCGGTCGGCGTGGCCCTGACGGCGCTCGAACTGGTCGTCATCCTGGTTCAGGCGTACGTCTTTGCACTACTGACGGCCGTGTTCATCGGCATGGCCATTCACGCTCATTAGTGAGCTTCGACGGAGGAGAGACGAGATGGACATCGCGATTGCGTACATGGGGGCCGGCATCGGATTCGGCCTGACGGTCATTGGCGCGGGTATCGGCATCGGCCGGCTCGCGGCCGCGATTGCCGAAGGCGTGGCGCGTCAGCCGAGCGCCAGCGGTCAGATCACCGGCGCGGCCTACCTGCCGCTGTTCCTGCTCGAAGGCGTCGCGATTCTCGCGGCCATCTTCGGCCTGCTGATCGTCCTCCTGAAGTAGGCTCCGCCTTTAGGCGGAGCTGCCGATTTCAGGCAGATCTGATGAAGGGACATCGCAAATGAATCCGCTGGTCCAACCTGATCCGGGTCTTTACATCTGGACCATCATCACGTTCCTGGTGCTGCTCGCACTGCTCGCGAAATTCGCCTGGAAGCCGCTGCTCGAGGCGCTCGACAACCGGCAGCAGTCGATCCGCAAGGCGCTCGACGATGCGCGGAAGGCGCAGCAGGAGCTCGAAGGCATTCACGCCGAATCGGCCAAGCTGCTGGCGCAGGCGCGGTCCGAAGCCGCCGAGATTGTCTCGCGCAGCCGCTCGGACGCCGACCGGTTCCGCGAGGAGATGAAGGACAAGGCGCGCGCCGACGCCGCCACGCTGATGCGCAACGCGGAGCGGTCGATCGAGCTGGAGACCACGCGCGCGCTGCAGCAGATCCGGCAGGAAGCCGTCGACCTGTCGGTCGGCATCGCGTCGAAGATCCTGCAGCGGAACGTGTCGAAGGAAGACAACGAACGTCTGATCGAAGAGACGTTCAAGCAGCTCGAAGCGACGCGGGGCGCACGCTAACGCGTGCGACCTTGCGTCACCAGCGCCTCATCGCGGTAGTCGCCGCCCTGCTCGGGGCGGCCCTGTTCGTCTACGCCGTCCGACGAGCAGGCGTCTCCGAGATCATCGACGCCGTCCGGCGGGTCGGTTGGGGCCTCGTCCTTATCTTCGCCCTAGCGGGACTCCGCTTTCTGGTTCGCGCCGAGTGCTGGCGCTGGTGCCTTCCGCCGCACACGGCCTTTCCGCTGCGGCGCGCCTTCGCGGCGTTTCTCGCCGGCGACTCGGTTGGAAACATCACGCCCCTCGGGCTGCTCGCCAGCGAACCCACCAAGGTCCTTCTCACCCGCCATCATCTGGCCACACGCGAAGCGGTCGCCTCGCTCGCGGTCGAGAACCTGGTCTACGCAGCGTCGGTCCTCGCCATGGTCGCCGTCGGGCTGATCGTCGTGGCGGCAAACGTCGCCATGCCAGCGGTCTGGAGGTCAGGTCTGTTCGCAGCGCTTGGTGCGCTGATTCTCGGCGCCGGCCTTGCGCTGCGCGCCATGCGTGGCACCTGGGATCCGAGCCGCGGCGCGCGCCCCCGCTGGCGCGAGCGGCTGGCGTCGATGCGCGACGAAGCGGCGCGGTTTTCCGGCGGCCATCCGGAACGTCTGTGGCGCGTGTTCGCGCTCGATCTCGTTTTTCACGCGCTCGCGGTGCTCGAGGTCTACATCACGCTCGAGTGGCTGCTCGTCGATCGCAGCCCGACGATTGTCGAGGCGGTCGCGTTCGAGGCGCTCAATCGCGTGATCACCGCGGCATTCAAGTTCGTGCCGTTCCGCGTCGGCATCGACGAGGCGACCGCGGGAGCACTGGCGCCGATCCTTTCGGTGAATCCTGCTGCGGGTGTCGCGCTGGCCGTCGTGCGGAAAGTGAGAAACCTTTTCTGGGCCGCGCTCGGATTGGTGCCGGTCGCGACGCATCC
>Ga0182009_10000239_pt1 | contig 11174 bp, 17 predicted proteins | sample Sormic07211187_1_FD_161052 | JGI IMG/M metagenome (GOLD analysis project Ga0182009, IMG submission 161052) | Bulk soil microbial communities from the field in Mead, Nebraska, USA - 072115-187_1 MetaG | ecosystem: Environmental > Terrestrial > Soil > Agricultural land > Bulk soil | place: USA... | reverse complement strand
GTTGTGCCTAGAAGAAGTCGTAAAGAAAGATGGTCGCAGGCAGTAGATACTATTTTCGAGAAAGGTGAGCGTGTCTTGGAATTGCTTGATAGGCCAGGCCCGCAATCAACGCCTAAAGAAGATGCCGCCCTTGTTAGGCAGATGACTATGGAGACAGCAGAATATCTGCTTACTGCGCAGGGAGTGTCAAGTGAACTGAGAGACCTAGCGCAAAAGAAATTACAACAGCTAGCACCAGAGACAGTAAAGGAGAAAGGATAAGTATGGTTGACACAGAAGATATTGAGCGCTTAGGAGATAATTTAAAACAAGTTGCAGAGACTTTGTCCCATCTTGTAATAAAACCGCTAGATTCTCGTCATGCAGAGCAAGCAAACACGGTAAAAGATGGCTTCAAAACAGGAGCGAAAAATCTTGTGGAAGACGTTGCAACAGCACTCAAGCGTCACAGGCCTTTTAGGCGGTAATTCTCTTAATTCAGTACCTTTGGCGTATACTGTTCTAGTACATTCTGTAATTTAGGATTGAGAAGGGTCTTTTGCTCTTCCTGGGCAACCGGCAAGGTAAAGAAAATGGTTGTGCCGGTTTCTTGACTTGAATTGACATACATATTGCCACCGTGAGCCTCTACAATGCCCTTGGCAATGTACAACCCAAGGCCAGTGCCTTCTGATTGCTGAGAAAGAATTGGATGGTCAGGGCGCATACTCATTGGCTGCTGTGGATTAATTTGAGAGAATTTTGCAAATAATTTTTTCTGCTTGTCCGCAGGTATACCTATGCCAGTGTCAGATACCGAAACCAAAATTCCTGGGTTAGTTGATGTCTTAGGTAGTTGATTGTTATATTGTGATACAATTTTTACAGTAATTTTCCCTTCTGCTGGAGTAAATTTAAGACTATTAGAGAGAAGATTATTTAAGACCTGTGCAATTCGCATGCTGTCTATGAATGCTTGTGGAAGAGTATCTTCTACTTTTACATCCAGTGTAATATGCTTTTTTTCTGCCTCCGCATGAAAAAGAGCAAGCGCGTCCATGGCAACTTTACTTATATCATTTGGTGCCTGCCATACGGAAAAATGTCCTGCTTCCAATTTTGCTGCATCCAGTAAAGAATTTATGTCATTAAGAAGTCTTTTGGACTGCTCATCAATTATTTGTGCCAGCTTTTTCTCACTCTGTGGCAAGTCGGTGCTTGTTACCATCATCTCGGATGCTGCTTTTATGGCAGTAAGCGGGCTTCGAAGCTCGTGAACCACTGCATTCGTAAAGTCTTCCTTCATTTGCTGCAAGCCTACCTCAAGTGTGATGTCGTGAATAAGTACTGTTACCCCCATAACTTTTCTCTCTGAAGAACCTAATTCTGCAACAGGTCCGAGGACGGGTGTAACAATAACTTGGACTGTTTTGTCTACCAAATGAAGCTCTTTTTCTTCTACAATTTTATTTTGAGAAAGGCTATCTTTAATTTTCTGGCCAAAATCTTTTTCCTTGGACAGCATATTCACCACGTCAAAAATAGTGGGGGTAGTCAGATGGGGAATACCAAGTAAATTTTTTGCAGACGAGTTAATAAAGGTTAATTTGTAGCTATTATCTATCATAACAATGCCATCGGCCAGAGAGGTAATCATTGCCATAAGCTTTTCCTGCTCGCTCACAATCAGCTCTTTTAATTTTGTTAGGGCACTGGATGCAGTTGCAGTAATTTGATACATAATGGTCATATCTTCTTCTTTGTAGAGTCCTGGCTTGGTTGAGCAGATACTAATAAGCCCAACAGCAGCACCATTGACAATTAAGGGAATATGAAAAAATGAAGACAAGGGTGCGGTATTTACTTCGTCCACCAACAGTCCTGTGCGCACTTCTTCTATATGAGTAGGCAGGGGAGCACTCAGTAAGCTGCTTAGGGAGGCAAGCATGCTTTTTTTGACCGATTCTAAAAATTGTGTGCCTACACGCTCTTCGAGAGTTGTTTTCATGACTAAGCTATTATCATGCACAACAATGGAGGACACAGTCGAGTAGGGAAAGAGATTTTTTAGACTACCAGTGAGGGTATCGATGACCCGCTCGATGTCTAAAGAATAGCCAATTCTCTCCTGAATTGTTTTAAGCACAGAAATTTCGTACACGCGCCTTTTTTGGACAACTTCACGCTCTGCTAATTCTTTTTGCAGCTTTTTTCCATGAAAAAAGAAATACATTGTAAGAAATCCAAGAACACCAGTACTTAGCAGTAATGCAATAACGGGCAGGGTCATACATTAAGTATTAAGTATTATCTGGTAAGTATCAAGAGGATGCTAATAGGTAATGCCTTTAGAGCGAAGTCTTTGTCGCATCCTCCAAACATCTGAGTCAATAGTTTTTCGAGTTGAATGTAGTCCTTCTGCTATTGTTCTGGACGAGTCACCTCCTAATTTTGCGAGCACTATTTTTTTTCGCGTGGAGTCAGTCTCCTCCATGCTTCCCTAGCGGTTTCTTCTGTTGTTACCCCTTGCTCAAGAGAGTCAGTTATTCTCAGAGCATGCTGTCGTGAAGGGGGCATTGTGTCTAGTGAATCTGTTTCTGCCATTCTTTTTCCTCCACCATAAGAAGGACTTCGTCGTTGATTAATAGCTTGTTGACGAGCTTGTCGTGTAACACGCTGTGCTGCCTTTGTCCATAGCTCATCTTTATCTCTTGCGGTGGTTACAACGTTTAGGATTGTATCTGTTAGCGCAGCATCTTCATCTAGTACGCCTCGACTTCTTGCAGAGGAAACAGCAAGGCCGGAATAGGTGGAAAAAAGCCTCTCCCATTCTTGAGGGTTGAGCTCATTTAATTTCATCTGGGAGGATTATATAGTTTGTGTTACTACAAGTCAAAGAATAGGTCTACTATTTCATGAGGCTTTCTAATTTGTCTCCTGTTTTTTTACTTCCAATAACAATAATATAGGTACCAACAACAAAGCATGCCTCTTTTGCTAGAAGAATTGCTATTCCGACAAAAGGAGGCAAGAAGGCGGTATAATTACTTACCGTTAGGTAGGAGTTGAGTGCGTCAATTATTATACCGAGGGCAATAAAGAAAACCCCCATGGAATTGGTTTTGAATCCAGATGCCATAATGCCCGTGCCAAATTTCTTGGTAACAGATGCCATAACAATGCCCGCAGCAATTGCTGCAAAAGCAGACATAAAGCTTCCAGCCTCGACCAGAATTGTTAGTAATCGTTGTGTGTCTATTCCGTTAAACATAAATTTAGTTACTAGTGGGTAGTTATTAGTTAGTTTCTTATAGATTTAGATCAACTATTAACTAGTAACTATTTTCTATTAACTCAGCCTTATACATCCTTCTCTCATATACGTGTATTTTGTATCTGGTATCTTGTATTTAGCATAAATTGGTTCTCTTTTTAGCATACTAAATACAAAATACGAAATACTAGATACTATTCATGCTGCCAATGGGTTTTTGGCAGGCTCTAATGGTCCGGTCGGATTTTGCATAGGTGCAGGAGCACTTGGTGTAGTGGCTTGCGCTGGAGGAGTTTCTTGCGGTGTAGGTATAGTTGGTGAAGCAGGCGATGGTGTTGCTGGAGGGGTTTGAGGAATCATATTGTCTGTAACAGGTACAGAAAGTGGCTCGTTGATAGCTTTAGGTGCAGTAGCTTGCTGCAATTGTTCCGATCCTTCTGCAGGCGTAGCCGGACTCTGACTAGTGCCCGGTTGGGACAAAGACAGAAGTGGTTCCATAGTCTTTTTTACAATAAGTCCAGACAATTGGACAAATTGGTCTATTAAAGCTTGGGTAAGTGCCTGAGGCTCTCCTTCAACATTGGTCACTGTGCCATCATCAGAAATGGTAAGGCCTTTTACATTGCGCGCCTTGGACAACGTAATATCTGGGCCCAAAATAACAATTTGCTTTTTAATAACATCACTTAAGAGTTGTTTGTAGTCAGTAGGTGATTGTGGCTGCATAAATAATTTTTCCTTTTTTTCTCCCTCTCCTTTTAGGAGAGGGTTGGGGTGAGGTTATTTTAGAGTATAACCTTCACGCTAATATTGGTCAATTTACAAGGCCTCCTCTCCGGTATTTAAGGATACTTCGTGTGTTTTTGGTTGCGTTTCGTCAAAGAGTGCTTTCGCTTTTGCAACCAAGTCTGCTGGTGCTATTTGATACTTTAGTATATAGTCTGATGCACCCATTTTCATAGCATTCTCAACCAGTGTGTCTTGGCTAAAGTTAGAAAGCATAGCGATAGGGATGGATTTGGTATCTGGGTCTGCTTTTAGCTGCTGCAGGACTTGATTGCCATTCATATCCGGCAAGACTTGGTCTAGGAAGATAATATCTGGGTGCTCCTGTCGTGTCTTTTCCATGCCTTCCGTACCAGTAAGTGCAGTAATTACTTCAAGTTGTGCTTGCTCGAGTGCTTGCTTAAAGACATCCAAAATAGCTTCCTCATCGTCAACGAGAAGAATCTTCATATATTCATAGTGACAGGAAAAAGAGGTACGTGTCAACAAGAGAGATTATCTTCTTCTTTGTCTATCCAAGCCCGCAGTGTATGCTCTAAGTCCTTCTGCTGACAATCTCCAACCGTATCTCTCATTAGGCGTGTCTTGTACAACAACGACATGTTGATAGTCATAGTCATAAGCAATTTGCTCCATTCGTTGAGACCGAGCTAGCCAATATGCTGTAAGATCTCGGTCAAGAGGAACCCATCCATTCACATCGACCAGGTAAGGAAGTGGATTATGGCTTCTCCAAATCTGGGGTCCCCTTGCTCGCCTTGGACCTTCCATGTGTTCCATGTATTACTGAATATGATAGAGAGATTTTCTGGATGTTGCTTGACAAAATTTGGACAAAAATACCTAATAGGCTCTGAGTATAACAGATCCAATTGTTCTTTCTTTCCCTGGAGAGAGAGGTTGAAATCCATCTGTTGCAAAATGCTCTGCAAGCGGACTGTGCGGATAGACATGATAAGTTCCTCCATGTCCTAATTCGTCTCCCAAGATGGTAATAGTACAAAATTCACCATTTCCACCATAGACCTTTCCAGTTCTTCTTGCTCCTCTACGATTAGCATCTGTGCCTGCTGGAAAGTTACTATTACCTGCATCAACTACTTTAATTCCCATACGTATATTAGAGACCTTCTATTGTATGACGACCAAGATTGAAAGTGTCGCCCCTCTTTATGGGTTTGCTTTCTGGATCGCCTTGTTGTACATAGCTGCCGTCAGGTTGTCGGACTAGATTTTGTACTAAATCAAAACCTCCAGATGTAGGTCCTCCAAAAAGGCTATGCAGCTCCATCCGTGGAGGAACTTCATTGGGAAAGTCCACGACTATTGGAGGTTTTCTCATACCTGTTAATCGTCTTCCATCTACTTTGAGTGCCATAAGTCAGAATTATATCCCATAATACATAAAAAAGCAAATTTTACCCCCTTGACAAGATTATTCCCCCATAGTATATTACTACTCTAAGTCCGTTTCTTCGGGTCTTCAGTAAGGAGGGCCCTAAGAAGCGGATTTTTGTTTTTCGCCAGATTCAGCGAAAAACAACCCGCCGACCAATCGCTCCGAGAGGCGTGTACGAATAGTACCTGAAGCCGAACGGTAAGATAAGGCGGGTTTACTCCTTTTTTACTCTCTTGACACACTATTACAACCCGTAGTATACTATATACAATTCAAGAGTTTGCGTTGATGGGGAAAGGAGAAATCCCTCGAGCCCCGGAGCACGTTTCCGAAAAAACCATTTGGAAGTAGGAAGCACAAATAAGCCAATCGGCTTTCTGTCAAGGCTTTACAGAGAGATTTTTTATACCTAAAAAGATAAACGATTGGAAAGAAGCGTGGCACCACGGCTAAACCGTCGCTTTCTGCGGATTCCTCACTGCGAGGATCCCAGAAAGGGGCGGTTTTTTTATGAAAAAAAATATTTTGACAATTATACAGGCACGAAGACGAGTAGCCACTTAGAGGGGTTGCTTTTGTCGTGTACAAATTACAATCCCGCTAAGCGGGATTTTTTAATATGAAAGCAGAAATATACAAACCAATACAAAACAGAAAAGAACACTTAGCTGTGAAGCATCCAGAGTTGCAAAAAGTGTTTGCAACAGAACAGCCTATGATAGGCATGGTTCATTTACTTCCCTTGCCTGGATATCTAGGTCATCCTGGTATGGATGTGCTCATGCAAGATGCCTTTGAAAAAGTTCACACGTTAAAAGCAGCAGGATATGATGGCGTCCTTGTTGAAAATGATGGAGACAAAATCCCATATGCAGGTAAAAATATAGAGAGACGTGATGTAGTAAGAGGCATTTTGAAACAAATAGTAGAAGAAGCAAATCTGTTAAGTATGCCTGTTGGGCTTGAAATTTTATATGACGATCTTGGAACTTTTCAGGTTGCCAATGAGGCAGGGGCCAAATTTGTCCGCTTCGATGTGTATGTAGACAATGTGGTTACAGCACGTGGTTCAGAGATTCATGGTAATGCAGAAAAAATACAAGAGCTCAAGCACTATCTAGGATCAAACCTTCTTATCTTTGCTGACGTGCACGTAAAGCATGCAAAAGTGACGGATGGCAAAACACTTGAGCAATCTGCCAAACAAGCTGCAGCAATGGGTGCAGATGTGATTAGTGTAACCGGGGAATGGACAGGCCTACAGCCAGATCTTAATGACCTTCAAGTGGTTCGCTTGTCTATTCCTGAAAATGTTTCGGTTGCTGTTGGAAGTGGTGCAAATGCAGAAAATGTCCAAACCCTTCTTGCAAATGGAGCGAATGTTGTGCTTGTTGGGTCTTCAATTAAAACCAATGGCAAAATTGATTCTGAAAAAGCACAGGCATTTATAGAAGCAGTGAAAGGAAAAAATGACATCAGCAGATAAATTTATTAATGATAGGCAGAAATTTGAGAATAAGAGAAAGTCTGACGAAAAAGAGGGTGAAAAACCAAAAAGAAGGGGGAAGCTTATTCGCATTTCGCCTAGTAGAAAACCTTCTCCATTCTTTCCCGATAATATGGGAATTTAAAGGAGGTGAGTGATATGGACGAAAAAGAAAAAGCAAAAAGATTAAGAAATGGTGAATCGTTACCAACTGCTCCAAAAGGACGCAGAAAAGGACCAGGTGCAAAGCCAGGACATTTAGTAAAGGTTCATGGAAAAGCCATTCCTATGAATGAAGCAGGCAGGAAAGGGTATTTACATGATGCTCAACAGCAAAGAAGGAGGAGATATTGAGATGAAAGGAGGTGAATAAAATGACAAAAGAAGATTTTGATTTAGAAGAAACTCGATGGGATATAACGTTACCAAGTATTAGTTATTTATCAGGTTCATCAACATCTAATCATATGGTTAACGTGCAGATTACGCCAGCGGAATCACAAGCAGCTCTCAGGGCAAAGCATGTGCTAGTTGGAGATAAGGACGTAACGCCTTTACAGCTGGCAACGCTTTTACGAGTGGCGGCTGGATCGCTGGTTAATTCTCCGAGTGATTCATACGATGCGATACGACGTCACTTCTCTAAAAGTGGGGAAATGATTGCGCCAAATAGAGGAGAGAAAGCTGGACGTGCATTCGATATTATGAGTGATGCTCATCCGAGCCATGGGGATAATATGCCTCATCGTTGGCCCAGGTTACATCATCATACAGGAGGACATTAGAGCAAGTTTTCTCTTCTGATCTTTGGGAGTATTCTCCCAGAGACTTGAAAGGAAAAATATGAGTAAAGAAAAACCAAAATGGATAAAAATGCCACAGTTACCAGTAGGTGAATGGGGTGAAGAAAAGGATGGTCCGGGAATGAAGCTTTTTCGTGGAAGATTAAAAGCCGATGCTAAGGCGCATGGAAAAGATTTACCAGGATCAATAAATAGATTATTGGCACCATTTTCCATAGGAGTGGAAAAGAATCCAAATGAGAATAATTAAGGCAATATGAAAAAGAAAAAACTTATTATTATTGGTTGCGGACCAAAAGCTGTGGCCATAGCGGTAAAAGCAAAAGTTTTAAAAGAGCTTGGTTTTGTTGTGCCAAAAATTTCCATTATTGAAAAATCCCATGTTGGTGCAAATTGGACAGGCAATAATGGGTATACCAGTGGAGACCTTACTCTTGGCACATCGCCATTAGAAGATATTGGATTTCCGTATGTTTCTTCCCAGAAAGTCAACAAATTGATGCAACAATACTCTTGGATTGCTTACCTTATTGCAACAAAAAAATATGGAGAGTGGACAGACAGAGCATTGCCTGCGCCAACACATAAAGAATTTGCTGCTTATTATGCCTGGGTTATTAAAAAAGCAAAAATCCCCGTGATTCTTGGTGAAGTTATTGGCATTACAAAAGAAAAGAATCAATGGAAACTAACATATCTTGATGGAAAAAAGAAAAAAATACTTCTAGGTGATGCACTATTACCCTCGGGTCCAGGAGAACCTTACGACTTCTCTTTAGAAATAGAGCCTGGGTTAGATGATACTGCCAAAAGCCACATTTTTAATGGAAAAAATATATGGCATCACCTTGACGTGCTTAAAAAGCTAGAGAATGCCTCGATTGCTGTTATTGGAGGAGGAGAGACAGCCGCAGGGGTGGTTACTGGTCTATTAAAGATGGTACATTCATCTGTAAAAATAGAAATTATTAACGGTCATGGCATGATTTTTACAAGAAATGAGAATTGGATTGAAAATCGTTACTTTACCAATGCGCACAAGTGGTCCCAACTTTCAGAAAAGCATAGAGTTGAAATAATTAAGCATGGGGATAGAGGGACATTCTCTCCAAAAGTGAAAAATTTATTAGATACTGCCATGAATGTGGACATAGTAGTCGGTAAATTTAAAAAAGCAAGTGTTACTCAGGACGGAATCTATGTAATTCTTGAGACTGAAAAAAAGATACTCAAGAAAAAGTATGACTTTGTTATTAGTGCGCATGGATTTAATCCTTTATGGTTTGTAAAACTATTTCAAAAAGTAATTCCCCTTGGGGGACTCCATGAAATTGTCGAGGGAATAGATACAGATTTAAGCCTAAAGAATTTTTCTCCAAAGCTTTTTCTTCCGACTCTTGCAGGTCTTACTCAAGGACCGGGGTTTTGTAACTTATCCTGCCTTGGAATGCTTTCGGATAGAATACTCATGTCATATGCCAAGAAGAAAGGAGGTGAGTAGTATGTCATTTGTTAAAGTTATCCAAGGTCAAATTACTAAGGATGGGGGGAAGACGAGTGTGGTTGTTCCTGGGCATCCTATCAAAACATGGGCGTTGCGTCATGTAGTTAAAAAACATCTCACAAAAGGGTGGGAGATGAGGCAGCAGGGAGAGAATATAAAACTCTATTCTCCTAATGCTGAAAGGTAATAGGTGGGCGCTGTACTGCAGTGTAGCGCCTGCTATTCAAAAAAATAAAGAAACGATATAATATACACATGAGCGAGGGGGGAAATGGTGAACAACCACCAAGACATGTTCCTTTAGATCCACGTCAAGATGCGCCAGATCCTGGCGGAAAAAGACAGGAGGTTTGGATAGAAGAAGGGCAAGTTGACCCAAATCTTCTTCCATACCATCCAGACGATGGAAGAGGGTTTGGTCTTCCGGAAAAAGAGGATATTGGTCCAGACAAACGAAAGAATAATTAATATGAACACCATAGACATTCTTATAGAAGGATATGCCAAAATAACCAGTAATGGGTGGGATGCAAGCTCGTCTTGTACTCTAATTGTTACGAATTCTGGCAAAAAGATTATTGCCGATCCTGGGGCAAATAGGGATTTGCTATTTGAACAACTTAAAAAAAGAAGTCTTAGTCTGGAAGACATCGATATGGTCTTTATTACGCATCACCATCTCGACCATGCAATGAATGTTGGCCTTTTTCCCAATGCAAAAGTAATAGATGAGGAAGCAGTGTATACTCAAGCAGTTGCAGTAGAAGGAGTACAAATGCTTCCAGACACAGATATAAGCGTTATTGCAACGCCAGGGCATGAATATGCGCATGCAATTCTTATTGTACCAACAAAAGATGGTACAGTAGTAGTTGCAGGAGACACATTTTGGTGGACGTCAACTGAAGAGCAAGTAGTAAATATAGAAAAACCGGATGATTTTGCAGAAAAAATGGAAGAATTAAAGGCCAGTCGGAAGGTTGTCTTAGATTTAGCAGATTGGGTAATTCCGGGGCATGGGAAGATGTTCCAAAATAAAAAATAAAAATGAAAAAATAACATATGAAAGAAGAGATACTAAAAAAATTAAAAGAAGTTGTCGGAAAATTAACAAAGGAAGATATCAATATCCAATTATCTATACCAAAAGATATCAGTAATGGGGATTTTACAACCAATGTTGCTTTTCAACTCGGTAAATTATCGGGAATCCATTCGGCAGGCTCAGGACAAAAAAGTCCATTAGAAATGGCTCAGGAAATAGTTAAAGAATTTAATTCTGTCATTTCGAGCGAACGAAGTGAAGCCGAGAAATCTCATCAAGGCGGAGATCTCTCACATTCGTTCGAGATGACAACAGGAATAGAGAAAATCGAAGCAGTCCAGCCAGGGTTTATCAACTTCTATCTCTCTACAGATTCTCTTAGCACAAATTTGCAAGATGTGCTAAATGTTCCAGAAAAAGTTGCCCTGACAAGCAAATTGAAAAATAAAAAAATGATGGTGGAGTTTGCTCATCCCAATACTCATAAAGAATTGCATATTGGTCATATGCGCACACTGACAACAGGAGAAAGTGTTGCAAGAATTCTAGAAGGGAATGGAGCAACGGTTTTTCGTGCGAATTACCAAGGAGATATTGGCCCTCATGTGGCAAAAGCAATGTATGGTGTGCAAAAAATGATGCAAGAACAGAATCTTACGTTGGAGGAAATAGAAAAATGGTCTTACTCCGAAAAAGCACACTTCTTGGGTCTTGGATATGCACGGGGAAGTAAAGAGTATGAAGAAGGTAGTAAAGAGGTAATAGATATGCTCAACACCTCTTTATATAAAAGAGAGCCAGAGTATCAGGAGTTGTACAAGCTTACGAGAAAGTGGAGCTTGGATTATTATGATGAATTCTACAAAAGGTTTTATACCAAATTTGACAAACTTTTCTT
>Ga0182009_10000238_pt1 | contig 11176 bp, 10 predicted proteins | sample Sormic07211187_1_FD_161052 | JGI IMG/M metagenome (GOLD analysis project Ga0182009, IMG submission 161052) | Bulk soil microbial communities from the field in Mead, Nebraska, USA - 072115-187_1 MetaG | ecosystem: Environmental > Terrestrial > Soil > Agricultural land > Bulk soil | place: USA... | reverse complement strand
TGCTTGTGCTCGGGATCGCCCTTATGCGGACAATCCGGTATCTCCGAGTAGAACTTCAGCGCCGGATTGTCGAGGTCCTTGTAGCCGATTTCACTGGTGTAGAAACCGGTGACCGTGTAGTTCCGCATCAGCACGAAAAACTTGCGCCCATCGCCATCGTCCGGACGCGCTTTGTCCTTGTAGGCAAGTGGCGTCAACAACGAACTCTGCTGGTCTGAAGTCAGTTCCAGGAACGGTTTGCTATTGCTCTGCTCGGATCTTGCGTTGAGCCAGGCCAGGCCCATGCGAAACGGGTATTGGTCGTCTGGGGTATGGGCCACCATGAAATCAATAAATTCCGCGACGCCCGCTTCTTTGGCTCCCGGAGTGGAGTCGCTCGGAATGATCATGTCGGCCAGCCGCTCGACCAGGGAATATTCGGCGGGCGTAAAGAACTGCGGTTGATAGTGCGCGGGTTTGATTTGAAATGCCGCGTTTCCAATGTGCCCGCAAGCAAGTCCCCACTTGCTGAATCCGGGGAAGTGCGCAGCCGCCGCAGCGGTCCAGAGAATACGCAGTACTTCCCGCCGTTGAATGCCTTGCCCTGCCATAGCTTGCACGACCTCAGATTGAGTCCCGCCCTCATGCTCGAGGGCTGGCCGTTTCACGAAAGAAATTTGATGGTTTGCTCGATCATCTCGCTGGTGGGCTTGTAGGGATCGCCGGGAGCGTCATATTCAATCGAGCAATATCCCTTAAAGCCGTGCTTCTTCAGGATGCCGAAGGTCTTTGCCATGTCCACGTGAGTGGGCTTGCCGTGTTCATCAGGTTCGCCCTCCTTTACATGACAGATCCCGTAGGCGTGCGCGAACATCACTTCCATCGCGCGATCCTGAAAGGCCTCATCGTGTGCAGCCAGCGAGTTCCCGAAGTCGGGTAACGCACGCAGCCAGGGACTATTCACTTTTTCGATGATTTTTACGATAAAGAATGGATCTTCACTGATGGGATTGTCATTTTCCAGATGTACAACGACATTTTTCTTTGCCCCATTCTCGGCCACACGCGCGAGCGTGTCGGATGCGCGTCCAACGTCGGGCTGCGAATCCTTGGCGGCATCGATGTGCGTGCGAATGCTCGGCGAACCAAGCGCCGCGGCGACGTCGATCCAGTGGTTCGTCGCCTCCACCGCCTTTTGGCGCACCGATGCATCGGGCGAATACTGGCTGTACCCACCATCGACCGCGATGTCGACCACCGAAGAGTGAGCCTGCTCGACTGCAGTGCGGAACTGCTCCAGATATTTCGGGTCGGTAGACGGGAAGATCGGACTCCAGGGTTCGATGTGGTGGATATTGAACTTTTCCGCCACATGCGCCGCGAAGTCTTTCAACTCCATTTGCTGATCGCGTGGAACTTTGCTGGGAGTCTTCCCGTCCCAACCCTTCCAGCCCACGATAAATTCACGAAAGGGATACGCTGCCACGGCGACCCGCTGTCTGGGATCAGTTGGGAATTTGATGGAAGGTCCGGACGAATCTGCCCATGAAGCCTGCGTCAAGAGATAAGTACCTGCTGCTGCACCTGCACACTGCCCAACGAATTGTCTTCGTGTAGAAGCGCTCATGCGCGGCAGTTTACCAGAGATCGTAATCCTGCGCGGGCGTGCGCCCGATGCGATCAAAATCCCGCGTATCGTCGAAAGTCGGCGATGCGGCATGCCGTTCTGCCCGTGTACGGTCACCGGTGTCTTCGGATAGGCTACAATCATCAGTCAGGAACCTAAGGCTTCCCGTCCCTGCTACTCGATTCAAACGGCCTTGATCCCGGGATTTATCCATCGCTCGCGTGTAACTTTCATCACGCTTCTGTTTGTCCTCGCCGCGGCCCATCCGTCGAATGCGGCGCAGGAGATTCAATCCTCAGTTAACCCCAGTCCAGCCGCTCGTGTGGACCTTTCCTTGATCGGATACCGCGCGCCTTCGCGGATGGATCGTCTCTCGGAAAACCAACCCGCCGTCACACTCGATTTTGTCGACGACGCTCACGTCCTGCTCACCTTTAACCAGAAGAAACTCTGGCAACGGCTCCCTGAGTGTCCTCCTGAGCACCAAGACCGCCTCATGCAGGCGGCCATCCTTGAATTGCCGTCCGGCAAGGTCGTTCACGAGGCGGATTGGTACCTTCACGACCGCCGGCCTTATCTCTGGCCTCTGGATCCAGGCGAATTTGTTCTTCGTCGGGGCGACGAACTCTATCTCATTGATTCAAGTTTGCATGAAAAACTCCTGCTGAAATCTCCAGACACTCTCCTCTGGGTCACGGTTACTCCCGACGCGCGCCAAATCGTCATCGAGACTCCCAATCCAGCCAGGCGAGAGACGAATTCGAAATCTCGAAATCTGCCGAAATATATTGCGCAGTTTCTCGACGCGAGAACGCTGGTCTCGCAGCGAACGCTCCCGCTCAACGACATCATCGATCTTACGGCGACCAGCACCGGCTATGCCGATCTTGTTCACAAGAATGACATCTGGCTGCTTCGCTTTGGTCCGATGCAGAAGCATCGCCACAATCTCGCTCGCGTCCGGTCCCAGACCGAGCCCAACGTCCTTTTCTCCAGCAACAACTCGCTTCTCATTGGCCGTTGCCCCACTCGAAACTGCGATTACAGCGTAACTGCTTTCACCCTCAATGGACGCCGCCTCTGGCAGCAACACTGGCCTCGTTATCGTTTGTTTCCGAACATCACGCGAAATTCCGACAGCAGTCGCTTCGCTATCAGTTCTCTTCGAATCGCTGCTGATCCAGCGGCAATTGCCGCAATACAAGCCGACCAAGGAAATGCGCTCCAGCCCGAGATCTCCCAACTCGACGTCTTCCAACAAGATCTGCGGGTCGTCGAAACCGCGAGTGGAACTCCTCTCCTGTCGCTGACAATTAGTCCCGCGATGATGTCGGCCCGCAATTACTCCATTTCTCCCGATGGCAGCCGGCTCGCGGCGCTCCAGAACGAAGCCCTGCTGCTATTCGATCTTCCGCAATCCAGTCAGGACGAGCAAACGAAATTCGCCCAGCTGAAGTCCGATATTCCCGATTTTTACAGTGTCACTAGTGATCCGGACTCCACGCCGCTATCCGCCGAACGCGTTAGCAGTCTGCCAGAAGATGCTGCGGATCCGACGAAAGATAACGCCGCGAATGGCACCAGCCCGCCCATCCCGGTCGGCACTTCACCTGAGCCCAGTTCTGCCGTGGGCTCGGATGCGGTCGCCACTATTCGCGTCACCACGAAAACTGTTCTCGTCGATGTGGTCGTCACAGATTCCAAGGGTCACGCGATTCCCGACCTTCGCCAGGATGATTTCCAGATTTCCGAAGACGGACATTCTCAAGACGTCGGCTCCTTCCGGGAGTTCAGCGACGGCGAGCCCAAGGCCGACGACTCCAGTACCACTTCCTCCGCAACTCCCAAGCTCCAGTCGCCGTCCTCAAACGTGTTTACGAACCAGACTCGTGTTGCCAATACGGGTGCCGTCACCCTGGTCCTGTTTGACATGCTCAATACTCCCATAAAGGACCAGGCCTACGCTCGCCAGCAGTTGGTTAAATTCATCCAGGCCAAGCCGAAGAACATGCAGTTCGCGTTGTGCACCATGGGTCTTGGCACAAACACACACCTGCGCCTGATTCAGGGATTCACGCCCAGCGAAACGGTTCTTTTGGCGGCCGCCAATGCTAGGCAAGGGACTCCAAAGGAAACTCGTTGGCAAGTCTCGAGCGCCGGAAACCTGAATAACGTCGACACGGTCGCCGATCTCGCGAAGGAGGGCCCAACGGGCGGCTTTCAAGGGTTGCTCAGCGCGTTGCAGCAAGGTCAAGCGGTCGAACAGGTCTCTGACACGGAGGACCGTTCGGCGATCACTCTCGAATCGATGATGCTGCTGGCCCGCTATCTTTCAGGAATTCGCGGACGCAAGAACATTGTGTGGCTCTCTGGTTCGTTCCCCATTGCGTTGTCTGCGACTACGACTTTCAACAACATCGCTCTCGACAACCCAAACTACACCGCGAAGATCAAGCGTGTAACCAATCTGATGGCCGAAGCGCAGATCGCGATCTACCCGGTCGACGTTCGCGGACTCCGCGGTGCAGGTCAGAGCGCAGCGGGCGCCGGCGGCACGGGAGGCCCGTCCTTCAGCGGGCCTCAGGACCTTTCGGCCGGAAGCCTGATCTCTCCCAGTCCTTCCATCCCGTCGGACATGCAGGCCCTCGGTCAGGAAGCCGCGGAACGAGACACACTCTTGCAGTTCGCCACCGCAACGGGCGGAAAGGCCTTCTTCAACACCAACGGAATTCGTGACGCCATCGCCACTGCGGCCGAACAGGGATCGAACTATTACACGCTCTCCTACAATCCCACGAACAAGAACTTCGACGGCAAGTTCCGCAAGATCAAAGTTCAACTCGCCCAGAAGGGATACTCGCTGCACTATCGTCAGGGATACTACGCGGACGAACTGCACAGCTCCGCCCGTGAGACCGAACTCGCGCGGCGCGCCAGCATCGTTGCCATGCAGCATGGAACCCCGCTCGCTCACCAAATCCTTTTCTCGGTCAGGGTTTCCCCAGTAGGTTCGAAAACGAAAATGGATGCGGCCAAGATCGGCGGAATTATCGCTCCACCATCCAAGAAGGCAGCACAAAATCCAGCTCCTTCTGCTCTAGTCGAAGTGCAACACTACATGGTCGACTTCACCATCAACGGATCGGAGTTGCGCTTTGTGCCGCTGGAGAATTCGAAATACCGAAACACTCTCACTCTGATGGCAACCTCGTTCAATCGTGAGGGTCGTATGCTGACGGGAGTGTCCAGCCTTGGAACCCGAGAACTGCCGGCAGCGGAGTTCGCAAAAATCGCAGAAGGAAGATTCGGCGTGCAGTCGGAAATAGACGTTCCGCTCGAAGCCACATCGATCCGTTTGGGTCTACAAGACCAAATGAGCAATCGCCTGGGCACAGTCGAAATCCCGCTGCCCGTTCCTCCCGACCCGGAACTGCAAGGCGCTGCGAAAAGCAGCCTTCCCCCCATCGAGCCGGAATGAGCAAGGGGGTGCTGCAGGTGGAAACAAGCGGGTGGGCTGCCTGCAAGCGGCAGATTTCCTGGAATGATTTGTGAGTAGTTGGAAAAGGGATGAATGGTGGAGGCGGCGGGAGTCGAACCCGCGTCCGAAAATGTTACTGGTCAAGAGAACTACATGCTTAGTCGTGTTCATGCCCCAGGCATTACCCTGGGACGTTCGCGGCGCGCGCTCAGAACCGACAAGAAACGCGAACCGCTAGCCTGTGGTCTTAGCCTCTCATCCCAGACGTAGAGGAGAAGAGCAGCTCGCTGTGTGACGTCCTTCGGAGGCCCACGAGCAAAGCCTCTTGGGACGGCTGCCTAACTAATTAGGCTGCGTATGCCATCTGTTGATTGGCAATTATCATTTTGCACGCGATTACGGGTGTGTGCACCCCGGCATGCCTCTTGGCCGCAAGCATCTCCGTCGAAGCCGTGACGCCCCCATGTTGGGATTGGCCTGTAAAGATCCACTTCCAATCTAGGTTTGCCCAGATGGGAAGTCAAATATTAGATTCGGGCTGGTACCCCCAAGGTTCTGGACCACACAGTCGGAAGATTTTTTAGGGGTACTTTCTCGTAACGTCTTTAGTCACCTGTACTTGCCGTTGGAACGTACCCGCGTTGGGCTGCAAAGTATTAGATTTAAATGGGTTACAGGTAAAGTATTCAGGAATAATGACTTCTGGTAGCTGCTAGAACTTAAGCCAACTGATCCAGTTGTATCACGTGATCCTCGGGATTCGGTGGGCACAGTCACAGTCTGACCTGTTCTGCCACCCGGAGTAAAGGTTGTTCGTCACGAGTGGCGTCATTTGCATGTGGAAAACTCAGGTCCATGCAACTTACGGCGCAGACTTTCTAGTCAAGCGCGCCTTCACCCCCGGCCATTCGCTATCCAGAATGCTGAAGTAGACCGTATCTCTGACCCGCCCGGTGTGCGTGATCAGATGCCTGCGGAGGGTGCCTTCTTCTTTTGCTCCGATGCGAAGAATCGCATTGCGGGATTTCTGATTGAGTGCATCGGTCTTCAATTCGACGCGAATGCATCCCCAGACTTCGAAGGCGTGACGCAGCATCAGATACTTCGCTTCGGTATTGACAGCGGTACGCTGCCAGGGTGGAGCGATCCAGGTGGAACCAATTTCTACTCTGCGATTGGCGCGATCGATGTTCATGAAGCGCGTGCTGCCGATGACGCGGCCGGAGGATCTTTCCACGGTGGCGAAGACGACGGATTCGCCGCGTTCCTGTTCCGCGATGGCTTTTGTGGCTAAGTTGTCGAAGTGCTCGCGAGTACCCATGGCATAGGGCATCCAGCGGAAGATATCGTCGAGATCACTTTTCGCGAGATTCCAGAACTCATTGGTATGATCCGGACGGAAAGGCTCAAGCCGAACGACCGAACCTTCGAGGGTTAAGGGGAGCTCAATTTGCAGTGGTGACCAAGCTGCACTCATCTGTTTATTCCCGGACCTCAGGGCATTATCTTGCATCTTGCGGCGATTTCGGGCATCACTAGTAGGACGCGCCTGTGCGCCTAGTCATCGCAGTGCTGACGATCTCACGAAACATGGCTTCAAACGTCCAACCTTGGGTTACGAATTGCTCTCCGCTACTTGCTCGCAAGGAGCCCTGTCGGTGAAGGCGCACTGTCTCCCATTCTCGCAAATCCCCCATACCACGGCTCTTTTCACCGACTTTCTGGCGTATACCCCCTCCATTCGATCCTTCTATCCACGACCACCGCAATTCGCCGAATGGATGAAACAGGAAGCTGGCCAGATAGCGTACGACGCGAAGCGGCGTGAGCGGGTGTCTGGAATCCTGAGTGCGCAGAACAAATCCTGGGGAGCATCAGACAAAACTCTGGCAAACCTCGAGCGGCTGCGGAAAGGCGCTGTGGCGGTGGTGACCGGACAGCAAGTGGGACTGTTCGGCGGACCGATGTTTGCCATCTACAAGGCTCTCACCGCGGTGAAATTGGCGGAAGAAGCGAGCAATGTTGGAATCGATGCTGTTCCCATCTTCTGGCTCGCCACCTACGATCACGATCTGGCAGAAGTCAATCACGTCTCGGTTGCTTCGGCGGAGGGCGTTCTCGAAAGCTTGAGCACGCCGAGTCATAGCGTTCCCAGCGCACCGGTCAGTGCGGTGCACCTGGGAGATGAGATTGTTCCCCTGCTCGAACAGGCGATTGCGCTGCTGGGCGAGGGAGAGGCCGCGCAGTTGCTGCGGGAGACGTATCGTCCCGGCGAGACTCTGGGAACGGCGTTCGCGCGGTTGTACGCGCGTGTCTTCGCGGAGTGGGGCGTCATTGTGCTGGATGCCTCGGATGCGGAACTTTCGCGAGTTGCCGAGCCGATCTATCGCGCAGCTGTCGAGCGCAGCGAAGAACTCAGCTCTGCGCTGTTGCAGCGAGGCCAAGCGCTCGAGTCAGCCGGTTATCACCAGCAGGTGAAGGTAACGGACTCTTCCGTACTGCTGTTCACGATACGGCAGGGGGCACGCGTGCCCATTCATCGCCAGGGGGAAGAGTTCGTTGTTGACGGCGAAAAGCTGGGAGAGAAGCTTTCGCGGGCGGAGCTGCTGGAGCAAATAGCGGCGCATCCGGAGCTGTTCAGCCCTAACGTTCTGCTGCGTCCGATCGTGGAAGATTATCTTTTGCCGACGCTGCTATACACCGGCGGCGCTGCCGAAACGGCCTACTTTGGGCAGGCGGGAGCGGTGTATGAGGCGCTGCTCGGCCGCGTGACTCCCATCCTGCCGCGTTTCTCCGCAACCATTGTAGAGCCCAAGGTGCAGCGGGTGCTGGAAAAAACCAAGATTGCGATCACCGAGGTTTTCAATGGCAGGGAGGAATTGCAGCGGGAGATCGCGGCGCGTAATCTCCCGGCCGATCTTAAAGCTGCTTTCGAAACCGCCAAGGTTTCATTTGATTCAAGCTTCTCCGGATTGAAGGAGAGTCTGGAAAAGCTCGATCGCACGCTGGTGGATGCGGCCGAGACGGCGCGTTCGAAGATGCAGCATCAACTGGAAAAACTTCAGTCCCAGGCGGCGCGGGCCGAGGCGCAAAAGGGCGAGTTGGTGGTGCGCAAGGCAGAGTATCTTAGCAACTCGTTGTATCCGGAAAAGGGACTACAGGAGCGCGGGGTGGGGGCGATCTATTTTCTGGCGCGCTATGGTGAAGCGCTGCTGCGTGACATTTACGGCGCGATTCATACGGATTGTCACGACCATCAGATCTTAGAGCTGTAGCGATCGCCGGATCAATCCTACAATCGAGAGTGAACCTCAGCGGCTGAAGCCGTTTTTTTTTTGCGTTATCTGCGGCACGACTGAAGGTCGTGACCTTCCACGGAGTGGTTGGGCGAGCTATTTCGATTCGCTGGTGGCCAGGTACGTGCCCAGGCCGATCATGATGGCGCCGGTGACGGTTCGCTGGCGGCGGCGGAAAACGGCGGAAGCGCGGATGCGGACTCCAAGCGGGCCTGCCATCGCGATCACGGTCAGGTCCGCCGTGGTATTGAGCACAACAGAAATCGTGCCCAGCGTAACGAATTGCAGAAAGATGTGTCCGGCAGTGTGGCTGACGAACTGCGGGATGAAAGAGAGAAAGAACAGCGCGGTTTTTGGATTGAGAACTTCGGTGGCGACGCCCTGCCACAACGGATTCCTCTGCGGCTGAATTGTGGACAGCATGGCACCAGGATCGGCGTTGTCGCGCCGGGCCTCAAGGATCATGCGTACGCCGAGGAAGCAGAGATAGGCTGCGCCGAGATATTTGACCGCGGCAAACGCGACTGCGGACCTGGCCAGAATGATGGAGAGTCCGAGGGCAGCGGCGACCACGTGGACCATGCCGCCGAGAAACGTGCCGAAAGCCGACAACACCCCTTCGCGCCTCCCTCCCGCCAGACTTCGCGCCAGAACGTAGAGCATGCCCGGTCCCGGCGCGATGGCCAGCAGCAGCGCGGCCGTTAGGAAAATCGTAATGCGCGTGAAGTCAAACATGGAAATCGCTCACGAGTTATTTAACCATTCTTCCAACTGAGAGAGCGTTTCGACCCGCGGAAGATCGCGATTGCGATAGGTCCCCGCGACATCGAAGATCACGGCCTGCATACCTGCATTCCGCGCGCCAACGTAGTCGACCGAATACAGGTCGCCAACGTACAAGCTGTGAGCGGGATCGGCTTTCATTTCGTTCAAGGCTGCGGAAAAGATGGCGGGATGGGGCTTTTCATGGCCGACGTTGCCGGAGTCGGTCACGCAAGCGAAGCAGTCGCCGATTCCGCAGTTTTGCAGGACGACGTTGATGCGGCCATCCGAGTTGGAAATGACGGCGGTCTTATGCTTCTGCCGGATTCTGTCCAGCACGTCGCGAGTGCCGGGGAGAATCTGATTCCAGTTGGCTGAGTTCTGCGTGTTCCGCACGAGTTCATCGCGAGTGTGTGGATCGAAAGCGCCGAGATCCTCGAGCAGGTGTGTGTGGAATGTCCACCAGAAGCCGTGGTCCACTTTGCCCGTTAGCAGGCCCTGATCGAATTCATGCTTGGTTCGGCGTTCCAAAGCCTGCCAGCCGCTGAGAGTGGGATGTTTATCCGGAGTGAGCGGCGCAAGAATGCTGGCCTGGTTGGGGAAGAGCAACGTGTTGCCAACGTCGAAGAAGATGAATTTGAACTTGGGCATGAAAGGATATTATGCAACGAAAATGGGGAGAGGCTCAGTTCCCGTACTTGGATAACGCTTCGATCACGAGCGAACCCCAGCGCCTAAAAGCCGCGTGGATCGGCATCACTAACGGCACGAGTGGAACTCGTGCCCTTCCCAAAATGCCTGGCAATCAGAACTTAAGCAGTCTCCTGAAGTCGTGCCTTGCGGAGAGTATCAGGTCAGGTGCATGGATTCGAGAATGCAGCCGAGCATGATTTATTATCCAAACGAACACAGGGCGGAATTCAGTCCCAGATCTGTCCCAGAGAATGTCATTCGGCCCCACAGTCACGCTGGTGTCCGGGGTCGCGCGTAGCACCCGCGCGGCATTCGCCCTTTATCCCGTGCTGCGGGTGCCTACGAGCATTGTTTTAAGCCTCGCTGTGGCGGTGTTTTACCGGGCGGCACGAGAAAATACCTACAACATGCTGTGGGCGGTTCTGTTCGGCTTCGCCACGCTGAACATTCTGGGCCTGGCGGCGCGAAGGATGGAGCCGCGCCGGGGATTGAGTTTTGGGGAAGTGATGGCCGTGCTCACGGTCGTCTTGGCCGTGTTCCTGTTGGGCTGGGAGATGCTGGGCATCTTCCATGTCTTTCCGATCAAGCTGCGGTAGTTCTACGGCGGCAGCTTTCCCGGGCGGCTTGGGCGTGATTTGCGTTATCATTCGCTCAATGCCGAAGAAGCCTCCCAATTTCGAAGTGACCTGTCCCTGCTGCAGCGCTGTGCTGAAGATCGATACGGAGACGCGGGCGGTGATCGCGCATACCGCGGCAGTCAAGCCCAAGACGTTCAGCGATATGGAAGCCGCGGCGAAGGCGATGCGGGAGCAAGATAGCCGCCGGGAATCTATCTTCCAGCAATCGGTGGAGGCGCAGAAACACGCTTCCGACTTGCTGGAGAAGAAATTCCAGGAGGCGTTGAAGAAGGCCAAGGAAACTCCGGACACGGGGAAGCCGATCCGGGATTTCGATCTCGACTAATGGCGCCGGTTCTGCTGGGCCACCGCGGAGCGCGAGCCCGAAAATCCATTCCTGAAAATACATTTGCGTCGTTCGACCAAGCCTTGGCGGACGGGTGCGATGGGTTTGAATTTGATGTTCGCCTGACCGCGGACGGCTGTGCGTTGGTGTGTCACGACCCGCACAGCGGAGGGGTTGAGATCGCGTCTGCTTCACGGGCGCAGACATGGAGTTTGCCTCGGTTCGAAGATGTCGTGGCCCGCTATCATGCGCGCGCATTTCTGGATATCGAGTTGAAGGTTCCGGGGCTGGAAGGAATTGTCGCGGCTGCGTTGAAGGAGCACTGGCCAGAGCGCGGCCTTGTGGTGTCTTCGTTTCTACCTGAGGTCGTGCTAGCGA
>Ga0182009_10000236_pt1 | contig 11223 bp, 10 predicted proteins | sample Sormic07211187_1_FD_161052 | JGI IMG/M metagenome (GOLD analysis project Ga0182009, IMG submission 161052) | Bulk soil microbial communities from the field in Mead, Nebraska, USA - 072115-187_1 MetaG | ecosystem: Environmental > Terrestrial > Soil > Agricultural land > Bulk soil | place: USA... | reverse complement strand
TGGCCGGCGGTCTCCTCGCAACCCCACTCGCCGCCTTCGCTCAGCCGGGACAATGCGGTCGCGGTGCGCTCAGTCCACGCAGTGCGCGCAGTCGCCCGCGAGCTCAAGATCGAGCTCCTCGAGCGACCGGTCGCCTCGTCCGACGAGGTGCGGGCCAGCCTCCGCGCGCTCAAGCCGGGCGCCGCCGACGCGTATCTCCAGGCCGGCGACTCGACGATCGTCAGCCAGACGGACGTGATCATCGACGTCGCGAGGACGAAGAAGCTGCCGACCATGTTCTCGGACGAGACCAGCGTGGCCCGCGGCGGGCTGGCGTCCTACGGCCTGAACTACCGCACCGCGAGCCGGCACGCCGCGACCTACGTTCGGCGCGTCCTGGCGGGGGCCGACCCCGGCGACCTCCCGGTCGAGCAGATGGACGAGCCCTACATCGTCATCAACCTCCAGACCGCCCGGGGCCTCGGCCTCACGATTCCGCCCCCGCTCCTGCAGCGAGCCGACCAGGTGATCGAGTGATGGGGGGCCGGAACGCGGATCATGTATACTGATCCGCGTCACTCGGCTCCGAGGAGCGTTGCGACGGGCGCCTAGCCCGCCAGGCTCGGAGCGGCCGGCCGCCAGGTCGGCTCGATACAACGGCGCTCGCAAACTCCAGCACAGAGGAGGGCGCGAGATGAGCGCCACGACCAAGCCCGGCCGCTCCCAGGACCACGTCGTCACCGATCTCAAGCTGTCCGACTGGGGCCGCAAGGAGATCCAGATCGCGGAGACCGAGATGCCCGGTCTCATGGCCATCCGCGACGAGTACGCGAGCCAGCAGCCCCTGCGGGGGGCCCGCATCGCGGGGTCGCTCCACATGACGATCCAGACCGCGGTGCTGATCGAGACCCTGCAGGCCCTCGGGGCCGAGGTGCGCTGGGCCTCCTGCAACATCTTCTCGACCCAGGACCACGCGGCGGCCGCGATCGCGGCGACGGGCACCGCGGTGTTCGCCCGCAAGGGCGAGTCGCTCGAGGAGTACTGGGACTACACCCACCGCATCTTCGAGTGGCCGCAGGGCGCCCACGCCAACATGATCCTCGACGACGGGGGCGACGCGACCCTCCTGCTGCACCTGGGGGCGGTGGCCGAGAAGGACGCGTCCGTGATCTCGCACGCGGCCAACGAGGAGGAGACCGCGCTGTTCGCCGCGATCCGGGCCCAGCTCGCCAAGGACCCCGCGTGGTACTCCACCCGCCTCGACAAGGTCCGCGGGGTGAGCGAGGAGACCACCACCGGGGTGAAGCGGCTCTACCAGATGGCCAAGGAGGGACGGCTGAAGTTCCCCGCCATCAACGTCAACGACTCGGTGACCAAGTCCAAGTTCGACAATCTGTACGGCTGCCGCGAGTCGCTGGTCGACGGCATCAAGCGCGCCACCGACGTGATGGTGGCGGGCAAGGTCGCGGTGGTGTGCGGCTACGGCGACGTGGGGAAGGGCTCGGCCCAGGCCCTGCGCGCGCTCTCGGCCCAGGTGTGGATCACCGAGGTCGACCCCATCTGCGCGCTCCAGGCCGCGATGGAGGGCTACCGGGTGGTGACCATGGAGGAGGCCTCCCACCAGGCCGACATCTTCGTGACCGCCACCGGCAACTACCACGTGATCACCCACGATCACATGAAGCGGATGAAGAACAACGCGATCGTGTGCAACATCGGCCACTTCGACAGCGAGATCGACATCGCCTCGCTGCGCCAGTACAAGTGGGAGAACATCAAGCCCCAGGTCGACCACATCATCTTCCCCGACGGCAAGCGGATCATCCTGCTCGCCGAGGGGCGGCTCGTGAACCTGGGCTGCGGCACCGGGCACCCCAGCTACGTGATGAGCTCGTCCTTCGCCAACCAGGTCATCGCCCAGATCGAGCTCTTCACCAACCCCGACAAGTACGCGGTCGGGGTCTACGTGCTCCCCAAGCACCTCGACGAGAAGGTGGCGCGCCTGCAGCTCAGGAAGCTGAACGCGCACCTCACCGTGCTGACCGACGCCCAGGCGCGCTACATCGGGGTGGAGAAGACGGGGCCCTACAAGCCGGACCACTATCGGTACTAGGAACGGGCGGTACTAGGAACGGGCGACGTTCGGCGCTTCCCGCCAGCGTGCGTGTTCTGGCGGGAAGACGGGGAGGAACGAAGCACTAGACCTGATCGATCCTCACCGACCGGCCCGTCGCGGAGGACCGCTCGATGGCGTCGATCATCCGGTGCCGCTGCACGGCCAGCGTGAAGTCGACGTCGAAGGACCCCGCGTGGCGCAGGGCATCGGCCGCGCGGGCGTAGACCTGGGCGACGTTGTACGGCGGCCCGGCCGGCGTGCCGTCCGGCACGACCTTGTACCTGGACGGGACCGGCATCGCGACCATCGCTTCCTTCCCCTTGCCGGCGTGCACCGAGCTCGGGCCGGTGTTGAACGAGCCATCCGTCCGCACCACCAGCGCGCCCTCGCGCCCGTAGATCTCCATCCGATTGCCGCTCGGATTCGACGGAACGGCCGCCACGTTGACCGAGACCTCGGCGCCGCTCACCAGGCGGCCGATCACGTTGACGCTGTCCGGCGCATCGACCGGAACCGCCTTGCCCTCGAGCGTTCGCCACTCCGGGATACGGGTCGACACCCGCGCCGAGACCTCCGCGAGCTCGCCGAGGATGGCGCACATCGCGTCGATGGCGTGGCCACCCGCGATGGTCAGCGTGTTGGCGCCGTTGGCGCGCACCCCTTGCCAGATGCGGCCGGGCCCGCGCTGCAGCACGGCCGGGACGGCCGTGTTCAAGTGAGCCGTGAGCACCTCGCCGATGTAGCCGCTCTGCACGAGGTCGCGCGCATAGAGAATCGCCGGGTCGCTGCGGGCCTGCAGACCGACGATGGTCGGGAGCGAGCGCTGGCGGGCGAGCCCGGCCATCTCGTGCGCCTCGGCCAGCGTGGCACCCAGCGGCCACTCGCAGAGCACGGCCTTGCCTGCCTGCAGGCCGGCCATGACCAGCTCCCGGTGACCGGGGACCCGCACGCAGACGACGATGAGGTCGACCTCGGGATGCGCCGCCATGTCGCTGAAGCGGTGGAACCCTCGGGCGGCGCCGAACGCCGCCGCCGACGCCTGGGCGGTCTCCTCGTGCGCGGTGCAGACGGCTGTCAGCTCGTAGTCCGGCAGCGCCTTCAAGGCGGGAACGTGAGCGTTCGCCCCCCAGCCACTGCCCCCTTGCGTCACGGTCGCTCCCACGATGCCCACGCGAATCCTGTCTGTCATGATTGGGGACTGTACCGCTTGACACCTCTGCTTCGCCAGCGGAACATCCCGGCCAATGCGGCAGATCGCCGGCGACGAGCGTCTACCGGCCGACGTCGAGGCTCAGGCCCCGGTCCAGGCCGCGGCCGCGCTGCGGCCGGTCATCCGCGCGTATCACGACGAGCTCGAGCGGGAGCAGCGCTTGCCGAAGGCGCTGGTCGAACGGTTTCACGCGGCCGGCTTCTACCGCCTGGTGAGACCGCGGGAGCTGGGGGGCCTGCAGGCCGACCCGCTCACGTATCTGCGGACGGTCGAGCTGCTGTCCGAGGGTTCCGGCTCGGTCGGCTGGAACCTCTGCAACAACAATATCGCCCAGCTGGTCACGCTCGGCTTGCCGGACGCAGGCATCCGGGAGATCTACGCGCCCGGCGGTGACGTCGCCGTCGCCGGCACCGCCGTGCAGGGCGGTGGCCGGGCGGTACCCGTCGACGGTGGCTACCGGGTCACCGGTCGCTGGCCGTTCGGCACCGGGTGCCAGGAGAGCCCCTGGATGCTGGGCAGCTTCCAGATCCTCGATGGTGACCAGCCGCGCCTCAGTCCGGACGGCGCCTCGGTCTACTGGCGCGGCGTCTTCCATCGCGACGAGACGCAGATCGTCGCGGGAAGCTGGGATGTGTCCGGGCTCCGGGCGACCGGCAGCTTCGACTGGACGGTCGACGACGTCTTTCTGCCAGAGCGGCGAACGATGGTCCACGCCGGTGTCCCGCTCGACAACCAGTGGAGCCACTGGCCGGGAGTCTCGTACGCGCTGCCGGCGCAGGTCTGGGTCGGGCCACATCACAGCGCGGTGATCACCGGCATCGCCCGGGCCGGCATCGACGCGCTGATCGAGCTGGCCGTCGAGAAGACGCCACGCGGCCGGACCGGTCGTCTCTGCGACAACCCGCAGGTGCAGGACGCGATCGGCCGGGCCGACGCGATCCTGAACGCGGGCCGCGCGTATCGCAGCGCGACGATCACGGAGGTGTGAAACACGATCGCGGCGGGAGAAGACACGACGCTGGAGCAGCGCGCCCGGTGCCGGCTGGCCGCCGTCCACGCCGCCGACTGCGCCCGCGAGGCGATGGATCTGGTGTACCGGCAGGGTGGCAGCACGTCCTACCGGTGCGAGAGCCGGCTGGCCGAGTGCTGGCGCGATCTCCAGGTCGTCGGTCAGGCGGTCACCATCATGCCGGAGTGGTACCCGATGGGCGGCCGGGTCTTCATGAAGATGGACCCGGGCCCGCGGCTGCGCTAGCGACCGTGGCACCGGTGTGACGTGCCCCCCGCGCCCTGACCGGAGCGGCGCGCGGCGCGCGGGCGCTACTGGACGGCTTCGCTAGCGCGGGCCGCTCCAGAGGGCGTCGTCGCGCGCGATCGTCTCGCGCGCGTCCGCCTCCCGGAGCGCCCGCATCACCTCGCGGGCCATCGTCTCGTACCACGCGGCCACGTCCGCCGGGTAGTCGGCGTGGCTCTCGAGGTCCTCCAGCACCGGCCCCTCCACGGTGGGGATGTCGTGCTCGCCGTCGAAGCGCTGGGCGTAGGGCCGCCCCTTCGCCTCCGCGGTGGCCGCGTCGATGGTGGCGTCGAGCTTCAGCCAGCGGCCGTCGAGGTAGGCCTCGCCCAGCGAGTGCCGGGGCAGCGCGCGATCGCCCCAGAGGCGCCGCACCTCCTCGGACATGAACGGCTTGTCGGGACAGTGCAGCCGCTGGAACCCGATGCGGGCCGGGATGCCGGAGGCCCGGCACAGGGCCACGAATGAGCTGGCCTTGCCCATGCAGAAGGCGTGGCCGGCCCGCAGCACGTCGCTCGCGCGGCGCTTGCCCTCGGCGAGGTAGCGGAACGACGCGAGGATGTCGTAGGGCATGTCGCGCACGAAGTAGTAGATGCGCTCGAGCTTCTCCCGCTCGCTCGCGCAGCCCTCGGTGAGCCGGCGGGCCGCCGCGATCACCAGGGCGTGGTCGGAGTCGATGAAGCCGGTGGGCTCGAGGTACGGGCGGAGCTCCTCGCTGGCCATGACGTCTCTCCTCCTAGGTCGTCGCGAACTCCGCGCGCAGGGCGGGCAGCACCCGGCGCCCCACGAGCTCGAGCGTCCCGCTCGAGGCCACGTCGGGGATGGTGAACAGGAAGTGGCGCACGCCCGCCGCGACGTACTCGCGGATCCGGCCCACGCACTGCTCGGGCGTTCCGGCCACGTGCCCCTCCGCGGGGATGCCCGCGAACCGTGCCCGGGTGGCGTCGGCGCGGGCGGCGTCCCGATCCGCGACGAGCAGCGCGGTGACCGATCGCCGGAGCGCGGCCGGCTCGCGCCCGGCCTCGCGGCAGGCCGCGTCGAGGTAGGCGGCCCGCCCGGCGATCCGCTCCGGCCCCCACCAGCGCACGTTGACGCCGTCCGCCGCCCGCGCGGCCAGGCGATGCACCCGATCGCCCTCGCCGCCGATCCAGATCGGCGGGTGGGGCCGCTGCACCGGCGGCGGGTCGCAGATCGCGCCGTCGACGGCGTAGTGCCGGCCCCGGTAACTCGGGCGCGGCTCGGTCCACATCCGCCGGATGATCTCGATGCCCTCCGCGAGCTGGTCGATGCGCTCCCCGATGCGCGGGAACGGGACGCCGTAGGCGCGGTACTCCTGCTCGAACCAGCCCGCGCCGAGGCCCAGGTCGAGCCGGCCGCCGCTGATCACGTCCAGGGTCGCCGCCATCTTGGCCAGCACCGACGGCGCGCGGTAGGAGTGGCAGAGCACGCTGGTGCCGAGGCGCAGCCGGCGCGTGTCGCGAGCGAGGGCGGAGAGCGCGGTCCAGCACTCGAGCAGCGGCATCGAGCCGGAGTCCGCCTCGCGCGACGGCGGCGCGTCCGCGCGCGCGATGCCCGCGTCCTCCACGTAGGCCCCGGGAGCGAGGGTCAGGAAGTGGTCGCAGAGCCAGATCGAGTCGAAGCCGAGCTCCTCCGCGAGCGCGGCGGTCCGACGCATCTCGTCGTAGGAGGCCACCGCGAGCCCTCGGATGGTCAGGGCGAGGATGAGGCCGACGTGCAGGTCGCGGACCATGTCTGCGCGAGAGCCTACCACGACGCCCGCGGCGCGGGAGTGGACGCGGTCGTCGGGGGCGTGATATAAGCGGGGCGCGTCGGCGGCACATCTCGCACCCTCGGAGCGGAGGACCAACGATGAGACCCACCTCGCGGCGCACGATGCTCAAAACCCTCGCGGGGGCCGGCGCGGTCACCGCGGTCTCCGGGTTCCCCTTCGTCAACCGTCTCGCCCTCGGCCAGCAGGCGGTCAAGGTCGGGGTGGTCGTCCCCCAGACCGGGCCGATGGCGCTCGAGGCCCAGGAGATGCTCGCGGCCACCCAGATCGCGGTCGAGGACATCAACGCGGCGGGCGGGGTGATGGGCCGCAAGGTCGAGACGGTCATCCGCGACTCCGAGTTCAAGCCCGAGGTGGCCAAGCGCAAGGCCACCGAGCTGATCGAGGTGGAGAAGGCCGCGTTCCTGGTCGGGGCCATCGTGGGCTTCGAGGGCATCGCGATGGCGGAGGTCGGCTGCAAGAACGACGTGATCGTGTGCTTCTTCGGCCAGAACTTCCTCACGGTCAAGGGCAAGATGTGCAAGTACCAGTTCGGCAACAACCTCACCCCCTACCAGACCGCGGCCGCCGCGGCCAACTTCGTCAACGAGCAGAAGATGGGCAAGAAGTGGCACATGCTGGCCAACAACTACTCCTGGCCCCAGATGTTCGAGCGCGCGTACTCGCTCGTGGCCAAGCAGGTCGGAGCCGAGTGGACCGGGGTGACGTGGGCCCCGCTCGGCACTCGCGACTTCCTGCCCTTCCTGCCCAAGGTGGCCGCGGCCAAGGCCGACGTGGTCTTCATCACCACGTGGGCCGCCGACCAGGTGGCGTGCGCCAAGCAGGTGCAGGAGTTCGGACTCGCCCGGCAGGCGCGGGTGATCCACTCGATCACCGAGCTGACCTTCGCGGAGGCGGCGGGCGCCGGCGTGTACGAGAACTTCTACTCGGGGATGCCGTGGTACTGGCATCTCAAGGACAAGTTCCCGGCGGCCAAGCGCTACTACGACCGGCACATGGCCCTCCGCAAGCGCGCGCCCGGCGGCTACACCGCCTCGACCTACTCCACGGTGCGCCTCCTGCTCGAGACCGCGAACGAGGTCAAGTCGCTCGAGACCGACAAGGTCACGCGCGCGCTCGAGGGGCGGAAGTTCCAGCACCTGAAGGGACCCGAGCAGATCCGCGCGTGCGACCACGTGAACATCCAGGACGTGTACCTCTGCAAGGGCAAGGCGGCGGGGGCCATGAAGGACGCGTGGGACTTCTTCGACATCGTGCAGGGGGTGGGCGGCGAGACCTCGGCCGAGTCGTGTGAGGGTGAGGGCTTCGACCCCAAGAAGCCGCTGAGTCAGCAGATCTGAGGGTCCGCTCGATCTGACCCTCTTCGGGTTTCCGCTCGAGATCTGGTACACGCAGCTGTTCATCGGCCTGGTGAACGGCTGCATCCTGATCCTGGTCGCCCTCGGCCTGTCGATCGTGTTCGGGCTGATGGGCATCATCAACTTCGCCCACGGCATCTTCTACATGCTGGGCGCCTACGCGGGCTGGCTCACCGTCCAGCTCACGGGCAGCTTCTGGCTCGCCCTCTTCACCGCCCCCCTCGCGGTCGGCCTGGTCGGCGTCCTCGTCGAGCGCGGCGTGCTCCAGCGCATCTACGGGACCAAGAACGCCAACTTCGCCGGAGTCCTCGTGACCTACGGGCTCGCGATCATGATCCCCGACCTGGTGCGGATGACCTTCGGCCGCCCGGGCAAGCCGTTCGCGATGCCCGCCGCGCTCACCGGCTCGCTCTTCCGGCTCGGCGAGATCGACGTCCACGCCTACCGGGTGTTCATCCTGGGCGTGACCGCGGCCCTCCTGCCGCTCCTGTGGCTCCTGCTCAACCGCACCAACCTGGGCTTGGTGATCCGGGCGGGCACCAGCGACAACCTGATGGTGCAGCTCCTCGGGATCAACGTGGCGCGAACCTGGACCATCACCTACGCGCTCGGCGCCGCGCTGGCCGCCTTCGCCGGGGTGATCACCGCCCCGCTGGTGGCGGTCTCCCCCGAGATGGGGGGCCTGGTGCTGATCGAATGCTTCATCGTCACGGTGGTGGGCGGCATGGGCACCTTCCTCGGGGTGGTGGCGGGCGGGCTGCTCATCGGCGAGACCCTCGCCATCACCGGCATGCTGTACGACGTGTTCGCCGACGTGGTGATCTACCTCGCGATGGCGCTCGTGCTGCTGGTGCGGCCGCGCGGCCTCTTCGGCCAGGAGGGCATGTCCGAGGAGTGAAAGGCCTGATCCTGGCCGCCCTGGTGCTGGCCACCGCGCCGCTCTACGCCGACTACACCCCCTTCTACCTCGGGCTCCTCACCGAGGTCCTGGTCTTCGGCCTGTTCGCGCTGGCCTACGACGTGCTGCTCGGCCACGCCGGCGTGCTCTCGCTCGGGCACTCCGCGTTCGTCGGGGTGGCCGCCTACGTCACCGGCATCCTGCTCGCCCGCTATCACCTCGCCCTCGAGCCCGCCGTCCTCGCGGGCGCGGTGGGCGGTCTCCTCACCTCGCTGATGCTCGGCATCCTCGTGCTGCGCAAGCGCGGCGTGTATCTGGCCATGCTCACGCTCGCGCTCTCGCAGGTCTTCTACTTCGTCGTGCTGATGTGGACCCCGGTCACCGGGGGCACCGACGGCCTCGGCAACCTGCCGATCCTCTATCTGAGCGAGCCGCTCGGCTGGCGGCTCTCGAAGCGGCCGATCACCCGCTACTATGTGGTCGCGACGGTCATCTTCCTGGCGATGCTCGCGGTCCGGCACATGCTGGACTCCCCGCTCGGCCGCGCGATGCGCGCGGTCAAGGCCAACGAGACCCGGGCGGCCGCGTGCGGCTACGACACCCGGCGCATCCGGCTCGCCGCCTTCGCCATCTCGGGATTCTTCTCCGGTCTGGCGGGGGCGCTGCTCACGGTGGTGCTCGAGTTCGTCCCGATCGAGAACATCCACTGGCAGATGTCGGGCACCGTCCTCATCATGACCCTCTTCGGCGGCACCGCGACGCTGCTCGGCCCCTTCGTCGGCGCCGGAGTGTTCATCTGGATGCGCGACTTCCTGAGCAAGCACCTCGAGTACTGGGAGGTCTTCGTCGGCGGCGCCTTCGTGCTGATCGTGCTGTTCCTGCCCGACGGCATCGTGGGCAGCCTGACCCGCCTGCGGGCCCGGCGCCGCCCGCCACCCGCCACCGGGGCGGTCGACCAGCTCCCGGATCCCGCCGGGCTGGTCGGCGCGGCGCGGCCGGTCGCGCCCGACGGACGGCTCCTCGAGAGCCGCGGCCTCCGCAAGACCTTCGGCGGCCTCACCGCGGTGAACGGGGTGGACTTCCAGGTGCGCCCGGGCGAGCTGCGCTCGGTCATCGGCCCCAACGGCGCGGGCAAGACCACGTTCTTCAACCTGCTGACCGGCGTCCTGCCCCCCTCGGCCGGACGCATCCTGTTCAAGGGGCGCGACATCACCGGGCTGCCCGCCCACGCGGTCTCGCGCCTCGGCATCGCCCGGTCGTACCAGGTCACGAACATCTTCGGGGATCTCACGGTGTACGAGAACGTGCGCATCGCGGCCCAGTCCCGAGTCACCCACTACCGCTTCTGGGGTCGCGCGGACGCCCTCGCCCCCGTGAACCGGCGGGCCGAGGAGATCATCGTCCACATGGGGCTCTCCGCGCAGCGGCACGCGCTGGCCCGCGAGCTGTCGCACGGCGAGCAGCGCTATCTCGAGATCGGCATCGCGCTCGCGACCGACCCCGACTTCCTCCTGCTCGACGAGCCCACCGCGGGCATGAGCCCCGACGAGACGCGCCGGACCGCCGCGTTCGTGCGCCGGCTGGCCGGCCACGTCACGATCGTGGTGGTGGAGCACGACATGGAGGTGGTGATGGGCATCTCCGACCGCATCACCGTCCTCAACTACGGCGAGATCCTCGCCGAGGGCACCCCCGCCGAGATCCGGGAGAACGCCGACGTGCGCCGGGTCTACCTGAGGGACTGAGGGCCGACATGCTGCGGGTCGAGGGCGTCGACGCCTACTACGGCCAGAGTCACGCGCTGCAGTCGGTGTCCCTCACCGTCGGGCCCGGCGAGGCGGTCGCGCTGCTCGGACGCAACGGGGCGGGCAAGACCACCACGCTCAAGACCATCATGGCGGTGGTGCGGGCGCGCCGCGGGCAGATCACGTGGAACGGCGATGACGTCACGAAGCTGCCGCCCTACCGCATCGTCCAGGCGGGGATCGGCTACGTCCCCGAGGAGCGTCGGATCTTCCCCAACCTGACCGTGTACGAGAACCTCAAGATGGCCCGGCTGCACGCTGACGGCGGGCGGCGTATGGACGACTACCTGGCGCGCGTGCTCGGGCTGTTCCCGCCGCTCGCCGATCGGCTCTCCAGCAAGGGGAAGACCCTGAGCGGCGGCGAGCAGCAGATGCTGACCATGGCCCGGAGCCTCGGCACCGAGCCCCGGCTCCTGCTCATCGACGAGCCGACCGAGGGGCTCATGCCCGCCTTCGTGGAGACGATCGGCCGGACGATCACCGAGATCCAGCGCCAGGGCGTGGCGGTGCTGCTGGTCGAGCAGAACACGCGCCTCGCGCTCGAGTCAACCCAGCGCGTGTACCTGATCGAGAAGGGCATGATCAAGCACGAGGCGCGGTCGGCGGATCTGGCCGGAGACGCGGAGACGCGACGCCGGTACCTGGGAGTCTGAGCCCCCCTCACCCTGCCCTCTCCCCGGCCGGGAGAGGGTATGCAGGCGAGAGGGGGTGTACGCGGTTCCCTCTCCCTCCGGGGAGAGGGTTAGGGTGAGGGGCCAGCGGCTGAGGGGCCAACGG
>Ga0182009_10000232_pt1 | contig 11267 bp, 12 predicted proteins | sample Sormic07211187_1_FD_161052 | JGI IMG/M metagenome (GOLD analysis project Ga0182009, IMG submission 161052) | Bulk soil microbial communities from the field in Mead, Nebraska, USA - 072115-187_1 MetaG | ecosystem: Environmental > Terrestrial > Soil > Agricultural land > Bulk soil | place: USA... | reverse complement strand
GTCCACGAACCGCTGCGCGGCCTGGAGCGAATCGGGATCGTAGTCGAATTTCTCGGTCTTCAAGAGCCCGAGGAAGTCCTCGCGCATCGCCGGCGTGATCGCGTACTTGGGCGGCGCCTGCTGGTGCTTGGCGGCGTAGTGGACCGCGTACTTGAAGAAGAGCTGCTTCGACTCGAGATCCTCGACCAGCCGCGGGTACTTCACCTCGTCCAGCTCGACGTCCGGCGTGATGCCGCCGCCGCCGAACACGGTGCGGCCCATCTCGGTGTGATACTCCGGCTTCGGCTTCTTCGCCCGCATCGAGTCGGGAAGCGCCGGCGTGTCGCTGTCGTCGTCGTCATCCGCGGCCAGGGCGCCGTCCTTGAGCTGCTCGTCCTTCTGGATGCAGCGGCCGCTGGGCGTGTAGTACTTCGCCGTCGTCAGCTTGAGCTTGGGGCCGGTCACGCTCCGCGTGAGCGGAATGACCGTCTGCACGAGACCCTTGCCGAACGAGGTCTGCCCGGCCACCAGCCCGAGATCCAGGTCCTGCACCGCACCCGAGACGATCTCCGACGCGCTCGCCGTGTACTGGTTCACGAGCACGACCAGCGGATAGCGGCTGTGCGGCTGGTCCGACGAGGAGAAGAAGTCCTTGTTCTGCGAGGGATCGCGCCCCCGGGTGTAGACGATCTTCTTCCCCCGCGGCGCGAACTCCTCGGAGACCTCGACGGCCTGGGAGAGGAGGCCACCCGGGTTGTAGCGGAGGTCCAGGATCAGCCCCTTGGGGTTTTCCTTCTCCACCTTGGCCAGGGCCGCGTCCATCTCCTCGCGGCTGCGCTCGGAGAAGTTGGAGAGGCGGATGTAGCCGACGCCGTTGGAGAGCATGCCGGCGTACGGGACGCTCTTGATGGTGATGATGTCGCGGACGATGGTGAAGTCGATCGGCTTGTCGCGCCCTTCGCGGTACATCGTGAGGACCACCGACGTTCCCTTGTCGCCGCGCATCTTCTTCATCGCGTCGTCGAGGGAAAGCCCTTCGGTCGAGGTGCCGTCGATCTTGATGATCCGGTCGCCGCCCTGGATGCCGGCACGCCAGGCCGGGGTGCCTTCGATGGGCGAGATCACCGTGACCCAGCCGTCGCGGATCCCGATCGAGATCCCGATCCCGCCGAACGCGCCGTGCGTGGTGGTCTCGAGGCGCTGGGCCTCTTCCTTGTCCAGGTACTGCGAGTAGGGGTCGAGCGTGCGGAGCATCCCGCGAATGGCCGCGTCCATCAGCTTGTCGCTGGTGACCGGCTCCACGTAGTGATCCCGGACCTTCGTGAGGACCTGGATGAACCGCTCGATGTTGGAATAGGTGTTGTCCTGCGTCTCCTGGACCCGCCCCACAGCCCAGGTGCCGGCGATGAGCGCCGTGACGATGACAACGACCGCGAAGATTTGCCTGCGATTCATTTGGGGTTCCTCGGGTTCGGCCACCCGCCTGGCGGGAGGGCCCGGCTGCGGATCAGGGACCACGCGTCCTCTCGGATTAGACGCGCCACGTCGGCTATCGACTCATTACCCCGCAGTAGCAGGAAACGCTCCGGTTCCCTTGCCGCGAGCTCCAAATACCGCCGACGCACCGCATCGAAGAATTCGGCGCCGGAGCGCTCGATGCGATCCTTGCCTGCCGCCCCGCTCCTCCTCTGGGCCCGTTCGGCGCCGAGCGGCACCTCGAGGTCGAGGAGATACGTCCGATCCGGTTGGATCCCTCCGGTGGAGAGATCGTTCAAACGCCGGATCAGATCGTCGGGGACGGAACGCCCCCCTCCCTGGTATGCCAGGGTTGCGTCAGTAAAACGGTCACATATAACAACTTGGCCGGCTTCCAGCGCCGGCCTGACAGACTGCGCGACGTGCTCCGATCGCGCTGCCATAAAGAGTAGCACTTCCGTGATCGGCTGGATAGACCCCGAGTCGGGGTTGAGGAGCACCTTGCGGATGGTTTCGGCGACCGGAACGCCGCCGGGCTCCCGGGTGAGGAGCACGGGAACGCCGGCCGATTCGAGGTCCTTCGCGAGGGCCGCGGCCTGGGTGGACTTCCCCGAGCCCTCGATCCCCTCCAGCGTGAGGAGGAGTCCCCGCATCGGCCGGCGCGAAATCCCGGCTCTACGCGCTCCGGCGCGCGGCGCGCTTCAGCTTGCCGCGGGGCGCGCGAACCGGCTTGGCGGCCTCCGCGCGCTTCGCCCGCGCCTGCTTCTGGCCGTACTTGGCGATGAAGTCCTCGACCATCTGGCGCGCCTGGTCGTCCGGGAACTGCACCGGAGGGGACTTCTTGAAGTAAGCACTGGGCTCGATCAGGGCGCCCGAGAGCCCGTTGTCCAGGGCCAGCTTGGCGCACCGAACCGCGTCGATCACGACGCCCGCGGAGTTGGGCGAGTCCCACACCTCGAGCTTCATCTCGAGATTCAGCGGCACGTCCCCGAACGTGCGCCCCTCCATCCGGATGTAGGCCCACTTCCGGTCGTCCAGCCACTCGACGTAGTCGCTGGGACCGATGTGGATGTTCTTCGCGCCCAAGTCGTAATCGAGCATGGAGGAGACGGCGTTGGTCTTGGAGATCTTCTTCGACTCCAGCCGCGAGCGCTCCAGCATGTTCAGGAAGTCGGTGTTGCCGCCCACATTGAGCTGGCTGGTGCGCTCCAGCCGGACGCCGCGCTCGCGGAAGAGCCGCGTGAGGACCCGGTGGGTGATGGTGGCGCCGACCTGCGACTTGATGTCGTCGCCGATCACCGGGAGCTTCTTCTGCTCGAAGCGCCGCTGCCAGTACTTCTCCCGCGCGATGAAGACCGGGATGCAGTTCACGAACGCGCAGCCCGCCTCGAGGACCTGCTCCACATACCACTTCGTCGCCTCTTCGCTCCCCACGGGGAGGTAGTTCACGACGACGTCGGTCTTGGTTTCCTTGAGGAGGCGCACGATGTCGGCCGTGGAGCCCGGCGCCTTCTGGATGATCTTGGAGAGGTACTGCCCCAGCCCGTCGTGCGTCATGCCGCGCGCCACGGGGACGCCGCTGCGCGGGACGTCGTCGAACTTGTAGGTGTTGTTCGGCCACGTGTAGATCGCTTCCGAGAGGTCGCGGCCGACCTTGTTCTTGTCGATGTCGATCGCCGCGCTGAACTCGATGTCGCGGACGTGGTACCCGCCCAGGTTCACGTGCATGAGGCCCGGGACGAAGTCGGTGTCCTTGGCGTTCCGGTAGTAGTGCACGCCCTGGACGAGCGACGAGGCGCAGTTGCCGACGCCGATGATGCCGACGCGAATCTTACCCATGGTTTGTCTGCCTCCGGTAACCGGGATCAGGCCGGACCCGAACGTGTCAATCGGCGCACATGATACACGCGCTGCAGGACGGTGACGAGGGTCAAAAGGAAGAGGAGACCGAGCACGCCGGGCATGAAGCGGTGGCCCAGGAGCGCGCCCGCCATGAGGGCCAGGAGCCGCTCCGGGCGCTCCATGATGCCGACCCTGCACTCCAGCCCCAGCCCCTCGGCGCGCGCCCGCGTGTAGGAGACGAGCAGCGAGAGGACGAGCGTGGCCAGCGCGAGCACGGCGAGGGTCTGCGCGTCGGGATCGCCGAACGAGCCCTCCACCCCGCTCGAGCGGAACCAGACCGCTCCGCCCGAAGCGCGCGTGAAGTAGTAGGTCGCCAGTCCGCCGAAGAGCGCCCCCTCGCCCAGGCGGTCGAGCGTGGAATCGAGAAAGGCGCCGAACGGGCTCGTCGCGCCGCGCAGCCTCGCGACGTCGCCGTCCAGCATGTCGCAGAGGCCCGTGATCGCGAGCACGAAGGCCGCGGCGAGAAACGAACCGCGCGCCAAGAGGAGTGCGGCGAGCAGCGAGAAAGCGAGCCCGGCCACTGTGATCGCGTCGGGAGTGACACCGCGGCCGGCCAGCCAGCGGGCGATCGGATGGAACCAGGACCGGCTCGTGGTCTTCCAGGTATCGTTCACGCGCGCTCCTCCTCGTCCTCCCCGCGATCCCGCGGCGCCCCTCCCACCACCAGCACGAACTCGCCGCGCGGCGGTGAGGACTCCACCCATGCCAAGAGCTCGCGCAGCGTGCCGCGGCGCGTCTCCTCGAACTTCTTCGTCAGCTCGCGCGAGACCGACGCTGGCCGGTCGCCCCAGGCCGCCGCGAGATCGGCGAGCGCGGCGCGCAGGCGATACGGCGACTCGAAGAAAATGAGGGTCCGCGGGTCGTCGCGCAACTCCTCGATCCGGGCCCTGCGCTTCCCCGGCTTGCGCGGCAGGAAGCCCTCGAACGCGAAGCGGTCGGTCGGAAGCCCCGACACCTCGAGCGCGCAGACCGCGCTGGAGGGGCCGGGGATGGGAACCACCTCGAGGCCCGCGGCCGCCGCGGCGCGCACCAGGGTGAAGGCCGGATCGGAGATCCCCGGCGAGCCCGCGTCGGAGACGATCGCGACCGAGGCGCCCTCCTGGAGCCGGGCGATCAGCTCGGGCGTGCGCCCGTCCTTGTTGTGGTCGTGATAGGAGAGCATCGACGTCCGGATGCCGAAGCGGTCGAGGAGCCCCTTCGTGTGGCGCGTGTCCTCGGCGGCGATGACGTCCACGGCGCCGAGCAGGCGCTGCGCGCGCGGCGAGAGGTCCTCGACGTTTCCGATCGGCGTCCCGACCAGGTAGAGCGTGCCCGGCGAGGGCTCGGCGCCGGGGCTCATCGCCGTGCCTCCGGCGTCGCCGCGACGGGGGCCCGCCGCCTCATCGGGCGAGCGCCGCGCCCGCCGCGCTCCGCATCGCCGCGATCGCCCGCTCGAGCGCCGCGTCGTCCACGTCCAGGTGGGTGACCGCGCGGAAACAGCCCGGACCGCCGAAGTCGAGCACCTTCACCCCTTCGGCTTCCAGCCGCTCCATGAAGCGGGGAAGCAGCGCCTCGCCGCCTTCTACCTCCGCGATGACGATGTTCGTCTCGACGCGCTCCGGATCGATACGGAGCCCCGGAATCTCCGCGATCGCCAGCGCGAGCCGGCGGGCCCGCGCGTGGTCTTCGGGCAGCCGGTCGCGATGGTGCCGGAGCGCATGGAGCGCGCCCGCGGCCACGATGCCGACCTGGCGCATCGCGCCGCCGAAGAGGGCGCGCATCCGGCGCGCCTCGGCAATCTGCGCGGCGCTCCCCGACACGGCGGAGCCCATCGGGGCGCCGAGCGCCTTGGAGAAGCAGGTCATCACGGTGTCGGCGCACGCGGCGTACTCGGCGGGATCGATCCCGGTGGCGGCCGACGCGTTCCAGAGCCGCGCCCCGTCCAGGTGCACGGGAAGGCCTCCGGCGCGCGCCGCCTGGCGGACGCCCTGAAGGCGGGCGAGCGGATAGATCGCGCCGGAGCCCCAGTTCTGGGTCTGCTCGACGGAGACGAGGCCGATCGGCTCGGGACCGGCCGGTGGGCGGGCGACCTGTTCCGGCGCGATGCGGCCGCGGTCGCCGTGAAGGAAGCGGAAGCGGCGGCCGAGGAGCTCGGTGATGGCCTCCCCCTCGTGGTAGACGAGATGGCTGTCGCGCTCGAGGAGGATGGCGTCGCCCCGCCGCGTGGAGGTGGCGACGGCGATCTCGTTCCCCATGCAGCCGGTCGGAACGAAGACGGCGGCCTCCTTCCCAAGGAGCGCCGCGACCTCCTCTTCCAGCCGCCGCACGGTCGGATCGTCGTCGAAAACGTCGTCCCCCACCTCCGCCTCGGCCATGGCGCGGCGCATCGCATAGGTCGGACGCGTGACGGTGTCGCTCCGCAGGTCGACGTAAGACGTTGTCAGATCGTCCTCGATTGGTTGAATCGGGGTGGGGCGGCTGCTAGTCTCAAGGACACGAGCGCGAAACCTTTACAGGATGGCTCAGTATAGGGGAGAGGGGTTCGCGCCCCAACCACACCGTTCCGAGGAGGAAATCGATGTTCCTTCCGTTCTGGGATCCGACGATGATTCTGCTGATCCCGGCGATGATCCTGGCCTTCTACGCGCAGTGGAAGGTGCAGTCGACGTACCGAAAGTTCAGCGAGATCGCTTCCGCCAGCGGCCGGAGCGGCCGCGAGATCGCGGAGCTGATCCTTCGTCAGAACGGGATCTCGGACGTCGAAGTCGAGGAGGGCAGCGGCTTTCTCTCGGACCACTACGATCCGCTGAGCAAGCGGGTGCGCCTCTCGCCGCACAACTATTCCGAGCCCTCCATCTCGGCGCTCGCGGTCTCGGCGCACGAGGTGGGGCACGCCATCCAGCACGCGCAGGGCTATATGCCGCTCAAGTTTCGGACGGCCATCTTCCCGCTCGCGAACATCGGCACCAGCCTCTCCTGGATCTTCATCATCGCCGGGCTCCTCTTCGCGCCGGGCTTCCAGGTGGCCGGCGTCAGCCTCCTGGACGTGGGCATCCTGCTCTTCTCCTTCGCCGTGGTCTTCCAGCTCGTGACGCTGCCCGTCGAATTCGACGCGAGCAGCCGGGCGCTGGTCCAGCTGAACCGGCTGGGCCTGGTGTCTCCCGCGGAGCAGGACGGCGCCAAGCGGGTATTGAGCGCGGCGGCTCTGACCTACGTGGCCGCGGCGGCCTCGGCCGTCCTCCAGCTCGTGCGTCTCCTGATCCTGCGCGACCGGCGGAACTGACCCGCGCGACTTCCGGCCGGCGCTCCGGCGCCAACGTCAAACGGGACGCGGCGGTTCGCTCGCGTCCCGTTTCGTTTTCACGTACGTACGTTCCCGCGGTCCCGGCGCGGCCTAGCCGGGCCGACGCTAGATCTGGGCGACGATGTCCTTCAACTCCTTCGATACCTTAAAGACAGGCACGCGCCGGGGAGGAACGGGCACCGACTCCCCGGTCCGGGGATTTCGCGCCAGACGCGATTTCCGATCCTTCACCTTGAAGGTCCCGAATCCGCGGATCTCGATGTGCTTTCCCGAAGCGAGAGCGCGCGAAACGGCCTCGAGGAACTCGTCGACCGTGTCCGCCACGTCTTTCTTCGTGAGACCGGTACGCTCGGAGATCTCGTCTACGATATCTGCCTTGGTCATCAGCCCCTCCCTAAACCCGGGCCAGTCACGGACCTACGCCGCCCGTACGCGCTGCGGACTATAGACCGGGGGGAAAACGTGTCAAGGCTTTTTCCCGCTGGGGTTTCCGGGGCTCTTCGTCGAATGCAACGCGCGCCAGTGCAGTCGTCCGCGCGCGGGCCCGCGCGGCGGGCGAGCTCCCGACCGTGCGAATCGCACAGAGGCATGCTCTTGAGAGACAGCCATTTAGAGCCGAGCTGGGAAGGCCGATGGAGAGCGCGACTGGCACAGCGGTTGCCTAATTCAAAGATCCGTAACGAATTCGGGAGCCAGGCAGCGCCGGTCATTGATTCCGCGTCCCCGGCCCAGCACCGACCGTGCGCTGCCTCTATGGCTCCCGTTTCGTTGTTCCGTCCGTGACTCGCGCGCGCCCGCGCCGTCGGGTTCTCCTCTTCTTCATCGATGGGATCGGGGTCGGCTCGAGCGACGCCTCGATCAACCCCCTCGTCTCGCTCGACCGTCCCGTGCTCCGCCTGACCGAACGTGAAACGCCGCGTTCCGCGGCCGTGGGCGCTCCCGCCAGCGCCCGGGGCGTGGACGCCTCGCTGGGCATCCCCGGGCTCCCCCAGAGCGCGACGGGGCAGACCACGATCCTCACCGGCGTGAACGCGCCCGCGGCGATGGGACGGCACGTCTCGGGCTTACCCGGACCGACCCTCCGGCGGATCCTGGCCGAGAGCTCCCTTCTGAAAGAGCTGGCCGAGCGTGGACTCGACGCCACGTTCCTGAACGCGTTCGGGCCGCGCTTCTTCGAGGCCGAGCCGCGGCATCGCCGCCTCTCGGCGACCACGCTGGCGACCCTGGCCGCGGGCGTGAAGCTGAGGACCTGGGAGGATCTGACGGAGGGGCGCGCGGTCGTGCACGACCTCACCCACTGGCGCATGCGCGACTACGGCTTCGATCTCCCGCGCCGCGAGCCGGAGGAGGCGGGCGCGATCATCGCGCGCGAGGCGATGCGGGCCGACTTCTCGCTGTTCGAATACTTCGAGACCGACCGCGCCGCGCACGCGATGGACCGCGCGGCCGCCGACCGCTGCCTGGACGACCTGAGCGCCGCGCTCGAGACGGTGCTGAGCCAGGCCGATCTTCGCGAGCTTCTCGTGCTCGTCGTGAGCGACCACGGAAATCTGGAAGACTTGCGGGTGAAGACGCACACGAAGAATCCGGCCTTCTTCGCGGCGTGGGGGGCATGGGACGGCCTCCCGGAGCCGCGAAGCCTGCTCGATATCGCTCCGCTGGTCCGGGAGGCCCTGGGCGCTACTGCAGGCGCTTGATGATGTGGTAGCCGAAGGGGCTCGCCGTCTGATCGTAATCGGCGATCCCGATCTCGCCCACCTGCAGCTTGAATCCCACGTTGCCGAAGGCGGGCACCATCGAGTCGCGGGAATACTCCCCCTGCGCCGGCGGCACGCCGGTTCCGCTCATCTTGTAGATCCCCGGAGGGGAATCGTCCGTGTACTTCTCCACGAGCGCATCGTAGTCCTCGCCCTTCTTCGCGCGCTCGAGGATCTCGTAGGCCAGCTTCTTCGCCTCGTCGCGGCTCCGGGTGATGTTCTTCCCCGGGACCGATCCCGAGAAACCGATCAGGATGTGCTGCACGGTGATGTGCGCCGGCGCGGGCATCGTCGTACCGCTCGGCGTCGGGGTCGGGGCCGCAGCCATGGGAGTCTCCTTCGCGGGCGGGGCGGTCGAGTCGCTGCTCACCGTCGCCGCCGAGTGCTCGGTCTTGGCGCAGCCGAGCGCCGGGATGAGAAGCAGGGCGGCCAGGACGGCGGCGCGCGGCGGTGACGTGTGCGGATGGTGAGTCATTCCTGTGCCTCCGAAACGGGAACGCGAGCGGACGCGCCGCTCAGAAGATGAGAACCGCCGACGCCAGGACCGTCGTGAACCCCTTGGCGGAGATGACGGCGGACTGGGTCACGTTGAACGTGCGGACGATCTCGCCCGAGATCTTGAAGACCTGCTCCTTCTCGTCCCAGTTGGCGTTCTCGTCGAACTCGACGCCGAGGGTCGACGCGAGCATGGACGCCGCCATGTCCTCGGCGAAGTCGCCCGCCACCTCGTCGGTCTGCCCGTACGCGTGGTGCTCGCTCAGGTAGCCGTAGCGGTTCTTGTCGGCGGGCAGCGCGCAGCCGATCGAGGCCGCGATGAGGCGGCGCATCTCGTTCGACGCGATCCGCGCCATGACGCAGAAGGCGATGCTCCCCGGGGCGATCAGCTTGAACCCCTCGTCCTTGGGGATGATCTTGCAGTTCGGCGGAAAGATGCTCGAGACGTGGACCAGGTTCAGCTTCTCGATCCCGGCGTCTTTCAGCGCCAGCTCGAACGACCGGAGCTCGTCGCGATGGCTCCCGACGCCCTTCGTGAAGAAGATCTTCGTCGGGACGAGCGACAGGCCCGCCAGGGGGGCGCGCCGCTCGACTTCGGGGAATCCTCCCGGTCCGCCGGTTTCGACGGCCGAGGCGCCCGGCGGATTGGGATCGGTGGTTCGCTTCATCGTGATGCGGTCTCCTTGGTGATCGTGCCCGGGCTTCGCGCTCAGGAGCCGCCGGGAGTTCCGGGCGGCGCCTCGTCGGCGGCGGTCTTCGCGAAGCGGACGGTCACGAGGCAGCGGCGCGGCTCGACCGAGAGCCGCAGCGGGCCAGGATCGATCTCGACCTGGCGCTGGATTTTCTCGCGTTCTCCCGTGATGTCAATTGGAAGCGTGCTGAGGGAGTCGAGCGGCCCCACGACCGACCGGGGCCCCCGGACCTCCACCGACTCCGGAACGGCGACGGCGGGCCCCGAGAGCTCGTACCCCGCGGCCGGCGCGCCGGTCAGGCGCAGCGCCACCCGGACGCGCTTCTGGCGCTTCGGCTCGATGACCAGGTCCACGGCCCGCGGCTCCTCCACCTCGGTCACCGCGACGAGCTTGGAGAGCTCGGGCGGGAGCGCTTTCCCCGCCACGTCGTCGGCGGTGATCGTCGAGCGGAACGGCCCCGGCGCGGCGTGCGCCAGGTCCACGGGCAGGTAGGGGCTGGTGAGCCCCAGGCGGATCAGATCCTTCCACTTCCCCCGGATCTTCACGCCGACCCGCTCGGGCGGATGCCCGCTCACGGCGAGCGAGTCGGGAAGGCCGGTCAGCGTGAGCGGGATCTGGAGGATCGACTCGCGCTGCTGCTCGGTCACGACGTGCGCGTAGAGCAGGAGCGCCAGCACCAGCGACGCCAGCTTCAGCCCGAGATTCCCGAAGAGGATTTCGCGGATGCGGGCCGCCATCGGCCGCTAGAAGCCCGAGGCCCCGGGCGTCCCCAGCTCCACCCAGTATTTGGTCCCGCGCGGGTCCACCTGGTCCACGCTCCGGCCGCTGACGACCGAGAACTTGAGCCCCGCGTTGGCGGGCACGTCGGGAAAGTAGATCCACCCCTCGTCGGGACCGTCCAGCCAGAGGAGGCGCGTGCCGCTGAAGCGGATGTCGCCGCCGTCGGGAACGGTGCGCACGGCCTTCTCGCGCGTTCCCGGGAAGAGCCAGAGGAGCGGTCCCCCTTCGAGGTAATAGAAGTACTGGAGCGAGTCCACGGTCCCCTCGTGGCGCTCGATCGGCAGGATCGCGATGAAATCCCCGCCCCGCCGAAGGAGGAGCACGTTGCCCGCGACGAGATGAAGGCGGATGTTGTGGACTTTGCCGGGGCGGCCGGGGATCGAATCGGGCACTTCCTCCAGCAGGTGCACCAGCCGGACCGACGCGCTTCCGACGGCCGCGCGCGCGGGCGCCGCGGCGGACGCGAGGGCGGCGGCGATCGCGACCGAGAGGAATGCGGCGGCGGCGATGCGGCGGAAGGGCATGGCCTTCGAGTCTCACACGCGCGTTCCGGACCGGTCAACGGAAACTGCCTCGCGGCGCGGCTTTCCTTGACGCGCGCGGGCGCTTCCCCGCACGCTTGCGGCGTGCTCCACCGCCTCCCCGTGAAGGGCCCCCTCGACCTCGCGCTCACCTTCGCCTGCGGGCAGGCGTTCCGCTGGCGCCTGGAGGACGGGACGTGGTCCGGCGTCGTCGCGGGCGCCGAGGCTCGCATTACATGGGAAGAGCCCGGCTCGGCGCTCCGGATCGACACGCGCGGCGCCGATCCCGGCGCGGCGGCGTGGGTGCGCTATCTCCGGCTCGACGAAGATCCCCGCGTCCACCTCGAGGGTGCCGAGCCGCTCCGCGCCCTGCCCGGATTCG
>Ga0182009_10000229_pt1 | contig 11325 bp, 9 predicted proteins | sample Sormic07211187_1_FD_161052 | JGI IMG/M metagenome (GOLD analysis project Ga0182009, IMG submission 161052) | Bulk soil microbial communities from the field in Mead, Nebraska, USA - 072115-187_1 MetaG | ecosystem: Environmental > Terrestrial > Soil > Agricultural land > Bulk soil | place: USA... | reverse complement strand
TGTGTGCGGGCTTAAGAACACTCTGATGGGCCATACGGGTTACACCGCCGAGGATGGCTTCGAAATCTACGTTCCATCGGACGAAGGTACCAGCGCATTCGTCTGGAACGAGATCCTCATTGCAGGTAAGGAATTCGGGGTCGTGCCGTGCGGCTTGGGCGCTCGGAATACACTGCGGCTTGAAGGCAAGCTCCCGCTCTACGGCCACGAGATTTCCGATACGATTAATGTCTGGGAGGCTGGGCTGGATCGCTTCTGCAAAATGGAAAAGCAGGAGTTCATCGGCCGCGACGCGCTGGAGAAAGCTAAAGGCGCCGGAATAAAACGCGCGCTGGTCGGTCTGGAAATGACTGAACGAGGCATTGCACGCGACGGCTATAAGGTCCTGGACACGGCACGCCGGGAGATCGGATACGTGACCAGCGGGTCACCAGCGCCGTACCTGAAAAAAAATATCGCGCTGGCCTACGTCCCGAAAGAGCTTGAGGCTGTAGGCACGCCGTTGCAGGTAGAGATTCGTGGTCAAGGAGTAGGAGCGGTGGTCGTTCCAACGCCGTTCTACAAACGTCCGAAAAAATAGAGCAAGATTTCCCGGCGGAAGCAGCTAGGAGCGAGAAGCCTTTATGTCCTACCCAACCGATCGCAAATACACCCGCGAACACGAGTGGATTCAGGTGAACGGCAACTCGGCAGCCGTCGGCATCACTGATTATGCTCAACAGTCTCTGGGTGACATCGTGTTCGTCGAAGCGCCAAAAGTGGGCGCGGAACTCACCGCGGGTAAAACGTTCGGCACCGTGGAATCCGTCAAAGCTGTGTCCGATTTGTTCGCGCCTGCGTCAGGAACGGTAACTGAGGTCAATGCCGAACTGGCAACCAGTCCCGAGAAGGTGAATAGCGACGCACACGGCTCCTGGATGGTGAAGATTACGCTTAAGAACCCCGGCGAACTGGACGCTTTGCTCTCGGCTGCAGATTATGAGAAGTACGTAGCAGAAGAGGCTGGACACTGAAAACCGGACTACAGTCCCGTTTCAACCACCGCAGTGATAAAACCATCGGAATGGCTCCTACCCACATCTATATAAGGTTTTATGCGCTACTTACCTAAATCTCCTGCCGACCGCGACGCCATGCTCAAGGCAATCGGCTTGCGCTCGGTTGATGACCTCTTCGCGCCGATCCCCGCCGAGTATCGGCTGAATCGCGAATTGAAGATTCCCCGCCAGATGGCGGAGTCCGAGATCGTCGATTTTTTTCGCCAGCGCTCGCGCGAAAACGGCGACGGGTACACGAGTTTTCTGGGGGCCGGGGCTTATTTTCACTACCGGCCCGTGATCATCGATTCGCTGATTTCGCGCGGCGAGTTCCTGACCGCCTACACTCCATATCAGGCCGAGATTTCGCAAGGGACGCTGCAGTCCATCTTCGAATTTCAGTCGATGATCTGCGAATTGACCGGCATGGAAGTGGCGAATGCGTCGATGTATGACGGGTCGACCGCTGCGGCTGAAGCCGTGATGATGGCGGTGCGCCTTACAGGACGCCGATCTGTCGTGGTGGCGCGCACGTTGCATCCGGAATATCGCGAGGTGCTGGCGACGTATGCCACTCACCAGGGCATGCCCCTTTCCATCGCGAATTACGGCCAGGACGGCCACCTGAATCTGCAGGAACTGGAAAAATCCATCACTCCCGAGACTGCGTGCGTTCTGGTGCAGTCACCGAATTTCTTCGGAATTGTTGAGGATGTCGAGGCTATCGCTCAGATCGCTCACCAGCACGGAGCCATGCTGGTGGTCTCGATCGCCGAGGCGGTTTCGCTGGGCATTGTTGAACCGCCGCGCCAAGCCGACATCATCGCCATGGAAGCGCAGTCTTTCGGGGTTCCGCTCGGATTTGGCGGCCCGTATTGCGGAGTGATCGCAACCCGCGAGAAGAATGTCCGGCAAATGCCCGGGCGCCTGGTGGGACAGACGACCGACAAGCAGGGAAAGCGTGGATTCGTTCTGACACTGGCTACACGCGAACAGCACATCCGGCGCGAGAAGGCTACGTCCAACATCTGCACGAACCAGGCACTGGTCGCGTTGATGGTCAACATCTTCATGACGATCTACGGAAAAATCGGCCTCAAGGAATTGGCAAAACAGAATCTCGCGAAAACTGCGTATGCCGCGGCGCAGTTCGCGAAGCACGGCAAAGTTCTTTTCAGCGGCAGTCCGCGATTCAACGAGTTTGTAGTCGAAACCAGCGAAGATCCTTACGCTATTAACAGCCGGCTCTTGGGGCACGAGATGATCGGCGGCTTGCCCCTGAAGAAGTTTTATCCGGAGCTGGGAGATTCCTCGTTGTGGTGCTGCACGGAGCTGACCACCCGCTCGGCAATCGATACCGCTGTAGGGCTGGTGGCTGAGAGCGAGCGCTCGGTGCGCTCGGCCAAAGAGGAAGTGGAAGAGGTGGCGCGATGAAGCGCAGCACTCCTAAAGCGACGCGCCACGTCAATCAGAATGAGGGTCTGATCTTCGAAAAGTCCTCGCCCGGGAAAGCTGCATGGAAGCTGCCTCCGCTCGACGTCCCGGAGGTGGACCCGGCCAAACTGCTCGGCAAAGCGGAAAGAAAAGATCTGGGCAATATGCCGGAGGTGAGCGAGATTGAAATCATCCGCCACTTCACGCGCCTGTCAACGTGGAACTATGCCATCGACCTCGGAATGTATCCTCTCGGTTCCTGCACGATGAAGTACAACCCGCGCGTCAACGAAGCCGTGGCGCGGGTGGAAGGAATTGCGAACGGGCATCCGTACCAGCCCGAAAAAATCTCCCAGGGCGCGCTCCAGATCATGAAGACCCTTAGCGAGTGCCTGATCGAGATCACCGGGATGGATGCGATCACGCTGCAGCCCGCTGCCGGGGCTCATGGTGAAATGACCGGCTTGCTGATGGTGCGGGCGTATCACCAGTCGAAAGGAAATCCGCGAAAGAAAGTGTTGATTCCGGACTCCGCGCACGGCACGAATCCGGCAACCGCCGCCATGGTCAATTATGCGGTCGAAAATCTCAAATCAGATGCTCGCGGCATGGTCGACCTGGCCTCGCTGAAGCAGCAGATGAACGAAGATGTCGCTGCCTTGATGTTGACCAATCCCAACACACTAGGGGTTTTCGAACAGCAGATTCATGAAATCGCCGACATCTTGCACGCCAAGGGCGGCTTGCTGTATATGGATGGCGCTAATATGAATGCGCTCGTGGGCAAGGTGCGCCCCGGAGACTTCGGCGTCGATGTGATGCACCTGAATCTGCACAAGACGTTTTCCACGCCCCACGGCGGCGGAGGACCAGGATCAGGACCGGTGGCAGTTAAAAACCCTCTGGAGCCCTTCTTGCCAGCCCCCGTTGTCGTGGCAAAGCCGGATGGAACGCTCGGCTTCGAATACAACCGCCCCCATTCTGTCGGGCGGGTACGTTCTTTTTATGGGAACTTTGGAATGTTTGTCCGCGCTCTGGCCTACATTCAGGCGAACGGTCCTGACGGGCTGCGCCAGACTACCGAGGACGCGGTGCTCAACGCCAACTACATCCGCAAAGGCTTGGAGGGCAGTTACGATCTGCCGTATTCCACGCCCAGCATGCATGAAGTTGTATTCAGCGACAAGCTGCAGGCGAAGAAGGGCGTCCGTACCATGGACATCGCGAAACGCCTGATCGACTACGGCTTCCATCCCTATACCACCGCATTTCCGCTGATTGTGCCCGGCGCGCTCATGATCGAGCCGACCGAGAGCGAATCCAAAGAAGAGATGGATCTGTTCATCGAAGCCATGAAGGCGATCGCCGAAGAAGTCGAGGAAGATCCCCAAACCGTGCTGGACGCCCCACATTCCACCCGCGTATCTCGGCTGGATGAGACTGCCGCTGCGCGCAAGCCCGTGCTGCGCTGGAAACCAGGAAACTAGGGAGCAACTTCAAAATCCAGCAATTTGGGTCGTGGGTTCCGTGTTCCTCCTGGTACATGTAGGGACAGCCTGGTCGGCTGTCCCCTGCACCTGTTTCCTCATTTCGCTGTGATGTCCACCGAAGCGCGGGTGTTCTCCCATTCCATATTCATGGTGCATCCGTTCCCGTTCTTTTCATAAGAAATGGTGAAATTCTCGACCGGGGACGATGTCTTTGAGACCTTCATGTCGACGCGCGCCAGTTCGTCGCTTTCGTACTTGTACGGAATGCCCCACTCGCCAGTTTTCTTGTTGATGATCAAAGTCCATTTGTCCGCGTTGGGAATGGTGAAGATGGTGTACTTGCCGGCGGGAACGTTCTTCCCGCCAACTGTGACATCCGTGCTGGGAACGAATGTGGTCGCCTCATTTGCGCCGGTGCGCCAGACTTTGCCGTACGGAACCAGCTCTCCGAAAATCTTGCGACCCTTCATGCGGGGACTGGAATAATCCGTCTTGATAGTTTTGCCTCCGCCCAAATCGCAGGTGGCGGACTCGGCTGGACTGGGCTTGCCTCCACCCATCTGGGCTAAGCCGGCTGCGGTGATCAGAAAAATGAAAAGTGTGAGGCAAGCGATTCTCTTCTGCATGTTTCCTCCAGGAGTAGGTTCAGTGCCAGTGTTTTGGACGTAGTCGAGTAAATATCGTCAGCGCACAAATTATGCTCCTCGCGGCCTCGCAGTTACAATCGATCCCATGCCGGTATTCGACGACAAACAGGAAGAATTGGAACACTACGAAACCATGATGGGCATACCGCGAGGGCGCCTTGCCGTCACCATGGACATGATCACCGATGCCATGGCATTGGTCGGCCAGCACGGGGTCTATTGCCAGAGCCAGCGTTGGCCGGGCAAGCCGGTGATGGATATTCAGATCATCATGAAGAATCTGACCGACGCGAAAGAGCTGATCCAGAGCGTGATGGAAGCGCTGAAGAAACCAGCTTGAGTCATTCTCTTCATGGTTTCACGCTCACCATGACAACGCCGTGCGGAGCAACACGAGCTGAGAATTTCCCGCCGACTTTTCCCAAGTCCTTGTGCTCCCAAAGGTCGCGAACCGAGGCGTTGAAGCTCGCCGGATAACCCAAGTCAGTCCAGTTCACGGAAATCTCCTGTTCGGCGCTGCCGCGATTCAGCAGCACTACGGCGCGGCTCCCGTCTTTGAGTTGCTTGGCCCAGACTTCGGCATCGCCATTCTTAGCCACTCGCTCGCCTTCTCGCCCAAGCGCGTCCTGATCCACCGCGATCACTTCTTTGTTGGTCAGAATGTCGTGAATCGCAGGAGTCATGGTCCGCAGATCGTTACCCGCAATCAGGGGCGCGGCCAAGATTGCCCACAGGCTGAAGTGCGAGCGATATTCCGTATCGGTCATTCCACCATTGCCGACCTCGAGCATATCCGGGTCGTTCCAGTGTCCCGGCCCTGCGTAAGAATGCAATCCGACCTGCTCATCCAAAATTGCCAGCACACCGTTTGAACAGCAGCTTCCGTCCGGCCACTTTTCCTTACCGCCCCAGCGGTCACTGATATCTCCCGTGGTGCGCCATAGATTTCCGCCTACTTCTTTGCCCCAGAGCCAGGGCTTGGCGGTTCCCCATTCACAAATGCTCAGCACGATCGGACGGCCTGCGGCATCGAGTGCCGCTCGAATGTTGGCGTAAGAGGCCTTTGCATCCTGGGTTGTGGTGTGGCACCAATCGTACTTCAGATAATCCACACCCCAAGCCGCATACTGGATGGCATCCTGGTATTCATGGCCGAGTCCGCCGGGGCGACCCGCACAAGTCTGAGATCCGGCGTCGGAATAGACGCCAAACTTCAGCCCGAGCGAATGAATGTAATCACCGACCGCTTTCATTCCATGCGGAAATCGTTGCGGGTCGACAACGATGTTGGCCTTCTCGTCGCGGCTGACCTGCCAGCAGTCGTCTATGTTCACGTATATGTATCCAGCATCTTTCATTCCTGACTTGACCACCGCGTCGGCCATTCCTTTGATCATGTCCTCGCTGACGTTGCACTGGAATTTGTTCCAGGAATTCCAGCCCATCGGCGGAGTGAGCGCCAGATTTGCGGATGGCGAAGCGCCGGCTTGGGCGGAAGATGAAAGAACGGCGATGACGCACATAAAGAATATGGCAGAAAAGAACGCATTCATTTTCATGGCCAACGTTGTATCAGAACGGCTCGCAGATTGGTACTGATCGCCCGGCCATTTACAATGCCGGGTTATTCCTCGTGGGCAAAGGAATTCACCGGAGGCACTTCATGCCAAGACGTCTGTTGTTGCCGTCCATCATACTTTTAGCTTGCAGCATTGCATTTGCCGCATCCCGAGTGGGGGCGCAAACTGCAAAAACAGCAGGAACTTTTGAGGGCCATACTGACGTGGGGACCGTGCTCCACGCCGGCTCAGTTCTCTATGATCCTGACAAGCAAAGCTATACGCTCAGCGGCAGCGGCGAGAATATGTGGTTCGCCGCCGATGCTTTTCAATTTGTCTGGAAGAAGATGTCGGGCGACGTGACGCTCACAGCTGACATCAGTTTCCTGACCAAGACCGGCAACGAGCACAAGAAGGCAGTTCTTATGTTTCGCCAGAGTCTCGACTCAGACTCGGTCTATGCAGACGCGGCTCTGCATGCTAGTGGGCTTACTTCGTTGCAGTTTCGCGACGAGAAAGGCGCACTCACGCGTGAAATTCAGGCGAATGTTTCCGGACCAAAGCGCCTGCGCATTTCCAAGCGGGGAGACTACGTGTACATGGCGTTCGGCGGCGATGGCGAGGTCCAGCCGGCGGGTGGATGGTTGCGCATTCCGCTGCAAGGTACGTTCTATGTGGGGCTGGGCGTCTGCTCGCACGACAAAGACGTGGTCGAGCAAGCCGTATTTTCGAATGTTCAATTCGTCCAGCCCTCGGAGGCCTCAGGAGAACCGGTTCTTTACAGCACGCTGGAGACGGTCGCGATCGATTCCGCCGACCGGCGCGTTTCCTATCTTTCGCAAGGGCGCTTCGAAGCTCCGAACTGGACTCCCGACGGCTCTGCGTTCCTGTTCAATCGGGAGGGTCGCCTCCAGCGCCTGGCGGTGAATGGCGATAAGCCCGTTCCGATCGAAACCGGCTTCGCTACGCGCTGCAACAATGACCACGGTATCTCGCCGGATGGAACGCAGCTGGCTATCAGCGACAACTCGCAGGCTGATCACGAGTCGCTCGTCTACACGCTCCCGATCACGGGTGGCGCTCCGCATCGCGTCACGGAGAAATCACCATCATACTGGCACGGTTGGTCGCCCGATGGCAAGACATTGGCCTTCGTAGGCGAACGCGATGGCGACTTCGATATCTACGCCATCCCGGTCGAGGGTGGGCAGGAGACGCGCTTGACCCGAGCAAAAGGCCTGGACGATGGTCCGGAATATTCGCCCGATGGAAAGTACATCTACTTCAATTCCGAGCGCAGTGGCCACATGCAGATCTGGCGCATGAAGCCCGACGGCAGCGAGCAGGAGCAGGTTTTCTCCGACAATCTTAACAACTGGTTCCCCCACATCTCGCCCGACGGGCAGTGGTTGGTCTTTCTCACCTACCAGCCGGATGTGACCGGGCATCCCGAAAATAAGGACGTGATGCTGCGCCTGATGTCGCTAGCGGACAAGAAGATTACTGTGCTGGCGAAGCTGTTTGGAGGACAGGGAACGATCAACGTTCCTTCGTGGTCGCCTGACAGTAAGCGACTGGCATTCGTGAGTTACATGCTTTTGCCGGGAGAGAAATAACGTGGACTGATTGTGATTTGGGATGGCCAATGGCATTCCACAGAATGTCAAACCGCCTGCTAGTGTCCGACTTTTTCGTCCAGGAACTTAGCCATGAGTTCCAGGGCCTCTCGCGTTTCCGGAAGCTGGAAGTGATACCAGAAGGCATGGGGCAGAGCCTCGAACACTACCAGCTGTGAGTCATTTCCTGCGCGCAGCAAAGCACGATGCAGAATTGCAGTGTCGCTGAGCAGCAGGTCCCGTGTGCTGGTGACTAACAAGCTCGGCGGCATGCCGCGCAGATCGGCGTACAAAGGCGACAGGACGGGATCCTTGCGATTGGTCTTTCCGACATATTCATTATCGGGAAGATGATTTGGATCGGTGGGCTGAAATTGGCCGGGGAAGCCGTTCAGAGCGAACAGTTGCCGCGCGTCACCGACCTGGCTGAAGTCAGCGAGCGCAGAAAAGATACCAAGGGCACCTGGAAGAGGCAGGCCTAACTGTTTGAGGCGAACTGTCACTTCCGCGGTGAGGATCGCACCCGCGGAGGTTCCGAAAATGCCGATGTTGCGCGGCTTGTATGTCTTCAGGAGTTCCCGGTAGATGGCGACGACATCGTCGATAGCGGCAGGAAATGGATACTCTGGAGCGAGCCGGTAGTAGACGGAAACAACTTTGATCTTCGCCAGGTTGGCGATGGGTACGCCTTCAATGAGCGATCCAGAATCGGAGTTGAAACCTCCGCCGTGGAGATTGATCAGTACGCGGTTACGATTTGACTCGGGCATCGAAAGCGGCGTGATCGTATCGGTGCGCACTCCCGCGATGTTCAGTTCCTCCACATTCACGGGAAACAGCCTGCGTGCGTCGGCGGAATCCTTGGCACGCCACTCATCCGTACGTGCGCGCCGCTCAGCCAGAGTCTCGGGTCCAGGACTGTTGCGGGTCAGGGATTCGAGCCAGGTCTGTGCCTCCGGACTGATGGTTGTGGGCATCGGCACCACGCGAGTGATATGCGCGGTTCCATCTGGATCGAATGTTGCGGAATCTTTTTGTGCAGGAGGAGCACTTTGCGCCGCCAGCGAGGCGGCCAGGAATGTAACCAGCAGTCCACCGGTCTGTGTTTTCATTAGAGTCCGTTAGCGACGATTGAAATCGTAGTAAGAAAGAAGCAGGCATTTTCCCGTGTTCCTCTGTGCCCGCTGTAGTTGAAGAAGCTAAGCCAGCGTAAACTTCCCCCGCTCAATCATCTTCTGCGCAATCTGCTGCCGTATTTCCACAGTATTGAATGGCTCATATTTCGCCAGCCTTCGCAGAATGGCAAGCTGGGTCCGAAGCATGTCCCCATCCGCTACCGCCGCAATAACCTTACGCGCGGCGGACTCGACCTTTTCCATCGCCTGTGCGAGATAAACGCGCGTCATGGCAATCGGCAACGAAGCGGCAGCCTCGCCCTTCGAGGTCACAATCTTTTGCGCCCGCAGCACAGCGGTCTCCATAGCGTAGCCTTCAATTGTCATGTCTGCGATCGCGCCCATGATCTCCTGCTGGTCCTGGATCGCCTGCATATATTTCTGCGTAGCCGCACCCGCCGCGAATAATCCCAGTTTTTTCGCTTGGCCGATCAGTTTGCGTTCTTCTGGCAAGGGGCCGTCCAGTTCTTCAGCGACCGAGGGCCCGGACAACACCTCCTCCATCAGTTGCTTAATAGCCGGCATCAGGGGTAACTGGCCGCTCATGGCGCGTTTCAGCAGAAAGCCGGTAATGATGAGCCGGTTGATCTCGTTCGTGCCTTCAAAAATTCGATTGATGCGAGCATCACGATAGGCGCGTTCCGCCGGATATTCCTCGACAAATCCGTACCCCGCGTAGATCTGCAGAGTCTCATCCACGATGTAATCGATCATCTCCGAGCCCCACACCTTGATGATCGAGCACTCAACGGCGTATTCCTCGATAGCTTTCAAAGTCTGTTTGGCTGCGTCCGCAGAGGACTTATCCACTTCGCTGAGTGCCGCATCCATCAATGCGACGGTGCGGTACACCAGCGACTCGCCAACGTAAATCAGCGTCGCCATGTTGGCGATCTTCTCGCGCACCAGTCCGAAGTCCGCAATCACCTTGTTGAAAGCTTTGCGCTGCTTGGCGTAGCCGATGGCATTTTCGAGCGATACTCGCCCGCCTCCCACGCACATGGCGCCTAGTTTGAAGCGCCCGATGTTGAGAATATTGAAAGCGATCAGATGACCCTTGCCAATCTCGCCCAGCAAATTCTCCACTGGAACTTTGCAGTCGTTCAGAATGATGGGACAGGTCGATGAGCCGCGGATACCCATCTTGTGCTCTTCGGCTCCGATGGAGAATCCCGGGAAGTCTTTTTCGACCAGGAAAGCCGAGAACTTCTCCCCGTCCACCTTCGCGAAGACAGTAAACAGGTCGGCGAATCCGGCATTGGTGATCCACATCTTCTCGCCATTCAGAATGTAGTGCTTGCCATCCGGGGACGCGGTCGCGCGGGTGCGGCAATTCATCGCGTCAGAGCCCGAAGTCGATTCCGATAAAGCGTAGGCGCCGACAATTTCTCCGGCGGCGAGCCGCGGCAGATATTTCTTCTTCTGCTCTTCGGTCCCGAAGTAAACAATGGGCAGAGTTCCGATCCCAGTGTGGCCGCCCCATGTGGTGGCGAATCCGGCGTACTTCGCGATGTGATCGGCAATCACGGCGGCCGTGACTTTATCCATCTCCAGCCCACCATAGGCCTCAGGGATTTCCACCGAACTCAACCCAAGTTCGCCAGCCTTCTTCAGCAGATCGCGAGTGACGGAAAAATCCTTGTGCTCTATCTTTTCAATATTGGGCACGATTTCGTTCACGGCGAACTCCTCCGCCGTTTGGCCAATCAACAAGTGCTGTTCGCTGAAGTCTTCCGGAGTGAATACTTCTTCGGGCCGTCTCGTCTCAAGCAAGAAGCTGCCGCCAGAAATCTTGCTTTTTGGAACCGCCGTGGTTGCCATGTCCTTGCCCCCAGAAAAGAAACCGCCGCGCCACGAAGGCCAGCGGAAACACTAGTGCAATTCTAAATGCTGAACAGCAGGGAAGGATAGCGATGCGGCAGTTCCAGGTTACAGCCGCGGTAACCGAGAGATGATTACTGATTACCTTCTCAAACTGACTGTCTCGCTTGCATCTGCCGTTTTAAGGCTGAAGCGCTTCGCGGGTACGCAGGTCGAATATCCAGCGGGATGCACAGAATCGGAATTCTTGCTATCCCGCTTCACCACGTAACTCCGAATCGAAAGGCACGTGAAATCGCTGGCCAGAGGACCGTCTGGCGAAACCGCAATGCCTTTGCGATCCATCTCCGGGGTGTTCAGGACAAAACCTTTGTCTTTGTCGGATTTGGGGATGATTCTCCAGGGCTCAGACGCCGTAGCCGCCGGGGCGGTGTGGAATTCTGGGGGCGATTGGGCATGGCTCTCTGTCTTTCCGCTGGCCAATGGATGATCCTGGGTGAAAGCCGATACAGAGCACAGAAGTATAGCGGCGAGGAGAAGGCGACC
>Ga0182009_10000228_pt1 | contig 11361 bp, 17 predicted proteins | sample Sormic07211187_1_FD_161052 | JGI IMG/M metagenome (GOLD analysis project Ga0182009, IMG submission 161052) | Bulk soil microbial communities from the field in Mead, Nebraska, USA - 072115-187_1 MetaG | ecosystem: Environmental > Terrestrial > Soil > Agricultural land > Bulk soil | place: USA... | reverse complement strand
CCTGCGCTGCCGGAGTAGGAGACGATGCCGGATCCGGTCGCGGCAGCGGTCACGCCCTGGCTGGCCGAGGTGCCCAGCGCGCCACGCCCACTAGCGGCAGCGGTCACGCCCTGGCTGGCTGAGGTGCCCAGCGCGCCGCGCCCGCTCGCTCCCGCAGTAACGCCGGCTGTACCTGATCCGTTCAGCGTGACCGGTGGCGTCAGGCTGTAGTCGTAGGACGGCGGATCATCGGCATCTACACTGGTTCCGCTGATAGCCGTCTGGTCCCCGCCGCCACCCGTGTCATCCGTGACGCTGGTGGCCGTGGAGGCCTGATTGAGGCGGATCATCCAGTCCGGCGTGGCGGCCAGGGTGTCGGAGGCGGCCAGGGTGAAGGCGGCTTCGACGGCGGCGTCACTCATCGCTGTCGCGAATGCGGCGCACACGGCGATCGAGCCACGCCAGCCGTTCACGCTGCCGGTCTGGCTGCCGACATAGATCGTGTCGATAGCGCCGACGTTATCCCCGACGGTGGCGCTGGTGTCCGTATGCGACCAGGCGCCGGACAGGTCCCACACGTGCCAGCGTGGCGTGGCCGAACCACTGGCCTTAGTCATGACGTACCAACGCCACGATGTGCTCAGCCCGGCCACACCGTTGCTGAAGTCGTTCTCGCAGAACAGCTTCGCGCCGGCGTTGTTGCTGGTCAGGATCGACCAGACGCCGCCGCCGGCCTTGACGCCACGCACTGCCCACCCGGTCCAGCCGGCTGTGGAGAACGCCTTTGCCAGGACTGCGATGGTGATCGGGCCTTGGTCAGGCGGCGCGGTGCCGGCACTGAACGTGATCGAGTCAGTGCCGGCACCGGTGGAGAACTGACGAGACATGCATCCCTCCTGAGGTGGACCTTAGGAGGCGACGGTCCCCGCCGTGGTGGTGATGGTGATGGTCACGTCCGCGCCGTTGGTCACCGAGAGCGACGCGGCCAGGGTGCCGGACATGATGAAGTTGCCGGCGCTGGACGCATCCCAGATCGAGAAGTGCGTCAGCGTCTCCGCGCCCGCCGCCCACGTGGACCACGTGACCGCACTGGCCGCGCTCGAGCCGGTACCGGACGGGTTGGCGAAGGTGAGCGCCTTGCGCGTGGTCTCCGCACTCGCGTTTGCCGTGCCGGCCGAACCGGGGTCACCGGTGTGCATCCGGAGGTAGGGCGTGACAGCGGTGTAGTTGGTCCCGCGCAGCACGTTGATCAAGCCGTTGCTGTGCGCCGCGCTGATCCCGACTGTCATCGCTCGTCCTCGTCGCTCTCGTCCACAGGTTCATCCACAGGCTGTGGATCAGGATCGCTTGCCGCTCGAGCTTCCTCGCTTGCCGGCGCCGGCATCCGATCCGGATACGTCACGACGCCCACTCCGGTTGCCGTCAACCCCGCGCCCGCGAGACTGCTTCCCGGCGTCTCGTTCTGCTGCGTCATCCTGCTTCACCTCCTGCTCACTGCTCTGCTGCTCCTGCTGCGGTTGTTCGCCGCTCTCCGCCCGGACCTGACGCTGCAATTCCTCGTCCTGCTGGACGGAGAACTCCCCGGCGCCGGCCAGGGCAGGATCGAAGCGGCGATCGGACGGGCCGTTGCCCGCGGTGATCTTCGGCATGTCGATGCCTCCTTCTCTCTCCTGCCCTGGTTACCCGAGGTGATCGCTGATCATGCCGCGGTGATCGCCGCGCCGGTCTCGATCGGGACGTACGTGATCCACCAGTCGATCACACCGTCCGGGGAGGTACCGGTCACCACGGCCTGGATGATGCCGGCCGCGACGTAGATGCCGTCCACGGCGCCGAGGTAGTCCGTGGAGACCTTGCTGATCGGGTACTTCCCGACGGCACCGATGCCGGAGACGATCGAGCCGGTGGGCGCACCGGAGATCGACAGCAGGTTGCCGGCCGGCGTGTCCGTGGTACCGAGGTCGGTAGCGGCCACCAGATCGGAAGACGTGCCGGTGGTCGGGTTGCTGACCAACTTGACGGTGTTGGCAACGGTCATCGCCGTGGTGACCTTGCCAACGATGCCGGTGACCAGCACCAGGCCGGACACGGTGTACAGGTCCCGTGTCTCGGCGGCGATGGTCTGCGTCTTCTTGACGGCGGCGCCCAGCACGCTCTGCGTGAAGGCGGCGCCCGGGTTGAGCACGCTCATGGGTCAGCCTCCTCAGGCGAGAATCGAGCGGAGGTTGGCCGGCGTGCGCTGATACTTCAGATCGTGCGTGATGGCGAAGACGATGCCGGCGCCGTCCGCCGTGCACTTGACCCACGGGTAACCGTCCGGCGCCGAGGTGGCGGGCACTTCGATCACCACCAGGTCCTCGGTGACGTCCGCCGCCGTGAAGGTGTTGCTGGCCGGCGAGACCGCGGTCTTGTGCCACTTGCCGTTGGACTGGTCCAGCGACGAACCGTAGTAGTGGTCCAGGACGGCCGGGGTGCTGGTGGCCGTGCCGGCGTTGTCCGAGGAGAAAGTAATGGTGAAGACGGTCGCGCCGTCCACCTCATAGCCGACGAACGTGATACCCGCCGCGTCGCGCAGCGAGATGTAGTCGGCATTGGCGGGGTAGCTGACGTTGACCAGCCGGCCCAGTGCCTCACTGAACATGATTCCTCCGAATCACTCGGTTAGCCCTACTCCCCGCCGTGTTGCGAGGTGCGGGTTAGGTGGAACCCCTGGCCGGCTCAAACCGCGGCCAGGGGCGATCGTCAGCCTACGCTCAGCGTGCGGCCAGGGTCAGGAACGGGGACAGGGTGGGGCCGCCGTTGTGCGGAGTGATCGCGTCGGCCAGCCACGGCCGGCCGTCGTTGCGGGCGATGGCCCGGACGGTGGTCTGGTCCGAGGTGAACTTCACGTGGTCCGACGTGTCGATCATCAGGTTGTCCCGGATGCCGACCAGGTAGAACGAGAAGTCGACCAGGGACAGATCACCCTGGTCACCGAGCACACCCGGGGTCTTCTCGGTCATGATGACCGGGCGGCCCAGCAGGGTGAGCTGTGGAGTGCCGGTGGCGTCGGTGATCCACACGGCGGAGCCGCCGGTGCCGACGGCCAGGGCCATCGTCGCCAACTCCACGAAGGTGTCCGGCGAGGCCAGCCACACGCTGCGCGAGATCGACTGCGGCAGCTGCCGCGCGTACATGCGCAGCACGTTCTGCCACACGATGGTGTCCGCGGTCTGGCCGGACTCCGCCGCCACCGCGATCAGCGACGGGTTGTTCGCGTTGATCGCACCCAGCGGCTCACCGACACCGGAACCGGTCAGGTAGTCGATGTCCGCGTTGTAGGCGATGGCCTGCGGCAGCATCTGGCCGAGGACGGCGCTGACGGCGCCGTTGGAGTCCCGGATCGTCTCGTTGTGCAGGTAGGCCAGCGCCGTCTGCTTGGTGGCGTCCAGCTTCACCCGGCCGAACTTGGCCTGCGACTCGACGAACGCCTGGCCCTCTTCGGTCCGGTAGACCACGATGCCGCCGAAGACCGAGGACACGTTGGAGGTGGCGTCCACGGTCGGGAAGATCAGCGACTGCGTGTTCATCGGGATGACCGTGGCCCGCGGCATGACGATGCTCTCCTCGAGAGCGAGCATCAGAATCTGCGAGCGGAACTCCTCCGGCACCAGGAAGCCGCCGGCGTCCGGGACCTTGGTGGAGTACTCATTGACCAGCGCGAGCTTCTGGTCCAGTTCCGCAGGGGAAGCGCCGGCGATGCGCTGCTTGCCGTTGGTCCGGTTGTGCCAGATCGTCTGGACGAACTCACCGATGTTGCCAAACTGGTCGTTGAGGGCGACACCCGGCGCGGTCCGGCTGGCCGCCATCGCCGCGCGCGGCGAGCCCATGCCCGGCTTGAGGTCGAGCCGGCTGGCGGCCAGCTTCGCGCCGTCCTTGGTCGAGCCCTGCTGGCGGAAGAAGTCGACCAGCGCGGCCTGCGTGAACTCCTTGACCTGCTCCGCCATGTCGGCGGATTCCTTGGTCTTCTGCTCCACGCTGGCCGAGACATACGCGTTCAGGCGCGACGAGAAGCCGGTCTCCGACTTGTCGTTCATCGCCTTCACGAAGTCTTCGGGCTTGTCGAGGGTCTGGAGGTATTCCTCCCACGCCGCGACGGTCTGAGGCTGTGCAGTGGTGGTCACAGCAGGGCTCCCTTCAGAACCTCTCGAAATGCTGCCGCGTCCCAGTCGGGAACCTGCGGCAGGCTGTCCTCGTCCTCGGCACCCGGGGACGAATTCGGGATCTTGATCTTGGCAGCGACGGCGGTCGGGAGCAGGTCCCGCCAGCCGTCGAGATGCTTCATGACGGACGCCTCGAGGTCGTCCTCACCCTTGGCCGAGGTGACGATCTCGTCGATGAGGCCGGCGTCGTACGCCTCGGTGCCGTTGTACCAGGTGCCGTCCTCGCCGTTCTCGGTCATCCGCTCACGCCAGTACGCGGCGTCCTCGCCGGCGCGGTCCGCGTACATCTCGGCGATGGTGCCGGACACCTGATCCAGCAAGCCGGCCGCGGAGCGCAGCGTGTCCGCGTTGCCATAGGTGAATGTCATCGCATCGTGGATCATGACGAAGGCGTTCTTCGGCGCCTTGATCGTGTCCCCGGCCAGCATGATGAACGACGCGGCGGACGCAGCCAGGCCATCGACACTGACCGTGACGTGGCCGGGATGACGCGACAGCAGCGAGTGGATCGCCACGCCGTCGAAGACGTCCCCGCCACCGGAGTTGATCCGCACGGTCAGCGGGCCGGGACCGGCCTCGCGCAGCGCGTTCGCCACGTCGGCGCCGGTGATCCCCTCGTCGAACCAGCCGCCCCCGCCGATGCGCCCGTACACCATCAGCTCAGCCGGCGCATCCGCCTCGGCACGCGGCCGGACGGCCAGGCCCGGAGGGAGCGCGCCCTTGTCTCGGCAGTCACGGCAGTTGGCCGCACGCTGCATGGCGAACTGGACCGCGGGATCGAGCGCGGCCAGCAGACCTCGGCGCCGCTTGTTCACGATTCCCTCCGCTTCACAACCTTGCATCGGCAGTTGGCGCGGCCAAGGCATTTGATGTAGCCGGCGCCACCGGGGTAGTCCGCGTACGCTGACTGACGGTTACGATACAGGTGACCAAGATTGTCGCGGCACGGCTTGCACGAATTCTGATCATCGTGTCCGGTGACCTGCCACCGCATCGCCATCTCGATCACTCGATCACGCGTCCCTGGCGCTGGACGTTGGCGATCGTGCGCATTGTCGGCGGGACGTCGAAGCGCCCGTACAGACGCTCGCGGCCAGGGGAAGGGACCGCGAACGTCTCGCCTTCTACCTCGTCCACGGCCGGCGTTTCCTGCTTCAACCTGTTACGCGGTTGTGCCAGCTCTGGCTCCGGCTTGCTGCCCATCCGATGCACCCCCTCTGCGCCATCCGTCGTACTTCATCCGGGGGATGCCCACCACGTCGCACGCGTCGTCCGGGTTGAAGCCGGCGCCCACCAGCGTCGAAACGGCGCTGACCTGAACACTCAGCGTCCCGTTCTCCACCTCCTGATTCGGCGGCACGGGGGAGTCGTAGTCGAATTCGTGCGTCTCGTGCTGGCCGAACAGCTCGAGGAACGGGCCGTTCAGCGCGTCCTTGATCCGCTCGAGCCGGGGAACGATCTTCGATTCGGCGAGGTATTCCTTCGATGCCTGCGCTGAGGCGCGGTTGACGTCCTGGACGTCACCGATCCCGAACTTCGGCATGGCGTACGCATCGAGGATGGCCTGCTTAGTGAGCTGGCGTCCTTCCACGTACTGCATGTCACGCTGCGTGTACTGCAACGGCGTGAACTTGCCTTGCTCGAGGATCGCCACCCGGCCGGCGTTCGACGTCCCCCGATGCGAGCGGTTCCAGCGATCGACCAGTTCGTCGAACTGGTCATCGTCCAGCGGGCCGGTCTCGCTGATGATGCCGCCGGGGTTGGCGCTGTTCTCGAAGAACGCCTGCGACCATTCGCGCTGCGCCTGCTCGTTACCGATGTCCGCGGTCAGCGAGCCCAGCGGCCCCATGCCGTCGTACACATCCAGCGGCGCCGGCCACAGCAGCGAGATGACGTCCTCGCGCTTCAGCGGTACCTCTTCACCGTCCGGTCCGCAGTACACGTAGCCGGCTATGAAGTCCTGCCGCGAGGGCACGGCGTAGATGCGGTCCGGGCGTACCGGCCACAGTTCGGTGGGCAGGCTGCCGATGCGCGCCACCACCCACCAGGATTTGCCCGTCAGGTCGATGTGCTGCTGGAACGACTCGACGAAGCGCGTCGAGGTCATGAATTGATTGGGCTGTTTCCAGATGCGCAGCGGGGCGGACTGCTTGATGTTGGTGATCTCGGTGCGGTCCTCGGCCAGGCCGGACAGGGCTTTGCGGTACAGCCGCCAGTTGACCAGCGCCGTCGTGGTGGCGAGCGTGCTGACCACGCCGAAGAGAGTGGATACCTCGCCGTAAGTCTCCAGCTCTTCGTGCGTACCCATCCGGTTCCGGCCGCCACCGAAGTTGATCAGGTTGCCACGGTATCGCCCGACGTACGGAACCGGTGCCTGTGCATGCAGCCGCCGTGCGGGGAGTTGATCATATGCTCCCCCAAGCAGACTGCGCAGACTCATGCGCGCAGAGTACACGACAAGGCCACCGTGCCAACATCGACACGATGGCCTGACTTGCTGCGATCAGGAGATATCACCTGTGATATCGAAACGGGAGACGAGGGTCATGAAGTCCGAACCATCGATGGTGTCGATATCGACGGTGCCGTACTTGGCCTGGATCTCGTTCACGATGCCTGACACATCGTAATCGTCAGCCGTGCTTCCGAGGTAAGAAACAACCTGATTCCGAAGGTCTGCACTGGTGAATGTCATACTCACAGCTTACCCGCAACCCGTTAGGTTGTCAACGGGTATCCTTGCGTCGCACCTCGAGGAAGAGCAGGGACACGCCGGCCACGATCCAGGCGGCCAGGGCGGAGACCAGCGACGCGGCCACGACGAACGACGCCAGGCCGGCCAGGACCAGTCCGTGCCGGTTGAGCAGGGCGGCCAGGGTCACAACCGCCATCGCCACCCTGGCCGCGGCCACGGACCACCCGAGCGATCGGACGCGCCGCCAGGCTGCGGCGACTCGACTTGGCCGCACGGGGGCAACGGCCAGGGAGTCATCGCGCAGACTAAGCAGCTCACTTAGGCTTACCGTGGTCATGAGCGCAGGCTACCTCAGTTCACCCAGCGCAGACGCGCCTTGGTGGTCAGGTCGAAGTACGCCACGGCGTAGCGCGCCGCATCCATCGAGTCGTCGAGATCCTTCACCGGCCGCTCCTTGGCCGGCTTGCCGTCCGGGCCGGGCTCCCACACGTAACCCTCGATCTCGTCCCCGAACCACAGCGGGCGGCCGGCCTCGGCCAGGGAGTCGTCCCTCGAGGTCAGCGCATCGCGCAGTACGAACAGGCGCGGCTTGCCGTCCTTCTGCACGCGCAGCCTGGCCGCGAACGCCTGGATGCCGTCACTGACGCTCTTGCGCGCCGGCACCGTGCCCATGCCCAGGTGCCGCTCGAGGGTGGCACGGTCCTCCGCATCGTGATCGCAGATGATCGCCCGTGGCCGCGGGTAGATCCACTCGGTCGGATTCATGCCGTTGCCCTTGCGCCGGACGATCCGCAGGATCTCCTTCGCGTGGTCCTCCACCAGCGTCTGCGTCCGGTGGATCTGCTTCTCGAGATACAGCCGGCCGTCCGGATCCACGGCCCACATCTGCCACACGAACGGGTGCGTGAAGCCGAAGTCGACCGTCCAGATCCTCGTCCAGTCCTTCGACAGGATCTTGCGGTCGATCAGGTGCACGGCCGGATCCCAGTCCCCGTACACCAATCCGTCCGCCGCGGCCCACCGGCCGTGCAGCAGGCGCTCCTTGCGCACGCCCGTCAGGTTGCCCAGGCGCTCCATGTAGCGCTCACCCTGCGGCGTGATCGTCCCGTCATCGTCGTACAGGCCAGGGTTGTCCTGATGCCGCCCGTACAGCATCACCGTCTTGCCCTGGTCACAGCGCTCCTTCAGCCAGTGCTTCGGCTGCTGCGGGTTGCAGTCGGCCAGGATCTGGCTGAAGCTGACGGCGGACAGCGAGGCGCCGCGGTCGAGCCGGCTGGTCAGCTTCTCCCAATCGTCCGGCGTGAGGTCCGTCGCCTCCTGGCAGAAGATCACATCGTAGTCCGCGGACATGATCTTGTCCGCGTTGTCCATCCCGCCGACCACGATGGCGCTGCCGTTCTCGTACACGTACTGCGCCGGCTTCTCGCCGCTGCCGCCGTACCACTTCAGCAGCCCCGCCTCGATCGCCTCCTTCGCCACCTTCTCGCGGAAGGTGACCAGGCCGGTGGAGGTCAGGCTCTTGTGCGTCTTGCGAACGATCAGCGCGTACAGGCCCGGGTTCTTCAGGCACATGAGGTGGATCTTCCACAGCGCGGCGTACGACTTGCCCGTACCGGCCGGACCGCAGATCAGCACCTCCGGCTCCCGGCGGCGCAGCAGCTCTCGGGCGGCGCCGCGCAGCTTCACGCGGACGACGGTGGGCGCAGTCATGCCGTGAGGTTATCGCACCCGGAATTGAAACGTATCAAACGTGGACAAAAGGCGAGGGGCTTTCGCCCCTGCCCTGCTCACATCCGCCCGTCGATCCCGGCCGGCATCACGGCCAGGGAGCCGCGGCGCCCGCGGCCCTCCACCGCGATCTCGTGCATCCCCTCGCGGATCTGCTCCCGGGTGAGGTCCGTCCGGTTCTCGATCTCCCCGGCCGGCATCCAGCTGTTGGCTCCGTACTGTGTCTCCCAGGTCTGGTAGGCCTTGGTGATCTCTTGCGCCGCGTTCGCCATCTTCGCTCTTCCTCTCGCTCTCCCCTTGCTGTACCCATAGTCTAGCACACCCGTTAGGTTGCTGACGAGTGTGCTGGGCGATGTGGCACATATCACCACTGAGCAGGGCGGACGGAGCGCATGCGACATAACGAGCAGGATTCGAGAGGGATGCTCCCATGCACAGGACATCCCAGTTCCGGCGGCAGTACGCTCGAGGCATGGTCAGGAAGCATGGGAACATCCCCCTCTCACGCTCACGTGCCTACGAAGCGCTGCGCCGCCAGGGTGCGTCGAAGCAGAAGGCGGCCAGGATCGCCAACGCCGGCATCACCCGTCACGGGCGCAGCGTCATGGCGAAGAAGGCTGCCCGCACCCGGCGGCTGCGCGGCTTCTAGGCCTTCACCCAGGTCCACCTGTCCAGCCCGGTCTGCTTGCAGATCAGGCTGACCCGGTTGCCGTTGCTGTCCACGTGCGTGTAGAACTCCCCGTGGTTGGTGCACGAGTCACCTTCCCGCGGGTCACAGCCGGCCAGGAGCAGCAGCGCGGCAGCCAGAATCACGAGCGCCAGCCACGCTGGGCATGCCCTGAAACCACGCACAATGTCATCGATCACGTCAGCTCATCCCCCGCCGCGTCCACGATCTCGTAGCGCAGCGTCCCCTTGATCGTGGCCTCCGTACGGTCCGGCGCATTCAGACCCCAGCGCTTGGCGATGGCGTCGTCCGTCACCCGGATCTCCTTGAGGATGTCCCGCAGCCCGCTGTAATCGCGGACCAGCACGCCGTCCACCATGAAGGGCTGGCCGTCCTTGCCCACGGCGATCGGCGCGCCGTCCTTCAGCTTCTCGGCCAGGTCCTCGAGCCGGCGATGCACGCTGTCGAGCGTGGCCGCCGACTTGGCGATCATCTCCTCGCGCGTCTGCTGCGGCGTGGCGGCCAGGATGTCACGCACGATCTCACCAACACGCTCGGTGGACAGACCCACCTCGGCGCCGATCTCGGCCAGGGTCAGGCGCTTGACCATGCGCAGTTCCCAGATGCGTTGCCGGCGCTCGTGATCCGGGTGACGTGCCAGCCGAGCGTCCTCACTACCAGGCATTGCGTGCTCCTGTGTCACGTTCCGTAGACATTGCTACGCACCCTCGATCTTGTGTCCGCCGTCATGACCAGGCATAACGGGAGGCGGCTGTGCCGGCCGTTGCTCTGCGTAAGTAAAGCGCCAGCGGTAGCCGTCCTGCGTGCGCAGCCCGTCCGGCACGTAGAAAGCATCCCACGTCCCGCTCGCCGTGCTGTGCGCCTGCCGCCACGACGGCGGCACCTTGGTCACGGAAAACCTCATGCCGCAGTGCGGTCCGCCCACCAATTCGATGATCACCTATACCCCCTCCTTCCCCTTCTTCGGGCGCGCCTTGGCACGCTCCTTGACCGCTGCCGCCTGGTCCGCCCGGCGCTTCCTGATCTCGTCGTACCACGACGCCGGCCGATCCGGCTCAGCCAGCCAGGCACTCAGCTCAGTGCGCCCCAGCTTGCCGAACGGCGGCAGCTTCTCCCCCGTCACCATGATCGACTTCCAGGCGTCCGCGGAGTAGATCGCGTACCCCTGCCAGCCACCCTTGGCGAACCGCACGGACCACGACTCGCGTTCGGCGCTAGGCCGGCCGGTGGTGGCGTGCGGCATGCAGCCCCTGGCGTACGCCGGCATAGTCCGCCAGCCTCGCCCGTCCGCCTCATTCAGCAACAGCGACACGGAACCAGGCCAACTCACATCTTCCGGCACAGCGTCCCTGGATGTCACCGACGGCGCCGGATAGGGCTGCTCCTGCACCGATACCTCCTGACGCGCCAGCGGGGCAGGGAAAGCGCTTACCCGTGCCTTCTCGATCCTGCCCGCCTTGAAGTCCGCGATCCACTTCTCCCACCCGGCCGAGGTGGCGCCTGCCGGCTTGAAGCAACGGCAGTCATCGGCCAGGCAGCCACACTCGGAACAACGTGGCTGCGTCATGCCACGTCACCCAGCGCCCACCGCTCGGCCAGGGTCAGCGCGGACTGCTCCCTGGCCGGTAGCACCACGAACGAAACCCCCGGCTCCTCGAAGCCACCACCAGCGTCATCGGCAATCGGCCGGCAGAAGCGCTTCCACGTCTGCCCGCCCACGACGAGTGCGTCATCGGCCAGCAAGGCGGACTGCGTCAGCGCGTCCAGCAGGTTGCGGCGCAACTTGTCCTCGTCCCCGTACTGGTGCCCCGTCGGCCAGGGTGTGTCCTGCCCGTCCTCACGCTCGAAGCGGAAGAACGCGTGCACCTCGACGGCCCCGGCATAGCGCTCACAGACGCACGACGCCCGGATCCAATCAATCATCCGCTTCTTCCACGGCACCGAGAAGTCCCCGTCCTCGGTCAGCCAGACCCTGCACCGGGCGCCGTTGGTCCCGCGCTTGTGCATCGGCTTCAAGCTGCCCTTGGTCCGAGGTCGGCCAGGGACCCACACCCGAACGCTGCGCGCCC
>Ga0182009_10000224_pt1 | contig 11464 bp, 8 predicted proteins | sample Sormic07211187_1_FD_161052 | JGI IMG/M metagenome (GOLD analysis project Ga0182009, IMG submission 161052) | Bulk soil microbial communities from the field in Mead, Nebraska, USA - 072115-187_1 MetaG | ecosystem: Environmental > Terrestrial > Soil > Agricultural land > Bulk soil | place: USA... | reverse complement strand
GCTGCGCAAGATGTTCAACGATGCCGGCGTGACCATCTACGCCTGGAAGCAGCTGGCACCCGAAATGTCGGACGCCGAGATGGACTACGTCTTCAATGTGGCCGAGGCGCTCGGCTGCACCCATACGACACTCGAGCTCGTAGACGACGCGGCGCAGTTGAAGCGGATTGGCGCCTTCGCTGAAAAGCACAAGGTCTACGCCGCGTACCACACGCATCTGCAGGGGAGCATGACGGCGTTCGATCAGGCGTTCGCCGTGTCCAAGTACAACATGGCCAATGTGGATCTCGGTCACTACGTGGCCGCCGGCGGCGACCCGATCCAGTTCCTGAACAAGTTCCACGACCGCGTCGCAAGCTTCCACTTGAAAGATCGTCAGACGCCTGCCCACGGCGCCGGCAATCTTGCGTGGGGCAAAGGCGACACGCCGATTCGCGAACTGCTGCAACTGGTCAAGAAGAACAAATGGACGATGCCGGCGTGCATTGAACTCGAATACGAAGTACCCACGGGCTCCGACGCGGTCAAGGAAGTCGTGAAGTGCCTCGACTATTGCAAACAGGCGCTCGTGTGAGGCCGCTTCGGATGCGCGGTCTCGCCCGATGGCTACTGCGGTAGCGCGAACGCGACGTACGTCCCGCCCGAGATCTGCGGCGTGCCGGGGCGATTGCGCCCCCCGCCCGCCGCAATCACCACGAACTGGCGTCCGCCGGCTTCGTACGTGATCGGCGTGGCGTTACCCGAATAGGGCAACATCGTGTCCCACAGCAGCTCGCCGGTGCGGCTGTCGAACGCCCGGAACTTGCGATCGAAGTTGCTGGCGCCAATGAAGACAAGACCACCGGCCGTGACGATCGGCCCACCGTAGTTCTCGCTGCCTGTGTTCTTCATCCCGCCTGCCGCAAGCTCGGGATACTCGCCGAGCGGAACCTTCCACGCGTAGTCGCCGGTGTTCAGGTTGATCGCATTCAAGGTGCCCCACGGCGGTGCAATCGCCGGATATCCGTCGGCATCGAGAAACTTCTTGAATCCGGTGAAGCGATACTTCATCGCGATCGGCGATTTCGCCGTCTCACCGGCATTCACGCTCTCGACCGTTCGGAGATATTCGACAACCGCGGACACGGCGTCACCCGAGAGACCTGGAAACGAGGGCATCCGTCCGGCGCCTTGACGAATGAGCGTGGTGATTGCGCCGAGCTGGCGGCGACCGGCGACGCCTGTCAGCGACGGAATCTCTGGAGGCGCGCCCTTCAGATCGTCACGGTGGCAGACGGCACACTCACGCAGGTAGATGTCGCGTCCGCCGGTTCCCGTTTCATTCGGCGCCAGCCTCGCCAGCCACGCCATTTCATTCGCGTTGACATACAAGTTGCCGCTCGCGGGATCGAATGCGGAGCCGCCCCACTCTGCGCCGCCATCGAATCCCGGCAGCACAACGGTCTCGCGACCGACGCTGAAGGGAATGAACTGACCTTCGCTCCTCAGTCCTCGGAATGCGTCGACCGCCGCTCGATGTGCGTCGGCGGTTCTCGTGGTCAGCATGCTCTCCGTGAGCAGCTGGCGCGCGAACGGCGCAGGTTTTTCGGGCAACACCTGCGTCGCCGACGCCTGCTCTCCAGCGACGTCACTTGCCGGGTAGGCGCGGCTTTTAAGAGGGAACAGGGATTTGCCGGTCGCGCGATCGAAGACGAACACCTGGCCGTGTTTGGTCGCCACCGCCACCGCGTCGGTCGTCTGGCGCCCGCGTCTGACGGTGACGAGCGACGGCGGCGATGGAAAGTCGCGATCCCACATGTCGTGATGCACGCCCTGGAAATGCCAGAGGCGGCGGCCCGTTCGTGCGTCGAGCGCGATCAGCGAATTCGCATACAGGTTGTCGCCATGGCGATTCGCCCCATAGAAATCCGATGCAGCCGATCCGGTCGGTGCGAAGACGATGCCTCGTCGTTCGTCGACTGCCATTCCGGACCAGCTGTTCGCGCCGCCTGTATAGGTCCATGCATCGCGCGGCCATGTCTCGTATCCCTGTTCACCCGGATGCGGAATGGTGTGGAAGGTCCACTTCACTGCACCGGTGCGGACGTCGTAGGCGCGGATGTCGCCGGGCGACGCCGGGAGATTCTCGCTGACACGGCCGCCGACGATCATGAGGTCCTGGTAAATGACGCCCGGGGTGGTGAGCAACACCGATTGCGCATCGGGATCGCGTCCAAGTCCGTCGCGCAGATCGATGCGGCCATTCGCGCCGAACTCTGCAATCGGCTTCCCTGTCAGCGCGTCGAGCGCATAGATGTATGTGTCCTGGCCCGTGAAGATGCGACCCCGCGCTCCGTCGGTCCAGTACATCACCCCGCGATTGGGACCCCGGCCGACGATGCCCGAGTCGAAGATCCATCGACGCGCACCCGTCGCCGCGTCGAGCGCAACGACCTTGTGCGTGGGCGTGAGCGCGTAGAGCACGCCGTTGACGACGATCGGACTGGTTTGCAGGCCGCCCTGCTCGCCGGAATCGAACGTCCAGGCGACCTGCAGGTTTCGAACATTTGAACGGGTGATGTGGTTCAGCGGCGAGTACCGCGTCTGGCCGGGTCCACCGTACACCCGCCATTCCGAGAGCGACGCCTGCGAGACCACGCGCGCGGCGCCCCACAACAGCATGACGCCGCACAGCGCGGCGATCGACAGCGCTGCCGCCGGGCCGCGTGGGCGCCCACTCATGGACGGGCGGTCAGAAAGGCCGTGCGCGTCTCGTCAAACGGATCGCAATTGAGCGGAAGACGCGCCTCGTAGTCGCGAGGAAGTCGTGCATAGCGGAATTCGTAGCTGTGCGGGGTACGAAACACGCCTGGGTCGGTCCATGTGAACCTGACGGACAGCAGTGATCCATTGTTGATAAGGCGAAAGCGTTCGACCAGATGTGAGTTGGCCGTCCTGAACCCGCCACCCGGGATCGCGGTCAGTCCCTTGTTCGGATCGAAACCGACCGTGTCGACCACGAGCGTATCCCCTTCCCATTTGGCAATCGAATCGCCGTTGGTCGTGGGGTCGAAGATGTCGCTGCTGATGTGGGTCGCGCGATTCAGGTAGATGTATCGGGTCGCGGCGTTGATTTCCGCCGCGATGACGATCGTGCGGTCGGTCTGACGGATGTCGAGGGGACGTGGCGACGCCATGATGGCCGGCATGCCGAGAATGTTGCACCAGCGAATGGCCTTGAAGTCTTTCTGCGCCTGCGCATCGAGCACGGCTCGGGTGACGCGCGGCGCCAGCTGCGCGCGCGGGACATGCTGGCTATCCATGTACGTCAGTTCCCAGTAACCGGAGAAGTCCGCCGGCTGCCGTGTTTGCGCCGACATGATGCCGGGCGTCGCCGCAATCAATACTGCGGTGCAGATGATTCGTATCATGAGATCTACCTTCAATGCCCAATGCGGAATGCTCAATGCCCGATGCTCAATGTGGTGCTTCAATGGCTCAATGACTCAACGGCTCTGAAGAATCGATGCTCTTGAGCATTGAGTGTTGCGCATTGATTGAGCATTGAGCATTCGGCATTGCGCATTGAGCCTTATGGCAGTTGCTCCGGCGGCACCACGGACTGCCGCTGCAGCGGATCGCCGGAATCGCACCAGTTCTCGAACGCATAGCCGTCAGCCGGAAGCCGCTCGAAGTCGAACGAGTAACTGTGCGGCTGCGCGTAGATCTTCGGATCGGTCCAGGTGAACGTGATGCGCATCCGCTTCCCGTCGTCGGCCACGTGGTACCGCTCGGTGACGTGCGTCTCAGGAGTGCGCCAGCCACCCGCCGTGACACCACCTTCGGCGAGACCAATCGTATCGACCACGAGGTCGGCCCCGTCCCAGCGCCCGGTTGAATGTCCCGCGCCGTTCGGCACGATCCGGGACAGCGGCGGATGGTCTCGTCCATCCATGTAGATGTGGCGTGCGCCTGGTCCCTCGCGCGCGATGAGCAGCTCGTCTCGCGTGGGAATGACGAAGAACGCGGCCGAGTTCGGCTCGATCACACCGGGGCCACCCACCCCGCAACGCCCCTGCGTCACGATGTAGGGTTCGCCCGCTTTGTGCGGCCGGTTGTCAGGATCGACGTCGTCAGGATCGCGCTGCGGCCTGATCTTCGCAGCGCCTTCCGGCGTCAGCGTCGCTCGAGCAAAGGTGGACGTCAGACCGCCAAAACTCCCGGAGCCTGTCGTATCGAGCCGCACCCATCCGCCCTCGAGCGCCCGAGCACCGTCGGCGGCAGTGCGCTGGGCCGTCGGCACGGCCTGCGCGCCGACGACGATCGTGAGCGTGGCGAGCGCGGCAAACAACTTCACGTGCATGGCAAATGCTCCTGAGTAGAAGGGCGCATGTAACCGGTTGCAGATCGTAGCGGAGGCGTTTACGCTACGCAAGTCATGTCACGCCCGCATCCGCTGTTTGCGTTCGCCATCGTGATGGCGATGGTGGTCGGCACCGCGCAATCCGCCTCGTTCGAGCCGCCCCAATGGGCGTATGGCGTCGGGGAGAAGGGAAAGCCGTATGCCGACGACAAACAGCCCAAGCGTCTGACTGGAAGTTCGCGCGCCTACACGTTCGCACAGATCGAGGATTCGTTCGCACCGGTCGACTGGTACCCGGAGGATCATCCGCCGATGCCGCAGGTGCCCGTCGCGACGGGGCGCAAGCCCGACGTGCGCGCGTGCTCCTGGTGCCACTTGCCGAACGGCCTCGGCCACCCGCAGTCATCGAGCCTCGCCGGACTGTCGGCCGACTACCTGACGAGACAACTGACCGATTTCAAAACGGGCGCGCGTCATTCCTCCGTCGGCAATTCGATCATGGCGACGATCACCAGGGCGATGTCGCCGCAGGAAGCGGAGGCCGCCGTGAACTACTACAGCAAGCTGCGCCGCCGTCCGTGGATCAAGGTCGTCGAAAGTGCGACGGCGCCGAAAACAGAGATCGTCGAGGGCGGGCTGCGGATCCAGGTCGAACCGAACGAACTCGAAGCGCTTGGCGAACGCATCGTCGAAGTTCCCCAGTACCGCGAGCGCACTCGCCTGTACGACTCACACGCCGGCTTTGTGGCCTATGTTCCGGCTGGCGCCGTGAAGCGCGGCAGAGACTACGTCACGACCGGCGGAGGCACCGTCGTCAACGGCAAGGTCGCAACCACCGGGAAAGCCGTCGCCTGTACCGAATGTCACGGCAAGGATTTGAGGGGTGCCGCACATGCGCCCGACAGCACGTTGCCCGTACCGGGCCTCACCGGACGGTCCCCTACCTACATCGTGCGGCAGCTCTACGACTTCCACAGCGGCGCGCGGAGCGGCGCGGGCGCCGAGCTGATGAAACCGATCGCGGCGCAGATGACGCTCCACGACATGATCGGTGTTGCCGCGTTTCTGGCATCGTTAGCGCCGTAGGCGAATTCAGGCGGCGCGCCTGACAAGGCTCGCCCCACCAGCCACTCGCCCAACTCGCCCTACTCGTCTTCCCCGCCCCACCCGCCTTACCCGCCCCACCCGCCTTACCCCCCGCGTGCCTTAACTTCGCGCGAGCGTGTCGCGAATGAACTGCACGCAGTTCTTCACTTCCTGAATCGCCGGCGCCTGTCCCATGTACTCGTATTCGATGATCGCGTAAATCGGGTACTTCTCTTTCTGCAGGAGGCGCAGCACGTCGGCCACCGGAGTTTCTCCCTGCCCCCATGGCTGGTTCGGACCGTTGTTCCGCCGGCGATCTTTGAGGTGCAGATGCGAGATGCGGTCTTTGCCGTACTGTTTGATGAACGCAATCGGATCGTTGTTGCCGGCGACGAAATGACCGATGTCGAGATTCGCCTTGAAGCGCTTCGACATTGAAAACAGGTTCTTGAAGCTGTCGACCGAAGCCACCTCGTTCGGGTCTTCCACCATCGCGTGGTTGTGCCAGCCGAGCACCATGTCGTACTTGTCCGCGAATGGCGCCAGGCGTTTGCCCATCGGAACGCGCGTCTGGTTGGTACCGATGATCTTCACACCGAGCGTCTTCGCCGCGAGGAACGTGCGATCGATTTCCGCGTCGGTAAAGTCTTCGGAGAAGGTCATCACGTACCCCATCAGCTCGATGCCCGCTTTGTCGAACTTCGATTTGATCTCTTTGAACCGATCCATCGGCACCGTCATCCGCCACTGACGAATATCTTCGCGACGCTTCGTGTATTCAGGCGTGATGGTCGCCGGCATGCGGCCGCCGCCCGCAATGCCAGGCTCCGGTTCGACACGCACGGACTCGAGCTCGCAGATGCCGAGCCCGACCTGTTTGAAGGCGTCGACCAACGTGTCCATGTAATCGCCATTGGCGGGGCGCGGGATACTTCGGAAGCAGTAGCTGATCGCGCCCACCTTTACGCCGCCGATGGTCGAATCAATCGCCAGCAGCCGTGTGCCTGCCAGCGCAGCCGCGAGGCCACCAAGCGTGATTTGACCGAACTCGCGACGGGTGCCACTCCATCCAATCATTTCAATGACTCCTTCGCTGAACGTTCGAACCGAACGACTGATTATCACCAATCTTCACGGCTGCATCACGGATCGGTTCAGCCAGACGATGTTGTCCCAGCTCAGCACGCGCTCGGTTCCATCGAACAGTTTTGCGTAGCTGCCGCCCGAACCCTTGAACGAAAACTCCTTCACGCGATCCGGAGGATTGGTCGTCGCATTCCGCAGGATGTCGAGCACCTGCTCCTGGCGCGAGAGCTGGGCCACCGATGGATTTTTCGCCGAGTAGAACTTCACGTCAGCGGCCGCCCCTTTATTGCCGACGCCGTGCTCGTACTTGATGTGCAGTTCCAGATGCTCGCCGCTCGCCGCCTGAAAGACCCAGTCCTGCGCATCGAGCAACGCACCGGATCCCGTGCTGCTGGTGGAACGCTGCATCGTGCGCGTCGCGGCGAGCAGGTAATTGCCGAACGGACCCGGCACATCCGCCGGCTCATCGGTCAGGCCGCCGATGACGAGCTGCGCGTTGGCACCTGAGGGATCTTTCACCGGAGCCGCCAGGTAGACCTGACGACTGGAACCCTTTCCGACCGGCTTCCCGTCAGCGCCGTTGATCGTCATCCGGTCGACGAAGATCACGCGGATGTTCGCGTCCTTTGCCGCCCCCTGGGTGGCCACGTTCAACGTGAATCCCGGCGGCAGCATCGCATTCAGCGCCGCGTCCGGCACGTGGAAATCGAGCTGGAACCGCGCCTCTGCGCTGTACTCCAGCAGCGTCTGGCCGGCGGCTGTCCATGCACTGCTTGCCGCGAATCCGCCCGCCAGCAGGGCCACGACCACCCAGCGAGAAATATGTGGCGAATTTTGCCGCGCGTGTACCATATGTCCTCCCGCGGACGAGATACATAGCACAACCAGCCCTGCGTCGTTGGAGGGTCGGTTGTCCAGTGTCTTTCTGACGCGCTTCGGACGCCGATCGCCATGCGCGGCGCAAGCGGGACACGCCCCTGTTGGGTCGCCTCGCGGTGCTGGATGATGTATGAAAAGGACGCGTCAATGATCTCTCGATTCAAACCAGCCGTTGTTCTCCTGTGCGGACTCGCCGCGTGCGGACGTTCGAACCAGCCGGCGGAGACCGCGACGCCGGCGCCAGCGTCCGTTCCTGCGGCTGCGCCGGCAGGCCCGCCCGCGCTGGGCGTCTACGTCACCAATGAAACAGGCGGCGACCTGACGATCATCGATGCCGGCGCCGGCACCGTGGTTGCGACGGTCCCGCTCGGCAAACGGCCTCGCGGCATTGTCGCCAGCCCTGACCGATCAGTCCTCTACGTCGCGCTCAGCGGATCCCCCATCGGCGGTCCGAACGTCGACGAATCGAAATTGCCGCCGCCCGACCGCAACGCCGATGGCATCGGCGTCTTCGACATCCGGCAGCGGAAGCTGGTGAAAACGCTGCCCTCAGGACCCGATCCCGAGCAGGTCGCGATCAGCGCCGACGGCAAACAGGTGTATGTCGCCAACGAAGACGCGGCGCAGTTGAGCGTCATCGACACCGGAGATGGGCACCTGATCCAGAGCTTCAAAATCGGCGAAGAACCTGAAGGGGTGACGGTCGAACCGAGTGGCAAACGCGTCTGGGTGACCTCCGAAGCCGACGGCGCCGTGTTCGTCGCCGATCTCGATACGAAGAAGGTCGCCAAGTCGGTGAAGGTCGGCCCGCGGCCACGCTCGATCGCGTTCACGCCCGATGGAGCCCGCGCCTACGTTCCATCTGAAAACGGAGCCACGCTCACGCAGATCGACGTGAAACGGCTCGTCCCGACCAAGACGATCGATCTCGGCAAAGGCATGCGCCCGATGGGCACGCGCATGAGCGCAGACGGCAAGTTTCTGTACGTGAGCACGGGTCGAAGCAAACAGGCGCTGATACTGGACACCGCAACCGACAAAGTCGTCGGCTCTGTTGAAGCCGGCGATCGGCCGTGGGGTATCGGCGTATCGCCCGACGGAAAGACGCTGTTTACGGCCAACGGACCTTCCGATGACGTGTCGGTCATCGACATCGAGTCGCGCAAGGTCGTCAAGAAGATTCCTGTCGGTCATGGGCCATGGGGGCTCGCGGTGGTTGAAGCACCGTGACTCGAATCATTACGGCAGTCGTCGCACTCGCCATCGCGGCGTCAATCGGGACGTCGCTCGCTGCACAGTCCCCGGATCAGTTGACCGGCCGTGTGATCGATCCCAGCGGCGCCTCCGTGCCGAACGCGAACGTTCGGATCGAAGTCACCGGAAATCTGGTTGCGGAAACGCAAACCGATGCGAACGGGCGCTTTGAAGTCGCTGTCACCGCCGATGCGACGCGAACGATTGTGGTCACCGTTCCAGGGTTTGCACTCTCGACGACGTCCGCTCCGGCAGGCACGCGCACGGTTGACGTGACGCTGCAGCCGGCGCCGTTGTTCGAAGCGGTCAACGTGACCTCCTCACGCGGCGAGACTCCGCGTGTCGATCCGACGTCGACCATCACGGTCATTTCATCGAGCGATCTGCTGACCAGCGCCCCGATGACGATCGACGATGCCCTGAAGGCAGTCCCGGGATTCACGCTGTTTCGGCGGACCTCCTCGAGGAACGCGAATCCGACCGCGCAGGGCGTGGCGTTGCGCGGCGTCGGCGGCACCTCGCCGAGCCGTTCGCTCGTGCTCGCGGACGGGATGCCGCTCAACGACGCGTTTGGCGGATGGGTGTTCTGGGACAAGGTCCCGCAGGCGGCAATCGATCGCATCGAGGTCGATCGCGGCAGCGGCAGCGACCTGTACGGCGCGGACGCGCTTGGCGGCGTCGTTCAGCTCGTCACCATCCGTCCAAGCCGTCCTGTTGGCCGCGTGCTTCTCGAAGGTGGCAGCCTCGGCACCGGCAGCTTCTCGGTATTCGGCGGCGGCCGCGCCCACGATTGGCGGTACAGCGGCGCCGGCGAATGGTTCACCACCGACGGCTACATTCCGGTCGCGGAAAAGCAGGATCCCGGCATCGCGCCGCGAGGACCTGTGGATTCGAACGCCGGATCCACCCACCGGTCCGGCCAGGGGTTTGCCGGCTACCAGACGAACACCGGCTGGCGAGTCGAGCTCACCGGCAACGTGTTCTCCGAGGATCGCGACAACGGAACACCGCTGTCGATCAACAGCACGGACTCGAAACATGCAACCGTCGAAACGGCCGGACGGCTCGCCGGAGGTGTGTTCAGCGTTCGAGGCTGGGGTGGTACGCAGCAGTATCACCAGACATTTACGACCGTGAACGCGCTTCGAACCGCGGAGGTGTTCATCCGCGATCAGAACGTCCCGACCGACTTCGGCGGCGGTGGTGGGCAGTGGCTGCGCGCGTGGGGAATGCACACGGTGCTTGTCGGAGCAGAGGGCCGCTACGTCAAAGGACGATCGATCGAGACGCCCTACGCGCAGGGACTTCCGCTCGCGACGACCGCCGCCGGTGGACGCGATCGCCGGTGGTCCGGGTTTCTGCAGGACACCTGGCAGGTCAACGAGCGGCTCACGCTCGTGTTCGGTGCGCACGGCGACACCTGGCGAACCACGTCGATCCAGACGGGGTTCGAGAAGTCGTCAGGAGCGTTCAATCCGCGCGCCGCGGCCGCCTATCGCGTCAACGATCTCGTGACCGTGCGTGGCACTGTGTATCACGGGTTCCGCGCCCCGACACTGAAAGAGATGTACAGGAATTTCAGTGCAGGCAATACGCTGACGCGCGCGAATGAAGCGCTCGATCCGGAACGGATGACCGGCGGCGATCTCGGCGTCCTGGTGGGCAATGGGCGCGCATCGGCTCGGGTCACGACCTTTTGGAACCGTCTCGACGACGCCATCACCGCGATCACGCTGTCGAGCACGCCGACGCAGATTATTCGTCAGCGCGCCAACGCCGACCGGTTGCAGTCGAATGGTCTCGAGCTGGAAGGCAACCTGCGCCTGATGGACGGCATATCGGTTGATGCATCGACCGGCATCACGAGCACGCACTACGCGGGCAACACGTCGCTGCGCGGCAACCGCGTGCCCCAGGTTCCTTCGTACAACGCAGCCGCCGGATTCCGGTACGGCCGGCAGCCGTGGACCGCCACCGCGCAGCTCCGCATGACGGGACCACAGTTCGAAGACGATCTGAACGTATTCACCCTCCGCCGGGCGACCGTCGTCGACGTCTTTGCCGGTCGAACGATTGCGCGCTCGCTCAGCGCATTCGTCGCGGCGGAAAACCTGTTCGACAGCATCTACGACGTCGGCCGCACACCTGTTCTGACGACGGGCCTGCCGCGCACTGTGCGTGCAGGCGTCAGACTATTTCTGCCCTGATTGCTGGGCGCGCCGTAAAGGCGCGCCCCACAGGTGACGCCGTTAGTTGCTGCGTCCGCCGCGGCCGGCTTCCCCGCCACCTCCCGGCCCACCACCGCGTCGGCCCGCTCCAAACGGCGGATACGTGCGCGGATTGATCACATGGCGTTCGATGAAGAAATCGGCGAGGTGCGAGGTTGATTCGGCGAACTCCGGAATGCCGACGAACTCGTGCGGCACGCCCGCAAACGTGTGCAGCTCCGACGGAATGTTCGCCTCGCGCAGCAGCTTCAGAAAATCCGCGCTGCTCTCGGGCGGCACCGTCACGTCGGCGAGTCCGTGGAAGAGAATCGTCGGCGGGAAGCTCTTGATGTAGGTGGCTGGCGTCGCCAGCCTCCAGGCGTCCTCGCTGCTCCCTTCCGGCATCGGGAACGACCGGCGGAAGCCCTCCCATGCGCCGCCGGTCACGGCGAAGTAGGCGAGGCATGCGGCAACGTTGGTCGGCACCCCGGCATTGCCTCCCTTGCCTTCGAATTCGGCATGATTGGCGGTCGCCGCGGCGAACAGCGCGAGATGGCCGCCAGCAGAATAGCCCGCGACCGCGATTCTCCCCGGATCGATGCCGAGCCTC
>Ga0182009_10000223_pt1 | contig 11468 bp, 5 predicted proteins | sample Sormic07211187_1_FD_161052 | JGI IMG/M metagenome (GOLD analysis project Ga0182009, IMG submission 161052) | Bulk soil microbial communities from the field in Mead, Nebraska, USA - 072115-187_1 MetaG | ecosystem: Environmental > Terrestrial > Soil > Agricultural land > Bulk soil | place: USA... | reverse complement strand
CAGTAATAGCACTGCCATCGAACTCACTACAATTGTTTCCAGTTTCCTATTCATAGGTTGCTCCTCTTCTAAGTGTTTGAATTCGAACTTTGCGATCTCCCACTCCTTACTTCATGGCGTCGTTAATTTGTCGCTCCCCGGCAGCGGTACGGCCCCGAAGTATGGGCCGCGTTGGAGCGCTCAGTCTTCTTGGCGATTAACAGAATCAGGCTCAAGTTCCTTCTGTTAACGCCATACTAATTCGCGTGACAAGCCTGACCTGTCTCCATTTAGATTGTTCCCCATGTTTGTTTCTTCCATGGACCTACGGAATCCGATCTCCCGGCTGTGCCTTCAATGTATCCCACGTGCTGTCTCGCTTTGCAGAACATGGTTCTATAGCAACTGCGTGATCAAAGGCTGAAGCCAAATTCGGACGTCCGGCTGTTTATTCTGAAAGCCTTGCGCAAAGGAGAGGGATTAACTACTGTCAATTTTAGCAGGGCCCAGCTGACTTAGCGCGGCCTGAATTAACAACGATCTTATCTGCCTTATTTAGACGAAATCCAAGACAGGTGAAGTCGAGATAGCCGACAACGTTATGTCTTTCAGTGGATACTTACTGAGTGAAGTCAAGGTGTCGTTACATCAGGATTTCGAAGTCGGTGTTGATGCCGTAAACGAGAGGGTAGCAGGATGAATTGTTGGCCCATGCAAAACTATTGGAGCAGTTTGGGCCTCAACGCGGTTTATGGCGCCTTAGTCTCAGCACCGGTGATTCTTCCCGTGAATTCAACTCGCGCGCACGCCGCGGATGCGCCAAAAATACCGAACGAACAATGGAACTCGCTGGTGGCTCCAAGGTGCCGGGCAAATTGATTGAGCGACGAACCTCAGCCGCGTTGCCGAACATCTGGCACTGTGCAAACACACCTGCTCTTCCCCAGATGTCGCCTGACTTCATGCGGACTGGTTTCCGAGACAGCAGCCTTTGTGCAAGTGATCCTCCGGTCGAAAAGATTGTTAGAAGAGCCGCGGCTGAGTGCAAAGTTGAGTCGACCGCGGCTAAAACCGTTGAATCCGAGCTCTCCCCGTAAATCCGTTATTGTTCACGTTTCCCGCTACTTTGCGGTAGAGGCCGCAATTGCATGCTGCGGTACCTCGTAAGCAGGATTAACAATAGGGTGAAGGTCGATCTCCATGCTGTATGCCTCTTCGCTGTGTTGGCTAAGATCGAGTCCTCGTAATTCATCGTCACCGCTGACACGAACCCCAACCGCCACATCGACGAATTTAAGGATTACGAAAGTGGCCACCACTGAAAGTCCAATAGTGATCGCGATAGCAATGAGTTGGTTGACGACTTGTGCACTGTTGCCATCAATGATCCCGACCGGAAGCGAATTGCCCCCCGTATCCTTAAAGATCGCGTTAACGGCGTTTGTAGCAAAAACGCCTGTAAGAATCGCACCGACTGTTCCGCCCGCACCGTGGATCCCAAACGCGTCCAGTGAATCATCATAGCCGAGACGCTTTTTCACTTCCGTTACCATCAAGAAACAGGCCAGACCTGCGATGAAACCGATGATCAGTGCCGACATGGGCGTGACGAAACCTGCGGCGGGAGTAATACCTACCAATCCCGCGACAGCTCCAGAGATCGCGCCGAGAACCGTTGGTTTGCCCTGCCGGAACCATTCTCCCAACATCCAGCCCAAGGTAGCTGAAGCAGCTGCGAAGTGCGTTGCGACAAAGGCTCCCGACGAAAGCGAATTGGCTTGCAGTGCGCTGCCGGCGTTAAAGCCGAACCATCCAACCCAAAGCATGCACGCGCCAATGACGCTTAGGACCAAATTATGTGGTGGCGCGATCGGGTTTTTGTCGAATCCCACACGTTTCCCCAAGTAGAGCGCACAGACCAGAGCCGAAAAGCCTGAGGATATGTGGACCACTGTACCTCCGGCAAAATCGAGCGCTGGAACACGACCACCCAATACAGCATTTAAGAATCCTCCCTTACCCCAGACCATATGGGCCAGAGGGAAATAAACAATTGTCACCCACAGTATTGTGAAGAGAAGCATCGCCTTAAACTTGATGCGTTCAGCATAGGCGCCGGTGATCAAGGCAGGAGTGATAATGGCGAACATCAATTGATAAATCATGAAGGTCTGGTGCGGTATGGTTGCAGCATAGTTAGTATTGGGAGCACTTCCCACGCCGGTTAAAAATATATAGTTAAGTTTCCCGAAGAACGCGTTCCCTTCGGAAAACGCTACGCTGTAGCCATATATGGCCCAAAGTACAGTCACCAGGGCCATGAGGATGAAACTTTGCATCATGGTCGCCAGGACATTCTTTTTACGCACCAGTCCCCCGTAGAAGAGAGCCAATCCTGGACCTGTCATCATCAAAACCAGTGCTGAGCAGGTCAACATCCATGCGTTATCACCCGCCATGTGTGCGTTAGTCAACGCGGTCTCCAGTTTTACCAGCCGGTCATCTGCTACTGCCGTTGTGGTCGTTTGGCCAAAGACGTTGATGGCGAGAATGGCTGTGAATATGGGCAGGGAAAAGGCAACCAGCTTCTTCTGTAGAGGTCTCATCCAAGAATCTCCTTTATGTTTCCCGTAAGCTTGGCTCAGAATTGTTTCACGTAAGTCGGCGACTCAGTTTTGAGACTACGGATTCATTAATCAATCGCAGCCGACCGCTGTAGAAACATGTGATGAGGTGCGGCTGCAAGGAGAATGCCGCAAACGATTCTGAAGCCGGTCTCAAAAAAGGCCGTTTTCTTCACAATGTGGATAATTGGCTTCCAACAGAGAGACACAAATGTAGGGCTTACTAAGACAAATTACATTTTTGTAGGATCACCGTGATGAGGCGATTTGTGGGTTAGGATTATGAGCGGAAGCGTTCGCACCGGATCTCATATTTTTTGACCTTATAGCCGATGATTCGTTCAGTACTGTCGAGAAGCTTTGCCGCCTTGGCCCGGTTTCCGCGGGCGCTCTTGAGCGCGTCCTGAATCAGATCGCGCTCGTAGTTCTCCATGGCCGAAGCGAGCGATAGGCGCGTAACGGTGTCAGAGCCTTCGGCAGTTTGCAGCGATGGTGGCAGGTGATGACCGTGAATAACGCCCGAGTCGCAAATCAAAACAGCGCGCTCAATGACATTTTCGAGCTCGCGTACGTTGCCGGGCCAGTGATAACTCGTCAGCATGTCGATAGCAGGTGTCGAAATGCGCTTGATGCTTTTACCATGTTCTCGCTCAAACTTCTCGACAAAATGCTCAGCGAGCAAAAGAATATCCGGCTTGCGCTCGCGCAATGGCGGCATGAAGATCGTAAATACGTTAAGCCGGTAGTAAAGATCCTCGCGAAACTGCGATCGTTTAATTGCTTCTTCGAGCTGCTTGTTCGTAGCCACGATTAACCTGACGTTTACTTTGATCGTTTCCACGCCGCCGAGCCGTTCAAACTCACGCTCCTGTAGGACACGCAGCAATTTCACCTGCGTGGTCAGGTCGAAATCGCCGATCTCGTCGAGGAATAAAGTACCGCCGTCTGCCAGCTCAAAACGGCCCTTTTTGCGTGTCTGCGCGCCAGTGAACGCGCCTTTCTCGTGACCTAATAACTCCGATTCAATCAACGTGTTAGGTAGCGCAGCACAGCTGATTTTCACAAATGGTTTGGCGGCGCGCAGTGAGTTGTAGTGAATCGCGTGGGCAATCATTTCCTTGCCGGTTCCCGACTCACCTCGCAGTAGTACAGTAGTGTTTGTGCGAGCGACCTGCGTCACCTGCTCGTAGACCATGCGCATCGCATTCGAGTTGCCCACTATGTGCCCAAAGTCGTAGCGTTCGCGGAGTTCCTGCTTGAGGTGAATGTTCTCGTCGAGTAAGCGTTTCTTGTCGGCTTCGATCCCTTGTCTGACTTTGAGCGCCTGGGCCATCATCGCCGCAACTACGCCAAGAAATTTGGTAGTACGGTCGAAATCGCGCTCTTCCTTATAGACTCGATCGGCGCCAAGCACGCCGACAGCTTTCCCTCCGATCACAATCGGCACGCAGATGAAACTGACCTCCTTGCGCGTTGTGTATTCCTCATGAGAGCGAAGGCGGTTTAGGAGCAGCGGCTCGCGACTTGTTTGCGGTACGACGACAGGTTTCCCGCTCTGCACTACACGCCCGATAACACCCTCGCCGACTCGATAAGTAACGTGATGAGCCGAGTCTTGATTAAGCCCGTAACTGGCTTCGATACGAATCTTCTCCCTCTCGCTATCGAGCAGCATCACGAAACTTCGTAACAAGCCGTGGTGCCTGCCGAGCGTTTCCAGTGTAGCGGCGAAGTCGGTTTTTAGATTGCTTGTATCGGAGAGAAGACGACTGATTTCCAGGAGGGTGCCGAGCTTTCGCACTTCGCGCCGTTCGCGAGAGAGTAGTTCGGGACTCTTGGACTGCGAACCATTACGAGTTGATTTTTTGAGTCGCTCAGTAGCACCCATGATGTCGAATGGCGCATGTTGAGGTCCAAACTTTCGCAAGTCAAAGTTAAAACTTTTATAGGGGCATAAACATTCCCTGTTAACTCATGTCTATCAATACCTTACATTTTTGTAGGCCAAAATTATCGAACCTACAAAGTTGTCGCTCGGTTAGCCGCGGCGAAGCACGAGGAGTACGTAAGATTTCGCGAAACCATTCGCGCTTTTCGAGTCTTTCGTGGCCATGACAAGGTTGGCATAGATGTTGTTACTGCTGAGCTGGCAAATAGAGTCATCCGTGCGGTTGTTTGTATCGCATTCGCGTTCACTGGGTTTCATGTGTCTTCAAGATCTTTTTTATCTGGTTGGCAATCCTATGCCGGCCACGCGTGGATATGTGTCCCCTGCGTCCTAGAAACTGTTGATAAATGCGCGAGCAAAACAGGGTCTTTACGATCCATGCAACGAGCACGACGCTTGTGGCGTGGGTTTTGTCGCTGACATCAAAGGGCGTTGGTCGCATACGATCGTAAAAAACGCACTCGAAGTCCTGCTCAATCTGGAGCATCGCGGCGCATCAGGTTGCGACGCTAATAGCGGCGACGGCGCGGGCATTCTGATTCAAACTCCACATGAGTTTCTCCTAAAGCAATGTTCGTTCGAACTCCCCGCCTTTGGACAATACGCCCTCGGCATTGTTTTTCTGCCTGTTCCCGCCGCGCCTCGAAAACAGTGCGAAGCCATATTGGAACAGATAGTCGTCGAAGAAGGTCAGCGATTGATTGGCTGGCGCGACGTCCCCACAAACGACTCCCTGCTTGGTCCAACTGCACGCGATTCAAAGCCAATAGTGCGCCAGATCTTCATTGCTCGCAATAACGATTTAAGCGACGACTCCGCCTTCGAGCGCAAGCTCTACGTGATCCGCCGCCGTGCATCGCGAGAGGTGAAACGCTTGCGTATCGCGGGCTTTTACATCTCCAGCCTCTCCTACAAGACCGTAGTCTACAAAGGAATGTTAACTGCGAGTCAGTTGCCGCAGTTCTATCCCGATCTTGTTGACGAGTCGTTAACGTCAGCACTTGCGATCGTCCATTCCCGCTTCAGCACCAACACGTTTCCGAGTTGGGCTCGCGCGCATCCCTATCGTTATCTTGCGCACAACGGCGAAATTAACACGCTCCGCGGCAACGTCAACTGGATGCACGCACGTGAGTGCCGCTTTACGTCGAAACTGTTCGGTGCCGACCTCGAAAAAGTTTTGCCGGTCATAGATGCCGACGCGAGCGACTCCGGAATGTTCGACAACACGCTTGAGATGTTTCTGCTTGCCGGCCGCTCGTTGCCGCATGCGCTCATGATGATGGTTCCGGAACCCTGGACTGGCGACGAGTTCATGAGTCCGGAAAGGCGGGCATTTTACGAATATCACTCTCTGATAACCGAGCCTTGGGATGGACCGGCCGCAATTGTCTTCAGCGACGGATTCACAGTGGGCGCTTTACTCGATCGCAACGGGCTTCGGCCCGCTCGTTACTACATTACGAAGGATGATCTAGTCGTGATGGCGTCCGAAGTTGGCGTGCTCGATATTCCCGCAGACCGAGTCGCGGCGAAGGGAAGTCTGAAACCGGGAACTATGTTTCTCGTCGACACAAATCAGGGTCGTATTATTGGCGACGATGAATTGAAACAAACGCTGGCCCGTGAACATCCTTACCAGGAGTGGCTCGATGCTAACCTGATCACATTGGACCACTTGCCCGAGCCGCCGTACGTTCATACAGCCGACATTGAAACGATTCTTAAACGCCAACGTGCTTTCGGTTACACGTATGAAGAGCTGAGATTACTGATCGAGCCGATGGCTATGACGGGAACTGAGGCGATCGGCTCGATGGGCACTGACACGCCGCTCGCCATTCTGTCTGAACGCCCGCAGTTGCTTTATCACTATTTCAAACAACTCTTCGCGCAAGTGACAAATCCGCCTGTCGATGGAATTCGCGAAGAGTTAGTGATGTCTGCTGATACCTGCGTTGGTCCCGAAGTAAATATGCTGGAGCCGTCGCCCGCGTGCGCACGACAAATCCGATTGCCGTCACCAATTCTGACTAACAAAGAACTTGAGAAGCTACGGCTCCTGGGCGATTCCGATAGTCACTGGGGTAGACCGGGATTCAAGTCATTAACGATTCCGATAGTTTACGCAGTTGCTGAGGGTGGGAACCGACTCGCAACTGCGCTCGATGACATCTGCGTGCAGTCGAGTGCTGCGATCGAGGTGGGCTACGATCTCATCATCCTTTCTGACCGCAAGATCGACGCCGAGATGGCGCCTATACCGGCGCTCCTTGCAGTCGGCGCGGTCCATCACCATTTGATTCGTGAAGGCACGCGTACGCAAGTCGGTTTGATTGTTGAGAGTGGCGAGCCGCGCGAAGTTCATCACTTTGCCTTGTTGCTGGGCTATGGCGCTGCTGCAATTAATCCCTACCTCGTGTTTGAGACACTTCACGACAGCATTCATAAAGGAATGCTTTCCGAGATTGACGTCCATACCGCGTTGCAAAATTACGTGCATGCAATAAACAAAGGCATCATCAAGGTGATCTCAAAGATGGGTATCTCAACCACGCAGGGATACTGCGGTGCCCAGATCTTCGAAGCCATCGGGCTGCATCAGGAACTCATTGACAAATATTTCACCTGGACACGTTCACGCATTGGCGGTGCGAATCTCGATGTGATTGCGGAAGAAGTACGGCGCAGGCACGCAGCGGCTTGGGTTGAACGATCGGAACAGCCCGCCCTTGAAAGCGGCGGCCACTATCAATACCGCAAAGATGGAGAACCACATCTCTTCAATCCACTAACTGTTCACAAGTTGCAGACTGCTTGTCGCACTGGAAATTACGCAGCTTTCAAAGAGTACGGCGAACTTGTCAACAACCAGTCTCGCAATTTGTGCACGCTGCGTGGCGTGATGGAGTTTCGCTCTACCCGTCCACCGGTTCCGATTGAAGACGTTGAGCCGGCGGAAGTGATCGTCAAGCGTTTCAAGACAGGCGCAATGTCTTACGGTTCGATCAGCAAGGAAGCACACGAGTCGATTGCTATCGCGATGAACCGCATCGGGGGCAAGAGCAACACTGGCGAGGGCGGTGAAGATCCTGAGCGCTATTTCGCCGATGCAAATGGTGATTCGCGCAACAGCGCCATCAAGCAGGTTGCGTCGGGAAGGTTTGGCGTTACGAGTCACTATCTTGTGAATGCGCAGGAGCTGCAGATAAAGATCTCGCAGGGCGCGAAACCTGGCGAAGGCGGCCAACTGCCGGGAGAGAAAGTTTATCCGTGGATTGCGACTGTCAGATACTCGACCCCTGGCGTCGGACTGATCTCACCGCCGCCGCATCATGACATCTACTCGATCGAGGACCTGGCCCAACTAATTTACGACTTGAAGAACGCAAATCCTGAAGCGCGGATAAGTGTGAAGCTTGTCGCCGAAGCAGGAGTCGGCACCATCGCGGCCGGAGTCGCAAAGGCGCGCGCCGATGTTGTCTTGATTAGCGGCTACGATGGCGGCACGGGCGCATCGCCACTCACCAGCATCAAGCATGCAGGCGCTCCGTGGGAGCTCGGTCTCGCTGAAACGCATCAGACCTTGCTCCTTAACGATCTGCGCAGTCGCATCACGATCGAGACTGACGGGCAGTTGAAAACAGGTCGTGACGTTGTTGTAGCTGCATTGCTTGGTGCAGAAGAGTTTGGCTTTGCAACGGCGCCGTTGGTCACCCTAGGATGCATCATGATGCGCGCTTGTCACTTGAATACCTGTCCGGTTGGTGTCGCAACGCAGGATCCAAAACTACGAGCTAACTTCAGCGGCGATCCCTCACATTTGGTCAATTTCATGATGTTCATCGCTCAGGAAGTACGTGAGTTGATGGCCCAACTCGGCTTTCGCAGCGTCAACGAGATGGTGGGCCATTCGGAGTGCCTCCAAATGGCGGAGATCGATCACTGGAAAGCACGTCATCTCGATCTATCCCAGGTGCTCTTTCAGCCTGATATCCCTGCGAGTTTTGGTCGCTATTGCCAGGCGACGCAGCATCACCACCTTGAAAACACGCTCGATAACGAAAAGCTGCTCGATCTTTGCAGACCTGCATTGCGCAGCGGTGAACCGGTGTCAGCCGCTCTTCCCATCCGCAACATTCATCGTGCTGTCGGAACCAGGCTCGGAAGCGAGGTCACCCGACAATATGGACCAGCCGGTCTGCCGCACGACACGATTCAATTGCGCTTCCAAGGTTCGGCCGGACAAAGTTTCGGAGCCTTTATCCCGAAAGGCATTACGCTACGACTCGAGGGCGATGCGAACGACTATCTAGGTAAGGGTCTGTCGGGCGGAAAGATCGTCGTCGTTCCTCCAAAAAAATCCAAGCTTGTTCCGGAAGAGAATATGATCATCGGGAACGTTGCGTTCTACGGCGCCACGAGTGGCGAAGCTTACATAAATGGTATCGCGGGTGCGAGGTTTTGTGTTCGTAACAGCGGTGCAAAGGTGGTTGTGGAAGCAGTCGGCGATCATGGTTGTGAGTACATGACTGGTGGACGTGTAGTGGTGCTGGGCCATGTCGGCCGTAACTTTGCCGCAGGCATGTCGGGCGGCATTGCATATTTCGTTGACGACAATAAGCTGTCAGAAAAGTTATGCAATCTCGAAATGGTCTCGTTGACAGCACTCGCGGATCAGGCTGAGACTGAGTTTGTAAAAGACATGATTTTTCGTCACGCCGAGCTGACCGGCAGCCGTCGTGCCACGGAGATCATTCTCGCGTGGGATCAATTCGTCGCAAACATTGTGCGCATACTTCCAAACGATTATCGCCGCGTCATAGAGGAAGCGGGAGTTGCTCATGTTTAATCGCGTTCTTCCAGTATTGCGAGCGCCTTTGGAACGCGTTCACGATTGGAACGAGTTTCACACCCACCTCGCCGAGTCGACTCTGCGCGAGCAGGCCGGCCGTTGTATGGACTGCGCCATTCCCTTCTGTCATACCGGCGAAATGTTGAATGGTGCAGCGTCTGGCTGTCCGCTGAACAACCTGATTCCCGACTGGAACGATCTCGTTTTCCGTGGCAACTGGAAAGCGGCGCTAGAGCTGTTGCATAAGACAAACAACTTTCCGGAGTTTACGGGCAGAGTTTGTCCAGCACCGTGTGAAGGCTCGTGCGTGCGTGAGATTACTGAGGAGCCAGTCACGATTAAGACAATTGAGTGTGCGATTGTTGACCGGGGCTTCGACGAAGCTTGGATTGTTCCTCGGCCGCCTCAAAATCGCACCGGAAAGAAAGTCGCGGTGGTTGGATCTGGTCCAGCAGGTTTGGCTTGCGCGGCTGAACTCAATTCAGCGGGTCATTTCGTGACGGTGTTCGAGAAAGCGGATCGCATTGGCGGCTTGCTGATGTATGGCATTCCGAACATGAAACTTGACAAAGCGATCGTTCAACGTCGTGTGGATCTGCTTGCTGCCGGAGGCATCCATTTCGTCACCAACACTAACGTTGGCGACGACTATCCTGCCGATCGGTTATTAACTGAGTTTGACGCTGTCGTGTTGTGTGGCGGCGCCAGTCGTCCTTTCGATCTTTCTGTTGAAAATCGGAAACTGCCGGGCATTCACTTCGCGATGGACTTTTTGCGTGCGAACACCAAGAGCCTGCTGGAGGGTGCGACCGCGGATTTCATTTCAGCCAAAGATAAAGACGTAATCGTGATCGGAGGCGGAGACACGGGTACTGACTGTGTTGCCACCGCCCTGCGACACGGCTGTCGTAGCCTGGTCCAGTTTGAAATTCTGCCGCAGCCGCCCTCAAAGCGTGCGGCTGACAACCCATGGCCGCAGTGGCCCAGAATTCATCGCGTTGACTACGGGCATGAAGAAGCGATCGCTGTGAGTAGTAGAGATCCGCGCTTCTACTCTGTGATGACACGACGCTTCATTGGCGATGGTTTTATCGATGCGGTTGAGACAGTCGCGCTCGATTCGTCATTCACCGAGATAAGAGGCACGAAACGGGTGTGGCCTGCTCAACTCGTACTGCTTGCAATGGGTTTTCTTGGTCCTGAGCAAGGGAGTTTGATTTCAGAGCTTGGCGTCGTGTTGAACGAGAAGGGTCTGGTTGCGGTTGATGCAAATAAGATGACCAACACAGCCGGCGTCTTCGCCGCCGGAGATATCGAACGCGGCCAGTCGCTCGTAGTCTGGGCCATCGCCGACGGTCGCAAAGCCGCTGCCTGTGTGGACAAGTACCTTATGAGCCCAACCGAAATCCACCACACCGTCAGATATGCAACGGCATATCAGGTCTTTTGAATAACATACATATCCCCAGCCAGCGAAGCTTGCCCGGCCGCACTTCGGCAGGCGTTGAGGAACGCAAAGCGTGGGACCCAACCCCAAGTCTGCAACGTGAGTTCTATTTGACCCGCAGTCCCATGGATCGTTTTGTTGTGGGCCACGCAAGAGAATGTATGCGTTCTTTCCTTTCGTAGATCCCCCGTGGCCGATGTAATGGAAGACGTGCGGTCGAAAACATTTAGAGTTTTCTTCGAGGTCATCGATGGTTGGGTACTCAATCACTTCCACGTCGACGAGTCGATTGACAGTACGCAATACGTCCTCGATTTTCTCGAACTTCCTCTGTGCCTCAATCGCGGGATCATTAACGCCCACCACTATTAGTAACCGAATCGGCCAGCTGATGGCTTCGATCTCGGGCGCTTCGGTTGGTCCATAATTACGAACGCGAACGATCGCGCGTCGTCCGCGGCAGGAGCACTTCACCACTTCATGAAATGGCGGTGGATCTGAGCAGCTTCACTTACAACTACTGACCGGAGATTCTGAACCGAAAGTGCTAGTGTGAAAAGACAAATTTATTCAACCGCAAGTGTGGCTAATTGAAACAGTCTCAAAGAAGGAGTT
>Ga0182009_10000222_pt1 | contig 11490 bp, 12 predicted proteins | sample Sormic07211187_1_FD_161052 | JGI IMG/M metagenome (GOLD analysis project Ga0182009, IMG submission 161052) | Bulk soil microbial communities from the field in Mead, Nebraska, USA - 072115-187_1 MetaG | ecosystem: Environmental > Terrestrial > Soil > Agricultural land > Bulk soil | place: USA... | reverse complement strand
TGCTTCCGGCGTGACGTCGCGCGCGGCGATGCCGGTGCCGCCGGTGGTTGCGATCAATTGCACCTCGCGCGCCAGGCGAATCAGCAGGTTCTGGATTTTGATGGAATCGTCAGGGACGATCTCGCGTACGGTCACCGAGAATTTCAGTTGTTCGAGAAGTTGAGCGACCGCGGGTCCCGACTGATCCTGGCGCTCGCCGCGAAAGCAGGAGTCGCTCACCGTTATCACCGCGGCGGTGAATCTCGCAGAGGGCTTATCCATCGAGCAGGACGTCTTCCTCTTCTTCCCGCGCGGTGCGCGCGTTTGAAACAGCGGGTGCGCCCTGAGCCGGAGCGGCGGCAGGTTCCGACTCTCCGCCACCATCGCGGGAAGATTCATCCAACAGCCGCAAGCCTTCCATCAGCAATCCCTGGGTGTTGAGCTGCGTGGTTTCCTTATCGGTCTTGCCTTCGAAGTCTAGCTGGAAGTTGCCTCCGGTCCAGCGCAGAACTTTGAATACCGCGGCATCGCCGACCAGGGATCCATAGGTCGCGTGCTTGACCTGGCCTTCTACAAAAAATACCTCGCACTTATCGCCATCGTTGCTCAACGAGAGCTGGCAACTCTTGCGTCCCATTTCCAGCGACTGCATGAGATCGATGACGTTCATTTGCGACAGATTGCCGCGAACCACGCCATCGGAAGGCGCGGTCTTCGCCATCTTCTCCAGCGCGATGCGGTCGATCATCCGCTTGATGCGGCGGGTAGCGTCTTTCAGGAAGAATGGTTTTTCGAGATAGTCGTCGGCCGCGTCCTGCGGAGAGAGGCGCTCGGCGATATCCGACTTGCTGGCCATCAACACCGAAGAGAAATTTGCGGTGGCGGGGCGGCTCTTTAGCTTTTCGAGCAACTGGCGGCCATCCATGCCGGGCATACGAAAATCGCAGACCAGCAGGTCGGGAGCGTCATCGACCGCCTTCAGCAGAGCGTCAGCCGAATCGGTCGCCGTCGTGATGCTGGCGAGCGAGGACAACGCCTGCTGCAGCATGCCGAGAATCATCGGATTGTCGTCGACCAGAAGCAGCTTGACGTTATCAGCCATGATTCTATTTTCCGCGCCGATACTCTCCGGACTTGCCGCCGCTCTTGCGTTCGAGCACGATCTGGCGAATCTCGATGCTCTTGTCCGCGCCTTTGAGCATGTCGTACAACGTCAGCGCGCAAACGCTAACCGCCACCAGGGCTTCCATCTCAACCCCGGTCTCTGCGGTAGTCGCGGCTTTGGAGGTGATCGCGAGGCCATTCTCGCATACGCGCACCTCGACATCAACGAGCGACAGCGGCAGGGGGTGACACATCGGGATTAGCTCGGAGGTGCGCTTGGCTGCCATAATTCCGGCAATGCGGGCGACTTCGAGCGGATCGCCTTTGGGATTTTTTGGCAATGCCGCCAGCACTTCCGGACTGACCGCAAGGAATCCGCTGGCCTCGGCTTCGCGCTTGCTCGCGGATTTTCCGGAGACGTCCACCATGCGGGCGCGCCCGGCGCTGTCGTAATGCGAAAGTTTTTTGCGCATGGAATCTGAACATATCTTACATGCAGGGCGAGGCGATGCATGGGTAGGCAATGCCCACGTGGGGACAGCCTCTCAGGCTGTCCAGGGGTGCGAAACAATCTCGATGTGCGCGCCGAGAATCGCTGCCGGGACGAACCCCGTCGCGGCTGGACAGCCTGAGAGGCTGTCCCTACGTGGGCCGGGTTAATACCAGGTTCTTGGCAAGATTGGGACGTATTCGCCAGTTTTTATTTGCTCGCGGTCCTCGGAGACTACTACGTAGCAGTTCGCCAGCGCGGTGGCGGCGATGTCGCCCGAGCCTTGCCAGCGCACTAGTTCGACCTGCGAGTCTTCGAACTCGCCGGAGAGGATTGCGGGCAAGAAGCGCTTCAGTCCGGACTTCACGCGGATCTCGGATTTCAGCTTCGCATGCACAAACTTCAATTTGCGCACGGACATGCCTGCGAGCGATTCCAGCATGGGGCGGGCAAAGAGTTCGAAGGTCACCATGGTGGAAACGGGATTTCCGGGAAGTCCGAAAAAATAAGTCTCACGAACGTCGGGCCCAGAGCTTGCCGCGCGACACTTACCGAAAACTACGGGGCGTCCCGGCTGGATTTTCGCGCCGGTGAAGAAAAATTCGGCTTGCAACTCTGCGAGCACCTGTTCCACCAGGTCGTAGCGGCCCATGGAAACTCCGCCGGTCATGAGCAGCAGGTCTGATTTCAGTCCGTCTTCCATGAGGCGGCGCAAGGCTTGCGGTTCATCGGGAGCGATAGGTAACAGAACCGGATCACCACCCGCATTTGCAATCTGCACCGCGAGTGAATAGCTGTTGGAATTGCGGATCTGTGTGGGTCCGGGAGTGACTTGGACATCTACAATTTCGTCGCCGGTGGTCAGGACGGCGACGCGCGGGCGTTTGTACACCTGCAGCTTCGACCTCCCGACGGAGGCCGCAAGGGCGATGGCAGCATCGTTCAAGCGGGTGCCGCGCGGGATCAGCGTGCCGCCCGCCCGGGCTTCGGCTCCAGCGGGCACAACATTCTCGCCGGGAGCGACCGCACGGGTGATCTCGACGCGCCGGTCGCGCTCCGAGGTGTATTCGACCATGACTACGGCATCGGCGCCGGAGGGCACCGGAGCGCCGGTCATGATGGCGGCGGCTTGTCCGCTGGGAATGTTTTCTGGAATTCTGTCGAGCTTTTCGCCCGCCTTGATTTCTGCGATGACGTTCAGAACAGCGGGCAGCTTGGCCAGATCGGACGAGCGCACAGCATAGCCATCGCGGGTGGAGCGCGGGAAGGGTGGCAGGTTGCGGTCGGCGGTGATTTGTTCTGCGAGGACGCGGTCAGCAGCACCGAGGAGATCGACCGTCTCGATCTGGGGCGCGCTACTCGCGGCAGCGTGCTGCTCGACGACTCGGCGCGCTTGTTCGAAGCTGAGTACCACGGATATCGTGGGAGCGGACGACATGAGGATGATGATAGAGGATCAGCTCATGCTCAGCCATCTTGTGGCGGAGATCTCTGCGGGGATGCTCGCTTCGCTTCGCGGGACAGCCTGAGAGGCTGTCCCTACGTGGTTCGTCCTATATCGTTCTCTGAAGTGGCTCTGCTGTGCTCGCGTAGGGACAGCCCCTTGGGCTGTCCAGGGTTTTAGCGAGCCAGTTCCTGCCCGAGCACCGCCGGATTCGTGGCGAAGGACAGACCGGTTTCGAAGTCGACTACCTGACTCTTCACCAGCCGGGCAATGTCGCCGTCGAAGTGCTGCATACCTTCGGCGGTACCGGCCTTGATGGCCTCGAGCAAGGTCTTATTTTCGCGCTCGCCCTTTTCTATACACTCGCGGGTGCGGGCATTCGCTTTGAGGATCTCGAAAGCAGCCACGCGTCCACTGCGATCCGTCTTGGGCATCAGACGCTGGCACACGATATAGCGGAATGATTTGGCGAAGCGCTCGCGCACCATCGGCTGCTCGCCGGGCGCAAACGAGCCCACAACGCGCTCGATGGTTTTGGGCGCGTCCATGGTGTTAAGGCTGGAAAGAACGAGGTGGCCGGTCTCGGCTGCTTCCAGCACGATTTCAATGGTCTCGCGATCGCGCATTTCGCCCACCAGGATTACCTTGGGAGCTTGCCGCATCGCGGAACGCAATGCGTGGGCAAAACTTGGAGTATCGCTGTGCAGTTCCCGCTGGTGGATGGTGGAAGATTTGTGGTTGTGCAGGAACTCGATGGGGTCTTCCACCGTGATGATGTGATAATTTTTTTCGCGATTGATGGCGTCAAGCAGCACCGCAAGCGTAGAAGACTTGCCCGATCCTGCAGGGCCGGTCACCAGCACGATGCCATCGCGCAGCTTGGTGATGTCGGATAGGGATTGGGGCAGGCGCAGCGTCGCGAAATCGGGGATTTCCGTGGGAATGACGCGCATCACCACCGCGCAGCTTCCGCGCTGGATGAAAATGTTGACGCGAAAGCGCGCCAGGCCCGGCAGGCCAAAAGAAATATCGCATGCCCCGTGCTCGCGCAAAGTGGTAATCGCCTGCTTGTTGTCGGCAATCAGGTCGGCCGCGATATGACGGGTGTCATCGGCACTCAGGACGGTCAATCCGGGCACCTGCACCGGGATCATCTGTCCGTAAACCTGCACCTGCGGAGGACGCCCCGGAGAAAAAATCAGGTCGCTGATCTTTTGTTCCGCGCGCAACATGGCGCCCAGCAAGGCCGGGGTCGCGATGCGGCCAGTGCCGGAAAAATCATCGAGAATAACCGAAATTGGAGCAATGCCTGGTGCTGCCATTCATCCTCGCTTGCGGAATCGCACGCACCACAGACTTGGAAAGAAAGCTGGATTCAATGTACCGCGAGCGGGGTGGCGGGAGAAGGTACAGTGGGAGCATACCCAAGGTAACCCGGAGCGCAGCGGGGCGCCGGGCTTCGCCCTAGCTGGACAGCCTTAGAGGCTGTCCCTACGTGGCCGCTGACGACAGCGTCAGAGCCTGTGCTACATCAAAGAATTAAGGGCGGCTTTTGGGCCGCCCTTTTGCTTCAAGGAGCTGAATTTAGAATCTACTTCTTGGTGGACTTCTTCTTGTTGCCGAAGCTGGTTTGGACCGAGGCTCCGATGCTGGCCAGCATCTGCTTGGCAGCGTCGGCATAGGTTCCGCTCGGCTGGAGTTCGAGATACTTCTGGAAAGCTTCGGCGGTGCCGTCCGGCGCAACCATCTTGCCTCCCTGCCCCAGGGTGGCTTTGCCGATCATGTTCACGCCCTTCCAGTAGTAAGCGTCAGCCCGGTTGGGATCGGCGGCAATCACTTTATCGAATGCCGCCAGAGCGGGATCGACCTTGCCCGAATTCGTGAGCACGGCGCCTTCATTGAAGTAATATCCCGCCGCGTGGGTAGGATCCGCCTGCGCTGCCATTTCGTAGGTCTTAATGGCGTCATCAGTCTTGCCAGACTTGGCGTAGGCTTCCGCCATGTTGTTGTAATAGGCAGCGAGGTTGGCGGCCGCGTTCGGATCCTTGTCGTTGGTAGCGCCCTTCTTCAGGTCGATCGCCTTCTGATAATCCTGGATGGCAGAATCAAAACGCTTCTGTTTTTCCGCAGGATCGGTCTGCTTGGCGGCCGACAGGCGGTAGTAATCCGCCAACTTGAACCAGACCAGGTCGCGCGAGGCATCGACCTGAGTGGCCTCGGTCAGGGAGGCGATGGCCGTATCGTAGTCACCGCCATCGGCAGCAGTCTTGGCGGCATTCAACTTCTCGTTCAAGGCCTTTACGGTGTTGGTTTCCTTCTGCGCCTTTGCTTGCTGCTCCTGCATCTGCTTCAGTTGCTCGGGAGTCAGGCCCTGTCCCTTAGCGGCATTCTGGGCTTCCTTCTGCAAGTCAAGGTCGAGGTTATTCTCGCCCAGTGACACCTGGAAACCGTTGACGTGGAACGTCTCTTTGGCGGCTTTCTGGTCCTCGGGCGTCTTGAACAGCGTTACTTTGTACTTGCCCGGCGAAAGTCCGAGCGAGAAGTACTCGCCCTTGCCGTTGGTCTTCAGCGCATATTTCTGGCCGTTGTCGAGATTCTCGAACTGAACCACACCACCGGCGATCGGCTTGCCTTCTGGATCTTTGCAAACGCCTTTCACCGATCCGGAAGCCTGAGCGAATACTTGTGGCACACACAGCGCCAGCGTCAGAACCGCGAACAGAATCAATCCGAAGTGCTTTTTCATTTTGCCTCCCGGCAAAAACATTCGTGCAGCAGGTCGCTGGACTGTTTGGCGAGCCAGCAACTAAACTTTTGCCGCGTACGGAATCGGATCGCGGACTCCGGCTGCCTCGAACGCGCGCAAGCGCAGCATGCAGCTGTCGCAGACGCCGCAGGCCTCATCCTCGCGGCTGTAGCATGACCAAGTTAAATCGAACGGTGCACCCAATTCAAGGCCGAGGCGCACAATCTCAGCTTTGCGCATGGCGATGAGCGGAGTGAGGATTTCGATGCGTCCATCTTTGGTGCCCGTCTTGACCACCTCGTTGAAGGCTTTGTAATAGGCCGGCCGGCAATCAGGATAGCCGGAACTATCAGCCTCGACCGCGCCGATGTAGACCTTTTCGGCGCCCAGCACCTCAGCCCAACTCACCGCGACAGCTAGAAAATGCGCATTGCGGAAAGGTACATAGGTGACGGGGATGTCGCGCCCAATGTCTTCGGCGTCGGGCACAGCGATGGATTCGTCGGTCAAAGCGGATCCGCCGATGGCGCGGAACGCCTCGTTGTGCACCATCAGGCGATCGTGGATCTTCAGACGCTGGCAGATGGCCAGGAACGACTGGCGCTCGCGTTCCTGGGTGCGCTGGCCGTAACTGACGTGAACAGCGGCCGCGTCATAATCGCGGACGGCAAGCGCGGCGCACACGGAAGAGTCCATGCCTCCACTCAGCAGAACTACGGCGCGGGATTTGCCGAAAGCGGGCATGTGAGATTTTCATCCTTACTGAATTAAACCCTGATCCTCCCCGTTTGTTCTGGGCGGCGTAAGTGGCAGAGCTACACGCCTTTCAGAGCCGGGTCCCATATGAACTTGTGCAGTTGGAGGCCGAGCCTGGCGGGAATGTTGTCTGCGATCATCCATTCGGCCAGTTGCTGCGGATCGAGCAGGCAATGAGAGGCGTCGCGGCCACCGGTTGCGTCTTTGCGAAATGCAGGGGAAAACAGGATTGCGTTCACCTTTGCAGCGAGATCGTGCTTGCGGACGAAGTCGACTGCGAAGTCATAATCGCGTCGGCTGCTCAAGACAAATTTGACCTCATCCCGCGGCGTTAATGCATTCAAGTTCTCAGCGCTGAATGTGTCACCTTCCCCGGAGTCAGGACATTTTACGTCCACGATTTTGACGACCTGTGATGGAACAGATGCGAGAGGACGCTCTCCGCTGGTTTCCAGCAAAACTTTGTATCCGGCCTGGAGGAGTCGCTGCATCAGGGGAACAACCTCGCGCTGCTGCAGCATGGGCTCGCCGCCGGTGATCTCGAGCAGGCCGTTTGGGCTGAGGCGCTGGACGTCGGCGATCACCTCGTCGAGCGACATTTTTACGCCGCCCTGGAATGTGTACTCGCTGTCACACCAGGTGCAGCGGAGATTGCATCCAGTCAGACGAACGAAGATGCAGGGCAGTCCGGCGTAGGTGGATTCTCCTTGCAGCGATTTGTAGATCTCTGTGATCTGCATAAGAGCAGTTGCCAGTGGCCAGTTGCCAGTTGCCGGTTTAGGTGTCCGATGGTTTTGAAATGGACGCTATAAGACCGTTCAGGATGCGGCCGACTTCAGCGCAGGCCTCCAGAAGAACACCAAGCGAGTCTTCCTGCAGGTAACCCAAATGGTGGGCAATCTGCACCTGTGTTTCGACCTCCATCAAAGAGCCTCTTGCTTGCCCAGAAAATGGCGGAACTCCCCTCCCGACAATTGCCCTTGTCCTTCAGCAATATTGCTGGGAATCGAGACTGCGGCCCGGCGGAGTTGAGAAGTGATGCCAAACAGTTCGTCTTTGGGAAAAGCTCCAGTTGATCGATAAATTGCAGTCACCAGATCCATCGATTTGTTCCAGGCGACCAGATCTTTATAGGACCTCCCCAAAAATGCTCCTCTCCAGCGTTACTGGCAACTGGCAACCGGCAACTGCTTATTCGCTGTACTTGGCTGTCGTGGTGTCCGTCTCGAACACGGTCACATCTTTCACCCGCACTCGGCCGCTGGTCACGGTTTGCAGCCGGTTATTCGATTCGTCGTAGAAGTACTTCGCCAGGTTCTCGGCAGACGGGTTGATTTGGGTAAACGGCTCGACGTCGTTGATCATCTGGTGATCCAGGCGTTCGATTACGTGCTTCATCACCTCGCGAAGGTCCTTGAAGTCGAGGAGCAAGCCAGCCTTGTCCAGTTCGGCACCCGCCAGAGTGACCCGAATCTTGTAATTGTGGCCGTGCGGGTTTTCGCACTTGCCTTTGTAATTGCGCAGGTAATGGCCTGCCGCAAATGTGTCTTCCACCGTAACTTCGAACATGTTCCCCGCCGCTCGGCCGTGAATACAGGGTTGCCGTTGCGCCCTGTTTGCAAACCTCTATTGTAGCGCCTTGGTCAGGGGGCGTTGCGCTTCTTCACCACAGAGGTCGCGGAGGCCCCCAGAGGAATTCCCCTGTGTTCCTCAGTGTCCCCTGTGGTTGCTCGACTTGACTGGGTTCCTTCGCTGACGTTAGTTTGCCTAGGCGCTGTCGATCACCATGGGAGAACGCATGTTCCGCCTGCAAGCATGGATTTGGTTGTGTCTGTTGAGCTTTACTGCGGCAGTTTTCGCGCAAGACAAAGTTGAAGCGCCAGAGTTCGATGTCAAAGCGCATTACACAAAGTACGAGTACCGCATTCCCATGCGCGATGGGGTGCATCTGTTCACGTCGGTCTATGTGCCCAAGGACGCTTCGCAGGCTTATCCATTCCTGATCGACCGCACTCCTTACAGCGTGGCGCCCTATGGAGTGGATGCGTACCGCACCCGCCTGGGCCCGTCTCCTGATTTCGACAGGGCCGGATACATTTTTGTGTTTCAGGATGTGCGCGGGCGCTATATGTCGGAGGGAACGTTCGTCGAGATGCGGCCCCACATCGACGTCAAGAAATCGAAGCAGGAGGTGGATGACAGCAGCGACCTGTACGACACCATTGACTGGCTGCTGAAGAACATCCCGAACAACAATGGCAATGCGGGAATCTGGGGAATTTCGTACCCGGGATTCTATACTTCCGCGAGCATCATCGATTCCCATCCAGCATTGAAAGCAGCGTCGCCTCAGGCTCCCATGACCGATCTTTTCATGGGGGACGACGCTTATCATGGCGGCGCGTTCATGCTGGCGGCGAATTTCGAATTTTACGTTTACTTCAAGCCGCAGCAGAATCCGCAGCTTCCGCCCAAGACCTACCCCAAGTTTGATTGGGGAACGACCGATTCCTACGATTTCTATCTGCATGCGGGCCCGATCTCGAATTTGAAAAACTACCTGGCCGGAGCCAGCGCGCTCTGGGATGACCAGGTGCACCATGACACCTACGATGCCTACTGGAGGCCGCGCAACCTGGCACCGCACATGAAGAACATCCATTGCGCTGTGCTGACCGTCGGCGGATGGTTCGATGCCGAGGACCTGCAGGGGCCGTTCTCCACTTTTCATTCGATCGACGAGAAGAACCCCGGGATCTTCAACGCGCTGGTGATGGGCCCGTGGGTGCATGGCGGATGGGAGCGCTATGAAGGGAAGCATCTGGGACGCGTCGAGTTCGCCTCCGATACGGGCGAGTACTACCGCAAGAACATCGTCTTCCCTTTTTTTGAGCAGTATCTAAAGGGCAAGGGCGATGCCCATCTGCCAAAGGCATACGTATTCGAGACGGGCACCAACGTTTGGCGGCAGTATTCCGCGTGGCCTCCAAAAAATCTGGAGCGCAAGACTCTGTACTTCCAGCCCGACGGAGGATTGTCGTTCGAAGCTCCAGGAAATGACGGCAACGCGTTTGATGAATATGTGAGCGATCCGGCGAAGCCGGTCCCGTTCGTCAACTATGCGGCGCTCGATGTGCCGCAGGAGTACATGCTGTCCGATCAGCGCTTCGCCGACAAGCGCACGGACGTTCTGGTGTATGAGACGGCAGTGTTGCAGGAAGACATCACTATAGCCGGCCCAATCTCGCCGAAACTGTTTGTGTCCACCAGCGGTACGGATTCAGATTTCGATGTGAAGCTGATCGACGTCTATCCCGCCGACTACGGGGACAAGCAGCGGGACACTGACCAGGAGAGAGAGAAGCCGCGGAAAGATGTCGAAGTGCCGGAATTCGCCATGGGCGGCTACCAGCAACTGGTTCGCGGCGAGCCGTTCCGAGGAAAATTCCGCCACGGTTTCGAGAAACCCGAAGCCTTCACTCCGGGGAAGGTGGAAGAGATCCAGTTCACTATGCAGGACGTGAATCACACATTTCGGCGCGGGCACCGCATCATGGTGCATTTGCAGAGTTCCTGGTTCCCGCTGACCGATCGCAATCCGCAGACCTTCGTCAATATTCCGGACGCCAAGCCCTCGGACTTCGTGAAGGCTAATGAGCGCGTGTACCGCACTCGGGAGCAGGCTTCTGGGATCGAAGTGGGAGTGCTGCCGTCAGGAGCGGAACCGAAAGAATAGCCACAGCCTATCAAGGGGAATTCAATATTTGACGGAACTCCTCTTGCTCCTTACAATGAAGTAAGGATTTATATAGGATAGTAAGGAATGGCGAGAAGGGGAATGACATGGCATCCGCAACCGTAACTTCGAAAGGCCAGATCACGATTCCGGTGCAAGTGCGGAAAGCTCTCGGGCTTGAAGTCGGCGACCGGATCGAATTCGTGGAAGTCGACAAGGGCAAGTTCCAGATTTTCACGGCGACGCGCTCGATACGCGAACTCGAGGGCAGGTACAAGAGTAAAAGGAGTCGCCCGGTATCCATCGAGGAGATGAACGCGGCAATCGCGCGTCGAGCCTCTGGATTGCGATGATCGGGATCGATACCAATGTAGTTGTTCGATACTTAACAAAGGACGATCCCATACAAAGTACGTTGGCGGTAAAAACGATTCGTTCCCTTACCGCGGACGAGCCTGGGTTCATTTCGCTGGTCACCATAGCCGAACTCACGTGGGTACTGGAGACCTGTTACCGGTTCGACAAGGTGGAACTCGTAGAAGTTCTCGGCACCTTACTCGCCAGCCAGGAAGTGAACTTAGAGCAAGCCGCGCTGGTGTCTCAGGCGTTGCGGCTATTCGCTGCTGGAAGCGCCGATTTTTCCGATTACCTGATTGAGCAAAGCGGCCATGCAGCGGGCTGTACGCACACGTTTACCTTCGATCAAAAAGCGGCCACGTCTGCTGGAATGAGGCTCCTCAAATAGTTCTGATCTGCCCGGCTCTGATCAGCCTCCCACGCCGAAGAACGCCTCCACCACTCGAATATCCGTCGTGCGCTTGTAATTCGGGAGGCTCTCGATGAAAGTACGGCCGTATTGCTTTTTCAGGATGCGGTTATCAAGTAGCACCAGCAAACCGCGATCGTGCAGCGAGCGGATCAGGCGTCCGAAGCCCTGTTTCAGCGTAATGACCGCGGCGGGGACTTGATATTGAAAGAAGGCATTGCCGCCTTCGGCATCGATTGCTTTCACCCGCGCTGCGACCACGGGGTCGCTCGGAACTGCGAAGGGCAGGCGGTCGATGATGACGCAACTCAACTGCTCTCCCTGCACGTCTACGCCCTGCCAAAACGACGACGTGGCGAAAAGCACAGCGTTGGGTGTGAGCCTGAACTCTTCGAGCAGTGCGGTTTTTGGCGCGTCTCCCTGGCGGAGCATGGGAAATTCCAGTTCGCCGAGGAGGCGGTGATAGACG
>Ga0182009_10000221_pt1 | contig 11529 bp, 13 predicted proteins | sample Sormic07211187_1_FD_161052 | JGI IMG/M metagenome (GOLD analysis project Ga0182009, IMG submission 161052) | Bulk soil microbial communities from the field in Mead, Nebraska, USA - 072115-187_1 MetaG | ecosystem: Environmental > Terrestrial > Soil > Agricultural land > Bulk soil | place: USA... | reverse complement strand
TGCGGCGAACACGAGCAGTGCGAACGCACGGCGCGACATGACGAGCCTCCACCGGGGGGACCGGGGTGACGCCTATCGTCCGCCCGCTCCCGGCGGTTGTCCACTGCTACCTAGGTACCCTGGACGTCTGAGGAATTGGTGTTCGGAGCGTTGCTACGAGAAGAGCGCGCGGACCCCGTTCTGCGCGGCCTCGAAGAGGCCGCTCGGCCAGAGGCCGGGGAGGAGCGTGCCGGCCGCGGTGAGCAGGAGCACCACGGCGAGGGCGATCGGGACGCGGAGCTTCGGGAGCGCCTCCTGCGGCTCGCGCATGTACATCAGCACCATGAGCCGCAGGTAGTAGAAGACCGACACGGCGCTGTTCAGGACGCCGAAGACGGCGAGCAGGATATGCCCCGACGAGACGGCGGCGCCGAAGAGGTACAGCTTCCCCACGAAACCCACCGTGGGCGGGATCCCCGAGAGCGAGATCATGAAGAGCGAGAGCAGGGCGCCCAGGATCGGATAGCGGAATCCCAGCCCGGCGTAGTCCTTGAGCTCGTCCCCCTTCTCCCCCTGGTGCTCCAGCAGGATGATCACGGCGAAGGCGCCGAGGTTCATCGTCACGTACGCGAGGAGGTAGAAGAGGGCGCCGGTCCCGCCGATCACGCCGCCGGAGACGATCCCGATCAGGACGTATCCCGTGTGCGCGATGCTCGAATAGGCGAGCATCCGCTTCACGTTGGTCTGCGCGATCGCGGCCACGTTCCCCACCGTCATGGTCAGGATGGTGATCACGGTGAGCACGGCGTCCCACTCGGCGTGAACGGGGCCGAACGCCACGAAGAAGACCCGCACGATCGCCGCGAAGGCGCCCGCCTTGGGCCCCGCCGACATGAACGCGGTGATCGGCGTGGGGGCTCCCTCGTACACGTCGGGGGTCCACATGTGGAACGGCGCGGCGGCCACCTTGAAGGCCAGCCCCACGAGGATGAGGGCCAGCCCCGCGTAGAGCAGCCCCTCCGGCACCGGGGTCGCCGTGTTCCCGAGCACGTCGGCGATCTTGAGGATGCTGGTCGAGCCGGTGGCGCCGTAGGTGAGCGCGATGCCGTACAGGAGGATCGCCGACGAGAAGGCGCCGAGCAGGAAGTACTTCATCGCCGCCTCGTTCGAGGCGTCCGAGTTCCGGCGATACCCCGCCAGGATGTAGAGGGAGATCGAGAGGACCTCGATCCCCAGGAAGAGCGTGATCAGGTCGAGACCCGAGGCCAGGATCATCATTCCGGACGTCGCGAACAGGAGCAGCGCGTAGTACTCCGAGTGCTCCACGTCCTCCTTCTTCAGGAAGGGATGCGAGAGGAGGATCACGACCCCGGTGCTCGCGAGGAAGAGCACGTTGAAGAAGGTGGAGAGCGAATCGAGCGCCACCATGCCCGAGTAGCCGTGCTGGACCGCGCCGCCCCACTGCGCCAGCGTCCGCCAGAGGGCCCAGACGATGGCGCCCATGGCGATCCACGCCGAGAGGTGCTTCTTGCCGTGCGGGAGCATCAGGTCGATCACGAGGAGCGCGATCGCCACGCCGCTCACGATGAGGAGCGGCTCGATCATCCCGAGATTGGCGTCGATCGGGAGCTTCATGGGGTGTCCGCCTCAGCCGTCGTCGCGGCCCCGATCGTCTCGGTCGCCATCACCCGGGCATTCACCCGGGCCATCAGCTCCGCCGAGGAGGTGTCGAGGCGGCGCAGGAACGGATTCGGGAAGATCCCGATCCAGAGGATCAGCGCGATCACCGGCGCGAGCGTCCAGAACTCGCGCGGCGAGAGGTCGCGCAGGCCCCGGTTCTTCTCGTTCGTGACCGGGCCGAACATCACCCGCTCGTACATCCAGAGCAGATAGACCGCGGCGAGGATCACGCCGGTCGCGGCGATCCCGGTCACCCACGGGTAGACCCGGAAGGCGCCGAGCAGGATCAGGAACTCGCCGATGAACCCGTTCAGCCCCGGCAGGCCCAAGCTGGAGAGGCAGATGATCAGAAACAGGGCCGCGAACCAGGGAAGGATGGCCGAGAGCCCGCCGAACTCCGAGATCTCGCGGGTGTGCCGCCGCTCGTAGATGATCCCGACCGCGAGGAACAGCGCCCCGGTGGAGAGCCCGTGGTTCACCATCTGGAGGACGCTCCCCTGGATCCCCTGCGTGTTCAGCGCGAAGAGCCCCAGCATCACGAAGCCCAGGTGGCTCACGGACGAATAGGCCACGAGCTTCTTCACGTCGCGCTGCACCATGGCCACCAGCGCGCCGTAGATGATGCCGATCACCGCGAGCGCGATGATCCACGGGGCGAACGCCCGGGTGCCCTCCGGAAAGAGCGGCATCGCGAACCGCACGAAGCCGTAGGTCCCCATCTTGAGGAGCACGCCCGCGAGGATCACCGATCCCGCCGTGGGCGCCTCGACGTGCGCGTCGGGAAGCCAGGTGTGGAACGGGAACATCGGCACCTTGATCGCGAAGGCAAGCGCGAAGGCGGCGAACAGCCAGAGCTGCGCCGAGCCCGCCAGCGGCGTGTCGTAGAGCCGGATGAGGTCGAACGTGTAGGTGCCGAACGCGGCGTGATAGGCGAAGTACAGGTACAGGATGGCGACGAGCATGAGCAGGCTCCCCGCCACCGTGTAGAGGATGAACTTGACCGCCGCGTAGATCCGGCGCGGGCCGCCCCAGATGCCGATGATCAGGTACATGGGGATCAGCACCGCTTCCCAGAAGATGTAGAAGAGCACGAGGTCGAGCGCGGCGAACACACCGATCATCCCCGTTTCCAGGATCAGCAGGGTCGCCATGTAGCTCTTCACCCGGTTCGTCACCGCGCTGAACGTCGAGAGGATCGCGATCGCGGTCAGGAACGTGGTCATGAGGATCAGGAGCGCGCTGATCCCGTCCACGCCCAGGTGGTAGGAGATGCCGAGCGGGCCGATCCAGGGGACGTTCTCCTCGAACTGCATCCCCTTCCGGGCCAGGTCGAACGAGGTCCAGAGCGGGATCGAGGCCAGGAACGTCAGCGCCGAGAACAGGAACGCGGTCCAGCGGATCGCGCCGAGCCGGGCCGAGGGCATGAGGAAGACCACGGCGGCGCCGACGAGCGGCAGGAAGATCAGGAACGTGAGGAGCGGCACGCCGAGAAGGCTCATGCGCGCCTCATCGGAGCGCCAGGTAGCCGAGCACGACCACGAGCCCCAGGGTGATGATCAGGGCGTAGAACTGCACGTATCCGGTCTGCGCCGCGCGCAGGATCCCCGCGCCACGCTCGATCTGCTTCCCGACCCCGTTCACCGCCCCGTCGATGACGGCGGCGTCGAACCCCTGCCAGAGCCGCTCCGACCCGCGCACGATCGGCTGCACCACCGTCCGGTCGTACAACTCGTCCACCCGGTACTTCTCCCAGAGGGTCCGGTAGAGCCCGCGCGCGCTCTCGGCCAGGCGGCGCGGCAGCGTCGGATCGGTCACGTAGAACCGCCGCGCGAGGAAGATCCCCGCCAGCGCGACCATGAGGGAGATCGCCATGAAGACGATCTCCGTCCCCGGCTGGTGGGCGGCGGCGGCCTCGGCGTGCGCCGTGGGCCCCATCACCCGCGCGAGATCCGCGAAGACCGGCTCGAGCCAGGCGTCGAAGCGCTGGCCGCCGGCCAGGATCGGAATGTTGATCAGACCCCCGACCGCCGCCAGGACGGCGAGGATCATCAGCGGTAGGGTCATGCTCGTCGGCGACTCGTGGAGATGGTGCTTCGCCTCTTCCGAGACGCGCATCGGCCCGTGGAAGGTCATGTAGTAGAGCCGGAACATGTAGAAGGCGGTGAGGAAGGCGCCGATCACGCCGACCGCCCAGAGTCCGGGATTGACCCTCCAGGCGTTCCAGAGGATCTCGTCCTTGCTGAAGAATCCGGACAGGGGAAAGATCCCGGCGATCGCGAGCGTTCCGATCAGCATCGTCAGGTGCGTCTTGGGGAGGTGGGCCTTCAGCCCTCCCATCCTGTCCATGTCCTGCTCGCCGGAGACGGCGTGGATCACGCTGCCGGCGCCGAGGAAGAGCAGCGCCTTGAAGAAGGCGTGCGTCATGAGGTGGAAGATTCCCGAGACGTACGCCCCCACGCCCATGGCCAGGAACATGTAGCCCAGCTGGCTGACCGTGGAGTAGGCCAGCACCCGCTTGATGTCCTTCTGGACCAGCCCGATCGTCGCGGCGAAGAGCGCCGTCGCGGCGCCGATGATCGCGACCACGATGAGCGCCGTCGGCGCCAGCGCGTAGAGCACGTGGCAGCGCGCGATCATGTAGACCCCGGCCGTGACCATGGTCGCGGCGTGGATCAGCGCCGAGACGGGCGTGGGGCCCTCCATGGCGTCCGGGAGCCACACGTAGAGCGGAATCTGGGCGCTCTTTCCCGTGGCGCCGACGAAGAGGAAGAGGGCGATCGCCGTGGCGACGGCGCTTCCGAACGCGAGCCGGTCGGGCGCCTCGGTGAAGACGCGCCCGAAGTCGAGCGTGCCGAAGTGCACGAAGATGAGGAGCATGCCGATGATGAAGCCCCAGTCGCCGATCCGGTTCACGACGAACGCCTTCTTCCCCGCCGCCGCGGCCGAGGGCTTCTGGTACCAGAAGCCGATGAGCAGGTAGGAGCAGAGCCCCACCCCCTCCCAGCCGAAGAACATCACGAGGAAGTTGTCGGCCATCACCAGCACGAGCATCGCGAACGTGAACAGGTTCAGGTACGCGAAGTAGCGCCCGTAGGCCTTCTCGTGTCCCATGTAGCCGGTCGAGTAGACGTGGATCAGGAAGCCGACGCCGGTGACGATCAGGATCATCACGGCCGAGAGCGGATCCAGGCCGAAGCGGACCGCGACCGAGAAGTCTCCCGAGTCGATCCAGGAGAAGAGCTGCTGGACGAAGACGCGATCCTCCGGAGCCAGCCGCGCCAGCGAGAGGAAGCAGCCGACCGCGATCAGGAACGCGAGGCCGACCGTCCCGGTGCCGATCGCGCTCACGAGCTTGCGCGGAAGCTTCCCCGCGCCGATCCCGTTCACGATCGCGCCGAGGAGCGGCAGCGCGGGAATCAGCCAGAGAAGGGAGAGGGTGTTCACGCGCCTAGCCTTTCAGGAGGTGGACGTCGTCCACGCTCGCCGTTTCGCGGTTCCGGAAGATGGCGACCAGGATCGCGAGGCCGATCGCGACCTCGGCCGCGGCGACCGCCATCACGAAGAAGACGAACACGTGCCCTTCCATGCCGCCGTGCTGCCGCGAGAAGGCGATCAGGGAGAGGTTCACGGCATTCAGCATCAGCTCGATCGACATGAAGATGACGAGGGCGCTTCGCCGCACCAGCACCCCGACGACCCCGATCGTGAAGAGGATCGCGGCCAGGAGCTGATACCAGACGAGCGGAACCATGGGCATCGTGCCCATCAGAAGAACTTCCTCTTGGCGAGCACCACGGCGCCGACCACGGCGACGAGGAGCAGGAGGGAGACGATCTCGAAGGGATAGAGCCAGGTTGTGTAGAGCAGCATGCCCAGGCCCGCCGGCGAGCCGAACTCCGCCGGCAGGGCCGCGGCCGGAAAGGGGCCCCCTTCGGAGCCGCCGGGCGAGAGCACGGTCCAGAGGAGCTCGGTGGCCACGATCAGGCCGAACAGGAATCCGAAGCCCTTCGCCGCGCCGGGCGTGAGCAGCGGCGTCTCCCCTTTCACGTTGAGCAGCATGACCACGAAGAGGAAGAGCACCATGATCGCGCCCGCGTAGACGATCACCTGCAGCGCCGCGACGAACGCGGCGTGGAGCAGGATGAACACCCCCGCCAGCGAGAGCAGGACGCCGACCAGGAGCAGCGCGCAGTGCACCGGGTTCCGATGGAAGACGACGCCCAGGGCGCAGCCGATCGCGACCCCGGCGAACATGGCGAAGAGGATGCCTTCGAGCATGGCGCTAGCCCTTCACCGTCAGCACGACGGCCGTGACCGCCAGGTTGACGAGCGCCAGGGGGAGCAGGAACTTCCATCCGAAGGTCATCAGCTGGTCGTAGCGAAGCCGCGGGAAGGTCGCGCGGATCCAGATGTAGAAGAACAGGAACGCGACCAGCTTGATCAGGAACCAGGCCCACCCCGGCAGGAAGGGCCCGTTCCAGGCGCCCAGGAAGCAGGTGATCGCCACGGCCGAGACCACCATGATGTTCGCGTACTCCGAGACGTAATAGAGCGCGAAGCGCATCGAGGAGAATTCGGTGTGGAAGCCCGCGACCAGCTCCGTCTCCGCCTCGGCCAGGTCGAACGGCGCGCGGTTGGTCTCGGCGACGGCGCAGATCATGTAGATCACGAACGCCACGATCTGGGGCACGATGAACCACATGTGCGTCTGCGCGCGGCCGATCTGCAGCAGGCTCAACGACCCGGTCATGAGGATGATCGGCAGGAGTGCGGTGCCCATGGCCAGCTCGTAGGAGATCATCTGCGCCGAGGAGCGGAGCGCGCCGAGCAGCGGGTACTTCGAGTTCGACGACCACCCGCCCAGCACGATGCCGTAGACGCCCATCGAGGTGGCGCCCAGCAGGAAGAGGATCGCGATGCTCACGTCCGTGATGCGGAGCGGAATGACCCGCCCGAAGAGGGTCACGTGGTCGCCGAAGGGGATCACGCTCATGGCGGCCAGGGCGGTCACGACGGAGATCGCCGGCGCCACGGCGAACATCACCTTGTCCACCTGCGACGGGACCACGTCCTCCTTGAAGAAGAGCTTGATGCCGTCCGCGATGGTCTGGAGCAGGCCGAAGGGGCCCACGCGCTGCGGGCCGATGCGGTCCTGCATGTGCCCGAGGACCTTCCGTTCCATCCAGACGATGATCGGAACTCCGAGAAGGGTGAAGCCGAGAACGATGAGGACCTTGACCAGGGCTTCGATGAGGTAGGCGAGATCCACCGGCTACTGGAGCTCCGCCAGCAGCTTCTCCACGTCGTCCGGCTTGACGCCCTCGAAGTAGCGGTCGTTCACCATGACGACGGGGGCGGTCCCGCACGATCCGAGGCACTCCACCTCGACCAGCGTGAAGCGGCCGTCGGGGGTCGTCTCCCCTTCCTCGATGCCGAGGCGCTCCTCCAGCTTCCGCCGGAGGGTCTGTCCGCCGAGCATCGAGCAGGAGAGATTGCGGCACACCTGGAGGAGGTACTTCCCGACCGGCTTCTGGTGGAACATCGTGTAGAAGGACACGACGCCGGCCACGGTCTGGAGCGACAGATCGAGGAGCTGGGCCACCTCGGCCTGCGTTTCCTCGCTCAGCCACCCCTGGTCCGCCTGCGCCCGGTGCAGCGCCGGAATCAGCGCCGACTGGTTCGTCTCGAACGTGGACTTGAGATCCTGGATGTCGCGGCGCGCCTTGTCGGAGAGCACGATCAGGCTTCCACGTTCGGGAACTGGTCGGACATCGTCGGGAAGTCCTTGCGGAGCGGATGGCCGATCCAGCCGTCGGCGGTCAGGATCCGCTCGAGGTTGGGATGGCCGTCGAACACGATCCCCATGAGATCCCACACCTCGCGCTCCATGAAATTCGCCGAGCGCCAGACCGCCGTGGCCGACGGCAGCGGCTCCCCCTCGTTCACGCCGACCTTGAGGAAGAAGCGCCGGTTGAAGGTGACCGAATAGAGGTTGTAGACGACCTCGAACCGGGGCTCGTTCTGCGCGCGCTGCTCGTAATAGTCCACCGCGGTCAGGTCGCAGAGCAGCTCGCAGAGGAGATGCGGATCGGTCTTCGCGAAGCGCAGGGCCTCGAGCGTGTCTTCCTTCCGGATCCAGATGGAGAGCTGCTTCCGGAACGACTGCGTTTCCTTCACGCCGTCGCCGAAGCGCGACCGGAAGTGCTCCACGGTCTTCGTCTGATCGGCGTCGAGCGGCTCGAGCAGCTCCGGATCGGGTCTCAATCCCATTCCAGCGCTCCCTTCCCCCAAACGTAGGCGAAGCCGAGGATCAGGATCAGCAGGAAGACGCCCATCTCGATCAGGCCGAAGAGCGCGAGGCGCTTGAAGACGACGGCCCAGGGATAGAGGAAGACGATTTCGATGTCGAACACGATGAAGAGCATCGCGACCAGGTAGAAGCGCGCGTGGAAGCGCTCGCGCGCGTTCCCGATCGGCGTGATCCCGCACTCGTAGGGAAGCTGCTTGGCCGGATCGTAGACCCGCCGCCCCAGGAAATGGGAGGCCACCAGGGTGAACACGGCGAAGCCGATCGCCACGATCACCATGATCAGGACCGGGACGAACGCGCCCGGGCTGTTGGGGTCGACTGGGCTCAAGGTTCACTCCGTTGGGCGCGAGGCGCCGGAACGGGTAAAGGTTTGTGAAAAAAGGTGCTAACCGCGGCAGGATAGGAACCGGGGGGTGGGTCTGTCAAGCCACTTTCTCGAAGTGCGCCCTTTGTACCTCTCCGGCGATGCGGACCGCGCGGAGGTCGGGATCGTGCTCGAGCAGCAGGATCCAGTTCTCCCGGATCGCGTCCTTCAGCACGGCGCGCTTCGTTTCGAGGGTCATCATGGGATAGAGGTCGTACCCCATGATGAACGGCAGCGGCAAGTGCGCCGCGGTCGGGATCAGATCGACGGCGTAGAGCGCGCGGGCGCCGGGAATGTCGAAGAAGACGCCCTGATGTCCCAGCGTGTGTCCCGGCAGGTTCTTCATCCAGACCCCGGGCAGGACCTCGATGTCCTGCGCGTGCAGGATGAGCTGCCCCGACTGGGCGAGCGGATCGTAGTTGTCGGAGAGATACGAGGCGCGGTTCCGCTCGTTCGCGTGGTGCGCGTCGTCCCACTCCTGGCGGCGCACCAGGTAGTGGGCCTTCGGAAACGTGGGGCGCACCATTCCGTCGGCGCCGCGCGTGGTGCCGCCGCCGCAGTGGTCGAAGTGAAGATGCGTGAGCGCGACGGTGTCCACCAGCTCCGGCGCGACCCCTGCCGCGCGCAGATCTTCGATCAGCCCCTCGGGACGCTCGATCGCGTAGATGTCGCGGAACTTCGCGTCATCCTTGGTCCCCGATCCCGCGTCCACCAGCACCCGCTTCCCGTCCCCCTCGATCAGCAGGCAGTTCATGGCCATGCGGATCCGGTTCCGCTCGTCCGCGGGCGCGGTGCGGGTCCAGAGGGTCTTGGGGACGACGCCGAACATGGCGCCTCCGTCCAGGCGGAAGCGTCCGCCCGAGAGGAAGCGCACCGTGTAGGGGCCGATGGTGATCGCGTTGGGCGCGGATGCCGACGAAGGGCCCGAAGCGGCCTCGGGTGTCGTGGATTTGGCGTTCATGTCGCGATTCTCGCGTGGACGTTTCAGGCGGCGTAGCCGGAGCATCCCGTAAGCCGAGTTCTGTCGGATTGCTCCGTGGCGACCATTTCTCTGGGACGCGCGTTACCGAGCGCCTCTAGCGACCTACCCGGGACTCGTCGAGGCGGGCCACCTCATCGTCCCCTATTTGGTCTTTCTCCGGGTGGGGTTTACCGAGCCGAAGGAGTCGCCTCCTCCGCTGGTGCGCTCTTACCGCACCGTTTCACCCTTACCGCGGGCCTTTCGGCCCGAGGCGGTTTGCTTTCTGTTGCACTTTCCCTGGGATCGCTCCCGCTGGGCGTTACCCAGCACCCTGCCCTGTGGAGCTCGGACTTTCCTCGAACCGCGCGTGAGCGCGGCCCGCGGCCGCCTGTGATGCTCCGACGTCCGCCTGCCTGTTACGCTGAGGCCAGTCTAGCACATCGGATCGGGTATCCTGCCGCCGTGGACTCGCGAAACCGGCTGGCCCTGCGCGCCACCCTGCACTGCCTGTCGGGCTGCTCCATCGGCGAAGTCGGCGGCATGGTCGCCGGCGCGGCGTTCGGCCTGAGCGCCGGGGCCACGGTCGCGATCTCGATCGTTCTCGCCTTCTTCTTCGGCTACCTGCTCACCCTGTGGCCGCTGCGCGCCGCCGGCATTCCCTGGCGGCGGGCGATGGGGCTGGCCGCGGCGTCCGACACCGTGTCGATCACGATCATGGAGATCGTGGACAACGTCGTGATGCTCGTCATCCCGGGCGCGATGACCTCCGGGCCCGGCACGGCCCTCTTCTGGATCAGCATGGCCGTGTCGTTGGTGCTTGCGGGCGCGGCGGCGTTTCCCGTGAACCGCTGGCTGATCGCGCGCGGGCAGGGGCATGCCGTCGTGCACGACGTGCACGGCGGGCAAGGGCACCACCACTAGGGTTCTCGCCGTGCAGCTTCCTAGGCCCCCTTCTGCGGCCCCTCCTGCGCGTCCAGCGCCTCGTTCGCGAGCTCGTCGGCGCGCGCGTTCTGCTTGCGCGGCACATGGCGGAACGAATGCGTCGGCACCGCGTTCAGGAGCATCGTGACGCGCGCGTGCAGCGTCTGCAGGCGCGGCTCCTTCACGCGGTACCGGCCTTCCAGCTGCCGCACGACCAGCTCGCTGTCGAGGAAGAAGTCCGCCTGCCGCGCGCGCGCCTCCTTGAGATACTCCAGCGCGGCGATCAGCGCCATGTACTCCGCCTCGTTGTTCGTGTGCACCCCGAGGCAACGGCTCGCCTCGAAGATGACGCGGCCCGTCTCGTCCGAAACCACGACTCCAATCGCGGCGGGGCCCGGGTTTCCCCGCGCGGCGCCGTCCGTGTGCACGATGTATTTCATGGGCGCAGAGTACGCAGGCGCAGCCGGTTTGACAATGGCGCGAACCACGGCGACAATGCCACGCGTTCCCGCCGTTTACCCGGAGGCGCCATGGCCAAGGCCACCCCGCAGGATGCCGAGCTGATCCTCAAGCTTTACGAGCTGCGCCGCGACCCCGAGCTGCGGCGCGCGCGCAACTACCTCCTCTCCGAGTTCGCCGTCACCGACTGGGAGGAGATCCGCCCGCACTGGATGACCGGAAGCGAGATGGACCGCCACGTCCGGATGGTCTCGTCCTACTGGGAGATGGTCGCCGCGTTCGTGAACCGCGGTCTCCTCGATGAGGATCTTTTCTTCGACACGCACGGCGAGGCGCTCGTCGTGTGGAACCGCCTGAAGGCGATCGTGCCCGCCGCGCGGAAGCAGATCCGGCCCACGTGGCTCTGGAACCTGGAGCGCCTGGCGCGGCGGCAGGAGCAGTGGCGGCAGCGCTCGTTCAAGACCGCCGCGCGCGTGATCGAGGCAGGCTCGAAGCTCCGCGCGGCGAAGAAGTCCTGATGGGGAGCACCTTCGGCCGCTTCCTCACGATCACCACGTTCGGCGAAAGCCACGGACCCGCGGTCGGCGTGATCGTGGACGGCGTGCCGCCCGGCATCCCCGTCGATCCCGCAATGATCCAGAAGGATCTCGACCGGCGGAAGCCCGGTCAGAGCGCCGTCACCACGCAGCGGAAGGAGCCCGACCAGGTCGAGATCCTCTCCGGCGTCTTCGAGGGCGTGACGACCGGCGCGACGATCGCGCTCGTCGTGCGCAGCGTGGACGCGCGCTCGCAGGACTACTCCGAGCTGCGCGATCTCTACCGCCCCGGCCACGCCGACTTCACGTATTGGGAGAA
>Ga0182009_10000220_pt1 | contig 11543 bp, 11 predicted proteins | sample Sormic07211187_1_FD_161052 | JGI IMG/M metagenome (GOLD analysis project Ga0182009, IMG submission 161052) | Bulk soil microbial communities from the field in Mead, Nebraska, USA - 072115-187_1 MetaG | ecosystem: Environmental > Terrestrial > Soil > Agricultural land > Bulk soil | place: USA... | reverse complement strand
CGATACCGCCTGGAGGCCCGCCCGGCAGGTTGATACCGCCTGTCGGAGTCTGCGAGCCAGTCGGCGCACCGGCGCGGTTGCTCACCTGCTGTGCGACGAACACCCACTCGTTGTACTTGTCGTGCCCGTTGTAGACGCGAAGGGACGTCGCCGTGCTCTTGCTCGCCACGCCGATGATGCCGCCCTGCGCGATAGGCGTGCCGACAACTGTCGTCGGGCGTTGTTGCGGCTGCCCCTGCGTCGGAATGGTGCCGCCAGCGGCGCCCGGCTGCCCCGACGTCTGCTGGTTCGCGTAGAGGACCTGGAACTCACCGTCATTCGTCATCGGATCTTTGTACTTCTTGCGGAGGAAGTGCTCGTTTAGCAGGATGTCGAGCGTGGGCGGAAACGTGTTGGCGTACTTGCGCTGGAACAGCATGACGGCGCGCGCGTACTGCTGACCGCGGAAGATCAACTCCGCTTCCTTCTCGCGCTGCATCGCCGTCTTCCACGCGGGCAACGCCATCGTCATGAAGACGGCCATGATGGTCATCCCGACCAGCAGCGCCGCCATCGCAAAGCCGGCGTTCTTCTGGCGCATGATTGCTTACGGCGTGACCGTCACCACCGTAACGGCGGTGGTGGTATTGCCGCTCCCATCGGTCTCCGTCGCTTTCACGCTGTAGCTGCCGGTGCTGCCGTAGCGGTGGCTGACGGTCGACGCTGAATTGATCGCGCCGAGATCGATCGAATCACCATCACCGAAATCGAGGGTCACGTCCTTTACGCCGTTGGCCGTTGCCGGTGTGACGGTGAATACGAAGGTTGTCGTGGTGGTTCCGCTGCTCGGGCTCACCGATATGGCGACACTCGGCGGCGGCGCAACCGTGACAGACGTCGTCGTCTGATAGGTGATGCCATCCTGATTCGCAGTGGCAGTGATGCCATAGCTACCTGGGTTGCGGTACGAATGGCCAACCGTCTGCGCGGACCGCACCGTACCGAGCGACGAGGTGTTGCCGTCACCCCAGTCGATGACTACGTTGGGTGAGGTATCGGTAGCCGGCGTGACGGTGAGCAACACCGGCTGGCCGACCGCGGGACTGGCCGGAGTCACCGACAGCGTCACCGAGGCCGCCGGGTTGACGTTGACGTCGACCGTTGCGGGGGTGGCCGCGCCTGCGCTCGCCGTGACGGTCGCCTTCCTGTTCGTCGTCAGCGACACCTCCGCGACCCCGTTCTGGTCGGTGATCGCGGTCGTCGAACTCAATGTTCCAGCAGTCGTTGAGAAGCTGACGGGAACGCCAGCGACTGGATTGTTGTCAGTCGAACTCGCTCCGCCGGTGACGCTGGCAGATATTTCAACCGTCCCTCCGCTCGCCGCCACAGTGGACGGATTCGCCCGCACAGAAATCTTCGTCGCCGCCGCTGAACCAACAGTGATCTTCACGACGTTCGTCGTCGTCGCCGTGGTGCCGGTACCGCTGGTGCCCGCTGCACCGCCGGAGATGGCGTGAATCTCCGCAACGCCGGAGGAAGCGCCCGCCTGGAACGTGGCAACCGCTACCCCGTTCGTCGTCTGCGCTTCAATCGGCGTAACCGCACCGAGTGTCGTCGTGAAACGCACCGTGGTGCCGTTCTGAACGGGGGTCCCACTTGATTCCGAGACAAATGCCGTCAATCCAACGCTGCCGTTGGTGGGAACCGTCGTCGCGTTGGCGGAAAGCGTGATCGACGAGTTCGCCGGAGCTAGCAGCGGCACCTTGTCGCATGCCGCAAGCAGCGCCACCAGACCGACGAGCACCGCGTGAACAAAGAGCTTCATCAATCCCATTCCGAATATTTGGTCCCGTCGAGTGCGGTCAGCTCGGAGCCACTCCTCACATCGTACACGCCGGGTTGCGCGGTCGGATTGTTCGGATCCGGTTCCGACGGAACCTCCCGCCACGTGTCCACCGAGTTCGTGAACGGATCCTTGGGAATCGCCCGGAGGTATTTGTCGGATACGAGATCCTGCAGAGTGGCGGGGTACTGTCCCTTGTCGGCGTAGTACTGATCGATGGCGTCGCGCATCCGGAAGAGGTCTTCTTTCAGCACTGATTCCTTCGCGCGGGTAACGCTGTTCGAGTAGAGCGTCAGGCCGACGCTGGCCAGCACGACGATGAGCGCCATCACCACCATCACCTCGATGAGGGTGAATCCGGTGATCCGGGATCCGGGATTGGGGATCCGAATGGGTCGCTTACCAGTCACGGTACTTCGTTCCATCCAGAGCCGTGCCGTCGCTCTTCGTATACACATCGAATACGTTCTGCCCGCCCCATGACGTCGAGTCGGGCTTGTCCTGATAGGACCGCAGCCCCCACTCCATGCCGTTGGTCATCGGATCAACAGGGATGCGCCGCAGGAATTTCAACTTCGTACCCGTCGCATCGTTGGCTCGGGCCACACCTTCGACAAGCGTCTCGAGGTCCGCCGGATAGCCCTGGTTTTCCGGGCTCAGTTCGGTGGTCGGAATCTGCCCCATGTCGACTGCGTCTTTGAACTTGTCGATCGCGGTCCGGATCTCACGGAGATTGCGGCGCAACTCCGCTTCGCGCTGCCGCTGCGACGTCACCTGCGCCAGCGGCAGCACGGCTGACGCAAGGATCATCAGGATCGTGACGACCACGAGTAGCTCAATGAAGGTGTATCCGCGATGACCCTTGAACATCTGTCTTATCGGACGGTCACCGCCGGCACTGGCGATACCTGCAGCGACGCCGCCGAGCCGCCCGGCGCTGTCGCCGTCCCCGTAATGGCAAGGTTTGCGGATCCGCCGCCAACAGCATCGAACACCACCGCTGCGAGCAGCCCCGTCCCGGCAACGCCGGTCGCATCGCCGGTTCTCACGATGGCAATATCAATCCGGCCGGTAGAGGCATCCACCATCTGAGTGAATGTCGCCTGCGCTCCGCCCGCGCGCATGAAGCTCCCTTCCTGAACTGCGCGCACGCGGAGAGCCGCCGGGTTGAAGGTCATCGTCAGCGACATCCCGGACAGCCTTGACGCGTTGGTCGCCGAGATCGCAACCGTGTACGGACCCGCGCCGACGCGGAAATCGGTGCCAGGCGGCGTCACGATCAGCTGCGCGCCAGCCGGAGCAACAGCAGGCGCGGACGCCGACGGTGTGGGCGCGGCGGTTACAGCCGTCGTGCCGGGAATGGGCGAGCTTCCCGGAGGAACAATCGACACTCCCGGCGCGGCATTAGCAGCACCGCCAGGAGGCGCATTCGGCGCCCCCGGTTGCACGGGCGCAGGTGCCGGCGCCGGTGCAGGCTGCGCGGGCGTTACAGCACCAGGAGCGGCGGGTGCCGCCGGCGCGCCAGGCGCCGGTTCGGCTGGTGCAGCGATCAACGGTGGTGGTCCGTTGAGCCCGAGGTTCTGCTGCGTACCGATGAAGATCGGGCTGAGATCGCTTGCGGTGATCTCCTGCGTGCGCACGATGCGCGGCGTCAGCAGCATCACGATGTCGGTGGTGCGGATGTCGGTGTCGTTCGACGCAAACAGCTTGTTCACGATCGGAAGACGCAGGACACCAGGGACCCCACGCAGCGTTCTCCGCTCGTCTTCTCGCAAGAGGCCGGCAAGCAGATTTGCTTCGCCGTCACGCAGCCGCAGCCTCGTGACCACCTTGCGCGTGCCAAACGAGGGCAGGTTCGAGCCAGCAACGTTCACATCTACGCCCTTCGTGCTGTTCTCCACGGAGAGGTCGAGAATAACGTCGCCTTCGATCGTCACACGCGGGGTCATTTCCACCACGATGCCGACCGTGCGGTAGTTGAACGAGGTCAGTGGATTCGTGTTGGCGCCGCCGGTGGCAAGGGGCGTGAACACCGTCGAGGGGATGGGAATGTCGTCGCCGAGGTTGAGCGTGATCTTCTGCCCTTCCGCGCCGCGCAGCTGCGGCTTGGCAACGAGCTTCGTGTCCGAGTCGGTCTCCAGGAAACGAATGACTGCCGACGGCACGGCCAGGTAGAAGTCGGCCGTGGAAACGCCCCTCGTGACGGTGTTCAGATTGAACGAGGGGGTCGTGTTCAACGTCGCCGTCGGAGTGGTGCCGCCCGTCGTGCCGCGTGGGTCGGACTCGGGGGAGAAGATAGCGTTGATCTGGTAATTCGACAGATCGAGACCGAACTGCTTGGCCCGCTCGCGGCTGACCTCGAGGATCTGCACGTCGATGACGATCTCGGCGCGCGGCTTGTCGTTCGACTCGATCATCTTTTCGATAATCGCCGCCACAGCGGTCGTCGCGCGGATCGTGATCGTGTTGTTCGTCTTGTTCGGCGCGATCATCGGCTGCACTGCCATGGCGGGCACACGGATGATCTGGTTGATTATCTGCGCCAGTTCCGTGGCATCGGCATGCGACACGTAGAAGGTGCGTATGACCTGCTCTTCGTAGTTGGCACGCTTCTGCGCGGTGTCGGGAATCACCATGATGGTGTTCTGGTTCAACACCTTGTAGAAGAGCTGATTGGCCGAGAGGATCTGATTAAGCGCCTGGTCGAGCGTCACACCGGTCAGCAGCACCGTGTAGGCGCGATCCTGATAGTCGCGGTCGTAGGTGATGTTGATGCCCGTGATGTTGGCGATGGTGTTGAGGATGTCGCGGATGCTCGTGTTGTTGAACCGGATTTCGGGCAGCACTTCGTTGAGCTTGATCAGCGGCGGCGGTCCGGCCTGCCGCGCCTGCTCCCGCAGCTGCGCAATGTTGTTCGCCGGACGCGATTCGTACTGCTCGCGAATGCGCCGCTCAATCTCCATGACCTTGGCCGCGAGCTGACGGTTCGGCGGATCGAAATCGCTGGCACGCCGGTATTCACGCAGCGCCTCTTCCAGCTCGCCGCGCGCCTCGGCAAGCTGCGCCTGATTGAGATGCTGGTGCGACGCGTTGATCATCGCCCGCTCCAGCGCGATCTTGTAGTCGCTGCGCTCCGGCGATTGTTGCACCGCGCGCCGGTAGTACTCGACGGCGGCGTCCCAGTCGCCCTGCCGCGCCGAGTTTTCCGCGCGGTTGTAGGAACGTGACGCTCCGCACCCCGCCGCGGCCAGCGCCAGCGCCATCACGACGATCAACTTCATCCGGTGTACACGCATCATTGTCCCGAGAGCCGAATCGTCTGACGGCCGCGTCCGTCGAGATACGCAAGATCGGCCGATTCGACGCCGATTTTCAGCAGGCGGTAACGGCCATCGATGATATCGCCTTCCTTCCCGTTGACGATGTCACCGCCGCTGTCTCTGAACACCGCGACGCGCCCCTGCGCTGTATCGAGCACGCCGATGTACTTCAGCGCAATCGGCGGCGGCGGCGGCGGTCCCTGCGGCACTGGCGGCGCGATCACGATCGGCGGGCGCACGACAGCCTGCGGCCGCGGCGCGGGCGGCGGCGCCTTTGGCTTGAACTGAAACGGATTTCGTGTCGACGGCTCGAGCTCGCTTGGCGCCGCCTTGAGGAGCTCCAGCTTTACGTCCGCAACCGCACTCGTCCCCTGGTTCGCTGCTCGCGCCGGTGTCCGTCGAGCATTTGACGGCGCCGCCGCGGTTCCGGTCGGGTTGCTCGACCGCCGCGCCATTTCCACGCCGCCAACCGTAGCGCCGATCGCAAGAAGCGCCAGCAGTTGCCGCGAGATGAGAAACTTCATTGCGCGCCGTCTCGCGTGGCGCCGGTGTCGCGGTAGTACGTCGAGAGGTGCAGCGTGACGCCGAGCGGGCCGCCGTTGGCGCCCTGGCCAAGCTCGATGTTGTCGACGACAACAAACTCCGGCGCGGTTTCGAGCTGATGAATGAACGCCCGCACGTTGGCGTAGCTCCCTTCGAGCGCCATGTCGATCTTTAATTGCGCGAGCGTGCCGTCGTGCGGTGGGAGCGATTCGAACGTTGCGCGGAGAAACTTCAGGTTGGATTCACGGGCCAGCTGCGCCAGGCGGAGATGCGTCAGCCGCCGCGCACCGGCCAGATTCGCGGGCAACACATCGTTGTAGAACGTCGCCAGTTCGGTGGCCGCGCGATCCTTGCCCGTCAGAGTGCCGTTGGCCTGCGCGAACTCACGCTGCGCACCGCGCAGCTGATCCTCCGCCGTGCGATCGCGCTGCTCGATGTTGGCCACCCGCTGACTGAGCGGATAGACCACCGCCGCGTAGATCACGATATTCACGCCCAGGGCTATCGCGAGCGGCAGGACGACGCGCCGGTGTTCGCGAATCACGCGCTGAAAGAGCGGTCCCCCGACCTCGTCAGCCACGGGGCTCCTCCGGACGGATGTAGCTGCCGCGGATCACGGCCTTCAGTAAGCCGTCATCATCCGTGGCTTCCGTCGGCGTGATCAGATCGCGGAAGCTGCCGGTCTTTTCAAGCGCTTCGATGAACTGATCGACATCTTCCGAGCGCCGCGCTTCGACGGCGATCTGGATGATGAACTCCCCTTCCTTGGTGAGCGTCGGATCGACAGCGGTGATTCGCACGTCGTCGGGAAGGGTCTGTTCGAGCTGATCGAACAGCTCGCTCCACGAGAACGCGCGCTGATCGATGATGCCGTTCGCTTCGCGTGCGGCGTTGGCGACGCTCTCGAGCTCTTTGGCGTTGATCTGGGCGCGGATACGCGCCGCTTCGCGGCGCAGTCTTGCGGCTTCACGTTCGGATTCGGCGGCGTGAGCGCCCAGCGTCCGCTGGCTGGCATTCAGGCGGATAAGCTCGCCGATATTGAACGCCGTGATGGCGACCACAAGAACCAGCACCAGTCCGAGCACCAGCTGCACGGCGCGCTCGTTGTAGAAGGGACGGGTCGCGAGATTGGTCCGAAGCATCAGGCCGCCGCCGATTCCTTCCGCGTGCGCACGGCCATGCCGACCAGCGGGCTCAGGATGTCCATGACGTCCGGGGTGATTTTGATGCGATCCGTCAGCGCGGCTGCCTGCGTCGCGTCAATCGGTTCCACCTCGACGCCGAGCCGCTCCTCGAGACTGCGCCGCGCGGTCTCGAGCGCACCAGGCACCCGGCCGCCGCCGCCGAGCAGCACGCGCGAGAACCGTTCGCCCGACAACCGATCCTGGTAATACATCGCCGTCTGATGTACCAGGTCCGCGATGGTGGCCTCGTCGCCCTCGGGCCGATTGCGGAAGAAGATCACGTGCTCGCCGCGCATGATGACGATCGACGTGTAATCGGGACGCATGTGGACGACCAGCCAGTCAACGGAGGGCACCGGCGCGGTGCCGAGAAACAGATTCACGACGCTGAGCGTCGCAAGATCGACAAGCCCGGCGTAGATCTTCAGGTCCTCGCAAATCCCTTCGTATTCGGCAATCACGTCACGGCGGGCGGTCAACACGACGAACTCGGCGCCGCCAGCGGTGCTGCGCGCCGCCGGCGCGTAGGTGACCACCGCTTCTTCGATTGGAAATGGCGCGGCCTTCTTCACCTGCCATCGAACGAGCTGATCCAGATCCTCGCGCCGCGCCGGCAGGGTGTCGAATCGGACGAGGGAGACCTTCGCCGCCAGGTCCGGGATCACCAGCGCGACACGCCGAGGTCGGATGCCGCCGCGATCGAGCGCGGTGCGCAATGCGGCAACCACCGCCGCGCGGTTGTGGATGTTCGATGCCGTCAGGGATGGCGTCACTGCCCCTGCGGGAAGCGGTTCAGCCGCGAACGACTGCACGACGAGGCTGCCGCCGCGGTCGGCGGCAACTGCCACCGCCACGCGATCGGTCGCAATCTCAATCGCCGCGTCGGGCGGCGGGCTGGCAATCCACGAGGAGAACAGGCTCATTCGACAAACGTCACTTTGTTGATCTCGCGCAGCGTGGTGAGGCCAAGCAGCACCTTCTCCACCGCAGACTCGCGGAGGAAGCGCATGCCTTCCTCGTGTGCGACTTTCTTCACTTCGGATGTGGGACGTCTGTCGAGGATCATCTCACGGATGTGATCCGACAAATTGAGGAGCTCGCAAATCGCCGTCCGCCCCTTGAACCCTGTGCCGCCGCATTCGATGCAGCCGGCACCCTCGTAGAATCGGTGCGTTTGCGCCAGCTTCGGATCGAGCGCCGACTCTTCGAGCTGTGTCGGTTCGACCTTCGTCGGCCGCTTGCAGTGCGAGCAGATGAGCCGTACGAGCCGCTGCGCGAGCACGCAATTGAGCGCCGATACGAACTGATATGGCTCGACGCCCATGTTGAGGAAGCGTCCGAGCACGTCGACCACGTTGTTGGCGTGAACCGTGGTGAACACGAGGTGGCCGGTGAGCGCGGATTGAATGGCGATCTGCGCGGTCTCCGGGTCACGAATTTCGCCGACCATGATTTTGTCGGGGTCGTGGCGCAGAATCGACCGGAGGCCACGCGCGAACGTCAGCCCCTTCTTTTCGTTGATCGGGATTTGCGTGATCCCGCGGAGCTGGTACTCGACCGGATCTTCAATGGTGATGATCTTGTCTTCGACAGACTTGATCTCCGACAGCGCCGCATAGAGCGTCGTCGTCTTGCCGGACCCGGTCGGACCAGTGACGAGCACCATTCCATATGGCTCGCGGATGTACTTGCGGAAACGCCGCAGCTCCTGCTCCGGAAAGCCGAGAATGTCGAGCTTCAGCTCGGTGAACTGCTCGCTGATCGATTCCTTGTCGAGAATACGGATCACTGCGTCTTCGCCGTGCACACTCGGCATGATCGATACGCGGAAATCAATCGTCTTGCCCGGCATGCGCATGCGGAAGCGGCCGTCCTGCGGCACGCGCTTCTCGGCGATGTCGAGCTCCGCCATCACCTTGATGCGCGAAATGATCGGGCTGTGGAATTCCTTCGCGATCGGCCGCATCGCCGGCTGCAGCACGCCGTCAATCCGGTACTTCACGTACACCGCATCGTCGCCAGTCTCGATATGGATGTCGCTGGCGCGCCGCTGGATGGCGGTGAATACCGTGGAGTCGACGAGCCTGATCACCGGGCTCGTGTCGCTCGTCAGCTTGTCGACCGTCAGGCTCTCCTCGCCCTGGTCGTCTTCCTTGACGACTTTCAGCTGGAAGCCTTCGGTCGCTTCTTCGAGCACGCGCTGCGAGCTCTCGCTCTTTTTCAGAATCGACTCGATTGCCGACGGCGCGCCGACCGTCACCTTGATCGGCGTATTCAGGACGACGCCCAGCTCGTCGATCATCGGCAGGTCCGTCGGATCGGAGACGACGATGACGAGGGCCCGGCCCTCGCGGCGGTACGGCACGAAGCCGTAGCGCAGCATCAGGTCGGCTGGAATCGATCGGAACAGCTCCTGGTCGATGCGGAAGTCGTCCATGTCGACGAACTCGACGTGGTAGCGCTCCGCCAGCATGCGGGAGCGGGCGACTTCCTCGGAGTAGTCCTCCGGTGTCGTGACGAGATTGGTTGGATCAGCAGTTGCCATTACGTTCCACCTGCCACCGAGCTCAATTCGAAGAGCGGCATATACAACGCCATCACGACGAGCGCGATCACCACACCCATGACGATCAGGATGACGGGTTCAATGAGTGTGACGAACCGGCCGACTTCGGTTTCGATTTCCTCTTCGTAAAACTCCGCGAGACTCGTCAGCATCTCCTGCAGCGCGCCTGTTGACTCGCCAACTTCCACCATCTTCACGGCCACATCGGGGAACACACCGCGCGCGCGTAATCCGGCGGCGAAGCTTTCCCCCTGCCGCACGCGGTTCTGGACATCGGCGAGCTCTTCGGCCAGATACCGGTTGGTCATCGAACGACCCGCAATCTCCAATGCGTTGACGAGCGGGATACCGCCGCCCAGCAGCGTCGCGAGTGTTCTCGCCAGCTGAGAAGTGGAAAACTTCCGAAACGTCTCGCCCGCCCACGGCAGTTCCAGCGCCATTCGATCGATGCGCGTACGCTGCCCCGGGCGCCTCCACCAACTGACCAGCGCAAGCACCGCGCCGACGATCCCGACGAGGATGACCGGGAGATTGCCAGTGACGAAGTTCGAAATCCCGATAATGACGCGCGTCGACAGCGGCAGCTCGCGCCCGAACTGGTTGTAGAACTCCGAGAAGGCCGGCACGACGCGCAGCACGATGATGCCGACCAGAATCAACATCATCGTGACGAGAATCATCGGGTAAATCAGCGCCGAAATGGTCCGTCGCCGGACTGTCCCGACAACCTTTTCATAGGACACGTATCGGCGGATGACTTCATCGAGATTGCCGGCTCGCTCCCCGGCCATCAGCGAGGCCGAGTAGACACCCGGAAACAAGTCTGGATGCTCCCCGAAAGCATCCGACAGCGCCGTCCCGGCTTTCACCTTCTCGTAAACCCCGTCGAGCACTGCCTTGAAGGTTGGGTTTGCGACCCGCTGGCGAAGGATATCCAGTGATTGGACCAGCGGCATTCCGGCCTTGAGGAGGGTGGCCAGTTCCTGGTTGAAAACCAGGAGTTCCTGCCGGCTGATGCGTCTCCGCCTGCCACGCGAGAAACCGAAGGCCGGCAGAAAACCCCGGCGGTTCAGGGAAAGAACGAACAGCCCCTTCTCTTCCAGCTCTCGGCGGAGATGCGCTTCGCTATCGGCGACGTAGACGCCTTCCACGATTTCGCCGCCGGCCGTGGCGACCCTACAGCGGAATTCCATGCGGACAGTTCAGGAAATAAGACCGGCGCGGCGGCAACACGGCCGTCCGCAAAGACCGACCGAGAGGCCGGCCCGCGTTAACCCCGGCGGAGGAGTCGAAGTATGCGGCTGACGTAATCCTGCGTCTCTCTGAACGGCGGAATGCCGCCAAAGCGATCCACAGCCGCCTCACCCGCATTGTACGCGGCGAGTGCGAGCGGCAAGTCATACCGGGCAAGCAGCTTCTTAAGGTGTTGAACACCGGCGTCGAGATTTATTTTCGGATCGAACAGGTCGAGGGCCCCATACCGCCGGCCTGTGGCCGGCATCAGCTGCATCAGGCCGCGCGCCCCCTTCGGGGAGACCGCCCTGCTGTGATAGGCCGATTCCACCTGGATGACCGCGTCCACAACCCGGGCATCGACGCCGTGTCGGGCGGCAGTCCTGCTCACAAGGTCGCGGTAACGCTCGGGTATCGCCGGTGCCTCGAGGGTCGACGCCTCCACAGGCGATGGCTCCAGCGCTTCCTCCGGATACTCCACTTCGTCAGGTTCGACCCTGACAATGAGGCTCTTGTCACAATGGATGTCGCCGCCACTGCGCAACTGGAGCACGATCTCGTCGCCATCCGAGCGGATCGCGCGAACGGACATCGCGCGGCCGGATTGGAAGAAGACCAGCTCGGCACGCGCTGGCGCCGCAACCGTTACCGACAGCAAAACTGTGCAGAGGGCAAGTCCCCAACGCATCAGGCTGCAATTGTACGGGTTATTTCGGCTGTACGTAAGCCCTGAATACGCGGATGCCCAACTCCCGCGAGTCGGTGCTTTTCAGCTGAGTAACGGTAGCAGGCACAAATGTCTTGTCGACCGCGACGCTTACTTCCACCGTCTCCCCCGTGCCCATCTGTGCAGCAGTGAGATTCACCTTCCTGAG
>Ga0182009_10000215_pt1 | contig 11633 bp, 7 predicted proteins | sample Sormic07211187_1_FD_161052 | JGI IMG/M metagenome (GOLD analysis project Ga0182009, IMG submission 161052) | Bulk soil microbial communities from the field in Mead, Nebraska, USA - 072115-187_1 MetaG | ecosystem: Environmental > Terrestrial > Soil > Agricultural land > Bulk soil | place: USA... | reverse complement strand
TCCATGGTTTCGTGAACGCGCCGGGATCCTCGAACGTGATGTCGAACGCGAGATTCGGACCCATGCGGTGGATACGCTCGACGAGGTGGAGATCGCTCGTGTGCGGGAGTCCGCGATCGTTGAGCCATGTGGAGTCCTTGTAACCAACGGAATCGACCACCAGCGTGTCGCCTTCCCATTTGCCAACGGCGTTGCCGTACCAGGTGAGCGCCGGGTCGGACTCCTGAGGCACGTTCAAGGCAATCTGCCGCCAGTTCTGGTTGTATTCCCACAGCTGGTAGACGTAGTCGTCGGTTTGAATCAACTTGAAGCGCATCGGGTGCAGCGAGATGCGCGGATAGCCGTTCGGATCGGCGTATTTCAACGACGGATCGGTGGTGTTGGCGAAGGCCTGGTTCTCGCCGGCCGCCGGCCGCTCGGACTTGAATTTCGCCGCGGCCCACGGCGTCAGCGGAAGATCCTTGATCGCCGGCAGTTCGCCTGTTTCGGGGTCGCGGAGAGGACGTACCCACGAGCCCGAGATATTCGGATGCGTCGGCGCGACTGGCGCGGCTGCGGGCTTGGAACAGCCGGTCGCCGCCGCGATCAATGCGGCGGCCGCCGAGAGCGCGCGCACATGGCGGATCACGCGTGCAGCTCCTTGCCGTCCGCCGTGACCATCTTGATGACGACGCCGATCTTCGCGCCGCGCAGTCCTGGATGGAACGTGACCGTCACGACATCTCCTGTTTTCACCGAACGGCTCGACCACCCTCTGTTTCTGATGTTCGGCGGAGAACCGAGCTCGAGTAGCAGCTCTGTCGTCGTACCGCCGCTTGTCGAGATGCCGAGCTCGACATGCGGGTTCGTCCACACGTACTCGGTGACTGTCGCCTTGATCGTCGTCTCCTTGCTCATGTCATAGATCGACGCCGCGCCGTGATGCGCGAATGCCGTGGTCGACACGAGCAGAGCGGCGATGGCTGCGAGAAAGGTCTGTGGTCGCATATCTCACCTACTTCGTGCCGCGCGGCGCCTGCGCTTCGAGGTTGAACGCAATCAACAAATTCCGGTACGGGACGACGCGGCCGTGGACCGGCGCGATGCGCTCGGGACTGAGCTTCAACTCGTTCACCTTCTGTACGAGCTGCGCCGCATAATCGGGCCCGCGCTCCGGCGTGCGAATCTCGTCGCCGGCCGGCGGGTTGTAGCCGTCGCCGTACATCAGGATGCGCTCCTTCGGCAAATACGCGATCAGCTGCCCGGAGTGATGCTGATGCCCGTTGAGGAAATACAGCTCCACGGTGCGCGTGCGATCGCTCAGCACCTTCTTGTCGGCGACCGTTTCGATCATCGGCTTGTTCGTCGTCGGCGCCGTGTCTTCGACCGTCCGTGGGCGCGCCCACGCCTTCTCAAAGAAGTCCTTGTTGCTCTCGTGGGTGATTACGGTGATGCCTTCGGCGACATATTCGCGCAGGCCGCCGGCGTGGTCGTAGTGGGCGTGCGTGTTCACGACGGCGGTGATCGGCTTGTTCGGCACGGTCTTCCGCACCAGATCGTTGGCCGCCTTCGACCGCGCATCGCTCGTCGGCCCTTCCAGCATGACGATGTGATCGGCAAATTCAACTGCGAGGCTGCGCGTGCCGGCGCCGTTGACCGACCACAGGCCGTCGCCAACCTTGTCGATTGTCACCGCAGTCGTCGCGGGAGGCTCCGGAGCCGAAGCGACGTTTGCCGGAACCGGCAGCGAAACTGGTGCGTTCGGCTTTACGTCGTTGACGGTGATGTCGAGCGTCGGATAGCCGTCCTGTTTCTCGACGATATGGCGCGGGAACTGAATGTCGCCGAACTTCGCGTAATCGGAATACGTGAGCTCGACCGGAACGTCGCCGACGACGGAATTCGTGGTCAGGTACTCCGCCCGCTCCACCAGATTCTGATCGTTGAGCGTCACTTTCACGTCGCGACCTTCGGCGTTCACGGTGAACGTGTTGCCGTTGGCGGTGACGTTGCTGGCCTGGGCCGCTTTAACCAGGCCATGTGGCGTCAGCAGGATCGCCCGCCGCCGTTCGACTTCGGCTCCGCGGTTCGGCGTCGGCTGCGCGCCGCCTTCGCTCCACGCATCCTTGCCGTTGACGTCCTGAATCGTCCGCTGATCGATCGCAAACGGCTGCGCGCCGCCCCCCTTGGGCGGATGCTCGCCCTGCGCCCGCACCATCTCGAGCCGCATCGCCGGAGCCTGGTAGTCCACCGCCGCAACGTAGGTCTTGACCTCGAATCGCGGCCACGGCCCGCCGGGCGTGTACGCCTGTCCGTAGGCGTAATTCGTTCCGCTGCCGGAGAACTGGATGGAGTTCAGATTCGCCGCGCCCATCGCGTCGGCTGCTGCGGCGACGCCGGTCCTGGCGGTGCACCCGGCCATCGCGGCGACCAACGCAAGACCTGCCACCAGGGCTGTCATCGTACGCATACGGACTCCTTTGATTTTGAGAGGCGCGGCGAATATTAGATCATTTGCAGCACATGAGATACCTCGGTGCCTGGCTTCTGGCCGGGTGCGTCACGCTGCTTTTTCCGCCGGACGTTCACGCCGGCCAGATCCAGACCATTTCCCGCGAACCGTCCGGATCGACGACCGTTCGCGCCGTTCGCGTCCAGGTGCCCCTCAAGATCGACGGTGCCCTTGACGAACCGCTCTACGCCAACGTGGCGCCCATCTCGGATTTCATTCAACAGGAGCCGCACGAGGGTGAGCCGGCGACCGAGAAGACCGAGATGTGGGTCGCTTTCGATAACGACAACATCTACGTGTCGTTCCGCTGCTGGGAGACCGAGCCCGATCGTGTCGTCGCCAACGAGATGCGTCGCGACGGTCCCAATATGTGGCAGGGCAACGACCTCGTCGCGGTCAGCTTCGATACCTTTCACGATGGACGCAACTCGTTCAATTTCGTGATGAATGCCCTCGGCGCCCGCGACGATGGGCAGGTGACGAACGAGCGCCAATGGAATGGCGACTGGAACACCGTGTGGGACGTCAGGTCGGGCCGCTTCGAAGGTGGCTGGACCGTCGAGGCCGCCATTCCGTTCAAGTCGATTCGCTACCAGCGCGGCGTCGAGCAGACCTGGGGATTTCAGGCGTTCCGCACCAACCGGTGGAAGAACGAGATCTCATATGTGACGCATGTTCCCGCGGCGCGCGGACAGTCGGCGCTGTACCAGGGATCCGTCGGCGCGACGCTGGAGGGCCTCGAGGCGCCATCATCGAAAGTCCTCGAGCTGAAGCCGTACGCGATTTCGGACGTCAAGACGGATCGCCCATCCGCAGTTTCGAACGATGTGAGCGGCGACGTCGGTCTCGACGTGAAATACGGGTTGACGCAGAACGTCACCGCCGACTTCACCTACAACACCGATTTCGCGCAGATCGAAGCGGACGAACAGCAGGTCAACCTCACTCGCTTCAGCCTCTTCTTTCCCGAGAAACGCGAGTTCTTTTCGAGAACCAGGGAACATTTGCGTTCGGCGGAGCGGCAGCCGGCGGCTTGTCCGCCGCCAACAGCGATGTCCCGATTCTCTTTTACAGCCGGCGCATCGGGCTGAACGACGGCCGCCCGATCCCGATCATCGCGGGGGGCCGAACCACCGGACGGATGGGCCGCTACACGCTCGGCGTCATCGACATGCAGACGGACGACGATCGCGGCGTCCGGTCGACGAATTTTTCGGTCATGCGCATCAAGGGCGATTTCCTCCGCCGCAGCAACGTCGGGTTGCTGTTCACCGGTCGATCCGTCGGCCAGAGCGGCAGCGGCACGAACGGCGTCTTCGGCTTCGACGGCACGTTCGGCTTCTACGACAATCTGAACATCAATACGTATTGGGCGCGATCGACCACCAGCGGCCGCACGCGAAAGGACACCAGCTATCGCGCCCAGCTCGATTACCAGGGCGATCGCTACGGCGCCCAGCTGGAACAGCTGTTCATCGGCGACGACTTCAATCCGGAGGTCGGTTTCGTGCGGCGCCGCGACATGCGCCGCAGCTCCGCGCTTCTGCGATTCAGTCCTCGCCCCAAAGGCATCCGGGTGGTGCGGAAGTTCTTCTACTCGGGTTCATTCGACTACATCGAGAACGGCAGGGGACATCTGGAGACGCGCGACGCGAACGGCGAGGTCGCGATCGAGTTTCAGAACGGCGATCGTCTCAGCCTGGACGTGACCAGCAACTACGAATTTCTGCCGCGACCGTTCGAGATCGCGCCGGCCATCACGCTGCCGGTCCGCGGCTACGACTTCAACAACGTGCATCTGCAGATGAATCTCGGGCAGCGCCGCACGATCAGCGGTCAGTTCGCGCTCGACCGCGGCAGTTTCTATGACGGGCACAAAACAACGCTCAGTTTGAGCCGCGGGCGGATCAACGCGGGTTCGCAGTTGTCACTCGAGCCGTCGTATCAGTTCAATGTGGTCGATCTCAGGGAGGGGTCGTTCAACAATCAGCTGGTGGGGTCGCGAGTGACCTACACGATGACGCCGCTGATGTTCACGAGTGCGCTGCTGCAATACAACTCCAGCAGTCACTCCGTCAGCGCGAACGTGCGGCTGCGGTGGGAGTACCGTCCCGGCAGTGAATTCTTCGTCGTTTACAACGAAGACAGGGACACGCTCGCCCGGCAGTTTCCCTCGCTGGCCGGGCGGGCGTTCATCGTCAAAATCAATCGCCTGTTTCGGCCCTAGCGTCAGTGTGCCGCTGTGATCTTCCAGATCTTGTTACTGCCGTCATCCGAGACGAGCAGACTGCCGTCGGCGGCAACCGTCACACCAACGGGACGGCCCCAGCGTTCGAGCGGCACGCCACCCTCGCCGTCATTGACGTAGAAGCCGGTCATGAAGTCCTCGAGCGGTCCGGGCTTGTTGTTCGTCATCGGAAAGAACGCCACGCGTGACCCCGACCCTACCGAGCGGTTCCACGAGCCGTGCAGCGCCACGAACGCGCCATTGCGATAGCGCTGTGGGAACTGCGTGCCCGTGTAGAAGGTGATGCCGAGCGCAGCGGAATGCGCCGGGATCAGAACGTCAGGCACGATCGCCCGCTTGACCAGTTCGGGGAATGCGCCGACGTAGCGCGGATCGTAGTTGGAACCGATGTAGGAATACGGCCATCCGTAGAACCCGCCGTCCTTGACCGACGTCGCGTAATCGGGGACGAGGTCGTCGCCCAGATTGTCGCGCTCGTTCATTGCCGTCCAGATGGTGTCGGTGCCCGGCTGCAGGGTGAGGCCTACAGGGTTTCGGATACCGGACGCGAACACTCGAAAACCGGATCCATCGGGATTGAATTCGAGAATCGCGGCGCGGCGGCAGTCCTCGCCCGCGTTGTTGTTGGACATCGAACCGACGGAGACATACATCTTCGTGCCCGCGCGGTTGAAGATCACATTGCGCGTGGAGTGCCCGCCGGTCGGCAAGTCGAGCAGCTTCTCCGGTTCGCCCTGCGCCTTCAGGTCGCCGTTACTGTACTTGAATCGCACGAGCGATCCCGTGTTGCCGACATACAAGTAGCCGTCGTGGAACGCCAGGCCGAACGGCGCTGCAACGGTGCCGGGGCCGCGATTATTGAACGGCGGCGGCGGCATGCATGCCGGCGCTGACGCGCCGAGGCGCTCGCCGTTGACGTCTGGATTCACTGGCTGTCCGGCGGGAGGTGGTGGCGCAGGACGCTGACCAGCGGGAGGAGCCGGAAGATTCGCCGGAGGCGTGCCGGCGTAGACGCTGCGCGCCTCGAACACGCCGTCGTTGTTCGCGTCGCGAAGAACCGTGATGGTGTTGGTCGCCGGTGAGCTGACGAACAGGTCGCCGTTCGGCGCATACACCATCATGCGTGGCGCCCGCATCTCCGCGTAGACGCTCACGGTGAAACCCGCTGGAACGATGGGCATGGCAGAAACGGGCTTGTCCACAAGCGCGCCGCGGTTCGGACGTGGAGCGCTGACGGCGGGCAAGCGGTCGGCGTGTGGCTGGGGCGGTCCCGACGAGCGTTGCGCCGTCACGAGGCCGCACATCGACAGGAACCCGATGACCAGGAGCGCCGGCTTTCGTGTCGCGAGCTTCATGAGATTTCTCCTGCGCGGATTCTAATCCTCTTAAAAGCGAAGTAGCCGCGTGATCTTCACCGCCACCGAGCGGTTCATCAGGCCGGGCACCGCGGCTTCCGGGGTGTTCCGCCCGTCGCTGTAGACAGCGAAGAATTCGCTGCCGGGCACGTACTCCCATCGCAGACGGACGCTCGAGCTCAGTGTATGGTCGCTTGCGTTGTACTGGATCAGGCTGCTGATGAGCATGCGCGGCGACGGCGTCACAACGCCGCGCGCGGTGATCAGCCGATTCGCGAAGCCTCCGTACGGCAAATCGACCCAGTTCATCGTCAGCCCCGGTTCGACGCTGATGCGCGGAGTTAGCGCGACCCGGCCGCTGGTAACGGCCGCTTCCTTCTTGGTGCCGCCGTAGAACGTGCCGGCCGCCACCGACATCCGGCCGGAGACCGCGCGCTGCTGGCCCAGCTCGTACGTCATACGGACGGTGTCGTAGCCGTACCCGCCGGTCGGCACCGTCACACCCGGTGCAATCTGGAAGTTGCGCGGCAGGAACTCGAAGTCCCGCGCGTAATCGAGCGTCCATTGATCGCTGTTGTGAAAGTCGATCTGGAATGTGCCGGACAGCTCGCGATTTTCAACACGTGTGCGCCGGCTGTCGGTGATGTAGTCGTACCCGGCCTCCCAGTCCAATCGCCGAACCAGACGGCTCGACTTCGGGCGTGGGCTGAATCGCACGCCCACGCTGCTGCGGCGGAAATCAGTGCGTCGCAGAAAGCCGACCTCCGGATTGAACCTGTCGCCCACCAGCAGGTGTTCGACCTGCAGCCCGTAGCGATCGCCGGCGTAATCGAAACGGCCGCGATAGCTCGATTGATCGCCTGCGATGCCGGGCGAATCGGTGCGCGCGTAGTAGCCGTTGATCGCAAGATTCCTGAAGAATGCGAGGTTGGCGTCCGCACCGACCGCGGCGCTGGCATCCGTTTGATTGGCCGCAGGCGTCCGGCGCGTCGCAATCAACCCGATATTGCTGCGCCGCAAAATATCGCGCTTGAGACGCACGACCGAGAAGTTCGTCGCCACGGCACCCGCCGTCGCTTTGTCGTCGGTCTGAATATTCAGCGCGCCGATCCCGTACTTCCCGACGGTGCCCGTCAGCCGGCCTCCCGCGACGACCGGCACGGCCTGCCCCTGACTCAGACCGATCCGCCGACTGAAGAACAGGATCGGCACGTCGTTGCCGTTGCCGCGCGTCCCGCCGAAGTTGAAGACGCCCTGCCCCTCGAGAAAGAAGTCCCGCTTTTCGGGAAACTGCAGGCTGAAGCGCGTGAGATTGATCTGCTGAAGGTCTTCCTCGACCTGCGCGAAGTCGGTATTGACCGTCGCATCCGCAATCAGGCTGCGCGTCAACCCGTACTTGAAATCGAAGCCGGCGTTTGGCGAGACGCGGTTGGAGAACGGCGCTGCCGCCGCGCGATCCGTCGTCAACGAGGAGACGACGTAGGGTTTCACCTCCAGGTTCATCGATTGCGCGGGCGTTTCGAGACCGACGAGAGTGCCCGCCGTGGACACCCTGAAGATGCCGTTGTGCCCGTAGGCCCGAGGCACGCGCGTCAGGAACGAGGTCTCGTTCTTCCATTTGATCATGCGCCGGAAGTTGATCCCCCACACCTGCGGGCCGGATCCTCGGTAGCGAAGCGACTTGAAGGGGATGGCCATCTCGACCGTCCAGCCGCCTTCGAACCGTCCGCTTTTCACCTGCCACACCGTGTTCCAGTTGGAATTGATGTTGACTTCGTCCGTGAACGCCTGCTCGCGCAGCGCGCCGAGCGGGTTCGTCTGAAAGAAGAAGCCGTTGCGGCGATCGTGGAACGTGTCGAGCGCCACCGAGAGGTTCTCGTTCTCGATGATGTTGCCGCTGTCGTGGCGCAGCTCGGTCACCACCCATCGTTCCGGATGATCATCCCAGCACCGCGCGGCGATGTAGACGTTCTCGCGGTCGAAGAAGACCCACGTATCGGTCTGCTCCGTCGCCGGCTCGCCTTCGTTCGGCTCCTGCATGATGAAGCCGCCGACAGGCGGCGCCACGTTGTAGACCTCCTCGTCGAGCCGCCCATCGATTCTGAGCGGCGTGTTGATGCGGACGGCGCGAATCTCCACGTCCTGACCGGCGGCCTGCTCCCCGGCGAAAAGCAGGATCGCGACGGCGATGACTGGATGTCTCATGCCGTCAGCGCGGCAGTCAAGGGTCCCATACTGGTCGCGCGCTCGAGCGAGCTCACCAGCGTGATGATCGCTGCCGTTTTCGCTGCTGGCCAGCTGGCGAATTCGGCGTTGGTCCTGAACTTGTCCGCGACTTCTTCGTAGGTCATCGGATTCTTCGGGCTGCCCTTGGCCGGGTCGGTGCGGGTGGAGATGACGCGGCCGTCCTTCATATGGATGCGGATGCCCATTGGTTCTTCGAGCACCGTCTGGAACGCGCCCTTGTCGCCGAGTGTGTCGAACTCGGGTTCGGCGCGGAACGTGACGCGCGAAATCATGTCCTGGACTGCCGGTCGCTGCACGGACACGTCGGTGAATTGGCCGAGTCCTGCCTTGCCGTCGATCAGCAGGATCGCGACCGCGAACTCCATGCTGAATTTCGCTTCGAGGCCGCTCGTCGGCTTGTGCCGGAACAGCGTGTTGACGTTGCTCTGGTTGCCGCCGACTTCAACCCGTTCGACCTCGATCGCCTTGATCCCGTGCTGCGCGATCAGGCGCAGTGTTGCGTCCATCACCGGCTGCTGGATGGTGCCGCACGGGAATCGCTTGATCAAATCGCCTGGCGACGCGAACATCCACGGACGCCCGAGCCGATTCACGATCGCCCCGGGCTCGAATCCGCCGCCGGCCGCCTGGAAGAATCCGAGCGGCATCTCGAGCACGTCGCTGGCAGCGGTGAAACCGAGCGCGGCAAGATCGGCGGCGACCGAGCCGCTTTCCGCCGCGTGCCCCGCATGAAACGCCTTCGTCATCGAACCAAAATTACGGCGGATGCCGCTGGCCTGTGACGCCGCGATACCAATCGCAAATGCGGTCTGCTCAACACTGAGGCCACGGAGCTTCGCGCACGCCGCTGCACTGCCGAACGATCCCATCGTCCCGGTCGTGTGAAACCCCTCGCGGTCGTGTCGCGGAAAGATCGCGTCGCCAATCTTGCTGGCCGTCTCGACGCCCACGTGAAAGGCGAGCATCAGATCTCTGCCGCTGCGTCGTTTCTCTTCACAGAGCGCAAACGCCGGCGGAAGGGTCGGCGCTGCGACATGCAGCGCGGATCCGGTGTCGTCATAGTCGTCGGCGTGGATGGACATGCCGTTGGCAAACGCCGCGAAGCGAGGCGGAACTTTCACCGCGGTGCCGACGACGGTCGAGGTCTTTGCGGTGGTGCCGAGCGTCGCGATGTACTGCCGCACGAGTGGCGCAAGCACCGATGCCGAGCCTGCCAGCGCCAGGCCGAAGCCGTCGAGCAGCGTCTTCTTGCCGAGTGCGATCACGTCGTCCGGAACGTCTTCGTACTTCGTGTTCACGATGAATTCGGCGACCGAGCGAGTGAGTCCCGGCGCCCGGGAGAGTTCCTCGGCGGCGGCGGGTCTTGCCAATCCGAGTCCCGCGAGCGCGAGCGGTGTCTTGAAGAAGTCGCGGCGAATCATGGCGCGGAGCGTATCACGCGCGTCGGCCTAGCGCGGCGGTGGGAGCAGGCGTCGGAACCGGTCTGTCTGCGTGATGTTCCGCAGATCGGGATCGTGCTGCGCGGCCGTCACCGGGTATCCTCCGCGAACCGCCTGTTCCAGCGCCGCCAGCGCATCGTCCGTGCGGCCGCCGAGCGCGGCAACGGTCGCATCCGCGTAAATCAGATTGACGTCTGCGGGATTGATTGCACGGGCGTCGGCAATCGTCTTCCGCGCCCGCGCCGCGTCACCGGTCTTGGCAAAGTACATTCCGAGGTTCGCCCGCGCCGTCGCGTCACGCGGGTTCACCTGCAGGTCGTGCAGCGCCAGCTCAATCGCACGAGTGTAGGTTTCGTTCGCCTTGTCGAGCCGGCCGGCCCAACGGTACCCGTCGGCAAGGTTGCCGACGTACTGTTCGCGGTTCGGCGCAAGTTCGGCCGACTTCTCGAACGCGCTCACCGCAGCGCTGAAATCGCCCTGGTACGCGTTGACAATCGCCAGGTTCGTGTACGTCGCTGCGCTCGGGAGAAGGTCGAGCGATTTCGTCAACGTGGCGGCGGCATCGGAATACCGTCCTAGCTGTATGTACGCAGCACCGAGGTCGTTGTATCCCGTCGCATTCGCTGGATCGAGCTCGGTGACTTTCTTCAGTGCGACCAGCGCCTCGTCGTACCGACCGGCGCGCATGTAGACGTTGCCGAGTGCCGCGTAGCCAATCCAACTGTAGGGATCCTTCTCAATCGATTGCTTGTACGCGGCGATCGCATCGTCGGTTCGTCCGCTGTCCATATACGCACGGCCCAGCCGCGTCAGCACGCCTGCGGACGGCCTGACGGCGGCCGCATCGGCGAGCGTGGCAACCGCCTCCGTCAGTCTTCCAGTCGCGGTATAGACGCTGGCAAGCGACAGCTTGGCGTCGACGAGCGTGTCATCGAGATGCTGGGCCTGTTCCGCGGCCGATAGCGCCTTGTCGATCCATTTCTGCTCGCGCGTGAACCGATACATCCGCATCGCGCTGTCCGACATGCCCGCATAAGCGCGGGCGAACGATGGATCGAGCTTGATGGCTTGCTCGTAGAGATCGATAGCCGCGAGGACGTTTTTCGGATCCTGTTGAGCGGTCATGCTGTTTCCAGCGCGCAGGTACAGCTGGTATGCCGGAATGTTTTCCGTCGGATGGCCGATCGTGCGGGTGAGGCTTTGGGTCGCGGGTTTGAGATCGAGTCCCGCGAGAAGCGCGGTGAATACGTGATCTTCAATCGTGAGGATGTCGGCGGGCAGTCCCGAGAATTCGCTCGCCCAGATGCGTCGAGCCGGCATCGTCTGGTCGGCCGTAATGGCGATGCGCACCCCCGACGCAGTCTGCTGCACGGTGCCTGATATCAGCACATCCGCCGCGAGATGCTGGCCGACTTGCGCAAGCGGTGTGTCTGGACGCATCGGCTGCGCAGGAACGGCTGACACCGATACCTCAGGAAGCGCAGACAACTTGGTGTTCAGCGCCTGGGCGATGCCGATGGCGATCGGTTGGGCATCCGGTGTTCCGCCGATCGCCGTGAACGGCAACACCGCGACGCGTGGAGTCTTTGTGGGTGCAGTTGACACGGCCGGTGGGCGAGCCAGCCGACCTCTCATTGCCGGAACTGCAGCGAGGGCGCCCGCGAGTAGCAATACTGCAGCAGCGACAGCCGCCGCGCGCCGCAGCGAGATCCGCCGGATGAACGGGCCCACTCGGGGACGATTCGGCTCGTGCTGCTCGAGACCCGCGAGCACCTCCGCGGCGCTTGTGTAGCGATCCGCCGGATCGCGCGCAAGGCAACGCAGTACCACACGTGAAAAGAACGGCGGCAAGT